>ENA-UOWO01001422-UOWO01001422.1-activated-sludge-metagenome-genome-assembly--contig:-NODE-1422-length-31871-cov-4.935378_pt1 | contig 31871 bp, 42 predicted proteins | sample MGYA00238148_ERZ761564 | MGnify/ENA primary metagenome ERZ761564 (study PRJEB28885, sample SAMN05720194) | activated sludge metagenome | isolation source: Anaerobic digester | place: USA...
TCTTAAGAGCTATTTCTTGGTGATTTAAACCTTCAAATTTTTCAAGATTAGAAGCTACTAAATAACCAAAACCAGCTTCTATTAATTTAAGAGCTATTTCTTGATGATTTAGGTCTTCGAATTTTTCGAGATAATGAACTACATATTTACCCTCACCAGCTTCTATTAATTTAAGAGCTGTTTCTTGATTTAAACCTTCGAATTTTTCAAGATTAGAAGCTACTGAGCGACCCTCGCCAGTTTCTATTAATTTAAGAGCTATTTCTTGATTTAAATTATTAAAATTTTTAATATCATTAATTAAATAATCTATTTTATTATTGTTAATTAAATATAAAGCGAAGGCATTATTTAAATTATCCTGATTTTCTATTCTATTTATAATTTCGTCGTCTGTAAGTGTGACGGAATATTCTTTTTCAGGTGATGTTTTTGATTTAAAAAAATTATCTTCTTTCATAATATCAGATATTGTATATTATTAATATTTATTAATAATATGTTAATACTTATTTAATTAATATTAGTATTATTATAACATTTTTTTTAAAAAAACAAACCCTCATAGCAACAATATAAAAATAATTTAAAAATATTATAGTAGAGAACAAAATAGAAATTTGATATTATCTCTTCGTGTTATATTTCAGATATACTTATTAATTACTCCTTATTATTTTAAAATATACTTTATCAAAAATATTTAAGCAATATAATTTAATTAATCAGCTTATTTTTTATTAAAAATAGCAACTTAATTTCTATTTTTTAGTCTATTTGTAGGATGCCAGTTTTATTATGAAGCTATTTCACAAATTTGACTAAAACAAAAAGAACTGGCAGAACCAGCTCCTTTGATTTTGTCCCTATAAAATAAGGATGTAAGTCGGTCTCTCACAAAAAAGAGACATCTGCTCTGCGGATTACATATTTTCAGAGCTTTACAATATATATCCAGCAATCAAGATTAGCATGGAGAGATTAGAAAGAAAACTAGCACAATCCTTATAATTGTTTTTCTTCATCTATACTAACATTTTCTTTAACTTCTTCTTTTTGAGGTTTCAGCCCAAGTATTTTACTCAAAACTAACGATTTTTCTTGTGGTCTAACATATACTTCGGTTAAAACCTCTTTTGTCGTTTCAACTAAAAATCTAAATTCTTCCTGTGTCCAAGGCTTCCATCCACCTTCGTGAAGTTGTTCGCTTGTCATTCCTTGAATATTTGCTAGTGCATCAAAATACTCTGGCGGAACTGTTTGATATTTGCCTTTTAATATTTTCACCCTTTCGGCATAATCAATTTCAGCCCCCTTTTCATTAGTTCTTGAAGATTTTTCAATCTCGAGAAGCTCATATATAGCTTTTCGCAAGCAACCAGAAGCTCCAACTAAATAACCCATCTTAGCACAACCCTCAGCTTCAGAGACTAGTTTTCTTATGCGACCGTTTATACGATTATCAAGAGTAAAAAATGTAGTTGGTTGATGATAAAAAAACAAGTTATCAATATCCAAATCATTAACATCAACTCTTTCTGATCCCAAAGTAGCATAATAAAATTTACCCCCATAAATGTCTATGTAATAATTAGAAAGATGTAATGATTTTTTGCTGCACGAATCGCTCCCACATTTTACCAAATATCCATAAACATTCCTGTCATTTGACCAGTTAAAATCAAAAGTACTCACAACTGAGTATGTAACCGACTTCCTATTGCAAAAGGGACAATTATATTTTGCATCATCAATAAAGTATTTTCTGTCAAGGTAAGATTGGTCTTGAGATTGATTATGAGTTTGGTTCATATGATTAAATGTTTGTCTTAATTTTTAAAAAATATTTTTATTAAAATATAAGTAACAAAAGTTGTTAAAAAAGAAACAATAATTGATCTTACATCTCCTTTTATATTTAGAAATAATTTTTTGTACCATTTATCAAAATATACTATTCCTTTTTCTGTCACCCTACAAAAATTATATATTTGACCGTTCTTATTAGTTTTAACTTCTTCAATATATCCTTTTGTTACTAAAATATTTACAGACTTTTTGTCTCTATTCGCGATATAATCAATCTCAGAGGGAGACAATAATCCTTTCTCACTTTTCATAACTTTTTCTAATATTTCTTTTTCTTTCTTGTTCATAAAAAAGTGGTTAATATATAGACTTATTAAAACACTGAATAGCAAATAAATTAAAAACTTGTTTTACTACTAACAAAATGAAAGTTATTATAATACCAAAATTATTTTCTGCGACTAATTAAGTATTCGTAGCCAACTACTTCACCTTTTGTAACTATATCCTCCTTATTACTAAATTTAATTCTTGTCTCAAAATCATCAATTTTAATAGTATAAATACAAAAATAATTTATAAGTTTATTGCTCTTAGATAAATTACCTATCTTTTCATTGCAACTAATTTCAATGTTTTGTGAGTTAACAATTCGCATAATTATGCTTTTTAATTTTATTAAATCATCATCATTAGGTTTATAAGTCTTCATATTTTATTTAATTAAAAAATTTTTAAAAGTGTTTTAGGTAAAAATTATTTAATCTAAATTAGTAAAAATATTATTTTTTAATCATATTAGAAAAATAACTACGTGTCTCATTATCAATAAAATAAACATAACACCCCTTCATACCTCTCGTCATTAAAGTTCTATAGGTATTTTTAATTATTAAATCTGCCTTATTTTTTGCCTCTTCTGGATTTTCTCTGTAAGCTTTTTTATATCCTTTAAGAGAAGCATCTGTTTTGGCCCTTTTGTTTGGGTTTGTGATTACCTTGCCATCTCTAATAACCAGATCATTACCGACTATAACACCAACATAATCAAGTTCAAGTCCTTGACATGTGTGTATACAACCCACCTCATTCACAGATTCAGGCGCTATTATCCATAAATTACCATCACTAGCTAAGTTCCAGTTCATTGCAAAGTTATATTCTGAAATAATTATATCATTTACTTTTTTATCTTTTCTACTAACCCAGTCCCAACAATAACCCGCCACCAATCTGGCCTTATTATTTATCTTGTTTTTATCAAAAATTTCATTTCTTAAATCAGTAGGGGAATTAAAAATTTTAAAATCATATTCTCCTAAGTCGAAAAAAATGTTAGCGGTTTCTCTAACTTGCAAAGCGTTATCAAGCCAAGCCAAATATCCATCAGAACCATTACATCTAAATTGAGAGGATAATGATAAATTTGTAATATTTGCAGAACTGCTATTCGCCCATTTTAATATTTCTTCTTTTGTTCCTATATCTTTCCATGTAACTTTTTGGTCTTCGTCAATAAAAAAAACAGAAAATTTTGATGACTCAATAATTTCTTTTATTTGATTTTCCCCTAAATTGCCAAACATTCCTGATTTTCCGTTTAATCTATGAGCTTCATCAACAATCATTGCATCAAATACGTTTTTTTCACATCCAATAAAAGAGCCAGAACCAGAAAATAAATTTGATATCTCCGTTTTTTTGAGGGTTCCCGTTAACTTACTTTCATAAACATTTCTCGGTGCAGCGTTTTTAGTCACATATTGAGAGTTAAACCCCATTTTATTCAGCTCTACTAACAGATTAACAGCAACAACAGACTTTCCCGTCCCCGGACCTCCATCAACTATTAAAACGTTCTTATTTTCTTCGCTCGATTTTTTAGCTAAGCTTAGGGCTGTCTCATAAACAATCTTTTGGTCATCTATCATTATAAATTCTTTATTTCCTTTTAACATTGACGCCATAGCATCGGCCAAGCTTTTGGAAGGTCTAATCCTGCCATTATCTATTCTATACATTATATTTGAAGTGTCTCCGTGTTTAACAAATCTTTTTATAAACGACCTTAACTTTAAGGCATCGCTTTTAAAAAAGGCTGGCGCCTTTTCTATATAGTGCTTATAAAAATTATTATTTATAATATTTTGATTATCTTCATAGTTATGCAAATAAGCACATGGCGTTAAATTGATGTTATCAGTATAAACCGTTTCATTAAAATTTTTTAATAATGAAGCATAAGACCATGCCTGATAAGAGGGATGACTTGTTTCCACCAATCCACTTTTAAACCTTGTTTTAACAACACCATCTTTATCGGTTTTCTCAACATCTGACCACTGCTTAAGTTCTATTATAATAACCTGGTCATTATTACTCTCATCTTTTCCAGTTAATATAAAATCTACCCGCTTTGATGTTTGTGGTATTTGAAACTCTATAGCTATTCCACTATCTTTTGGAATATCATTATCAGATAGAACTCTGTCCATATAGCTCATTGAATTTTTCCATGACTGCACCTCACTAGCCGAAACAGTTCTTTTAAGCTTTTCTTTAAAAAAATTAAGAATAATATTTTCAATATCATTTGTTAAAACATCATTTAAAAATTTTTCTTTTGTAGAATTATAAACCAACATTTACTTATAATTTATTATATTTATCAGCTCTCCCTCTTGATTTTTCAACAGGATATTTAATACTATTTTTAATAATTTTTTTCTCCATAGCATCTATAATATCAATATTTAAATCATGAGACATAAGTAATATCCAACCAAAAACATCCGCTAGCTCTTCCCCCAAATATTCTTTATTATTTTTAACATATTCTCTCAAAATTTCTCCATTTTTCCATTGAAAATGCTCCAAAACTTCAGCTGCTTCAAGAGTTAAAGATAAAGCCATATCCTTTGGATTATGAAATTGTTCCCAGTCTCTGTCTTTACGAAAAGATAATAGTTTGTCTGTAATTTTTTTAATTTCTGACATATTAAAATTTTATAATTATTTTATATTATATGTTTTTATCATAAGAATTTTTAATATTTTTCAATTTTTATCTCTATATCTTTATCACTTTTCATTTCAATATCTTCATCTTTAATCTCTAAGTCTTTTGAAATTGCTAAAACCAATATTCCTCTAATATCAAAATCTCCAAAATTATTTTTAAATTCCTTTATATAATATTTAAGTAAGGCAAACCCAGTGCCAACGATTCCGTTAATCAAGTAATTGTCATAAATTTTTTTCACTTCTACAAAATACAAAATTTTATCTTTTTCTATAACAGCATCAGGCGTATAGATGCTTGAACCAGTTATGCGTTTTGGAATTATGGGCACAACACATCTCTCTCCAAGAATGTACTTAACTTTTGTGTTTAATTTACCTCCAATATTTCTATGTAATTTTTTAATAATACTACTTTCTATTTCCATGTACTCTTCTATTCTCTCTTTAGTTGGCCTCTCTTTATTTTCTTCTATCTCACTTTTAATTTTTTCTTCTTTATTTTTATCAAAATCAAAAACAAAACCTTTTCTGTTCATAACAATTTTGGTTAAATAGTCTATTTTTAATAAAACTAGAATCAATATCAAAACCCCAAAAGAAAGTAAAAATATCTTAAAATAAACGCCAACAAACACAAGTACGACAAAGATAAAAAGAGCTATATTTTCTTTGTTAATACACAATTTTAAAGATATTTTTAATTCTTTTTCATTTAAAATTTCCATATTTTTCATAATATTTAAAGCTCCCAAAATACCATAAATAGAACCTATTATAATTGAGATTATTAACGTAAAAACCCCCAAAAAATAAACAACATTAAACTTACACAAAACAAATCCCATAATAAATAAGGCGGGAACTATCCCCAGCGCTTTAAACCAACCAATTGATAGATATTGAGCCATATTATTTACAAAAAGAATTATAAATATTAACAAATTTATCTTCTGGATGCCTTACTATGGTTTTTTTATGGCTAGTCAAAACTGACGTCTTTAGTTTATCCACAAATTCTTTATTTTTAAATAAATTTTTGTAATCAAAGAATTCTTCCTCTGTAATATATTCAGAAATAAAACTATTCAAATCTAAGGCTATTAGATTAAACATTTTGGTCATAGCCTTTTTAAGTTTTTCTAAATTATCCCCCATCAAATAATCATCTGGATTATCAATTATTTTCTTTCCGAGGGTGTCATCTTCCAGAATAACTCTAATAATTCTTAATATAGAAAATCTTGCGAGTCCATAACCTCTTACAGGTAAATTGTCAATTTTTTCTAAGCCATCAAGTATTACAGAATAACATAAAAATGCTAAATAGATCTTCTTGCAGTTCATTTTACGAGAAAACAATTCTTCATATTTATCGCTATAAAAATTTGTTTTTAGATGAGTCTTATGTGGTTCTTCACGATAAAAAGCGGTAATTAGTTGGCCAGCTAAATCGATATTTATAACCTCATCATATTCACTTATTTGTTCGCCTTTTTTAATATTGTAAAATACCTTACCACCAAAAAATTCTAAGAACTCTCTTTGTAATCCAATCTGAACTCTATCATTAGATTTTAAATCTTTTAAACTAATCGAATTTTGATTATTAGCATTTTTAGTAATATCTTGAATTAAATCACTATGAGGGTCGACTTTTATTATTTTTGTTAAAACCACTATATTATCAGTAAGCATCTCTCTGTTTTGATAAAATGAAATTATTGACTGACAACCGTTAATAACTTGATACCCTTCAATTTTTAATTGAGATTTTGCTAAATCGTACTCAAAATTACTACATATTATAGATATTCCATTATGATATAAAAAAAATTTATTATGCTCAAATATATTTTTAATAGTTTCCGCTAAAGCATTATTAACTCTAGTCTTGCCCGACCAAAGCCTTACATTTCTTGAAAATAAGGTATGGTCCTGAATACCATCTAATTTCAGTAATTCTCTCACAGGAATTGTTAATATTAAAACTGGAGTTTCTGAAACAGAATTATATTCAATTGTAGAGGAATTTGATAAATCTAAAATTTTTGAAGAATTTACTACATCAGCCTCAACAAAATATGTATATTTACTAAATATTAAATCAATATCATGCGATTCTATGTCTGCTGTTTCTAAAAATTCTTTAGCATTTTGATCAAAAATTTTATTTGTAACAAATACATACTTCACAATAAAACCTCTTGATATTTTTTCTGAAATTTTTAAATTTAATAATAAATTATTTAATTCTAAATTCACTAAAGATGCAGAGAGTTTAGCGACAGAATTCTCATCAACAAACCAACTACTAACTCCCTTAAATTCCCTAATCTTTTTGTCTCCACAATCTTTATTGTCGTATGGTGAAAATTCAGATTGAAATATGTATATTTCCTCTGTCTGATTATCAACCCAAACGCCATCAATACCCTTATCTCTAGACCCGTCACATACTGAATCAACACTTGTTTGCGTGTCAAGACAATATATATTTTTTAAAAACCATATTAAAAAAGCAGAATTATCATCCCTATACTGCTCCTTAATCAAATTAACCTCTAATCTCAAGCGAGAGTAAAATTCAGATTTGGTCATATTTGGTCATATTATTTTTTAATTATTTTATATTCTTTTTGCAAATAAACTAAGTCCTTCACAACGCTTTCTAGAATGCCTTTATTTTCTACAATTTTATAATCTTGAGATATTAAAGACAATATGGTTGCTAACGTTCCAAAATAGTCATTGCTTTTAATATGAAATTCTAATCCATTTTTATTCTTCATGATAATTATTTTATAAACCTAACTTGTAAATTTAGTTTTATATAAAATCTGTCATTTTCTTTTATTATTTTACCAATACCATATCTTGTCGTGCTAGGAGTATCTAATTTTGTACTATTTATTAAATAATCTTGAAAGCTATCCATGTTATACAAATAATAACAAAGAACATCTCCATCTTTTTTGACCAACAAAAAACCACCCAAGCTTGTTAAAATTCCGTTCCAAGGAGTGTTTGGCATCATACCAAGCGCCATAATGCTTAAAAATTCCTTAATTTTATGAGAAGCTTGATCGAATTTATTTTTATTTCCAGAAAAAGTAATATCCACCAAATCAACCATATTGTTTCCATTGCGAGAATAATAAGATAATAAAATATCAGCTAAATAATTTGGCAAAGAACTGTCTATTAAGGAAATATTCTTTTGAAAAATTTCGCTATCTACTTTATTAAAAATAATTTTATATCCAGAATCCAATAAAAGATTTATGTTGTCTTTAACATTTTTATCATGTAATATTGGCAATCCTTTTGGGATTTTCATTTCTGAATCAAGAACTTCAAATGTGAAATTTGTAGCCCTTGAAGCATTTATTAAAGTTGATGGACTTCCTAATTGAGACTTTATACTAAAACCAATTTCAGGCGTTGGAGCTCCAGTTTTTATATCAACCATAACCAAATCCAAATCTTTTTTATCAGAACTTGAGGCTTTGATAACTTTTTTATTTAATAAAGCCATCATTTCTTCCCCAGATTTAATATTAAATGCTCTTCCTTCATTACTAACCGAAAGCTCTTTGAATACTTTAATTAAAACTTTTTCAATTTTTTTTGATTCTATTGATTTAACCTTTCTATTGTTTAAAAATAAATTTACATTTTTATTACCAATAAAATATTCAAATTTATTATGATTTTGGTTTTCAAAGAAAACAATTTTTAACACTCTATAAAATAATTCTTTAATTTTTTCTTGATCTTTATTAGCACCAAAAACCCCTCCATTTGAAAGAATTGAGCCTAAGGCATATAGCTCGCTCCATTCTCCAATATTTCCAGTTGTTTTATGACTTTTTTCCATAATATTTTTGTAATTTCTCAATTATTTTTTTTGCATAATCTTCAATAGCAAATATAGCAACGCTGTTTCCTAATTGTTTCATGGCTTGAGATTCTGATACAGGAAAAACAAAATTATTAGGAAATCCTTGCATTTTTTTCCCCTCTGTTGAACCTATTCTAACAACTTTTCCATCCACCAAATAATGATCCCAGTTTCTTCTATCTTTTATATTAGACCCTCTACCTCCCACTCTAAGAGTGAATCCTATCTCTTTATTTGATTTTCCTCCGAGAACATCTGACATTGTAAATTTTAATTTCTTTTTTTCAGGAAAATCAAATTTAATTTTTTTATTTCTAAAACCTATCATAAATAACCGAGGTCTATTTTGTGGCAAGCCATGATCTGATGCTTTCACGATGTTATGATAAAAGGAATACCCCAAATCTTCAGTTAATATTTTTTTTATTACTTCAAAAGTTTTTCCATTATCATGTCTATATAAATGTTTAACATTTTCGATAAAAAATGCTTTTGGCTTTTTTATTCTTATTATCTCAGCTATATTATAAAAAAGAGTTCCTCTTGTGTCATCAAATCCTTTTTTATGACCAGCTTGACTAAAAGGCTGGCAAGGAAAACCTCCGCACAAAATATCAAAATCAGGTATTTCTTTTGGATCTACTTTAGTTATATCTCCAACAAACATATTATTTTTAAAAATTTTAGGAGATATTTTTTTAAAATTTAATTCGTAAGTTTTTCTTGCTGGCTCATCCCATTCAGAAGCGAAAACACATTCTGCTCCAGAATTATGAAAAGCTATATGAAAACCACCTATTCCAGCAAATAAATCTATAAACTTAAATTTAGTTTTTTTCGACATAAAAGAATTAAAAATAGCTTAATTTCACAATAATATTTTACTATTTTAAACAATAATTGTAAACCTTTTTATAAACCATCAAAAACGTTGATATTTTGTCTATACTATGATAAATTATAATTGACTACCTAAATATATTCACAAAACAAACCCTATGTCGGCGGTCTGCCGTTTTAGTCTTGTTTACGGACAGGAATGAGCAGTTGACCTCCGCAAACAAGGCCTTAGGGTTTTTGTGAATAACGGGTAGTCAGGTTGACTGCTCTTTTTTGTTTTATTGGGCAATCTAACCTTTTTATAAATCTAATATAAAAAACTATGAACCAAGAAAACAAGCTTTCAGACGGAGCTAAAAAATCGTCTATCAAAGACTGGATGAAAAAACATAAATTTTTAACTGGTCTTATCGCTGTTATTTTAATAGTAATTATTGGAAATGCTTTTGGAGGAGATAAAAATAATAATAAATCCAATAATAGCTCAGAGGGAGAAAAAGTTAATGTTGAACAAAAAACAGAAAAAAAAGAAAAGGAATGGATTTCAGTTTTTAAAACTAATGCTAGTTCTGACAAACAAACAGAGAGTTTCAATTTAGAAGGCGGTCAACAAAAAGTTATTTATCAAACAACTGGTAATCAATATACTCTTTGTGCGGTTTATGTTATGGAGGAAGGCACATCAATAGATACGGATGGTGGATTTCCAGTAGTAATGATTGATGAGCCTAAATCAGACGAAACTATGATGAGAAAATCTTCAGGAGAATATTATTTGGATTTAAAAGTGGCCAATGGATCTTGTTCTGTAGAGGTTCAAGAGCTAAGATAAACTATCCCCTATTTCCCTTTTTAAAAACACCTTTGTCTTCAAGGGTGTTTTTATGTATAAAGAGGTAAAAAACGTCAACAAAACAGCATTTTGAGGCAATAAAGACAGGATAAAAACATATTTTAACAAAAGACAAAGTGGACAAAGCTGACAGTAACTTTAACAACAAATCTAATAAAGTTAACAGTAACTGAAAGAGATAAATCCAACAAATCCAACAGTACTCTAAAGTTTATGTTTTTGTTGATTATTACCTCAATTTTTGATAAAATAGTATTGTGGAAAATAAAAAAAACAAAGCAAACAAAAATGAAGAGATCTTGAAATCTCTACCTAATGCATTTTTGTATAAAATAAATGAAGTTTTAAAAGGCATTGAACTTGCTCTTATTTTTCATAGGGCAAAACCTTATCGTAGTGATTTTGTAAGTTCTGAATATTTTAATAGAGTTGATTTTATCTCTTCTTTAAAAATATTAGGGATGTTAGATACTAAGTTTGATATAATAAATTTTAACATAAGAACAGATAAAATTTATAATATATCACTGAAAAATGAAGAAGACACTGTTGATTTTATGGATTTTGTTAGACTTATAAGAAAAATATATAAAGAACAAGACAAAATAAGAAAATTAACCTTTGTTGATCCCGAAGAAAAAAGATTCAAAGTAATAGTGAACGAAGATTATTCCGAGGAGTTAATTGGAGATTCTAACAAACTATATTGGAAATTACTGTCTTTATTGGCTCAAGATAAGAAGTGTTATAAAAAAGAATATACATCAGCCTATGATCAACTTAATAATAAGGACAAAACACCCTTTAAAGATGACTACGAATTTTCTCCTTTATTACAAACAATAGATGGAGAAATATTATTTAGAGATGTTCATTCTGAAGTTATAACCGACAAAGAATATAGAAAGAGAAAAGATAGGTTAGAAATTGATTTATAAAAATAAAAAAAGAAAAGATACAACTGAAAAAGTGGATAACTAAAAAGACCTTGTAAAAACAGGGTCTTTTTTTGTTTTTTTCTGTCATTTTTACAAATTTATCAGTTATTAAAAATGTTTTAAAATTCACGCAAGTGAACCCGAGAGGTTTCGTGTAAAGTAAATTATTTCAAATATAGTTTATTTCACAGGGGGCGTACTCAGGGCGATAACCGCACCGAATAACGCAATTTTATTTTTTTATTTTCCACACTAATGACCCAAGCAGCATCTTGGGAGAGGGTACACAAGAGAACTTTGAAGAACCGCACACATAAGGACACAAAGCATTCGGGACGGGAGGAGCAACTAGATACGTCCCCCTTTAGTAACACTATTGTAATACAAATTATGAAAAAAGCTAAAAACAAAGAAAAAATAAGCTATCCATTAAAAAGCTTTAGATTAGCAATAAATACAGTAAAAGCCTTAAATTCTCTAAAGAAAGAAACTGATAAAAGCTATAATTTGCTTTTCTTAAATATGATAGCTGTTTATCAAAAAAACAGAAAGATAGAAAAAAAATAAGAAATATTTTTACTATGGAACTAAAAGTCGAACACAATGAAATATTTACGGATGATCAAATAAAAAACTTTGCGGACTTTTTTAATTCCATAAAAAGAGTTACTAATAGATTAGAAAGAGAGGGATATTTTTTAAAAAATAGTAAACTCACTCCCCCAAACAAAAAATAATATTAAAAATATATGGAAACAGATTTCACTAATGATTATTTAATCTATAATCGAAAAAGCACTGACGATGCTGATAATCAAAAAAATTCAATTGATTACCAAATTGGACAAAGTTTAAAATTTGCCAAACAAGAAAAACTGGAAATCGCAAATTATAGTGAAGAAGGTTTTTGCGAAAATGGAATTATAAAGGAAAAACATTCGGCTTTCAAAACCTCTGAATTAAAGATGAGAAAGGATGGTACCGTAGAATACAGAATCGAAAGACCAAAATTCCAAATAATGATGCAAAAACTTTTAAACAAGCAATTTAAAGGAATTATTTGCCTCTGTTGGGACAGATTAAGTCGCAACGAACAAGATGGGGTAATAATTAAAAATCTAATAAAAAACGGAATTGATATTAAATTTGTTCAAGCAACGTATGAACAGAGCAGTTCTGGAGCCCTACACATGGATATTGATGGAATGTTCTCTTCTCATTATTCAAGAGTAATTAGCGAAAAAGTAAAAGGAGCTCAAGAAAAATTAAGAAATGAAGGTAAATGTATTTACATGTCACCTATTGGATATATTGATGAAGGGTCTGATAAAAAAACAATAGATTCAGAGAGGGTTATAATAGTTAAGAGGTTATTTGAACTATATTCAACTGGGGAATGGAGTCTTTTTCAATTGGCTAAATGGGCAAATAAACAAGGACTAACAACTAAACCAATCAGAAGAAAAAGAACAAAGGAAGAGCTACTTGCTGGAATCGAAATAAATGAAATAGAAAAAGCAAGCAGACCAGTAAACAACAAAACAATTGAGCATATTCTAAAGAATCCCTTCTACATTGGGAAAATAAAGTTAAATAAAAAAGGAGATAAGTTTCTTGATGGAATACATCAATCACTAATAGATGTTTCTTTGTTTAATAAAGTTCAAGAAGTTTTAAAATCAAAATGTGTAAAGATACACTATGTTGATAAAGATTTTTTTACCTATCGTAATATTATAAAATGTACTTGCGGAAGATCATATTCGCCATATCAAAAGAAGGGCATAAACTATTATTATTCTCGTTGTCTTGACGGCTGTCAAAATAAAAATAAAAACATTAAGGAAAGCGATATTGACGAAATGGTTATTGAGGTATTAAAAAAAATAAACTTTACAGAAGAAGAAAAAAGAGAAATTGAAACAAGAGCAAAAATAAGTTTAGATAATATAGCGGAAAACAGAAATAAAGAACTAGATGATTTAAATAGAGAAAGAAAAAGAATATATGCTGATTTAAATTATTTAACAAAAAATAAAATTAGTCTTTTAAGGAACAATGCTATGACGATTGATCAAATGGGCGAAGAAGAAAGAAAATTAAATAAAGAATTAGAATTGATAGATCAAAAAACTAATGCTCATAAAGAAACTTCACAAGAAATAATGAAATACATCACCACCTTTTCAGAACTCATTAAAAGTATGGAATTATGTTATAAAAATGCTCTTGATAGCGAAAAAAGAGAAATTGCGACACAAGTGTTTTCAGAACTGGTAGTTAGTGATAGAAAAATAGCTAAAATTAACGCAAAAGAAGGCTTTTTAGCCCTCTTTAAACGTCACTCTGTGATATCTGGCTCCGAGGGTGGGATTCGAACCCACGACCAATTGATTAACAGTCAACTGCGCTACCGCTGCGCCACCTCGGAATAATTAGTTTTTTAAAAACTAATTAATATAATATCAAAACTAAAAAATATGTCAATAATTTTTTCTATCTAATTAGTTCTTTTTCTACTAACCTCTCTTCTGCCCACAAATTTCCTTTAAAACAATTCCAACCCTTAACATAAACCTTAGATCCATCGCCTACATATACAGGATAAGCCTCATTTCTTTTACTCTCATAGCTATCAGTTCTAAAGTTGGCACAAAGTTCAAATTCCCTTTCGCCTATTTTCTTATATTCAATTTTTTCACCATTAATTGGATTAACTAAAAATTGATCAAAATTAGCAACTTCGATTACGCTGTTAATTGCCGACAAATCATTAGGTAATTCTTTTTTCTTTTCATAATAAGAATTAATATAGCTCTCCAAACTATGAATATTATTTAAAACTTTTTCGTCTATTTTTCTTTCTCTGGCCATTTTAGGAGATTCTACAAAAAACCAGGAAGAAATAAATACTATTATTACCAATGACACTGAAGAAAAAAAGAAAACTTTCATAATTTTGTCTTTTTTAGAAATTTTGTTTCTCCTAATATCATAAAGATAAAAACTAAATATCAAGGAAGCAATAACAATGACAGTTATTAGCTGCAAAACAGATTTGAAGGTCATTTCTCCGGACAAGAAAGCATTAATAATGCCAACAAGGGAGCCCAAAATAACCACAGCCGAAACTGCTAAAATAAAATAGGTTAACCAATTTCTTAAGGGGGAATCTTTGTCTATTTCTCTATTTTTTAAGCCCTTATTTATCAGATTAGCACACAAGAAAAATATTGGAGCTGATATCAACAAAGCTGATATACCAAAACGTAGGGCTGATTGATTAGAATAAGAACCATAATAAGCTAAGGCATCAAAAATACTTTTATCAATAATTTGGAAAATAATTATGGCCGAAGATATAGCTAAAAATATTAAGGCTACTAAAGACAAAAGGTAATAAAAAGCATATTTAGGATTATGATTTTTCATATTTTTTATTAAGAATTAATAATTAAAAATCTTTTAATTTATCCAAGCTCTTACTTTGCATTTTTCTAATTTTTTCCAAAGCTTTAGCTTCAATTTGACGAATACGCTCACGAGTAACCTCAAACTCTTGGCCCACTTCCTCCAAGGTATGAGCCACACCATCAACCAAACCAAAACGCATTTCTAGGATTTTTTGTTCACGAGGTGATAAACTGACCATAATTTCCTTAACATAGTCCTTTAACAATTGAAGAGCAGCAATTCTGTCGGGCGAATCATTTTTAACATCTTCTATAAAATCTTCTAGAGTAGAATTGTCATCATCATCTCCAATAGTAGTTTCAAGTGAAATAGTTTCTTGTGAAATTTTAATAATATATCTAACCTTATCAATTTCTTCTCCCATTTCCGCTGCCACCTCTTCAGCCATCGGTTCACGACCTAGCTCTTGGACCAAAAATCTCCTAGCTTGTTGATAACGATTAATTGTTTCCACCATATGAACTGGAATACGAATAGTTCTGGACTGATCAGCCAAGGCCCTAGTAATAGCCTGTCTGATCCACCAAGTAGCATAAGTTGAGAACTTATAGCCCTTTTGATGCTCGAATTTATCAACAGCTCTAAATAATCCAATATTACCCTCTTGAATTAAATCTAACAAGCTCAAAGTTTTAACTCCAGAGAACTTTTTAGCGATTGACACCACTAATTTTAAATTTGCTACTATCATTTTTCTCTCCGCATCTTTATCACCCTTATCTTTTCTCTTGGCTAACTCCACTTCTTCCTCTCCAGTTAACAAGGGTATTTTACCAATTTCTTTTAAATATATTTGTATAGAGTCGGAAGTTAAACTAGAAAAATCAACTGATAACTTAGACGAGGTTTTTCCTTTTTCTAGAACCTCTACTTTGCCCCCCAATAGATTGCCACTATCTTCCAATAATTTAACCCCAGCATCAGCTAATCGACCTAAAAATATTTCATATTCAAAAATATAGTCTTCTACCGAAGGAAATAAATGTAATACCTCTGTTTCAGTTAAAAAACCTCTTAATTTTCCCTTTTCTAATATTTTAATTATATCTTCTTCGGATGGAATAATTATTTCATTTAAAGAATTCTTGTCCTTTTTTGCTGCGACACTCTTATTGGTATTTTCAGAAATCTTCTTTTTAGTAATAGTCTTGGATTGTTTTTTGGAAACTGATTTTTTGGATACTATTTTTTTAGAAACAGCCTTTTTAACAATTGGCTTTTTAACATTCTTTTTTACCAAGGCCTTGGTCTTTTTTTTATTGGTAACACTCTCTTTTTTAATTGCCTTAGCTCCAACAGCCTTGTTTTTAATAATTTTCTTTTTTTCTACTTTTTTAACCATATATAATAAATTAATTTATATTATTTTTTGTAGCTCTTGATTATATTTCTTTAAATTTTTCATTATATCTTGAATACTTTTGTCATTATTATCCCTTTCGGCTTTAATCAAATTATCGTTTTCCGTCCTTATCTTTTCTCTTAAAAAATTTTTCTTAATCTCAACAATATTTTTAATGATTTCTTCTTTTGTCTTTTCCTCAGAAACCTCCTCGTCGGACCAATAAAAATCAGAAATTAAGCCTATCTTCTTAATGGCCTCTTCTAGGGATAATAAATTCTCCTGTTTAAAATAATTCAACAATCCCTGATATTCAATTCTTCCTTCTTTATTATAATAAATAAGCCAATAATTGTAAAATTCCTGATATTTTCCTATTACAAACTCGGGGTTTAAATTATTAAAAACATATTCACAATATTTATTATTTTTAAGAAGTAATGACAAAAGGCTCTCCATTAACTTATCCTCCCAAGAAATGGGCCCTTCCTGATCAAGTGGCTTTATTAAAGTTCCAGTATCCCTAATATTGTCATTTTTACCAATGTTTTGAGATATTTTCTGCAATTCTTCTCTTAAAAAGACCTCTTCTACTCTAGCTTTCTGACTTAATTCTTTAAGCCAAAAATCCTGTTCAACTTTATTATACAGCTTATTTATTACTGTTAATATCTTGTTAACAGCCAAATTTTTTTCCTTAATATTATTGATATCCAGACCACCAAATTCTTTTAATAAATAATAATTCATAATGTCCTGGGCGGAATCTAAGGCTTTCTTAAAATTATCAGGATTTTCCCTAATTATGTCATCAGGATCCTTGCCTCCCTCTAAATTAGCTATTTTAAGGCTAAAACCCATTCTCAAGGCTTCACTCACTCCTCGATCAGTGGCATTTTCTCCAGCTGAGTCTTGATCAAAGGCCAAAACGATATTTTTTGTATATCTTTTAATTAAGTTTAATTGAGAAACGGTTAAGGCTGTTCCAGAAACAGCACAAACATTATTGAAACCGGCCTCATGAGCCGAAATAGCATCCATCTGCCCTTCCACTAAAACAACCACATCCTTCTCCTTAATGGGCATTCTAGCCCTATCTAGAGCAAATAAGATTCTACTTTTATCATATATCTCGGTTTGAGGACTATTGATATATTTTCCCAATCCCTTATTATCTTTTATCTCGGGATTAATTCTGGCAGTAAAAGCTACCGTCCGTCCATTAATATCATTAATGGGAAACATAATTCTATCCCTGAAGCGATTAAAGTGCTTGCCCTTTTCGCTCTTAAAGGACATTCCTGACAATAATATTTCAGTATCTGTAAATTTTTTACTCTTCAAAAAACTAAGCAAATCATCATAATTATCCAAGCTATAACCTATTTGCCAATTAGAAATAGCCTCATCGCTTAGGCCCCTATTACCTAAATACTTTTTAATATTCTGAATTTTTCCACGATCACCTTTTTCCGAAACTAAAATATAATTATAGTATTTACGACTAAGTTCCATAATCTGGAGTAAACGATTCTTTTGAGAATTGTCAGAAAATTCCTGATTATCAATTATAACCCCAGCCCTAGGAGCCAATAATTTTAAGGCCTCAACAAAATCAAGCCCTTCCATCCCCATAACAAAAGAAATCAAATCCCCTCCCTTGCCACAACCAAAACAATGATAAATTTGTTTGTCTGGCGAAACCATAAAAGACGGAGTCTTCTCGTTATGAAAAGGACACAAGGCTCTGAAATTCGAGCCAGCCGGCTTTAAGCTAATATATTCACTAATTATATCAACTATATCCAGTTTAGATTTTATTTCGTCAGCATGGTTCATATATTAAAAAATAAAAATCTTTTTTTCTTTTTATTGGGTTTCTGCAATCTGGCCAAATCATCTTCTAAATTACCAGAAAAAGAGTCATTAACTGGCTGAATATCTTTAATTTTATCATTAAAATCTTTATTGTCAGAAACATTAGATTCTTTTTCTGACAAATATCTATTATCAGAAATACCCAAAAGAGATTTTAAACGATTAATTTCGTTCTCAACTATATCATTATCATATTCAGCGTTATGCATATGATGACCTTCATAACTAGCCTTTTTTTGGTCTAGATGAAGACTGAAAATCAGATCAGAGCCGGCCTCATCTATATACATATGAAGACGAGGATAATGACCACTTCCCAATCTTCTAACAAAACTTTCCACCCCTCTCCTCCTATCAAAAATTAAAGCATATCCGGCCCGACGTATAAAGACCTTATAATTATCAACTAAATTAGAATTAATTTTTAATTTCATTTTTTAAAATTAATTTATATAAAAATTATAAATTTCTTGAGCTAATTTTTTAGTGTCAGAAAATCTATTTTTCAGAGTAGAGGCATTTAAAACTACGCTTATAAACTCCTGATTATCACTAATTTTAAATTTTGCCCCCAAGCAATATCCAGCTAAATCATTGTAGCCAGTTTTTCCTCCGATTATCTTCAACTCTTCATTTTCACTAAAACTATTTAATAATTCATTGGTTGAATAAATATTTTTAACTCTTCCTTGTTTGGTAAAAAATTTATAATTATATTCCTGCACTAAGCTCAAAATTTCTGGATTACTAAAAGATCTTTTTATTAGAAAGGAAACCTCTTTGGCTGTAGAAACGTTATACGGACTTAGTCCAGTAGCATCTTTAAATTTAGTATTTTTTAAGCCCAATTCTCCAGACTTTTTGTTCATTAATTCGACAAAATCTTCTTCACTTAGGCCCAATGAGGATATTAAGGCTATTACAGCTGTATTATCAGAGGCAATCAAGGCTAAGGCTAATAAATCCTTATTTTTAACTTCGTCCCCTATAAACAAATAATCTCTTCCACCTAGACGACGATCGGTCTCTTGAACCTTATAATAATCTTCTAAGTTTAAATTAAAATCTTCCACAATAACAAGTGTTGACATCAACTTACTAATGCTAGCAATCGGCCAAACCTGATCAGAATTTTTTTCTAAAATAAAAATATCCTTTTTAACATCCATAACTACGGCACTAGAGGCAGAAATATCTGGTTGAATAATCTGATTAATTTTTTCAGAAAAATATTGACTTTCAGATATTTTCACAATCTCTCCATAATTTTTTTCAGGCCAGTTTATTTCAGGAAAAAAACCATTCTTAAAAAACAAGAAACTTAAAAAATGAATTAAAAAATAATTAAACATAATAATATAATATTCACCTTATTCTTCACTCTCAATGTCATCAGCGTCATCAATGTCCTCAATATCTTCGATATCTTCAACAGCCTCAATGTCCTCAGCATTAGAACTAGAATCAATATCTTCTTCGGGACTATTATCATCTTCGGAGGCTTCAATATTTTCTGTTAGATTCTCAAATAAACTTTGACTAGGGGATTCTATCTTCCCCAATAACTTATCAATGCTCTCATTTTTATTAAACCTTTCATATTCGGGCAAATCTTTTAAACTATTTACTCCCAAAAATTTTATAAACTCAAGACTAGCCGAATACTCGTTTTCATCAGCTTCGTTAGATGCTTTTTCTTCAACTAATCCTCTAATTAATAAGTTTCTTAGGATCAAACTACAATTTATGCCTCTAATCTTTTCTATCTCCGATTTTTTAATAGGCCCACGATAAGCAATAATCGTAAGAGTCTCTAAGCTAGCGGGAGTCAATTCCCCGCTTACTTCGGTCTGTAAAAATTCCTGAACTAATTTGGCATTATCAGGTGCACTAGCCATTTGATATTTTTTTCCACTTTCAATAATTCTGATTCCTCTATTGCCTTCATTATATTCAGAGATTAATTCATTCAAAGATTTTTCTACCTCAGAAATATCTTTTTTAGAAAAATCTGCCAACTCTTTTAAAGTTAAAGACTTGGATGACACAAAAAACAAAGATTCTAATAAGTATTTTAACTCCATAAATATATTTTTATTATTTAAAAAATTAATTATCCAATTCCTTATATTTCTCTACAAAAATTTCACCAAACAAATCATCTTGATCAAAGACTATTTCTCTCTGCTTAGCTAATTCTAAAATAGCCAAAAAATTTACAATAATTTCAGTCTTGGATTTAGCCTCTTTTAATATTTTGGTAAAGTTTATTTTGACCTTAGCAACAATAGTATTTTTAATATAAAGGATTCTCTCTTCAATACTAATCTCTGATATTATAGTTCTTTTCTCCAAGCTCTCCTCTAAAACCTCGACTTTGTCTAAAATCTTTTGAAATTGAATTTTTAGAGTTTCTGGAACAATGTTTTTTGGAGGAAAAAATGTCTCAACCAGCAAATTGAAACGACGATTATTCTTAGGTAGCTCCCTAAAAAAAGAAAATTTTTTACGCCCAATAATTTTTTGAATTTTAAAGCTCAAATCAACAAAGTCCTTATACATCTTTAATTTGCTTTCCAAATCTTCAATTTCTTCTTGATCTTCTTCAGTAAATAAATAAGGTAAAAGAGCCTTAGATTTTAAATATAAAAGCTTGGCCGCCAATAATAAAAAATCGGCCATTGATTCCGGTAAAATATCTGAAGACTTTTTAACATATTCCAGATATTCATCAGCTATTTTAGCTAAATTGACCGAGGTTATATCCAGCTCTTCTTTTTCGATTATTTGTAACAATAACGAAAGAGGCCCCTGAAACTTGTCTATTTTGATATCCATCATAATTATAAATATTATAACTTCTATATATTAGCTCATTTTGACCTATAAAGCAAGAATAAAAAGGGATAAAATACCCAATATTACCAAGTAAATCAAATAATTTTTTTAATAATACTAATAAACGTTTCTAGTTCTTTTTGATGAATATCCTCAAGGGTAAATTTTTTCAATTCTATTAGCTCTGAGGACAAAATATCTTTTTTTAAATTCAGAACCGTTTGACTGATTTTAATCAAATTATTAGAATAAATTCCTTTTTTAAGAATACATTTTTGACATAAAAACTCCTTGTCAAAAAAATTAAAATATAAAGAATCAACCGAATCACATTCTGAACATTTGGCAAAATCTAAATCATAGCCCAAATTCTCTAATATTTTTAACTTAAAAAATAATACTAAAGCTTCAGAGTTATCAGAACTAAAATCTAGATTCAATAAAAAATCTTTTAAATTTAAGAATATATTAAAATCTGGTTGATTAGAAAAAGTTAAATCTCTTAAGAACCTTAAACCCTGACCAGCCAATAAAGTTCTTCGATAGTCGCTTTTTATATTTAAAAAAGAATTTTCACTAATAACACTGCCAACATAATCACGTTCCTTCCCTTTAATAATCATCAAATCAACCAAATTAAAAACATCGAGATGGCCAATAAGCTTAGACGACGGTCTTTTAATTCCTTTAGCAATCAGATTTATTTTGCCAAAATCTAGAGTATAAAAACAAATTAAGCCATCGTAATCATTAATATCTTTTTTAGACAAAACGATAGCCTTAGTTTTAATCATATTTTTTATCTAAATAAGATTGCAATATTATCATAGCAGAAACACTATCTCTCTCATACTTAACCTCTTTAACTTTTAAAGTGTCAGCTTGAACACTACTCAACCTCTCATCTATAAAATCAAAAGAAATATTTTTGTCGAGCAATCTTTCTTGCAATATTTTAATAAACTTAGAGAAATTAGGGTTCTCAATTTCTCCAGTTGACATTTTTTTAGGCAAACCAATAACCACCGAATTAATTTCCTCCTCCAATACAACTTTTACCAATTCTGTAATATTTTCTATGGTTCTGAAGGGAGTGGCAATCTTATTCTCACTATCAGCCAAGGCCAAACCAATTCTCTTTTCACCCCAATCTACTCCTAAATAATTTATAGTCATATTATAAACTAGTTAAAACTATATTACCCCTACCCTTTTCTAAGATAGCAATAGAATGTTCAAAATGAGCACTCAATAGCCCATCTGACGTTATAATAGTATATCCATTACCATCCATTTTAACCCTAAATTTGCCCTGATTGATCATTGGTTCAATAGCAATCACCATGCCAGGCTCTAGCGTCATATTCTCAAAGCTATTATTACCAATTTCATAATGAAAAACATTAGGGTCTTCGTGAGCAAAATATCCGACTCCATGACCGACTAAATCTCTCACCGAGCTATATCCCTGACTTTTAACATAATCGCCAATAATTTTTCCAATATCATTTAAAGTATTTCCGGCGATAGCCTTGGAAATTCCTAAATTTAAGGCTTCTTTAGTTACTTCCAAAAGCTTCTTAGCTTCTTTACTAATTTTTCCAGCTGGAAAAGTTCGACAAGTATCCGTATAAAATCCACCTAGTTGAGATTTATTATTATAAGGCCTATTATTATTAATTGCTTCTTCTTTTGTCTGAATAGGCCATTCCATCCCAATGTCAAGACTAACAATATCCCCTTCTTTAATTATTCTATCTGGTAAAGAAGCTCCATGAACTACTTCATTGTTTATTGAAACGCACAAACCTGATGGGAAAAAAATATCATCCCCCATATCATAGTTTTTAAAAGATGGACGTCCACCAGCTCCTTCAATGGATGACACCGCTATTTCTTCTAATTCGGCAGTTGAAGCCCCTGGAACAATTTTTTGTCCAAGGTTTTCAAGGATATTTGCTAATATTTTTCCGCCTTGACGTATTATTTCTATCTCTTCTTTTGTTTTATAATATATCATATCTATCTTTTATTTATAATAATCTAATATTTTTTTAAAATCCCTCTCATCATCCCTGGTTGTTCCCGGTAAACTAATAAATTTACGATAAGCCCTCTGTCTTGTCGAGAAAGGAACCTTACCATCTCTTCTAATGGTTGGGACTAGGGTCTGAAATATTTTAATAGCCTGGTCTCTATTATTTCTTAAATTAGAAAATTGTCCATGCCTGGTCAAATTAGCCAGCTTCTTAACAAAACCACTAGAGCCACCCATTCTAAAGTCGTTGCTCCCGGTTGGTAATTTTTTAGAAAACATAATAAAAATATTAATAATTAATATATTTATTATAGTATTTAAAAGACTAAAATACAAGAAAAATAAAAAAACCCTAATTTCAAGGAAGATATATTAAATAACAATCTTCAAAAAAATTAGGGTCCCTTTTATATTCCGTCGTAATCTCTCATGCTAATTTGAGCTTCTATTTGTTTAACTGTTTCGATAACAACAGATACCACGATCAACAAACTTGTACCTCCAATAGCCAAGGCTTGCATTCCGGTAAAGTATTTCATTATTAAAGGCAAAACAGCAATTAAACCCAAAAATAATGAACCAGTTAAAAGTATTCTCCTGCTTATAAAAGATAGGTATTCGCTAGTATGTCGACCGGGTCTGATTCCAGGAATAAAACCTCCTTGTTTCTGTAAATTTTCCGAAATTTGATCGGGTTTAAAAATGATTTCTGTATAAAAATAAGTGAAGGCTACCACCAAAATAAAGTAAAATATTCCATAAAATAATTGATTTTCAAACAAACCAATTATCCAATAAGCCGCTTTGGAAACCATGGCAGATTTAGCCGACACAAAGAACTGAGCAATCATAGAAGGAAAAACTACCACCGAGATAGCAAAGATAATCGGAATAACACCGGCAGTGTTAACTCGAAGAGGTAAATGAGTAGAAGTACCTCCAAAAGCTCTATTTCCTCTTATCTGTCTAGCATATTGAACTGGTATATTTCTTTGACCTTCATTGATAATAACGATTCCAACAATAGTAATAATGGCTATAATCAAAAATCCTAACAACATATAAATCTGAGATAAATCAAAAGTGACAAAAAGATTCTGGACCATGGTTGGTAAAGAAGAAATTATTCCAGCGAAGATCAAAAGTGAAATACCATTACCAATCTTCTTTTCTGAAATAAGCTCACCAATCCACATTAAAAATACAGTTCCAGCAGTTATAGTTATAATAGTAGTTAATAAATCAAAAGTAGAAATATTCCCTAAAATATCGTAAGAAGATTGACGAAGTAAAGCAATCATACCATAAGCCTGAACCATTGCTAAAGGTACTGTTGCTATTCTGGTCCAAGAATTTATTTTTTGTCTGCCAGCCTCTTCTTTTTGCATTTCTTCAAATTTTGGAACCACCATACCTAATAATTGGAAAATAATAGAAGCGGTGATATAAGGACCAATACCCATCATGACTATAGAAAAATTATCCATACTACCACCAGAAAAAACATTTAACATTCCCAAGACTTGATTAGATGAAAAAATTTCCTTTAAAGCCAAAACATTAACTCCAGGAACAGGAATATGAGCAAATAATCTAAAAATAGCCAACATTAAGAAAACAAATAAAATACTATTTCTTAGATCTCTAATTTTCCAAATTTTTTGAATTTTTTCTATCATATTTGTTTTAATTATTTGCTTTCTACTTGTTTTTTAACACTCTCACTAAACAAGATTTTTTCAAATTTCAAGCCCTTAGGGATTAATTTTTCTTTTCCTAAAATTTTAACCGGCAAATCCTTTTTAGTTATCAATTTCTTTTCTAATAGAGTTGAAATATTTACAATTTCATTATCTTTAAAGTTTTCATTTATTTTAACAACACTAACAACCTGGTTTTTTGGAGATAAAGCTCTAAAACCTCTAGTTTTAGGAATTTTTAACAAATTTTTCTTCATTCCTAATCTTTTTAACTTAAATCTGCTAACACCAGATCTAGATTTTTGCCCCTTTAAACCACGGCCACTATAAGTTCCCTTACCGGAAGCATTACCACGACCCAATCTTTTTCCTTTATTGGAACTTCCAGAACTTTTTTTAACATTGCTTAATGAGATAGCCATATTTTTATGTTTAATACTTACTTTTATTTATAAAATTATTTTTTTTCAATAGAATCTTGCTTTTCTTTCTTTTCTTCATTTTTTGCTACCTTAGAAGAAAGGCCTGTCTTTTTTAAGTTTTTTAAAGCCAAGATAGTACATTTAGCATTATTAACCTTATTGCTTGTTCCTAATATTTTACTACTAATATTTTTTACTCCAGCTAAATCCATAATAACTCTAACAACTCCTCCAGCAATAACTCCTCTACCTTGAGAAGCTGGCTTTATTAATATCTTAGCAGAACCAAATTTTTGATAAATTTGATGAGGAATAGTATCATCAACAATTGGAACATTAACAATATTCTTTTTAGCCTTATTGACTGCCTTATTAACAGCCAAAGTAACATCAGCTCCTTTTCCCAAGGCTACAGCCACTCGCCCCTTTTTATCACCAATAACAACACAAGTTCTAAAACTCATTCTTTTTCCACCCTTCATAACCCTGGTAACCCTAGCTACATCCAAAATTCTTTGTTCAAATTCTTCCTTTGGTCTTTCTCCAAAACGCTTTTTACCAGGAAATGGTCTTTTTCCTCCCTTATTGTCGAAACCCTTAGCTCTGTTTTCAAAGTTATTTGTGTTCGCATTTGTATTTAAAGCTGAGTTATTATTGTTTTCAGCTACTGAATTTTTGTTATCTGACATAATATTTCTTGTTTATATATAAAAATTAAAAAATTAAGCCACCTTCCCTAGCTCCATCGGCCACAGCCTTAACTCTTCCATGATATTTATAGCCGCCTCTATCAAAAACGATTTCTGTTATTTGTTTTTTAACAGCTTTTTCTGCCAAAAGTTTTCCTAATTTAAAAGCCTCTTCGATCTTTTTTCCCTTTCCATCTTTTAATTCCTTACCATTAGCACTAACTAAAGTTTTTCCAGAAACATCGTCTATCAATTGAATAAAGACACCTCGATTAGATCTAAAAACATTTAATCTTGGTCTTTTTTCTGTCCCGCTAATAATAGAACGAATCTTTTTATGGCGTCTAGCTAATTTATCATTTTTTTCTTTTACATTATTCATATTTATAAATTAAAAAATTATTTATTATTTAGCAGCCGCTTTTCCAGCTTTTCTTCTAATAACTTCATCGGAATATTTAATACCCTTTCCTTTATATGGCTCTGGTTTTCTCATTTTTCTAATTTGGGCGGCTAATTCACCAACCAATTGCTTGTCAATTCCAGAAATAGTTAAATTATTACCTTCAGCCAAAGCAGATATTCCAGTCGGTAAAGGAAATTCTACTGGATGAGAAAAGCCCAAGTTCAAATTTATTTTATTTCCAACCACCGCTACTTTGTAACCAACACCTTTTATTTCTAACTTCTTCTCATAGCCACTATTAACGCCCACAACCATATTATTCAATAAGGCTCTAAAAAGACCCCATAAAGATCTCTCCTCTTTATCATTCTCGTTTTTAACTTTTACTATAATTTCCTCTGGAGTATTTTCAATCTTAACAAGCCTATGTAGTTCTTGTTTTAATTCCCCCTTAGGACCCTTGACTGTAACAACGCCCTTATCGATACTTACTTGAGTACCAGCTGGTATTTTTATTGGTAATTTTCCTAGTCTTGACATAATATCTTATTATTTTTTAAGAAATAAATCTTCCTTAAAAATATTTTAAAAAATTAATAAATTTCACAAATAAACTCTCCACCTACCTGTTCTTTTCTGGCCTGTCTTCCGGTCATCATCCCTTTAGAGGTAGAAATAATGGAAAAACCTAATCCATTCAAAACCTGACCAATTTCATCCTTATTAACATAAACACGTCGACCTGGCTTACTAATTTTCTTTAGAAAACTAATTTTAGACTGGCCGTCTTTGTCATATTTTAATACTATTTTAATTTGGTCAAATTTAGCAGCTTTATTTTTTTGTAAATCTTTTCCACCAGGAATAATTTCCACCTTAGAAACAAAGCCTTCTTTCTCTAAAATCTTAGCAATATTAAATTTAACTTTGCTCATAGGTAAAACAACTTCTGACTTTTTGATTATAGAAGCGTTTCTAATTCTAGTTAACATGTCTGCGATTGGATCTATCATAATATTTTAATCTAAAATTGAAAATTATTTTCAAATAATATAATTTACAATTTTTTTATATTTTATATATTTATTTTTTATGATTATTTTTTACCAACTGGATTTTTTTACTCCTGGTAAGTCACCATTGTCTGCTAATTCTCTAAAACAAATACGACATAAATCAAAGTCTCTCATATACCCCTTATTTCTTCCACAACGCCAACATCGATTTATTTTTCTAGTAGAAAATTTTGGTTTTCTTTTTGCTTTAACTATTAATGCGGTTCTAGCCATAAATATGTTATTAATTATTTTTTATTTTTTTCTTCTTTTTTAAAAGGAAATCCAGCTAATCTAAACAATTCCAAACCTTCTTCTTTGTTTTTAGCAGTAGAATGAATTACAACTTCTAGACCATGAATATTATTTAAATCCTCAACCCTAACTTCAGGAAATGCACTATTTTCTTTAAAGCCAATACTTAAATTTCCTTGTCTGTCAATTGACTTTTCGCTTATACCTCTAAAATCTCTAACTCTAGGAAAACTAATATTTATCAATTTATCTAAAAAATCATACATTCTTTTGCCATGCAAAGTAACCATAGCCCCAATTACCATACCTTCTCTAATTTTGAAAGAGGCAATTGACTTCTTAGCTTTAGTCAAAACTGGCTTCTGTCCAGAAATTCTATTTAATGTCTTCTCAACGTTAGCGATATATTCTTTTTCTTTGTTGTGTTTACCGAAACCAACGTTAATAATAACTTTTTCAATTTTTGGCACCAAAAAGATATTGGTATAACCAAATTTTTCTTTTAGTTGTGGAATGATATCTTTTTGATATTTTTCTTTTAAATTCATATATATTATATTATTTTTCTATTTTTTATTCCAAAGTTTCTTGACATTTTTTGCAAACTCTAAACTTTTTAGTCTTCCCTTCTTCATCTTTTATTGTTTTATAAGCTACCCTAGTATCTTGACCACATTTTGGACAAACCAAGATAACATTAGAAATATTTATTAAACCAGGAAACTCAATTCTTTGACCCTTTTCCCCTCTTCTCTGAGGACGAAGATGTTTAATTAAAATATTCAAACCTTCTACACTAATTCTCTTTTCAACAGGAAAAACTTGTAAAACTTTTCCAGTCTTACCCTTATCTTTTCCGGCTAATATTTTTACTTTGTCATTTTTCTTTATTTTCATATTTAAAAATATTTAAATTATTTAATATCTTATAAAACCTCAGGGGCTAAAGATGCAATCTTAAAAAACCCGGCTCGTCTAACTTCTCTGGCAACTGGACCAAAAACGCGAGATCCTTTAGGTTCCTTTTTCTCTTTATCAATCACAACACAAGCATTGTCGTCAAACCTCAAATAAGAACCATCCTTACGACGTATTTCTTTTTTAGTTCTAACTATAACAGCTCTAATAACATCTCCTTTTTTAATTGGCATGTGGGGTGAAGCTGATTTAACCGAAGCTACAATAATATCTCCAACGCCAGCATATCTTTTTTTATAACCACCCAAAACTCTAATACATAAAACCTCTTTGGCCCCGGAATTATCAGCTACTTTGATTCGACTTTCTGTTTGTATCATATATTTAAAAATTAAATAAAATAAATTATTAAGCTATTCTCCATTTTTTATCCTTACTCATTGGACGACATTCTACAAAATTAACTTTATCTCCAACTTTACAAGAATTTTTTTCATCATGGACTTTATATTTTTTACTAACAACAAATCTTTTTTTATATTTTTTATTAATTTTAACCCTTTCCACATTAACAACAATGGTTTTATCACTTTTATCACTAATAACAACGCCAGTGAATTTTTTTCTAATCACCTTGCTTGGTTCAGTATTAGTTTTTTCTTTAATATTTTTTACCATATTATTTATTTATATTATTTTTTTATTTTTGTTTATCCTTATTTATTAAAGTTAAAACTCTGGCAATATCCTTTTTGATAACCCTGATTCCTCTAATATTCTTTAATTGCTTACTAGAATCTTTAAAGCGAAAATCTCTTAATTTTTCTCGTAAATCTGACAAAATATTATGTAATTCTGCGATTGTTTTAGTTTTCAATTCTTTTAAGTCCATATTTATAATAATTTAAATTTTAATCTTTTTTAACAAATTTACATTTTATTGGCAGTTTATAAGCTGATAACTCTAGGGCCTTTTTAGCCATTTCTTCGCTTAAACCCTCAAGCTCAAATAATACCATTCCTGGTTTTACAGCAGCTACATAATGATCCACTGTACCCTTTCCTTTACCCATAGGTATTTCGCCACCCTTCTTTGTAACTGGCTTATGAGGGAAAACTCTAATCCATATTTTTCCACCCTTTTTTGTATATTTAGTAATAACTCTTCTAGTAGCCTCAATTTGACGAGAGTTAATCCAGCAAGCCTCTAAACTTTTTAAACCATATGAGCCGAAATCAACATTAGTTGCGCTACTTGCTGTTCCACCTCTTTTTCCTTTATGCGATTTTCTATATTTAGTTTTCTTTGGCATTAACATATATTTGCAAAATTATTAATAAATTAGATCTTAGTTCTTATTAAAAACTTCCCCTTTATAAATCCAAACCTTTATTCCAATGCTACCATAAGTGGTATGAGCAACCCCTCTGGCATAATCAATATTAGCTCTTAGAGTACTTAGTGGTAATTTTCCTGAAATTAATTTTTCTGATCTAGCAATTTCAGCTCCATTTAAACGGCCAGCAACAACAACCTTAACACCCAAAGCTCCGCCTCTCTCAATGCGAGAAATAGCTTGTTTCATAACTTTCCTAAAAGGAACTCTTTTTTCTATTTCTAATATCATTGATTGCACGTTTACTTGAGCACTTAGATTAGGATTCTCTACTTCTTTAATATTAATATTTATATTATTTAAACGAACCTCCATTGGGTTTGATAAATATTTTCTGTGTAAAATTCTTTTTAATTCTTCAACTCCATTTCCACCTCGACCAATAATAACACCTGGCCTAGCTGTAAAGATATCAATACTAATTTGACCAGAATTTCTAGAAATCTCTACTCTATCTATTCCAGCCTCTTTAAATTCTCTGATAATATGTTTTCTAATTAAAACATCCTGCTTAACGTTTTTAATATATTTATTACCAGCACCGAACCATAACGATGGCCAAGTTTTTATAATACCGATTCTTATTATTTTTGGATTTATTTTTTTACCCATATTTATTAATATAAATTATTTAATATTGAGAATGACTATCCAGCCTTCCTTCTAAAGACCTTGCTAGCAAAACTTTTAGAAGATGCTTTACCATCTATTTTTGTATTTTTAACTTTTTCATCCTGTTTTTCTGTTTTTATCTTTTTTGAAGCATCCTTATCTTCGCCGGAAGCCTTTTCTTTTTTCTCTGTCTTCGATTTTTTGGATAAATCATCTAATTTAACTGGCTCCTCTACTTTTACTTTTTTAGCTTCTTTTTTGCCACTATCAACAATCTCTGACAAAATCAAATAAATATGACTCATTCTTTTTCTAATAACCGTAGCTCTACCATGGGCTCTAGGCATCCATCTTTTAAGTGTCTTTCCATCTTCAACTCTAACCTCTTTAATTACTAGATTATTTTTATCTAAATCATAATTATTAACTGCACTAGATATAGCTGACTGAACCAACTTTAACATTGGTTTTGCTGATTTTTTGTTTAAAAACTTCAATTGATTAACAGCCTTATTTACTTCTAAGCCACGAATCACGCCAGCCACTAATCTTGTCTTGCGAGGAGAAATTCTTAAATGTTTTAAACTAGCTTTAACTTCCATATTATTTTAATATTTTAATTTATATATTTTATATTATTTACCTTTAGCTTGTGTTTTAGCCATTTTACCTCCATGACCAACAAATTTCTTAGTTATAGAAAATTCACCCAATTTATGTCCAACCATATTCTCAACTATATAAACAGGCACATGTTGCTTGCCATTATGAACTCCTATAGTATGACCAACCATCTCCGGGGTAATAGAACAAGATCTATCCCAAACCTTAATAATAGTTTTATCTTCAGGGCTAAGAGCTTGAATCTTTTTTAAAATTTTAGGATTAACATAAGGACCTTTTTTTAAACTTCTTGACATATTTTTATATATTTATTTTACAATTAAATTAAAAATTATTTCTTCTTTTTGGATGGTCTTCTTTTAACTATCAATTTATTTGATCTTCGTTTTTTTCTAGTTTTAACACCAAAGGCAGGTTTTCCCCATTTAGTTTTTGGTCTTTTCAAACCAATAGGTTGTTTACCTTCTCCACCTCCATGAGGATGGTCAACCGGATTCATAGCAGTACCTCTAACAGTTGGCCTAATACCCATAAGTCTTTTTCTTCCAGCAGATCCAACTTTCATATGCATTCTGTCAGGATTGCTAACTTGTCCAATAGTACAAAGACACTCTTTCTTTATTAATCTAATTTCACCTGATGGCATTTTAACTTGAGCATATTTTCCCTCTACACCCATGATATGTACTGAATTTCCAGCACCTCTAGCAATTTTTCCACCTTTACCTGGTTCAATTTCTACATTATAAACAGGAACACCGGCTGGAATAAACTTCAAAGGCATGGCATTTCCGTTCTTAATTTCTACTAATTCTTGAGAACTAACTATAACATCACCTTCCTTTAAACCAACTGGAG
>ENA-UOWO01001423-UOWO01001423.1-activated-sludge-metagenome-genome-assembly--contig:-NODE-1423-length-31863-cov-23.204508_pt1 | contig 31863 bp, 32 predicted proteins | sample MGYA00238148_ERZ761564 | MGnify/ENA primary metagenome ERZ761564 (study PRJEB28885, sample SAMN05720194) | activated sludge metagenome | isolation source: Anaerobic digester | place: USA...
TATTATTATTTTTCATCATTTAAAAGCATTTTCCTGCGGGCAGTCGCGCCTCCAGGCCCGAAAAAGACTATTGTGTTTTTCAATAAAAGTGCGTATATGAAAGCAAATTCATTAAGGGAGGAAGCACTATGGCCCATACCTATGAAGAGCTCAAGACAAAAACCGTCGCTGAACTGCGCGAGATTGCCAAAGGGCTGGATCATGAAGCGGTCCAGGGCTACACCCAGCTCAACAAGGAACACCTGCTGGTAGCCGTGTGCAAGGCCCTGGGGGTGGATATGCATGCCCACCACCATCACGAGGCCGGCGCCAACCTTACGAAAATGAAAAAAGAACTGAAAGAATTGAAGAAAAAACGCGATCAGGCGATTTCAGCCGAGGACAAAACCACCCTCAAACGAACCCGTACCAGGATGAGGCGGCTGAAAAAACGCCTCAGCAAAAGCTAAAAGAAAAGCCCGGGCTGCCGCAGCAGACCCGGGCTTTTCTTTTGCATACCGCCGTCAATCGTGCAGGAAACGGCTGACCTTGGTGAGAAAATGACGGTGAAGAAGGGTGCTCTCGGTCAGTTCCGGATGAAAGGTGCTGACCATGATATGCTCGTTCTCCGCAGCCACCACCTCCTCGCGATGCCAGCCCAGGGGAGTGACCTCCATGCCGCAGGCGATTATCCTCGGGGCGCGGATGAAGACACCTTCCATGCTGCCCGGCGTCCCGCGCAGGTCGAGGCGGACCCTATCGATGAAAGAGTCGATCTGCCGGCCGTAAGCGTTGCGCTCCACTTCCAGATCGATCAGATTGAGGCTGGCCAGCTTGTGGTCGCGGACCTCACGGGAGAGCAGGATCAGCCCGGCGCAGGTGCCGAAAATGGCCTTGCGCCGGCCGAATGCCTGGAGGGGATCCCAGAGGCCGTGCTTCTGCAGCAGTATGGTCAGGGTGGTCGACTCTCCGCCCGGCACGATCAGGCCGTCGCACTCCTCCAGTTCCCTCTCCGTGCGCACCAGGGGCGCCTCCTGCCCCAGGGATTCGAGCATCTGCCGGTGTTTGCCATAGTCCCCCTGGATCGCCAGGACGCCGATGCGCATCTACCAGCCTCTCCCCGCCATTCGCTCGTTTTCGGGGATGGAGGAGATCTCCAGACCCGGCATCGCCTCACCGAGGCCCTCCGACTCTCTGGCGATGAGGTCGAAATCGAGGTAATGGGTGGTGGCGCTGACGATGGCCCGGGCGCGCTTGACCGGATCACTGGACTTGAAGATGCCGCTGCCGACAAAGACGGTCTCGGCGCCAAGCTGCATCATCAGCGAGGCATCGGCCGGGGTGGCGACGCCGCCGGCGGAAAAGTTGGGGACGGGCAGTTTGCCCAGCTTTTTGACCTCCCGCACCAGCTCGACCGGAGCGCCGAGGTTCTTGGCCTCGGTCACCAGTTCCTCATCGCCCAGACCCTGCAGACGGCGGATGCCGCCTTGCACCGCGCGCATGTGGCGCACCGCTTCGACGATGTTGCCCGAACCCGCCTCGCCCTTGGTGCGGATCATGGCCGCCCCCTCGGCGATGCGGCGCAGGGCCTCACCCAGATTGCGGCAGCCGCAGACAAAGGGCACCTTGAATTTCCACTTGTCGACGTGGAACTCCTCGTCGGCCGGGGTGAGCACCTCGCTCTCGTCGATGAAATCGACACCGAGGGCCTCGAGCACCTGGGCCTCGGCGAAATGGCCGATGCGGCACTTGGCCATCACCGGGATCGAGACCGCCGTCTGGATCGACTTGATCACGGTCGGGTCGGACATGCGTGCGACGCCGCCATGGGCGCGGATATCGGCGGGGATGCGCTCAAGCGCCATAACCGCGACGGCGCCGGCCTCCTCGGCGATTTTGGCCTGCTCCGCGGTGGTCACATCCATGATCACCCCGCCCTTGAGCATCTCGGCCAGGCCAATCTTAACTCGCATATTCTCTATGGTTTGCATAACGATATACCTCATTTTTACCCTTTGGATTCCAATATTAAAGTTATGTATTTTTTTGCAATTTATCAACTGCTCTTTTCAGAGCGAAAAAATCGGCGGCGAGGTTTTCAGCCTTTTCTCTTGCTGAATCCCCGAAAAATGGCTATCTTCGTAGGATCATGCTCGCAGCTGTGAAGAATAAGAAGATGCCCGGAGCCGCCATAGACGGCGAGGGGCAGCAGGAAGGATAAATCCATCATGTCCGGGCGGCTCTATTTTTATCGTCGCGGCAGCGACCGCATGGAAGAGGAGATCATACTCGGCGGGGGGCTGATGCGCTGGGCCTATCGCAGCAGGATCGGCCGGGCGCTGACCGGCTTTCTCTTCAACCGCCGCTGGCCGAGCCGCCTGGCCGGCTGGTATGCCGATTCGCGCTGGTCAAGGCGCCAGATCGCCCCCGTCATTCGCAATCTGGGTATCGACACCGCCGAATTCGCCGATCCCGTCGGCAGCTATCCCACCTTCAATGCCTTTTTCACCCGCCGTCTCAAACCCGGGGCGAGGCCCTTCAGCCCCGAGGATGAACAAGTCGCCTCACCGGCGGATGGGCGCGTGCTGGTCTATCCGCAGCTGCGGGAGACGACCCTCCTTCCCGTCAAGGGAAAATCCTTCACCCTCGATACCCTGCTCGGGATGCCGGCCGCCGGCTATGCCGGGGGCAGCCTGGCCATCGTCCGCCTCTGCCCCGCCGACTATCACCGCTTTCACTTTCCCTGTGACGCGCGGGTCATCGAACAGCGCCGCATCCACGGCCATTATCACTCGGTCAACTCCCTGGTGCTGGCGATGGGGATCGGCGTCTTTGACCAGAACGAGCGGCAGATCACCCGGATGGAAAACAGCCGGCTGGGCGAGTTCGCCCTGATCGAGGTCGGGGCCTTCGGTGTGGGCAGCATCGTCCAGACCTTCACAGGGGATGAGGTGCGCAAGGGGGAGGAGAAGGGTTATTTCCAATACGGGGGATCAACCATCGTCCTGCTCTTCAGGCAAGGCCAGGTCGCTTTTTGCACAGACCTGATCGCCCACAGCGCGGAGGGGATCGAGACCTTTCTTAAAGCGGGGCAGCTTTTGGCGCGCATGACTGCCACCTGAACGGAAACGCGACCTCCTCACACCAGCCGGATCCGGCAAAAATAGTGCTTGCAATTCCCGGCGAATAAGAATACTTTTTATATTCGTGCTGTTATCATTCGCAAGGCGGGCTGCATTGCAGGCGCCGCGGAACCCGGCACTCAAAGAGGATGTGTGATGTACGACGCCATATTGTTCGATCTGGATGGAACCCTGCTGGGGCTGGATAACGACCACTTTGTCAACCTCTACTTCAAGGCCCTGGGGCAAAAGCTCTCGCCCTGGTATCCGGAAGGGGAGATCATCCCCCTCATCGTCCAGGCCACCGAGGCGATGATGAAGGCGAGGGGGGACCGGGGTCTTTTATGCGACGTCTTCCGCGAGGCCTACGACCGTCAGAGTACAGTCCCTTTCGCCTCCCTCGAACCGGTCTATGATGAATTCTACCGCACCGAATTCGACCAGGTGCGCAGCATTTCCCGGCCTCTGCCCCTGGCGCGCAAGGTCCTCGAGCAGGCGGCGGCGATCACGCCGCGCATCGCCCTGGCCACCATCCCCATCTTCCCGCGCGTCGCCATCGACGCCCGCCTGAACTGGGGCCGGCTTTCCGACTTTCCCTTCGCCCTGATCACAAGCTTTGAAAACATGCACACCAGCAAACCCAATCCGAATTATTTTCTCGAGGTCGCCCACCGCCTCAACGTGGCCCCCTCGAGCTGCCTGATGGTGGGCAACGATTATCGGGACGACATGGCCGCGGTCGCTGCGGGCATGGAGACCTACATGGTCCTGGATTACGCCCTCAACTCCCACCTCGCCCGGCACACCCCTACCTACACCGGCTCGCTCGCCGATCTTCATGATTTTCTCTTGCAGATCAGAAACAGCTGAATCCTTTTGGTGCCGCCTGCATCCAACTCTCTTGAAAGGCATAATCGCCGTCCAATTTTTAGCATCCCCATCATAAGGAGTTACCATGGCTACGACCACCATGTCCATCGATAATTTTCAGAACACCATCGAAAACAATGCGATCGTCCTGATCGATTTCTGGGCCGGCTGGTGCGGCCCCTGCAAGATGTTCGGCCCGGTCTTTGAAAAGGCCTCCGAGAAGCATCCTGATATCACCTTCGCCAAGGTGGACACCGAGGCCCAGGGCGACCTCGCTTCGCTCTTCGGCATCCAGTCCATCCCCACCCTGGCCATCTTCCGCGACGGCATTTTGCTCTATCGCGAGGCCGGGGCCCTGCCCGAGGCCGGGCTGGAGGAGCTGATCGGCCAGGTGCGCAAGCTCGATATGGACAAGGTGCGCGCCGACATTGAAAAGCAGAAGGCCGAAGAGACGGTTGACGAACACAATTGCGAAGGCTGCGCCGGCTGCGGCCACTGATCCATCCTCGACCGCAAATCCCCTGAAAAGGGCGGGCAGCCGGCTGCCCGCCCTTTTTTTGCTCTGGGAAAAATGTGATCGATAGCACGATTTTTGCAACATTTTTGCCGCCACTTCCATCCGGGAGCACAACTCCTGCCCGATCCGCTCATCGCAACAGCAGTGAGGCAACCATGAGAAAACTTCTGCTATCTATATGTATCCTTTTTACTTATAATCAAGCCTTCTCCGCCGCGAGCCTCCAGGTCACCAATCCCAGCGTGCCCCTTTATCAGTTCGTAATCCTCACCCTGGATGCGGGCCGGGATGTCCCCAACCCTTTTATCAGCATAACCTTATCTGCGGATATCAGTTCGCCGGACGGGCGCCTCTTCCATGCCGAAGGCTTTTACAACGGCGGCAGGAGCTGGCTGCTCCGTTTCATGCCCGACCGTACCGGCAGCTGGAGCTATTCCTGGCAATTCGGCGGCGAAACGGGCTCGGGTTCGTTCACTTGTGTATCAAAACAGAACAGCAAATTGCATGGCCATATCCGCATCGATCCGAACAATTCGCATAAACTCCGCTTTGAGGATGGCACCCCCCTGCACTGGATCGGCGGCAAGTATATCGACTTTGACGATCCCTTTTACAAGACTCCGGAACATGCCAGCGTCCCCGAACGCATGCCCAAATCCCAGTACCTCCCCCTGGTCCACGCCTATTTGCAGAATATCGCCGCCATGGGGCTCAACGGCGTGGTCCTCAAGCTGCGCGTCCTGCCCCTCAACTATGACCTGCAGAGCATGGACCTCGATTTTTTCGCCAGCGCCGACCAGATCATGCAGTGGTGCATGGAGCTGGGCATCAACGTCCAGCTCAACTTTTTCGATACCTGGGGCAAACGCAAGCAGGGCGCTGACATCTCCATCAGCAATCCCCCGCCCTCGGACCTGCTCCTCGAGCCGCACGATGCGTCCACGTTTGTGACGGAGACCCGCTTTTTCATCCGTTACGCCATCGCGCGCTACGCCGCCTATCCCAACCTGCTCTGGGAGCTCTGGAACGAGGCCGAGCGCATGGGCGCCTCCGCCCAGACCGCTTCCACTCTTTACGCCACCTATTTCGAAGAGTATGATCCCTACGGTATTCCCATCAGCGCCTCGGAGATCCACACCGCCGCCTATCCGCTGCAGGTCACCTCTTTTCATGCAGGATTCAAATGCGCACCTTCAGAGTGGAACTGGACCCATGCTCGCACCGATGATCCCACGCTTTATAAAAAATGGGTGAATTATGGCCAGTACGGCTATGACTATGGCCGTCCCATCCTCTGGAATGAGCTTTACCCCTACGACGGCGTCGACGATGGCGGCCAGTACGCCACCAACACCGCCGCCCACGACTGGTTCCGCGCCACCTTCTGGGGCAACCTCACCGCCGGCTGCATCGGTACCAGCGAGTTCTGCTGGGCGCCCATCGACCAGGTTCCCAACCGGGTGACCGAATTTCACAGCCATTTCGCCGCTTTCCTCTCCTATCTCAAGGATTTCAACGCCCTCGATCCTGCCGACAGCGAGGTCGAGGCCACCATCGGCACCGCGACGATGTGCCGGAAGCGAGGCAAGGAATACGTCATCTACCACTTCACCCAGGGCAGGGGCAGCCAGACCACCCTGAACGTCAAGCTCCCGCCGGGCTATTACTATTACCAGTTCTACGACCCCAAAAACGGCGAGACCGCCAGCCCGCGCAGCATGGTCAACCGCAGCAGCGAAGGCTGGCAATCCTTCGCCACTCCGCTCTTCAACCAGGACATCGTCCTCTATCTCATCGAGAGCAGCTATTACGGGGTGGTGACCCCGGTCGAACTCGCTCATCTCTCCGGCGCGCGCGATGCCGCCGGGGTGCGGCTGGAGTGGAGCACAGCCTCGGAGACCAACAACTACGGTTTCGAGGTCGCCCGCGCCGGCAGCGGCGACGGCCCCTTTATTACCGCCGCCTTCATCCCTGGTCACGGCACGACCGCCGCCGCCCAGGACTACAACTGGGTCGACACCGAGGCGGGGGAGGGCACGCTCTGGTATCAGCTCATCCAGATCGATGCCGATGGCCTCCGCCACGCCTGGCCCGCCCTGCGCATCGCCGCCGTCGCTCCGGCCGCGCCGGTGATCTCGACCTATCCCAATCCGGGCCGCGGCATGGTGCGCCTCCGTTTCCATCTTGACCAGCCGGACCGCGTGCGCCTGACCATCTACAACACCCTGCAGCAGGTCGTCCACCAGGGCCCCTGGCATCCCCATGCGGCCGGGGCGCAGGAGCTGGTCTGGAATGGCCGCAACCACGCCGGCCAGCTGGTTGCCACCGGACTCTACTTCTATCGTCTGGAAACCGAACATCCGCTGCAAGAGGGCGTAAAAATGGTTGGACGTTTCGTATATACACCGTAAATTAATATTAACAAGCCAACCGGTCCCCCTTTTTGCGAGGTCAAGCATGAATCAGCCCCAATGGAGCGCCAGTGAGAATTACAGTTATCCTCTCCTGATCAAAAATCTGCTCTTCGCACCCGCCGTCTACAATCCCAACCAGGAGATCGTTTACCGGGGGGAGAAACGCTACACCTACCAGCAGTTCCGCGAAAGGGTCCGACGTCTGGCCGGGGCCCTGGTCAGGATGGGGATCAAGCAGGGCGATACGGTGGCCGTGATGGACTGGGACAGCCACCGCTACCTCGAATGTTTCTACGCCGTGCCCATGATCGGCGCCGTGCTCCACACCATCAATATCCGCCTCTCGCCCGAGCAGATGGTCTATACCTTCAGCCATGCCGAGGACAGCGCCCTCTTCATCAATGCCGAATTCCTCCCCCTCCTCGACCATATCAAGGGGCGCATCGACACGATCAAGCATTTTGTGCTGCTCAACGACAGCAGCACACCCCCCAATCACCCCTTCAAGTTCGACAACGAGTACGAAAAGCTCCTCGCCGAGGCGGAGCCCCTGCAGGAATTCCCCGATTTCGACGAAAATCTGCGCGCGACCACTTTTTACACCACCGGCACCACCGGGATGCCCAAAGGAGTCTTTTTCTCCCACCGCCAGCTCGTCCTCCATACCCTGAGCGGGCTGGTCTCCCTCGCCTCCAATCGGGCCCACGGTTCCTTCCATCGTGACGATGTCTACATGCCCCTGACCCCGATGTTCCATGTCCACGCCTGGGGCATTCCCTACATGGCGACCATGCTCGGGGTCAAACAGGTCTATCCCGGCAAGTACGCCCCCGACACCATCCTCAGGCTGATCGACCAGGAGAAGGTGAGCTACTCCCACTGCGTGCCGACCATCATGCACATGCTCCTCAAGCATCCCAACAGCGAGAACGTCGATCTCTCCGGCTGGAAAGTCATCATCGGCGGTGCAGCCCTTCCCAAGGCCCTCTGCCTGGCCGCCCTGGCGCGCGGCATCGACATCTACTCGGGCTATGGCCTCTCGGAGACCTGCCCGATCCTGACGATCTCGATGCTCAATGCGGAGGAGCTCCAGCAGCCGCCGGAAGAACAGACCACCCTGCGGTGCCGCACCGGGCGCCCCTTCGCCCTGGTCCACCTGCGCGTGGTCAACGAGCAGTTCAGGGACGTCCCTGACGACGACCTCACCTCGGGCGAGGTGGTGGTGAGGACACCCTGGCTGACCCCGAGTTATCTCAAGGACAACGTCAATTCCGAAAAGCTCTGGGCCGGGGGCTGGCTGCACACCGGCGACGTCGCCGCGCGCGACAGCCGTGGCAGCATCCGCATCACCGACCGCCTCAAGGATGTGATCAAGGTGGGCGGGGAATGGCTCTCTTCGCTGGAACTCGAGGATATCCTCATCAGCCATCCGGCCGTCTCCGAGGCCGCCGTCATCGGCCAGCCCAATGACCGCTGGGGCGAGGTGCCCCTCGCCTTCGTCGTGCGCAAGGAAAACGAAACCCTGACCGCCAAGCAGCTGATCGCCCATGTGCGCGAATTCATCGACAAGGGGCTGGTCCCCGGCGAAGCCATCCTCCTCAAGGTGCAGTTCGTCGGCGCCCTGGAGAAGACCAGCGTAGGCAAGGTCAACAAACAGGCCCTGCGGGGAAAATAGTTATCGCAGCCATCGTCCGGCTTATGCCGTTGTAAACCTCTTCACAAAATATAAAGCCCGCCCCTCTCCTGCCCTATGGCAGATAGCGGGGCGGGCTTTTGTACTTCCCGGCCGGTGGCTGTGACTCAGTATCGGATGCGCCGTTTGTCGCGGTCGCGCCCCCTGCCTCCGACGTGCAGATTGCAGCTTTCCGTCGGCTGGTAGCGGACATCGAAGAGTTCTTCCACGACATCGGGGCAGGCGGGGCTGGCGAGGAGCTTGGTCTCGTTGCAGATGGCGAGCCGGACCACCCCGCCCGGCTGGCTCAGCCACTCCTCGGGCAGCCGCAGGGCGATGTGGGCGTTTTTGATCGTGGTGGCCGTGATCGGCAGGGCGGCATTGGTGCCGGTCTGTTTGTTGCCGAGGGTCAGGGCCGGATCATCGTGGCCGAGCCAGACCCCCACCACCATTTGCGGGGTGAAGGTGATGTACCAGGCGTCGGTGAAATCATTGGTGGTGCCGGTCTTGCCACCGGCGGGTCGGGCAAAGCCGTACTGCGAGACCGCCTGGGCGCCGGTCCCCGCCTGGGCCACCGTCCGCAGCATATCGGCCATGATGTAGGCGGTCTCCTCGCGCAGCACGCCCTTGCTCTGCGGACTGTTTTTCTGCAGGTCATTGCCGTATTTGTCCTGCACCTTCATGACCCCAAAGGGCTGGACGAGCACGCCGTGGTTGGCGAAGACGCCAAAGGCGGAGATGAGCTCGATCGGAATGACGCCGCAGGAACCGAGGGCGAGGGCGTCCACCGCATCGAGTTGGGTGGTGATGCCGAGATGGCGCGCATACTGCACCACCTGGCGGGGGGGGATATCCTCCTGCACCAGGCGGGTAGTGACCAGATTGAGCGAGCGGCGCAGGGCTTCGCGCAAGGTAGTCTTGCCGCCGATCGATTCATCGTAATTGTGGGGGGTCCAGCGCGTGCCGTCGCCCAGCTCGACCACCACCGGTTGATTTAGCTTTTCGTAGCAGGGCATGTAGCCGTTATCCACTGCTGCCGTATAGACGATGGGCTTGAAGGCGGAGCCGGGCTGGCGGATGGCCTGGACCGCCCGGTTGTACTTGCTCTCGCTGAAATCCCGCCCCCCGATCATCGCCAGAATATGGCCGTTGCGCGGGTCGAGCGCCACCAGGGCGATCTGGACGGCGGCCCTCTCGTTGAGCACCGAATCGACAAAGGCCTTGCGCGTCAGCCAGCGCTCCACCGTATCCTGCTTGAGCTGCTCCGGGGTGAGGAATTTGGCGAGCACCTCCTTCTTGCGCAGATTGCGGTTGGAGATCTCCTGCATCTTGGGCAGATAGGTGCGCATCGCTGCCTCGCCGGCCGCCTGCACCCGCGAATCGAGGGTGGTATAGATGTTCAGTCCGCTCTTGTAAAGATCCCAGCCGAACTCCTTCTGCAGATTCTGCCGCACCCATTCAGTGAAATAGGGGGCGATCCCCTCCAGTTCCGATCCCGTGCGCTCCTTCACCCCGAGCGGAGCGGCAACGGCATCCCGGTACTGCGCCTCGGTGATGAACTTTTCGGCGCGCATCCGGTTTAGCACCACGACATTGCGCCGCTTGAGGGCGCGTTCCGGGTAGCGGATCGGGTTCCAGTAGGCCGGCCGCTGCAGGCTGGCGGTCAGTACGGCGCATTCGGGCAGGGTCAGTTCGTGCGCTTTTTTGCCGAAGAGGTACTGGGCCGCCGCCTCGACCCCGTAGGTGCCGTGGGCGAAGGACATGTGGTTGAGGTACATCTCGAGGATTTCAGGCTTGGTATAGGTACGCTCGATCTGGATGGCGGTCATCCACTCGCGGATCTTGCGCGTCACGGTCTTCTCGGGGGTCAGATAGAGCCGTCGGGCAAGCTGCTGGGTGAGAGTGCTCGCGCCCTGCTGCTTGCTCAGAGTGAGGACGTCGAAGAGGATGGCGCGGGCGAAGCGCATCGGCCGGATGCCCCAGTGGTCGTAAAAACGGGCATCCTCCGTGGCCAGAACCGACTTGATCATGACATCGGGGATCTGGGACATCGGCACGTAAAAGCGGCGCTCGGTGAAGAACTCCTTGATGAGCACCCCGTCGGTGCTGTAGACCTTGGAAGCGAGCTGGGGATTATAATCTTCCAGGGTGTCCAGCTTGGGCAGGCTGAAGCCGAGATAGATCAGCCAACCGATAAAGAGCAGGGCCAGGGCGAGGATCGCGCCCCAGAAGCGCTTGCGCCGCTTGTCGGATGGGATGGCGGAGAGCTTGCGCCTCACGTCGGCCATGATGGAGGTATGCTTGATCGTCATATCCAGGCTAACCCTAATAAAAAGAACGCCCCGCAGGGCAGGGCGTCCGGTTTGTTCCTAATATCTTTTGATGTGCGTCAGTACCTTGCGGAAACGGGTGATATCCTCCAGGACCTTGCCCGTCCCGCGCACCACGGCGAGGAGGGGCTCCTCGGCCAGGATGACCGGCAGGTTGGTCTCGCGGCGCAGCCGCTCATCGAGTCCCTTGAGCATCGAGCCGCCGCCGCTCATGAGGATGCCGCGATCGAGAATATCCGCGGAGAGCTCGGGCGGGGTCTGCTCAAGGCACATCTTGACCGAATCGACGAGCTGGTCAACGGTGTCGGAGAGGGCCTCCTGCACCTGTTTGGTGCTGATGTTCACGGTCTTGGGGATGCCGGCGACCAGGTCGCGTCCCTTTACGGTCATGGTGCCCTTGCCGTCGTAGGGGGCAGCGGAGCCCAGATCGCACTTGATCTCCTCCGCGGTGATCTCACCGATGAGGAGGTTGAAGGATTTCTTGAAATACTGAACGATGGCTTCGTTCATCTCATCCCCGCCGATGCGGATGGAGACCGAGTTGACGATGCCGTACATGGCGATGACCGCGATCTCGCAGGTGCCGCCGCCGATATCGATGATCATGTTGCCCACCGGCTGATCGATGGGGAGTCCGAGGCCGATGGCGGCCGCCATGGGCTCTTCGATGAGATAGACCTCGCGCGCGCCGGCGTGCTCCGCCGAATCGCGCACCGCCCGCTTTTCCACCTCGGTGATGCCGGTGGGGACACAGATGGCGATGCGCGGGCGCGGGATGCGCGTCGGCATTGCCTTGCGGATGAAGTGGCGGATCATCTGTTCAGCCAGCTCGAAATCGGCGATGACGCCGTCCTTGAGGGGACGGATGGTGATGATCTCGCCGGGGGTGCGGCCGACCATCTCGCGCGCCTGGTTGCCGAAGGCGACGATCTCCTGGGTGCTCTTGCGGATGGCGACGACGGATGGCTCGTCGAGAACCACATCCCGGCCGCGTACATAGACCAGGGTATTGGCGGTGCCGAGATCGATAGCCAGGTCATTGGAGAAAAAGGAACCCAAACCGAAGCTCATGTTGCCCAACCTTGTTCAAATAGTGAGAATGCAATCCCGCTGTAATAAAAAATCAGTACGGCCGGCTCCGCTCAGTGGCGGAAATGGCGCATGCCCGTGAAAACCAGGGCGATATTGTGTTCGTCGGCCGCGGCGATGACCTCGTCATCGCGCACGGAGCCCCCCGGCTCGATGACGGCTGTGGCCCCCGCCTCGGCGAGGACATCGAGGCCGTCCCGAAAGGGGAAAAAAGCGTCGGAGGCGGCGGCGCTGCCGCGCAGCCCCAGTCCGGCATGACCGGCCTTCATCGCGGCCAGGCGCGAGGAATCGACCCGCGACATCTGGCCGGCGCCGATGCCCAGGGTGCGGTCCGGGGCGGCGAAGATGATGGCATTGCTCTTGACCCATTTCGCCACGCGCCAGCCAAAGAGCAGGGCCTGCAGCTCCACTTCGCCCGGCGCCCGGCGGCTGACCACCCGGTAGGTGGAGGGCTCCACCGGTTCGATGTCGACATTCTGGATGAGAAAGCCCCCGCTGACCTTGCGCACATCCTGCATGGCGGGTTTAATGCGGAAGCCGGGCCAGCGGATCAGGCGCAAATTTTTCTTGCTGCGCAGCAGTTCGAGCACCTCGGCGGAAAAGTCGGGAGCCACCACCACCTCAAGAAAGGTCCCGGCCAGCGCAGCGGCGAGGTCGCTCCGGGTCAGGGGCTGGTTGAGGGCGACGATCCCGCCAAAGGCGGAGGCTGGATCGGTCGCCACCGCTTTGGTGTAGGCCTCAAGCAGGTCGGTCCCGATGGCCACTCCGCAGGGGTTGTTGTGCTTGACGATCACCACCGCCGGTTCCCTGAACTCATGGGCCAGGCCGACGGCGGAATGGATATCGAGGATATTGTTGTACGAGAGCTCCTTGCCGTGGAGCTGCTCGCCGAAAGCGTCGCCTCCCTCCTCCGCGTAAAAGGCGGCCGACTGGTGGGGATTCTCGCCGTAGCGCAGATCCTGAAGCTTGTGCAGGCGGAGCTGCAGGGTCTGGGGAAAGGCGGTTTCGCCGGCGGGGGCCGGGGCCTCGAGATAGGCCTGAATGGCGGCATCGTAGCGGCTACTACGGGTGAAGGCGGCCGCCGCCCATTGCTCGCGCATGGCCAGGCTCGTGCAGCCCTCCAGCTCTTCGAACTGGTGCAGAAAATCACCATACTGGTCCGGGCTGGTCAGCACCGCCACGCCCGGATAATTTTTGGCGGAGGCACGGATCATGCAAGGGCCGCCGATATCGATATTCTCCAGGGCGTCTGCGCGGGTGCAGTCCGGTCTGGCGATGGTCTTTTCGAAGGGATAGAGATTGACCACCACCAGGTCGATCGGGGTCAGCCCCAGTTCCGTCAGCTGGCGCATCTGCTCCTCATCCTCACGTTTGGCGAGGATGGCGCCGTGTATATGGGGATGGAGGGTCTTGACCCTGCCGCCGAGGATTTCGGGGAAACCGGTGACCTCCGAGACGGCACGGACCGGGATGGCGGCCTCCTGCAGATAACGCGCGGTTCCACCGGTCGAAATGATCTCCACGCCGCGTTCGTGCAGGACCCGGGCCAGCTCCAGCAGACCCTCCTTGTCATAGACGCTGAGAAGGGCGCGCCCTATTCTGATGTGATCCGGCAAAAAGTCCTCCCTTCACCATTTCAGGACTTGTTCATATAAAGCATGAAAATAAGTATATCAAAAAAATAGCAAAAATCAAAGAATTTGCTGCAGCGGGCCCGCTATTTTGCCGTTTTTTTTCAACAAATCGGTGCTGCAGCGGGTGTTTCCGCCCTGAATCGTCATTCCCTTCCCCCCTTCGCCAGAATTGTGACCCGGCGGCCCTCGATCCGGATCCTCCCCTCGGCGAAGAGCTGCACGGCGCGGGGCAAAATCTCGTGCTCGGTCTCGAGCACCCTGGCCGCCAGACGCTCCGGCGTATCATCCTCCAGCACCGGCACGCACTGCTGCAGCACCGGGGCGCCGGTATCGTAATCGCTGTCCACGATATGAACGGTCGCCCCGCTCACCTTGCAGCCGTAATCCAGGACCGCCTCATGCACGTGATGGCCGTACATCCCCTTGCCGCCGAAGGCGGGCAGCAGGGCGGGATGGATATTGAGGATGCGGTGACGGTAGTGCTGGATGACCGCAGCGGGGATCTTTTTGAGATAGCCGGCGAGGACGATCAGGCCGACGCCGTGTTCTTCCAGCATGCCGAGCAGGCTGCTGCTGTAGGCCTCCTCGGAGGTGAACTGAGCCGGGGAAAGGTGGAGGGCCGTTATGGCGTTCGCTCGTGCCAGGGCCAGGGCCCCGGCCTCGGCCTTGTTGCTGATCACCAGGGCGATGCGCGCATCGAGGCGCCCCAAGCGGATCGCCTCGATCAGGGCCGCCAGGTTGGAGCCCCGTCCGGAGACGAAGACACAGAGTGTGAGCAAGGCGGTTTCTCCTCTCAACAGCGCTGCAGCCCGTCTGCCCTCGACATCAGGCCGCCGGCCCCGCGGGGGCAGCCACCGGCGGCTCGAGCAGGCGCAGGGTTCCATTGTCCGCATCGAGGCGGACCCGGCAGCCGAAGGGCAGGGTATACTTGAAATCCTGGTGACCGTAGGGGAAATTGCCCAGGATGGGGATGTTGAGATCGCGGGTGTATTTTTCCAGGACCTCTTCGAGGCTCAGAGTGGGTTCGGATTTCTCGCCGCTCTCCATATCCAGGAACTGACCAAAGATAAGGCCGCTGAGCCTCTCGAGGATGCCGGCGTAGCGCAGCTGGACCAGGTAGCGGTCGATGCCGTAGACATCCTCGCCGATATCCTCGATCACCAGGACGGCGCCGGTGAAATCGGGCTGGTAGGGGGTGCCGATGAGGGGATTGATCAGGGAGAGGCAGCCCCCGAGCAGGCGTCCCTCGCCGACGCCGCCGTGATAGATGCGCGGCTCATACTCCCCCGCACCGGCCTTGAGGAGCTTGCGCGTGCTCTTGCCCACCATCGCCCAGAAGTGCTTCTCGGTGAAGGGGAGAATCCCCTTGCCCATCTCCACAGCGACCATGGGGCCGGAGAAGGTGACCAGACCAGTGCGGGCGAAGAGGGCGAGCTGCAGTGAGGTGATGTCGCTGTAGCCGACGAGAATTTTCGGATGTTTGCGGACCGCCTCATAATCGATCAGATCGAGCAGCCGCGGGGTTCCGTAGCCTCCGCGCGAGCAGATGATCGCCTTGATCCGGGGGTTGCGGAACATCGCATTGAGGTCGGCCGCGCGGCTTTCGTCAGTGCCGGCCAGATAGCCGTATTGGTCAAGGACGTGCTTGCCCTCGCTGATCTTGTATCCCAATCCACGCAGGTAGGCCAGACCGTTCTGGTACTGATCATGCTTTTCGGGTTTGGGCGGGCTCGCCGGGGAGATGACGCCAATGCGGTCGCCGGGGACCAGGGCAGGGGGAATGCGAAGCTCCATGGGGATTCCTGTCAGTTATGCAGCAGCCGTTGAAATTCGTATATGGACATAGGGGTTTGCAGGCGGTAGTCGCCGAAGCCGGTGTAATCGAGAAAGAGAAAATCCCGGTTGAACTCATAATAGGTCCAGATTTCGTAGGGCTTCATATCGCGAGGATAGACATCGCGTTCCACGTTGTCGGGTGAGCCCAGAATGATAAAGATTACCCCCATATCGGTACGCCAGCCAGGCATCTGCATGACCGAGAAGCGCTGGTTGGCGAATTCGACCCGAGAATAAAAGGCATCCATAGTCTCGTTGGCATCGGTGCCGGGGCTGGGATCATGGCGCTTCCAGAAGGCCTTGAACTCGGTGAGCAGGGCATCCCCCTTGGCTTTCTTCAGCCGCTTCCACTCATCCTTGGAGGCGACCAGGCGCAGCTGTTCGACGGCGGTCTTGAGGTCCGACGCCGTCGCCGGCAGGGCGCTCCAGCGGATGTAGACCGGCTTTTCACGCTTGATCTTGCCGCCCGCCGACTCGATCTGCACGGTGAGCAAATAGGAATCCTGCGGCAGGCTGTCGGGGTGCAGCTTGAAATAGACGGGATTGCGCCAGGAGTTCAGGGTATGGGTGAACGAGCGGCGGAGGCGCTTGTGGGTGATCTTGCCGGCGAGTTCATAGCTCACCGTGAGCTCCTGGGGAGGATTCTCGCAGTAAACCTCGAAGAAAGCCTGGGTCGAATCGACAATACCCTTGGTCGCGTCGCTCACCTGCGGGCGGATCGAGATCGCCCCGGTCGAATCGCGCTGCATTTCGCTGACGAGGAGGATGTCGCTGCCGCGCATCGTGCTCTCCTGGTAATCCCGGAGATCGATGGAGAGGCTGCGGGTGGAGCCGCGATGGGTTTCGTTATCCTGCACGGCGATATTGACCTTGTAATGGCCCGGTTCGAGGTCAAAGTGGCGGTGGCTCTGGCTCAGCCGTGTGCGCTCGTTGGTCATGTCAAAACTGGTTGCGGTGGCCAATTCCTTCCAGATCTCCCCATCAGCCTGGTCATCATCCTTGTCCATGATGGTGACGCTGATCTCATAGGTCGCCTCAAAATTCTCCTCCTTCTTGACGAACTGCAGCTCATCATAGACGATCTCGAGATAGACATTGAGGCGGCTCAGGTGGCTGGCCGGCCCGACGGCGGTGTTGACCAGATCCACATGGAAATCGGGTCCACTCTGCTCCTGCATGGTACTGAATTCTACCTGGGCCTGCATGCGGGTTGCCGTAACCGCCAGCATCAATACTGCGGCGAATATTGCTTTGTGCATAAATGGCATTCTCCAGCTCCTTCCGGATTCGGCGACCGCTGCGGGCGGTTTCACCTAAAAGGTAAAACACGCATTGCCCGGAACTCATTTCCTTTTTTAATCATCCCCGGCCGGTTCGGCGTAAAGATCGTAGGGTGCGGCACCGGTGATCCGCACCATTGCAAAACTCCCGGGCGCAAGCTCCCCGCTGACGATGACACTGTTATCGATCTCGGGGGCATCCCAGACCGTACGAGCCAGGCAGGTGCCCGGCTCCTCTCCGGGCTGATCCACCAGGACCTGCAGCCGACGGCCAATCAATCCGCGGTTGTGCTGCAGGGAAAGCTCCGCCTGGATGGCCATGATCTCCTGCAGGCGGGCTTCTTTCTCCTCCTCGCTCACGCTCCGGGGCCAGGCTTCCGCGGGCGTCCCCTCCTCCTGGGAGTAACTGAAAACCCCGAGCCGCTCGAAGCGGATCTGTCGGACGAAATCGCACAATTCCTGGAATTCCCGCTCCCCCTCGCCCGGAAAGCCGACGATCAGCGAGGTGCGCAGGGCCAGGCCGGGGATGCGGCTGCGCAGCCTCGTGATCAGCGCCTCGATCTGCCCGCGGCTGCTTTTGCGGCCCATCGCCCGCAGGAGGGGATCGGAAATGTGCTGGATGGGCAGGTCGATGTAGGGGACCACCTTGTCCAGGGCTGCCACGGCCTCGATCAGCTCATCGTACCAGTGCGCGGGATGGCTGTAGAGCAGCCGGATCCAGCGCAGCCGGGACACCTCCTGCAGCGCGGCGAGCACGTCATGCAGGCGGACGGAACGGCCAAGGTCCAGGCCATAGCGGGTGCTGTCCTGGGCCACGATCATCACCTCCTGCATGCCGTCGGCCGCCAGCAGTTCCGCCTCGGTCCGGATCTCCGCCAAAGGGCGGCTGCGGCCAGGTCCCTTGATGAGGGGGATGGCGCAGTAGCTGCAGCGGTTGTCGCACCCTTCCGCGATGCGCAGATAGGCATAGTGGCGCGGTGTCAGGCGGTGGCGTCGCGCGCAGGGGTGGGCGGCCACGCCGAGATAGGCGGCGATTCCGGCCGAAGTGACGCCGGCATCGAGATCAAAGAAAAAGCGGTCCACCTCCGGCAGCAGTTCCTCGAGCTCGGCGCGGTAGCGCTGGGGCAGGCAGCCGCTGACCAGCAGCTTGAGGCCGGGCCTCTCCTCCTTCAACGCCGCCAGCTGTAAAATCGTTTCAATCGCCTCCTGTTTGGCGCTGGTGATGAAGGCGCAGGTATTGACCAGGGCGACATCGGCGATTTCCGGCTCTTCCACCAGCTCCATGCCGCCGGTGAGGCCGCCGAGGATGGTCTCGAGATCGACGCTGTTCTTTGGGCAGCCAAGGCTTACATAGTGCAGTTTCACGCGAAGAGGGCCTCGACAAAGGTTTGGGGATCGAAGCTCTGCAGGTCGTCGATCTTTTCGCCCAGGCCGACATAGCGGACCGGGATGCCCAGTTCGCGGGCGATGGAGAAGACGATGCCTCCCTTGGCGGTGCCGTCCAGCTTGGTGACGACCAGACCGGTCACCTTGACCGCCTCGGCGAACCGGCGCGCCTGGGAGAGGCCGTTCTGTCCGGTGGTGGCGTCGATGACGAGCAGGACTTCATGGGGAGCTCCGGGACACTGGCGGGCGAGGACCTTGTGGATTTTTTCGAGCTCGGCCATGAGGTTCTCCTTGGTGTGCAGGCGTCCCGCCGTATCGATGAAGAGATAGTCGACGTGCCTGGCCATGGCGGCCTTGAGGGAATCAAAAGCCACCGAGGCCGGATCCGCGCCGCTCTGGGAGGGGATGATTTCGACCCCGGCCCGGTCTTTCCAGATCTCCAGTTGTTCGGCGGCGGCGGCGCGAAAGGTATCGGCGGCGGCGAGCAGCACCTTGCGGCCGCGGCTGGCATGGAGATGGGCCAGCTTGCCGATAGTCGTGGTCTTGCCGGCGCCGTTGACCCCGACCACGCTGATCACGGTCGGCTGGTGCAATGGCTCCTCCGGCTCCGCTGCTGCCGGCTCGCCGGGACCGAGCTGCGCAATCAGCTCCTGCTTGAGCAGCTCAAGGACCTCGCCGGGCTCGATGCGGCCGCTCTCCCGGCTGCGCTGGCGCAGATTCTCGATCACGGTCTCGGTCGTGGCCACTCCGAGATCGCTGAGAATGAGCAGCTCTTCCAGCTCCTCGAGCACCTCCTCATCGATCCCGCGCGCCTGATTGATAATGCGCTGGACGCCCTCGACCAGACCCGATTTGGTCCGCGCCAGGCCATGTTGAAACTTCTTGAAAAGGTCTAACACTCTCGCCTCACCCTTGCAAAGGTCAGGGCTGCGCCTGTGCAGCCCTCATGATGTGCTTCCGCTGCTTTCACCATTCCGGGCATAAACCAGGATGTAGCGGATGAGCGTGATGGGCACCAAAGCCACCGAGATGGCCATGGCGATGTAATTATATGGTTTCAGGTCCAGAATATAGGCGACGATGACAATGAGAAAAACCACCAGGGCCACCTTGCCGATCAGATTCGACTGCGGAACATGGCGCTTGGTTTTGATCACCCAGAGGCTGAGGACCAGGATGGCCAGGTCCCTGCCGATGACGATGGCGACATACCAGCAGGGCAGATCGCGATAGGCAGTCAGAAAGAGCATGATCGCGGCGACGTTGAGCTTGTCCATGATCGGATCAAGTATGCGCCCCAGTTCAGAGAACTGATTGCGCCGCCGCGCCACATAGCCGTCGAAAAAATCGGTGACGAACGAGAGCGCGAGGAGAACCAGGGCCAGCCAGCCGCCGGCGGCTGGCTCGAGGGTAATCGCGTAGCAGATCAGGGGCAGAAGCAGCAGCCGCGAGAAAGAGAGCAAATTGGGAAGGCCCAGAATATATTTGTCTTGTTTGATGATCTCCATCAGACCCAGCTTCATGGTGTCCTCTAGGTAAATAGTTTGACCGCGTCGAGGAGGAGCGAAGGCTTGTGCAACAAAGCCGATTTCATGATCGACAGAATGGTGCGTTTTTCGACGGGAATCCGGAGCACGCTCCTGGCCAGGGCGTCATAATCCTCATCCCCGAGGCTGAAGACAAATTTGCGCAGCCGGTAGAACTGCGCCTGTTTTCCCCCCTCACCGGCCAGCCAGGCCTTCGGGTAGCGGCGCAGCGTCTCCCGGTCGCAGCGGCCGGTGGCGACGGCCTCCGCGGCGGTCTCGCCGGCGATGCGTCCGGCGATCATGCCGGTGACGATGCCGCCCCCGGTGAGGGGATTGGCCTGATGGGCGGCATCGCCGACGACCATGAGGCCGTCGGCAGCGAGTTCCTTGAGGGTATTCGAACAGGGTACCCCGCCGCAGACGCGCCCCAGGATCGAGGCGCCGGGAAAAAATCTCGCAAGAAAGGCCTCGAGATAATCATGCGGAGAACGCTCTCCCCCGGCGCTGGCGGAGATGCCAAGTCCGACATTGGCCATGCCGTTGCCCTTGGGGAAGATCCAGAGATATCCGCCCGGCGCCATTGAACGGGAAAAAAAGAAGTGGAGCATCTCCGGGTCGCCCTGATAGCCGCCGATGGTGGCCTGGGCGCAGCTCTCCATGTCGGCCAGGGCGGTCCGGGTGGCAAGTCCGGCCCAGCGCGCGGCGCGTGACTCAACCCCGTCGGCGGCGATGACCAGCCTGGCCTCGATCCGCCGCCGTTCGCCGAGATGGTCCACCACCACACCCGCCGTGCGGCCCTGCTCCATGATCAATCCGGCGACGTGGGCCCGGGTGAAGATGGCCACCCCGGCGGCCGCGGCCATCTGCGCCAGGTCATAATCGAAGATCTTGCGGTGCAGGATGTAGCCGATCTGGTCTGTATGCAGCGGCACCTCGGCTCCCGAGGGGGCGTGGAGCACCGCGCCGGTGATCTTTTGGGCGATCCAGCGGGACGGGATATTCTCCACCACTGCGGCCAGGCCGGCATGGGAGACCCCTTCGGCGCAGCGCACCGGCACGCCGACCTCGCGGTCCTTCTCGAAGAGGGCGACGGAGGCCCCGCGGCCGGCCGCATAGCGCGCCGCCATCGATCCGGCCGGCCCGCCGCCGACGACGATGACATCATACGCCGGCTTCATCGTTCACCTCCAGGGCATGAATCGGGCAGGCCTGCACACACTGGCCGCAGCGGGTGCAGCGTTCATCATCGACGATGAGCTCCGCCTCGCGCAGTTCAATGGCATCGTGCGGGCAGACCCCGACGCAAACCCCGCAGAAATCGCAGCGGTCCTGATTGTGTTTCATTTTGTTGGTCATGTCAACAGACTGGGATAATGGACCTGAAACCGCATCCGGTAATACCATTTGCTGAAATAAAAGACCAGCACCAGCAGGAGCAGATAGACCGGCAGGCGCCAGCAGATCAGGAACGAAAGGATCAGTGTGGCAAACTTGTTGGCGCGCAGGGCCGAGTCCACGCTCCGGCGCCGCCAGGCGGTGTAAAAAAAAAGCCAGGTCAGCAGGGTCGCCGTCAGGGCCACCCCCTCCCGAACCGGCAGGGCAGCCAGCACCCCCAGGGTCCCGGCTGCCAGGGCTGCACCGTAAATGCGCTCTTCGCCCCAATGGACCGCCAGGGTGATCTTGTGTGCCGCCGCGTCTCCGGGCCGGTCGGGGATCGTGGTGAGCAGATAGACCGCGCCGATGCCGGCGATATAGGGCAGGCCGGAGAGGAACATCCGCCCTGAAGCGGGGGCGGCCATCAGCCAGCCGAAAATATAGATCAGGCCCGACCCGCCGAGATTGATAAAAAGGCCGGCCCAGGGGCGGTCCTTGCCGTAGAGCGGCGCGCAGCTGTAGGCCCAGCCCGTGACCAGAAAGGCGAGCAGGGCGACCAGGGCCAGGGGGCGGCTCAGCCACAGCAGCCCGCCCAGGCCGGCGGCGAGCAGGAGCGCGGTCTCGCTCCAGGCGGCGCGCAGGCTCACCGCCCTGCTGGCGACCAGATAGAGCTTGTTGTTGAGGCGGTCGCTCTCGACATCCGTGATCTGGTTGAGGAGAAAGCAGGCCCCCATCACCAGCGTGAGCAGACCGATCGCTATCGCCCCCTCCAGGGCGAAGCCCTGGCGCGGCCAATGGAGCGCATACCAGGGCTGGCCGGCAGCCGCTCGTTCCGCGCTCCACAGTCCGGCCAGAGAAACCGTCCAGACCGGATAGAAGAGGGTCGGCCGCAGCACAAAGAGATAATCAAGGCGCTTGAGGAGTCCATGCATGAGGCGGCTGCGTGCCGGCGGGGTTGGCGTCATGCCGTCGTTTTCCTCTCAGAGCGGCTCATGCACCCTCTCGCTGTAATTATCCTCGACAGGGATGGGATATTCGCCGGTGAAGCAGGCCGCACAGTAGCCCTCGTCGTCGTGCGCCACCGATTTCAGCAGCCCCTCCAGCGAAAGATAGGCGAGGCTGTCGCACTGCAGCCAGGCGCGGATCTCCTCAACGCTCTTGTGGGCGGCGATGAGCTCGCTGGTGCTGGGGAAATCCATACCGTAATAGCAGGGAGAGATGATCGGCGGCGAGCTGACGCGCACGTGCACCTCGCGGGCGCCGGCCTGGCGAATGAGCGAAACCAGCTGGCGCAGGGTTGTGCCGCGCACGATCGAGTCCTCGATCACCACCACCCGCCGGTCCTGCAGCACCCCCTTGACAGGATTGAATTTGATGCGCACATTAAAGTCGCGCATATCCTGCTGGGGATGGATGAAGGTCCGTCCGACATAGTGGTTGCGGATGAGCCCCAGCTCGAATTTGATCCCGGTGCGGCGCGAATAGCCCACCGCCGCGGTGTTGCTCGAATCGGGCACAGAGATGACGATGTCCGCCTCCGCCGGGCTCTCCAGGGCCAGATTCTTGCCCAGCCTGCGGCGTACCCGGTCGACGTTCTCGTTGAAGATGCGGCTGTCGGGGCGGGAGAAATAGACGAACTCAAAGATACAGGCATGGCGCGGCGTCAGCGGAGCGAAGCGGTGCGATTCGACCACCCCGTCATGGATCTCGATCAGCTCGCCGGGCTCGATATCGCGCACAATTTCGGCGCGGAGAAGGTCGAGGGCGCAGGTCTCGGAGGCCACAAACCAGCTCCCCTCCTTGTGTCCCAGACAGAGCGGCCGCACCCCGTGGGGATCGCGGGCGGCATAGATGCGGCCGTTGCACATCATCACCAGGGAATAGGCTCCCTCGATCTGCAGCAGGGCCTCTGCTATCCTTGCGGTCATATCTTGCGCGCGGGAACGGGCGATCAGGTGCAGCACCACCTCGGTATCGGTGGTGGTCTGAAAGAGCGAGCCCTGCTCTTCGAGCCGGCGGCGCAGTTCGCCCGCATTGGTGAAATTGCCGTTATGGCTGACGGCGAACGGCCCTTCGCGAAAATTGGCCACCAGCGGCTGGGCGTTGACGAGATGGGAAGCCCCGGTGGTGGAGTAACGGTTGTGCCCGATGGCCATGTGGCCCCCCAGTGTGGCAAAGAGGGCCTGGTCGCTGAAGACGTCGGCGACGAGCCCGCGGCCGACGTGGCGGTTGACGCGGCGGCCGTCACTGGCGACGATGCCGCTGCTCTCCTGCCCGCGGTGCTGCTGGGCATAGAGGGCCAGATAAGCCAGACGGGAGGCCTCCGTCGTGCCGTAGACGCCAACCACCGCGCAGTTGCAGCGCGCCTTGTCGATTAGGGAACATGCCTTCACTTACTGCCTCATTCCAGTTAGAGAGCCCCGGCCGAACAGAGGAGATAACCCAAGCCGATCCCCGCCAGATCGGCCGCGAGATCCTTGAGACTGAAAAAGCCCCCCCGCCGGCCCTGATCACGCACCTCCTTGAGGAGGCCCAGAGAGAGGCTGAACCCCGCCCCGAGGTTGGTACTGCCGGGTTCGGAGAGGTGGAACTCCTTGCGCGCCGCATAGTAACCCAGGCCGACCAGAAAGGCGCTCACCACCAGGTGATCGGCCTTGTCCTTGGCCAGCCAGAGGTCGCCCCGCGGCCGCCGTATCGGGAGGGGTGCCGGCAGGGTATCCCCGGCCGTGCACAGCAGGGTTGGCAAGTGATAAAAAATGGCGGAGGCAGACCCGCCGCTGCTCCCGGCCTCCGGAGGGCTCCCCGCTGCGAACGCGCCAGCCGCAGCCAGCATGATCATAAGTAACACCCGCTTCATCATGCTAATGCCCCGAGCGCTCATCATCTGCGCCGAAAAAACACGTCAGGGCGCTCATCACCGCCTCCACGGCCAGAACGTGTACGAAAAAGTTGCGGTTCCGGAAGCGCGACTGCGCCAGGGTGAAAGCCTCTTCTCTATTCATCAAGATTACAACCGTTTTTTGTTTTTTTTCCGTCATGCAATGGAGTTAATATACGCATAATCTGCCTTGATTGCAAGAGACGCTATGGCCTCCTGCCGGGAGAGACAGGGGGGCGGGCTAAAAATGCAGGGCGAGATTGAAGGCGAGGGCGGGTCCCGATCCGCCTGTCCGGGCAGCGCTGGAGGGGGCCAGGCTGAGATCCGGCCGCTCATCGAAATCGAAAAGATGCGCATCGACGTAGGCGTCGGCCATGCTGTAGAGAATGACGGCCCCCAGCCACCAGATGGCCAGGCTGCGATTGTTGCGATAATACTCCCGCTCGTAATCCGCTTCCGAGCGGGCGGCGAGCTGATTCTGCACAATGGCATCGATGACCAGCCCTGCCTCCGCGCCCATGACAACCACGGCCTTGAGCCGCTTTTCATTATACCACTGCCCCCAGCCGGGCAAGGCCATGGAGCGGAGCATGGCGCCGGTCGGAGACTTGCGCAGGGGGGCGGAACGGACCTCGGCGGCTGTGCTCTTTAGCCGGGTGGCCAGGCTGTCGGCCGGCGCACCGGATTGGGCCTGCAGGCCGGGCGCAGCCAGGAGCAGGGCCGCGCCCAGTAAAGGCAGGTAAAGGCTGTGGGCCGATGGTTTCACCTCGCCGCCCTATTCCTGATGGCCCGGGACGAGCGCCACCGCCTCGATCTCCACCAGGGCGTTCTTGGGCAGACGCGCCACCTGCACCGTCGATCGCGCGGGCGGATGCTCGGGAAAAAAGCCGGCGTAGACCCCGTTCACCGTCACAAAATCGTTCATATCGAGCAGAAAGATCGTCGTCTTGACGACCAGATCCAGCGCGGAACCCGCCTCCTCCAGGATCGCCTTGAGATTGAGCATGGCCTGCAGGGTCTGGGCCTTGACGCCCCCCTCGACCATGATGCCGTTGTAGGGATCCAGTCCGAGCTGGCCGGCGCTGAAAAGCAGACCATTCACCACCACAGCCTGACTGTAAGGCCCGATCGCTTGGGGAGCATTCTCCGTCTCGATGATTTTTCGCATGTGTTTATCCTTTCCCTTGCGTCTGAGCGGTTGTGCTGCTCTGCAAATATTCCTGCATGTAGTAACGCTGAAAAATCCGCACCAGCCGGGGCTGGAACTCTGGCGCCTCCGCCTGCGCCGCCGTGATGTAATCGACGCTGTCAAAGCCGCTGAGAAAGTGGAGTTCCTCCGCCTCCAGCCGGTCGGGGTGTTCATGCTCCAGAATGCGCACCAGCCGGTCCAGCTTGACCGCCCGGAAGGCGTTCACCGGCAGGGGATCGAACTGGCTGCCGATATTGTCGAGCAGGAGCTGGATGACCTCTGTGAAGGGCATGCGGGTGCGGTAATGGCGTTTCGAAGTGAGGGCATCAAAGACATCGGCCACCGCCAGGATCTTGCTCAGCAGGGGGATCTCATCGTCCATCAGTCCGGCGGGATAGCCGGTGCCGTCGACGCGCTCATGATGCGAGGCGGCGATCAGGGGCACCTGGCGCAGCTCCCGGCTGAAGTTGATCTTCTCCAGGATGCTCCTGGTATAGGCGGCGTGATTGCGGATGTGGCTGAACTCCTCGTCGGTGAGCTTGTCGTTCTTGGTGAGCACAGCCTCGCGCACGGCGATCTTGCCATAATCGTGGAGCAGGGCCGAGATGCGCAGCACCTCGCGCTCCTGGGTCTGCAGGCGCAGGACGCGGCCGATCTCGTCGGCGTAGAGGCTGATGCGCTGGGAATGACCGGCCGTGAGGGGGTCGCGCGCATCGATGGTGCTGGCGAGGGTTTCCACCAGGCTGTCAAAGGTCTTTTTCTGCTCCTCATAGAGTTGGGCGTTTTCGATCTGGGTTGCGGCCAGGACCGAAATCGCATTGAGTATCTCCTCGTCCTCCCGGGTGAAGGGACCCTCCAGCTTGTTGAGGATCTGGAACACCCCGATGATCTCACCCGGCTTGTTGCGCATGGGCGCGGAGAGCAGGTTGCGGGTGTGGTAGCCCGTCTGCCTGTCGATATTCGGATTGAAGCGGCTGTCGGCATAAGCATCGGGGATGTTGATGACCTGGCCGCTCTGCACGACCGCCCCGGCGATGCCGAGGTGGGCGGGAAAGCGGATCTCCGATTCACCATGGGCGACCCGGGACCAGAGTTCGTTATGTTCGCGGTCGAGAACAAAGACCGTGCAGCGATCGCACTGCAGCACCTGTTTGACCTCGTCCATAATCAGTCGCAGGAGTTTGTCAAGCTGCATCTCCGAGGAGATCGAGCCGGCGACCTTGAGCAGCATCTTGAGTCTTTCATGCTCGCGCTGCTGCATATGCAGGGTTTCGGGGTCAGTCATGATGCAGCTGCCCCAACCCCATCCCGATGGCGAACCAGACCATGGTGATGATCTCCTGGTCGCCGAAATTCCATTCAAAAAAACCGTTGAGGCTGAAGGCGGCAAAGACCGCCAGCGCCGCCAGCGTCCAGCCGCCGCCCCAGTCGCGCGCCCCCATCCGCGCCCGCAGGCTTTGTGCGAGGCGTACCAGCAGGAGCGCCGTCATGAACAGAAAGGCGGCCAGCCCGATGGCGCCGAGGGTCACGCCGATGTGGACATAATTGCTGTGGAAATGGCCGACCAGTTCCTTTTCGCCGGCGGGGGCGTAGCGGGCGTACATCGACGTCGTGCCGACATCTCCGATCCCCACCAGGGGATGGTCCTTGAAGATCTCCCAGCCGACCGACCACCAGTGAATCCGCTTGGCATTGGTCCCCCAGGCTGGATCGAAGATGTGGCGCATCCGCCAGGAGAAATCCCCCGGCTGCAGCAGATAAAAGGCGAGGACGAGCAGGGGCAGGGCCCAGACCAGCCGGCGGTTCTGCACCAGCAGGATGAGCAGGGCGGCCGCAAAAAAACCCACCCACGAGCCCCGGGTTGAGGTCAAAATAAGGCAGCCGAGAATGACTGCCCCGGCCAGGAGCATGAACAACCGGCTCCGCATCTCCCGCAGCCGCACCGCAAAGGCGGCGGCCGTTACCGCGCCCACCATGGTGATGCCACCCGCCGTCATCGAATTCTGGATGTGCCGCACCCGCACGGCGGGATTGAGAAAGTAGGAGACGATCCCCCAGACCGAATAAAGCAGGATGGAGACGACAAAGATCATCCCGAGACGCCTGAGTTCCTCCCTGTCGCTGCTGTTGGCCGCGACCAGATAGACGATGGGGATGAGAAGCAGCCGTTTCAGGTAGATCACGTTCTGGCCAAGATTGGTCGAAAAGACGCAGGCGAGGAGCTCGGCGGCGATGAAAGCGATGAAGCCCCACTCCACACCTAGGCGCGGCCATTTTGCTGCGCGTGTGTAAACCAGGCGGCCCAGCCAGGCCAGGAGAGCAATACCGACGGCGATCTGGGTGAGGGCAATGGCAAAGGGCATGGCCGCCGCGAAAATATAGAGGCTCCAGCGGATCACCTCCACGAGATGGCGGTCGACAAGTCTGCGGTCGCTCACGGCTGCACCTCCGCAGCACGGAACTGCATGGTGTAGAGTTTCTGGTAGAGCCCGGGCTGCGCGACCAGCTCGTCGTGCACCCCCTGCTGCACCATCCGCCCCTTCTCCAGGACGATGATGCGGTCGGCTCGGAGGATGGTCGAAAGCCGGTGGGCGATGACGAAAGAAGTGCGGTTGCGCATCAGCCGTTCGATGGCCTGCTGCACCAGCAGCTCCGATTCGGTATCCAGGGCGGAGGTGGCCTCATCAAGGATGAGAATGGGGGGGTTTTTAAGCACCGCCCTGGCGATGGCCAGCCGCTGCCGCTGCCCGCCGGAGAGGGCAATCCCGCGCTCGCCGATGTTGGTGTCGTAGCCTTCGGGCAGCTGGCTGATGAAATCGTGGGCATTGGCGATGCGCGCCGCCTCGACGATCTCCTCGAGGGGCTTGCTGCTCAGGCCGTAGGCTATATTGTTGCGCACGGTGTCATTGAAAAGAATGGTCTCCTGGGTGACGATGCCCATGAGCCGGCGCAGATGGCCGATTTCGATTTCGCGGAGGTCCACGCCGTCCAGAAAGATCGCCCCCTCCGTGGGGTCATAAAAGCGCGGGATGAGGTCGACCAGGGTCGATTTTCCCGCCCCGCTTGGTCCGACAATGGCGAGGATATTGCCCTTGGGGATGGTCAGCGAGAGATCGCGCAGCACCTCCGCTTCGCGTCCGTAGGAAAAACTGACGCCGCGCAGCTCAATCGCCTCCCTGAACTCCGTGAGCTTGATCGCCCCGGGCCGGCTCTGCACGGCGGGTTCGAGGTCGAGGACCTCGAAGATGCGCTCCGCGGCCGCCATCGCCTCCTGGATGCGGTTATGCACGCTCGAAAGCTCCTTCACCGGCTGCATCAGCGAAAAAACGATGACCAGAAAACCCATGAACTCCTCGGGGGAGAGCATCCGGCCCGCCAGCACCTGCTGCCCGCCAAACCAGAGGATCCCGACGGCGATCATGGTGCCGAGAAACTCGGTCAGGGGCGAGGCCAGATTGCGCGTGCGGGTGATGCGCAGCAAGGTCTCGTAGTAGCGATGCGCCTCGGCGCCGAATTTGCGCACCTCAAACTCCTCCATGGCGAAGGCCTTGACCACGCGCTGGCCGGCGACGGTTTCCTGCAACAGCGAGGTGAGATTGGCCATCCGCTCCTGCGAGATGGTGCTCTCCTTTTTCAGCTTGAGGCCGATCCAGCCGATGATGCCCATGCTGAAGGGGGCCACCACCAGGGCGATGAGGGTGAGCGACCAGCTCAGATAAATGGCGATGGCCAGGTAGGCGATGATGAGGAGGGGATTCTTGATCAGGGTGACAAAGCTGGCCGAAACCCCGCTGTTGACGAGGGTGACGTCATTGGTGATGCGCGAGATGATCTGGCCGGTCCGGGTGCGGGTGAAATAGCCCAGAGAGAGGCGGTTGATCTGCCGGTAAAGGTCGTTGCGGATGTCGCGGATGACCCCCTGCTCGACAGCGGCCATCAGATAGGACTGAAAATAGTCGAAAAATCCCTTCAAAAATATGAGCAGGATGATGAAGATGCAGAGCCGCCGCAGGGCTTCCCGGCGGCTGCCGCCCGTGAGCCAGGCCATGGCGACATTCTTGTAGTGGCTTAACTGTCCACGCAGGGAGCGCACCGTTCCGGCGGCCCCATCATCAGCCGGGGCCGCCTCGTCCAGTTCCGCCCCGGGCCCCGGCGCCGGCGCCTCCGCCCGCATCTCCACACCCTGTTGTGAGCCGAAAATAGTCCCCAAAAAGGGAATGATCGAGACCAGGGAGGCGCTGCTGAACAGGGTAAAGAAAAAGATGCAGATCAGGGAACCGAGCAGACTGGTCCAATAGGGTTTGAGATAACGCAGGATGCGGAAATAGAGAGCCATAAGAGAAATCAGTTAGGAGAGGGGCAAAGCCGGCGCAGGCGGCGAGACCGGTCCATGATTTAAGCGCGCATCACTTGTTGCGCGGGAGCTCTTTATAATCAACATCCTCCACATCCTCATCGGAGAGATCGAGGGCATTGGGCTGGGAGGGGCCGTGCACTTGCGTTTCCTGATGGTCGATCCGGCTGGAAAAAAGACGGCTGAAGACCCTGGTGGCCAGATAAAAGAGGAGTGCCAGAATGAGGAGACGGAATAACATGGGCATATGCCTTTTATTGTGATGAAGACGGGTGCTGCTATCTTGCCGGCGAAAAATATTCGATGCCGGAGTGCGGCCGCATGATCTGGCGGACCAGTTCCTCAAAATCAGCCTTGTTGTTGACAAAATCGATGCCGACGCTGTTCACCACCAGCAGCGGGGTCTCCTGGTAATGAAAGAAAAAGCGGTTGTAGGACTCGTTCAGGGAGGAGATGTACTCTTCGGACATCTCCTTCTCATAGGCGCGGCTGCGCTTGCGGATATTGGCCATCAGCCGTTCGACCGAGGACTGGAGATAGACCACCAGATCGGGCTTGACGATATCCTGCTCCAGCAGTGAGGCGATCTTGTCATAAAGAAAGAGTTCGCGATCCTCGAGATTAAGATGGGCGAAGATGCGGTCCTTGGCGAAGAGATAGTCGGAGATGGCGATGTCGTGAAAAAGGTCCGGCTGCAGGCTCTCCTGCTGCTGGCGGTAGCGGCTCAGGAGGAAAAAGAGCTGCACCTGGAAGGCATAGCGCTGGGGATCGCGGTAGAAATCGGCGAGAAAGGGATTTTCGTCCGGTTTTTCATAAATCGCCCGGGCATCCAGGCGCTCGCAGAGCATGCGGGTCAGGCTGGTCTTGCCAGCGCCGATGACGCCTTCTATACAGATATATCTCGGTAGATTCACGCTCGTGCCTTTCGCATGCGTAATTGCACCTGCTCCGCGCTCCAGCAGAGGCGCACCCTGTGGGGGTCCCTGCAGTCCCGCAGCAGCTCTTTGACTGTGGCACCCGTTCCGGGGACCTCATAATCCGCCGCTATCTCGGCGAAGGGAACCAGTACGAAACGCCGTTCGTGGAGCCGCGGATGCGGCAGAACCAGCCGCTCATCCCGCCAGATCAGTCCCCCCATGCACAGCAGGTCCAGATCGATCGTGCGCGCCCCCCAGCGTTCGTGCCGGACGCGGCCAAGCTGCTGCTCGATCTCCTGCATCCGCGTCAGCAGCTGCAGGGGCGGCAGCAGTGTGGTGAGCCGCACCACCATATTGAGGAAATCGGGCTGCTCCTCCCTGCCGACCGGTTCGGTCTCGTAGAGGCCGGAAAGGCGCCCGAGGCGGATTCCTCTCCCCCGCAGTGCCTGCAGCGCCCGGATCAGATTCTCTTCGCGATCTCCGAGGTTGGCACCCAGGCTGAGAAAGGCCTCAGGGGCGCGGCGGGGAGGATTCAGCTTCACGGCGATGACGGATGATCTCGATCTCGCTGCCGTTGGCGAGTCCGCCCAGCGGTGCGAAAGGCTTGCGCACGCGGACCAGCACTCCTCCGGCAGGAAAACGCTCCAGGATTTCGGCGGCGATATGTTCAGCGACCGCCTCGATGAGAAAAAAACGCCTCTCCATGACGACGCGGCGGACCAGGGCATAAATCTCACGGACGTCGATGGTGTCGCTGATGCGATCACTGCGGCCTGCGGGTGCGGCGTCGAAATGCAGTTCAACGTCCACCTCAAAGCGCTGGCCGTTCTCGATCTCTTCCTGCTGCAGTCCGTGATAGGCATGGAAAGCCATGCCCAGAAGCCGCAAATAATCCTGTGCCATAAAGCCGGTCGTCCTGATATAAATTAAACCTAATTTATCGAAATAACACCACTTTGTCAAGATAATTCAGGGCCAGTGTACCCCCCGAAATCTGGCTTTTACCTGCCTCCTTGCCCCGCGTACCCCAATCCTCCGCCGCAAAATCACTGCAAAATGCCCTTCACAGCGCAAACAACTCTACGCATTGCGCCCGATTTTTCGTATATTTAATTAAACCATAATGGCCCGGTCCCGTTCGAAGGAGTCGACCTGCTTGAGTAATTCTGCATTGCACCGCTTTCTGCTGCCCCTGCTTCTGATTGGCTCATTCGCCATCCTCACGAGTCCGCCCCCGGCGGAGGCCGCGCGCCGCGAGCCCTGGGAAGACCAGCCTTCACCACGCCAGGAACCCCTGATCCGTTATCAGCCGGTGGAGGAGGCCGCTCCCCTGCCCCCCGCCCGGGTCAGCGCCGCGGAGGCTGATGCAGGCGCTCTCGCCGCCCGCAGCGCCGCCCTCTGGACGGAGGGCGGCCACGCCAGGACCTTCCTGCTCGGCGGCAAAAAACTGATCGGCCGGGCGACCATCCATCTCGACGCCCTCCCGCCCGGGGAGA
>ENA-UOWO01001424-UOWO01001424.1-activated-sludge-metagenome-genome-assembly--contig:-NODE-1424-length-31858-cov-21.903154_pt1 | contig 31858 bp, 25 predicted proteins | sample MGYA00238148_ERZ761564 | MGnify/ENA primary metagenome ERZ761564 (study PRJEB28885, sample SAMN05720194) | activated sludge metagenome | isolation source: Anaerobic digester | place: USA...
ATGCTGACACTGCAGCCGCCTCTTCGTTCACTTTGTTTTCCGGATAGGCTCTAAACGCGCACTCAGCGCGCGATCAGGTGCACGCCGGGAGCCTTCACGAGCGCGACGATTTCGCGGCCGGGGGCCAGCGCGAGCTCGTCCACGCCCTGCCGGGTGAGCCGTGCCACCAGTGGAAAACCGCAATCGAGCTCGATGCGCACCAGCGCGCCCTCGTCGACCAGCGAGACGACGCGTCCCGGCCAGCGGTTGCGTGCGCTCGACTGCGAAGCGGCCAGATCGCGTGTGAGGATGACATCCTCGGCCCGGATGCTCACCAGCACGGACTCCGTGCCCGCCGGCAGTTGGTCTCCCATGCCAAACAGTCGCACGCCGCCCACCTCGACGGCCGCCAGCGCCCCATCGCCGCCGAGGAAGCGGCCCGGCAGCACGGTCTCCACGCCGACGATGCGTGCGACGGCATCGCTGGCGGGCCGCCGGAAAACCTCGGCCACGGGCCCGTGTTGCAGCAACCGGCCCGACTCCATGACCGCGAGCGAATCGCACAGGGCCAGGACTTCGTCACGGGAGTGACTCACCAGAATCATCGGGATGCGCAACTCGTCGCGCACGCGGCGCAGGTGCGGGAGGATCGCGGCTTTGCGGGCGGCGTCGAGGGCGGCGAGAGGCTCGTCAAGCAGCAGCAGGCGGGGCGCGGAGACGAGGGCGCGTGCGAGTGCCACGCGTTGCCGCTCGCCGCCGGAGAGCGCCTCCACGGTCCGTCCGAGCAGGGGCGCGATGCCGAGCAAACCGCAGATGTGGGCACGGCGGGCGGCACGGCCCTCACTGGGAGCGCGCCGCTCGGCAAAGCGCAGATTGCCCTCGACGCTGAGGTGGGGAAACAGGGCGCCGTCTTGCGGCACAAATCCGATCTGGCGCGCCTCGGGTGGCAATCGGTGCCCGGTGGCAGCGTCGGCGAAGCACTGTGTGCCGAGGCAAATCCGGCCTGCGAGCGGTCGCCGAAGTCCAGCGACGAGTTCGACGAGCGTGGTTTTGCCGGAGCCGGAGGTGCCGAAAAGTCCGGTGACGCGGCCGGCGAAGGTCGCATCGGTTTCGAGCAAGAAAGTACCGGCCTGCCAGCGCAGGCCTTCGAAGACGAGGGCCGTCTGCGGTCCGTCGGCGTCTGGCGACGCTGGCGTGGCGGTGGCTGCGAGGCAGTCCGGCGTGTCGGTGTCGGCGGCTACGGCGGCTGCCGGCGGTCGCCGGCGTAGCAGCCATTCGCTGAGCGTGAGTGCGCCAAAGGCGAGCGCGACGGAGACGCCGAGCAGGCCCAAGGCGGCGCCATCGTGCCCGAGTTGCACCTGGTGGTAAATATCGAGGGCGAGGGTGTTGGTTTCGCCGGGGATGTAGCCGGCGACCATGATGGTGGCGCCAAACTCGCCGAGGGCGCGTGCGAAGGCCAGGGTGGCGCCGGCGAGCAGCCCGCGGCGCGCGAGCGGGAGCGTCACACTGAAAAAGGTGCGCCAGGGGCTGGCGCCGAGGGTGCGCGCGACTTGCTCGAAGCGCACTGGCACCTCCTCGAAGGCCACGCGGGCGGCGCGGACCAGCAGCGGAAGCGACATCACGGCGGTGGCCAGCACCACGGCTTTCCAAGTGAACACGATCTCGAATCCGAGCGTGCGCTCGAAAAACGCGCCGAGCGGACCGCGTCGCCCGAAGAGTTTCAAGAGCACCAGGCCGGTGGCAACCGGGGGCACGACCATGGGCAGCGCGACGAGCGTCTCGACGAGGGCCTTGCCGCGCCAGTGGCGGCGGGCGAGCAGCCAGCCGAGCGCCACACCGCCGGGCAAAATCGACAGCAGGCTCAGCGCAGCGATGCCGAGCGTGAGAAGCGTGGCGTGGAGCAGGTCGTGCATGGGACGCTACCGGAGCGGGCGGCGCCGCATGCGCGGAGGAAGTTTTGTCTCGGGAAATGGCACGGCAGCAGACTAGCCGGACGCGTGCCAAGCCCACGCCGTGTTTCCCGTGTGCGGAACCGGGCAGCGGAGCGTTAGATGGCGAAGTCTTCGGCAAACTGGTGTGCGCGGCGCATGCGCAGGCGCACGGCGGTGCCGGGCGTGAGGGCGAGCTCGGCCAGCCTTTGGCGGGAAATCTCCACCTCGATCAGTTCTGACGGGCGGGATTCGCGTGCGCAGGTGAGGTGTGCGACGGCGCCGGCGGCGTGGATGTGGCGGACAAGGGCCGCTTCGCCGGTGAGGCCGGAGTGCGGCAGCTCGATGTCGATGTCGTGGGGGCGGACGTAGGCGATGCGCCCGCTGCGCTCGTCGAAGGCATCGGCGGAGGCGAAGCCCGCGGAGGGCAGCGAGAGCCGGTTCACGTTGCCGAGAAATTCGTAAACGAAGGGCGAGGCCGGGTGGTCGTACACGGACTCCGGGGTGCCGGTTTGCTCGATACGTGCCTGGTTCATGACCACGACCTCGTCGGCGATTTCGAGCGCCTCCTCCTGGTCGTGGGTGACGAAGATGGTGGTGAGGTGCACTTCCTCGTGGAGCTGGCGCAACCATCGGCGCAGGTCCTTGCGCACACGGGCATCGAGTGCGCCGAAGGGTTCGTCGAGCAGCAGGACTTCGGGTTCGACGGCGAGGGCGCGGGCGAGTGCCACGCGCTGGCGTTGCCCGCCGGAGAGCTGCGAGGGCAGGCGGCGTTCGTAGCCGTCGAGCTGCACGAGCCGGAGCAGGTGGTGAACGCGTTCACGAATCTCGGCTTTCGAGGGCCGCGTGGCGCGTGGGCGGACGGTCAGGCCGAAGGCGACGTTGTCGAAGACGGAGAGGTGGCGGAAGAGCGCGTAGTGTTGGAAAACGAAGCCGACGCGGCGCGCGCCGACGGGCGTCTGGCTGACGTCCTGCCCGTGGAAACGGATGGCACCGGAGCCTGGGTCGGGCATTTCCAGTCCGGCGATGATGCGCAGGAGCGTGGTCTTGCCGGAGCCGGAGGGGCCGAGCAGCGCGGTGAGGCGGCCGCGCGGGACGGCGAGGCTCACATCGTCGAGCGCGGTGTACTGGCCGAACGTTTTTCGGAGATGGGAGACTTCGACACTCATGAGGAAGATTCGGAGGCGGTGCGGCGGGCGCGCCATTCGACGATGCTTTTCAGGACGAGGGTGAGCAGAGCGAGGAGCGCGAGCAGGGATGCGACGGCAAAGGCGGCGACGAAGTTGTACTCGTTGTAGAGGATTTCGACGTGGAGCGGGATGGTGTTGGTCTCGCCGCGGATGTGTCCGCTGACGACGGAGACGGCGCCAAACTCGCCCATCGCGCGGGCGTTGCAGAGGATGACGCCGTAGAGCAGGCCCCATTTGATGTTGGGCAGGGTGACCCGGCGGAAAATCTGCCAGCCGGAGGCGCCGAGGGTGAGCGCGGCGAGCTCCTCGTCGTTGCCCTGCGATTGCATGAGCGGGATGAGCTCGCGCGCGACAAAGGGGAAGGTGACGAAGGTCGTGGCGAGCACGATGCCGGGCGTGGCAAAGATGACCTTGAGGTCGTGCTCGATGAGCCAGGGCCCGATCCAGCCCTGGGCGCCGAAGATCAGCACGTAGATCAGGCCGGAGATCACCGGGGAGACGGCGAAGGGCAGATCGATCAGCGTGAGCAGCACGCTTTTCCCTGGAAACTCGAACTTGGCGATGGCCCAGGCGGCGGCGACACCGAAGAGGAGGTTGGCGGGCACGGCGATGGCGGTGGCCAGAAAGGTGAGCCGGATGGCGGCGAGCGCATCGGCATCGTGAAACGCGGCGAAGTAGGCGCCGAGTCCGCGGCGGAGGGCTTCGGCAAAGACGGCGGCGAGCGGCAGCAGGAGGAACAGCGCGAGAAACGCGAGGGCGAGGCCGATGAGGGTGCGGCGGAGCCAGACGGGATCGCGGTGGAGGCGCGGGCCGGCCAGGACGGCCGGGCGTGCGAGTCGGGAGGTGGTGGCGGCGGCCATGGTGTCAGGCGGCGGCGCGGTGGCGCCAGTTGCTCCATCGCTGGAGTGTGTTGATGAGGAGCAGCAGGAGGAACGAGGCGACGAGCATGACCACGGCCAGGGCGGTGGCGCCGCGGTAGTCGAACTGTTCGAGCTTGGCGATGATGAGCAGGGGCGTGATTTCGGTGCGCATGGGCATGTTGCCGGAGATGAAGACGACCGAGCCGTACTCACCGAGGGCGCGCGCGAAGGAGAGTGCGAAGCCGGTGATCAGCGCGGGGAGGAGCTCGGGGAAGACGACGCGGCGCAGCGTTTGCCAGCGGGTGGCGCCGAGCGTGTCGGCCGCCTCTTCGAGCTCGGGCTCGAGTTCTTCGAGGACGGGCTGGAGGGTGCGCACGACGAAGGGCAGGCCGATGAAGGTGAGGGCAACGAGTACGCCGAGCTCGGTGTAGGCGACCTTGATGCCGAGTGGCGCCAGGAGGCGGCCGATCCAGCCGTTGCTGGCGTAGAGGGAGGCCAGTGCGATGCCGGCGACGGCGGTGGGCAGGGCGAAGGGCAGATCGACGATGGCATCGACGAGGCGTTTACCGGGAAACGAGTACCGGACGAGCACCCAGGCGACGACGAGGCCGAAGCCGGCGTTGAGGGTGGCGGCGGCGAGCGAGGCGCCGAAGGTGATCCGGTAGGAGGCGAGTACGCGTGGCGAGGTGACCAGTGCCCAGAACTCCGCGAGGCTGAGATCGGCCGATTTGAGAAACGTGGCCGAGAGCGGGATGAGCACGATCAGGCTGAGGTAAACGAGGGTGAAGCCGAGCGAGAGGTTGAAGCCGGGCAGGATGCGGCGTGGCGTGTGGGCGGGCATGGTGGCGGGCGTGTGATCGGAGGGCGCAGGGCGAGGCGGGTGCCCTGCGTCCGTGTGGGTGTGCGCGTGTGCCGCCGGTTATTTGCGGTAGATTTGGTCAAACGCGCCGCCGTCGGCGAAGTGCGTTTGCTGCGCGGTGGTCCAGCCGCCGAACTCGTCGTCGATGGTGACCAGTTGGAGGGTGGGGAACTGCGCGGCGTATTTGGCGGCGATCTTCGCGGAGCGGGGCCGGTAGAAGTGTTTGGCAACGATTTCCTGGGCGTCGTCGCTGTACAGGTACTCGAGGTAGGCGCGGGCGACTTTCGTGGTGCCTTTTCTCGCGGCCACCTGCTCGACGACGGCCACGGGCGGCTCGGCCAGAATGGAGAGCGAGGGGACGACGATCTCGAACTGATCCCGGCCAAACTCCTTGAGCGCGAGGAAGGCCTCGCTCTCCCAGGAGAGGAGGACGTCGCCGAGGCCGCGTTGCACAAAGGTCGTGGTGGCGCCGCGCGCGCCGCTGTCGAGCACCGGCACGCGTTGGAAAAGATCGGTGATGAAGCGTCGGGCGCCCGCATCGCCGCCGAAGTGGCGACGGCCGTAGGCCCAGGCGGCGAGGTAGTTCCAGCGGGCTCCGCCGGAGGTTTTCGGGTTGGGGGTGATGACGGCCACGTCGGGCTTCACCAGGTCATCCCAATCGTGGATGGCCTTGGGGTTTCCTTTGCGCACGAGGAAGACGATCGTGCTGGTGTAGGGCGAGGCGCGGTCAGGCAGGCGTTGCTGCCAGTCGGCGGGCAGGAGCTTCGCGTGCGTGGCGATGGCGTCGATGTCGCCGGCGAGCGCGAGCGTGACGACATCGGCGGGCAGGCCTTCGATGACGGCGCGGGCCTGTTTCCCGGATCCGCCGTGGGATTGTTTGATGGCAACGGTGTCGCCGGTCGTGGCCTGCCAGTGTCTGGCGAAGGCGGCGTTGTATTCGACGTAGAGCTCGCGGGTCGGGTCGTAGGAGACGTTGAGCAGCTCGGTCGTTTGGGCCTGCGCACCGATCACGGTGGCCAAGGCGAGGAGGGGGAGGCGGGCGAATTTAGGGAGGAGCATAGAAGGTGGTTTTCTTAAACATTTGTAGAAAGGTAATGAAATCAAGCTTAAATCTCAGTGCGCTTAATTTCCGACGTATTCTTGAAGCTAAAAATTGCTTATATTACTATGAAAATTAGCGACTAGAGTTAATTCATTATTTCATGACCTTAAATTATCTCATCACGCCTTGACTAATCTTTATTGAGCAGCTTTATTTGTTTTGAAAATGAATCCATCCGTCACGCCTCCGCCCTCGCTCACCTCCAACGAACTGTTGAAGCTCAACGATCCCACGCTGGCGGGCACGATTGCCGAGACCCTCGCCGATCCGGCGCAGGAGCGCTTCAGCGACGACGACGAGCAGTTCCTGAAATTTCATGGCATCTACCAGCAGGACGACCGCGATAAGCGTAAAACCGGGAAACAGTACCTGTACCTGATCCGCGCGCGCCTGCCCGGCGGCGTGGTCCCGGCCACCCAGTACCTCGCGTTTGACGAGCTGGCCCGCCTGCACGGCAACGACACGCTTCGCCTCACCTCGCGCCAGTCGTTCCAGTGGCATGGCGTCGTCAAAAACCGCCTCGGCGCCCTCATGCGCGGCTTGCACGAGGCGCTGTGCACGACCATCGCGGCGTGCGGCGACGTCGGGCGCAACGTCATGGCGCCGCCCACGCCCTCGACCAGTCCGCTCGTCGATCAGGTGCAGGCCGATGCGCTCAAGGTCGACGCCCTGCTGGTCCCGCGCACGCCGTCGTACCACGAGGTCTGGGTCGATGGCACGCCGCTCAAGCTCACCGCGGGCGAGAAGCAGGCGTTTGAGGATCCGCTCTACGGACGCCAGTATCTGCCGCGCAAGTTCAAGGTCGCCTTTGCGATCCCGCCGCTCAACGACACCGACATCTACACGCACTGCCTCGGCTTCGTGGCCGTGGCCGATCCCGCCGACCCTGCGCGGCTCCTGGGCTACAACGTCCTCGTCGGTGGCGGGCTCGGCATGAGCCATGGCAACGCCAAAACCTACCCGCGCGTGGCCGACGCGCTCGGCTTCGTGCCGCCCGAGCGCATCCTCGACGTCACCCGCGCGGTCTTGCAGGCGTACCGGGACGCCGGCGACCGCACCAACCGCAAACACGCCCGGCTGAAATACGTGATCGCCGAGCGCGGCGTGGACTGGTTCCGCTCCGAAGTCGAGCAGCGCGCCGGGCTGAGTTTCGCGCCCGTGCGCCCGGTGGTCTTTTCGCGGCAGAGCGACGTCTTTGGCTGGCACCGCCAGCGCGACGGACGCTGGTTCCTCGGTCTCTACGTCGAGGCCGGGCGCATCGCCGACCGCCCCGGCCGCCAGTTGAAAACCGCGCTGCGCCGCGTGGCCACCACCTTTGCGCCGCAGTTTCGCGTGACCCCGTCGCAAAACCTCCTGTTGACCGATGTCGCCGAGGGCGACCGCGCAGGCGTCACCGCCTTGCTCGCCGAGCATGGCATCCCCGTGGAAAACCAGGCCGCGGCCGTGCGCCGCACCTCGATGGCCTGCGTGTCGCTGCCCACGTGCCCGCTCGCGCTGGCCGAGAGCGAGCGCGCCCTGCCCGGCATCCTCGACCGCTTTGAGGCCACGCTGTCCGAGCTCGGGCTGGGGGAGGAGCCGCTCCACTTCCGCATGACCGGCTGCCCCAACGGCTGCGCCCGGCCCTATCTCGCCGAGATCGCCCTGGTCGGCCGCGCCCCCGGCAAGTACGCGCTGTATCTCGGCGGCAACGTCGCCAGCACGCGCCTCAACCGCGAGTACCGCAACGCCGTGAAACTCGACGAGTTTTTCGCCGAGCTGCGCACGCTGCTCGTCCGCTGGCAGGCCGAGCGCCGGACCATCGAGAGCTTCGGCGACTGGGCTCACCGCACGCTCTGGCCCGAGCCGGCCGCCACCGTCACCGCCTGATTTCAACCACTCTATCTACATGTCTTTTCTCGAAAACATCGCCGCTTGGAACGACGTGCTTCGCACGCGCAGCCCTCGGGACATCGTCGTTTGGGCACTCGCGCAGGCCGGTGGCCGCGCTGTCGTTTCGACCAACTTCCGCCCTTACGAGGCCGCCATCCTTCACCTGGTCACCCAGGCGCAGCCGTCGATCCCCGTGCTCTGGGTGGATCATGGTTTCAACCGCCCGGCCACCTACCAGCACGCCGAGGCGCTGCGTGCCCGCCTACGGCTCGATCTGCGCGCCTACCTGCCGAGCCTGAGTCGCGCGCACTACGAAGCCGTGTACGGCCCGCCGCCCTCGCCGGACGACGAGCCCGGCCTGCGCCGCTTCAGCGCGCTGATGAAACTCGAGCCCTTCCAACGCGGCATGCGCGAGCTCGCGCCCACCGTGTGGTTCACCGCGTTGCGTCGCGTGCAAAACCCGCACCGCGCCGCCCTGGACGTCGTCGGCTACGACGAGCAGTTCGGTACGCTCAAGATCAGCCCGTTCTTCGAGGCGACCGACGCCGACCTCGACGCCTATCTCTCCGCGCACGATCTGCCCAACGAGTGGGACTACCACGATCCCGCCAAGGCCGACGAAAAACGCGAATGCGGCCTGCATGCCGCTTGGGGCCGCCGCAGCTCCGCTGCCTGAGCCCGTTTTCCCAACCGATTTCCCCGCTGCCGCCGCACTGGCGACTCACTATGTCAAACTACCATCTCGACCACCTCCAACATCTCGAAACCGAAGCCATCCACATCCTGCGCGAAGTCGCCGGCGAGTTTGAGCGCCCTGCGCTGCTCTTCTCCGGCGGCAAGGACTCCATCTGCCTCCTGCGCCTCGCCGAAAAGGCCTTCCGGCCCTCCGAACTTCCGCTCCCGTTGCTCAACGTCGACACGGGCCACCACTTCCCCGAGCTCAACGAATTTCGCGACCGGCGCGCCGCCGAGCTCGGGGCGAAACTGATCGTGCGCACCGTCGAGGACGCCATCGCGCGCGGCATCGCCACGCCTGCGCCCGGCGAGATCAGTCGCAACCGCCTCCAGATCCCCACGCTGCTGGCCGCCATCGAGGAGTTTCGCTTCGATTGCTGCATCGGCGGCGCGCGCCGCGACGAGGAAAAAGCCCGCGCCAAGGAGCGCTTTTTCAGCTTCCGCGACAGCTTCGGCCAGTGGGACCCGAAGAACCAGCGCCCCGAGATCTGGCACCTCTACAACGGTCGCGTGAACCCCGGCGAAAACATGCGCGTCTTCCCGTTGAGCAACTGGACCGAGATGGACGTCTGGGAGTACATCCGCCGCGAAAATCTCGACGTCCCCAGCATCTATTTCAGCCACAGCCGCGCGTGCGTGCGCCGGCAGGGGCAATGGTTGCCCGTCAACCATCTCGTCCCGCCGCGCCCGCAGGAGGAGGTCAAGTCGCTGGTCGTCCGCGTGCGCACCATCGGCGACATCATCAGCACCGGCCTCGTCGAATCGCCCGCCGATTCCGTCGACGACATCATCGCCGAGATCGCCGCGGCCCGCGTGACCGAGCGCGGCTCGCGTGCCGACGACCGCACCTCCGAAGCCGCCATGGAGGACCGCAAGAAAGCCGGTTATTTCTAAACCAACAGCCACCGCCACCGCACTATGATCCAACCCATTTCCCATCAGCCCGTCGATATCCTGCGCGTCAACACGTCCGGGAGCGTCGACGACGGCAAATCCACCCTCATCGGCCGCCTCCTGTACGACTCAAAGTCGCTCATGGAGGATCAGATCGAGGCGCTGGAGCGCTCCGCCGATATCACCGGCGCCGGCCAGATCAACCTCGCCAACCTCACCGATGGCCTGCGCGCCGAGCGCGAGCAGGGCATCACCATCGACGTCGCCTACCGGTATTTTGCCACGCCGCGCCGCCGCTTCATCATCGCCGATACGCCCGGCCACGTGCAGTACACGCGCAACATGGTGACGGGCGCCTCCACGGCCAACCTCTCCATCGTGCTCGTCGATGCGCGCGCCGGCGTCATCGAGCAGAGCCGCCGCCACACCGCCATCGCTTCGCTGTTGCGCATCCCGCACGTCGTCGTCGCCGTCAACAAGATGGACCTCGTCGGCTGGAGCCGGGCGCGTTTCGAGGAGATCCGCCAGACGTTCGAGGAGTTTCTGCCGCGGCTCGGCATCCAGGACGTCACCTTCATCCCGATCAGCGCGCTCAACGGCGACAATGTCGTGACGCACTCCGAGCACACGCCCTGGTATCAAGGGCCGACGCTGCTCAGCCATCTGGAGACGGTGCACATCGGCAGCGATCACAACCTCCACGAGTTCCGGTTCCCGGTGCAATGGGTCAACCGGCCCAACCAGCCCCAGGACCCCGCGCTGCACGACTTCCGCGGGTTCAGCGGACAGATCGCAGGCGGCGTGGTGCGCGTGGGCCAGCGTGTGCTGGCCCTGCCCGCCGGACTGATCACGACGGTGAAACAAATCTGGACCTTCGACGGCCCGCGCGAGGAGGCCTTCTGCCCGCAGTCCGTCACCTTGGTGTTGGCGGACGATATCGACATCAGCCGCGGCAGCACGCTCGTGGGGCTGGAGGCGCCTTTGCCCGGCGCCAGCACGGAGCTCCACGCCAAGCTCTGCTGGATGCACCCGCGTCCACTCCAGCGTGGGCGCAAGTACCTCCTCAAACACGGCAGCCACACCGTGCAGACGGTCGTCAGCACGATCGAGCACCGGCTCGACATCGAGACGCTGGAGCCGCAATCCGCGCCCGACGAACTCGCGCTCAACGATCTCGGTGAAGTCCGCCTGCGCACGGCCAACCCCATCTTCTTCGATGGCTACACGACCAACCGCCTGACGGGGTCGTTTATCCTCATCGAGCAGGGGACCAACCAGACGGTCGCCGCCGGCATGCTCTACCCGCCGGGCGAGGCCGTCCGGCTCGAAGCGGAGGATTTCTCGATCTAGAAACTGCTCCGAACAGACCGTGTTTTTTCCCCGGCGGCCGGGCGTGAATGCGCTCGACTTCGCCGGGGCGCGCCCCCTTCGTGCCCGGCGCCGTGTTTTCCACGGCGAGTTTGTCCATGAGCTGGTTTTACCTATTTGTCGCCGGACTTTTTGAGATCGGCTGGCCCATCGGCCTGAAGATGGCGCAGCACCCGCAGACCCGTTTGCTCGGGTTCGCGGGCGCCGTCGTCTTCATGGGCCTGAGCGGATTCATGCTCTGGCTCGCGCAACGACACATCCCCATCGGGACTGCCTACGCGGTGTGGACCGGGATCGGCGCGGCGGGCACGTTTCTGGTTGGCGTCCTGTACTACGGCGACCCGGCGTCACTCGCGCGCTACCTCGGCGTGGCGCTGATCGTGGGCGGCGTGGTCATTCTGAAACTGGCTCACTGAGCCGCACCCCGAGCGCCAAGGTTCGGACGGCGCGTCGCATTTTTCATGCGGCGTGTGGGTTGGCTCAGGCGTTGGGAAACGCGGCGCCGTGGGGCGGCGTGTGCAGCTCCGGGCGGTAGGCGTGCTCGCGCGCCCAGCCCGCCACGCGGCCGACGACGACAATCAGCGGCGATTGCAGCCCCTCGCGTTGCAAATCCTGATCGAGCGTGGCCAGCACCGAGTAGAGCACGCGTTCGCCGGCGGTCGTGCCGGCCTGTACGGCGGCGCAGGGCGTATCGGCCGCCCAGCCTGCGGCCAGGAAACGGTCGCGCACGCCGGCCATGCTGTGCAGCGGCATCATCACGATGATCGTCTCGGCGTCCGGGACATCGGCGGCGCGCCCGTCGGCGTGAAACCCGGAGATGATTGCAAAGCTGCGCGAAAGGCCGCGGTGGGTGATCGGGATGCCGGCATACGCGGGCACGGCGAGCGAACTGGACAATCCGGGCACGACCTCGACGGCGACGCCGGCGGCGAGGCAGGCCTCGACCTCTTCGCCGCCGCGCCCGAAGACGAACGGGTCGCCGCCCTTGAGCCGCACGACGAACTGCCCTTCGCGGGCCAGTTGCACCAGGAGCGCGTTGATCTCGCTTTGAGGAAACGAGGGCTCGAAGCCTTTTTTGCCCACGGGGAAAAGCTGGCACGAGGTGGGCACCATGCGGAGCAGCTCGGGCGAGACGAGCCGGTCATAGACGAGCGCCGTCGCCCGTCCGAGCGCGCGCAATCCCATGCGCGTGATGAGATCGGGGTGGCCCGGCCCGGCGCCGACGAGGACGACCCGGCCCTGTGCGGCCGGAGTGTGGTCGGGTGAGCCGGCATCGGCGACGCGTTGATCGATGCACTCGCGGAGTGCCCGCTCGCAGGCGGACGGACCGTCGCGGCGGATGCGCGCGAGCCACTCTTCCCAATCGAGGGTTTTCCAAAAACGTTCGCGTTCGGGCAACGTGAGTCGGGCGCGCGTCTCGGCGCGGAGCCGGGCGACCAGTTGCACGAGGTCGCCAAAGCCGTCGCCGATCCACTCAAGCAGCTTGCGGCGGGCGAAGGCGGAGAGCGAGGGCGCGGCGCCGTCGGTGCCGATGGAGATTTGCACGCCCTGGCCGCGGGCGACGGCGGGCACGTAGAAATCGCAGAGCTCGGGCACATCGACGACGTTGCACAGGATGCCGAGGGCGGCGCAGGCCTCGTAAATCTGGCGGTTGGCCACGGGATCGGAGGTCGCGGCGACGACGAGCCGTGCGCCCTGCTCGTCGCCTGGCGTCCATGGCCGCTCGATTTTCGTCCAGCCGCCGACGAGTTTGGCAAAGCCGGGCTCGAACCACGGGGCAACGACGCGCAGGCGCGCGCCGCAATCGAGCAGATCTTGCGCTTTGCGGAGGGCGACCTTGCCGGCGCCCACGAGGAGCACGTCGCGGTCGACGAGATCGACGGACATCGGGTAAAGCGGAGGACGGTTCGCGGGCATGGGCGGGATTGATCGCACAGGCCGGCCATGCCCGCAAGGGGGACTCTCACCACGCGCTGCGTTTTTTCATCCGGGTGGTCCGCAGTGCGCCGAGCTTACCGGACGGGCGCAAATCCGTACTTCGCGAAGGCGGCCTGGGCGGCCGGTCCGGCGAGCCAGTCGAGAAAGGCGCTGGCGGCGGCGGGCTGCCGGGCGTCTTTCAACACGGCGCCCGGATAGGTGATCGAGGGGCCGGCCTCGCGCGGAATCTCCATGGCGATGCGGACCTTTTTCGAGATGAGCGCATCGGTTTTGTAAACGAAGCCGGCATCGGCGTTGCCCGACTCGACGGCGGCGAGCACGGCGCGGACGTTGTCGAGCGGCACGCATTTATCGATGACCTGCGGCCAGAGCTTCGTCTTTTGGAGGTGTTCCTTGGTGTAGGTGCCGACGGGCACGGTGGCGGGCTCGCCGATGGCGATGCGGCGCACACCAGGTTTTGCCAGATCGGGCAGCGTGGATACCGGGGCTGCGCCCTCGATGCCGACGACGACTACCAGCGAATTGGCGAGCAAGGTGCGGCGCGTGCCGGGCCGCAGCAGACCGGCTTTTTCGAGTTGGTCGACGCGCAGCTCATCGGCGGAGAAGATCGCGTCGGCGGGCGCGCCCTCTTTGATCTGGCGGGCGAGTGCGCCGGAGGCTCCGAAGTTGAAACGCAGCGTGTGGCCGGTGGCGGCGGTGAACTGCGGCGCGAGCTCGGTGAAGACGTCGGAGAGGCTGGCGGCGGCAAAGACATTGATCTCCGCGGCGCGCGCGGTGGCGGCATACAGGATGCAGATGGAGACGAGGAGTGTGTGGAGTGAGCGCATGGGACTGGGCTCGGTGTGTGCCGATCACGGACGCTCAGCGCGTGCGCGGAGCTGTGGTGTCCTCGAAGCGGATCTTCTCAAGCTTGCGCACTTCGACGACCTCGCCCCGGTGGACCGTCAACTGCACCTCGCCATATTCGAGGTCGCGGATCATGCCGCGCACGACTTTCACCCACTTGCCGGAGCGGGTGTCGCAGTAGCTCGGATCGGTGCCGGTGGGATGGTCGCTCATGGTGTCATGCGGGTCACTCGACACCGACGAGCACGGACGAGGCTTTGATCACGGCGCAGGCGGGTTTGCCTTTTTTGAGTTTCAGCTCCTTGAGGGCGTCGGCGGTGATGGTCGCGGTGAGCTCGACCTTGGGGGCGATGCGGATGGTGACGAGGGCGCTGACAGGGCCTTTTTTAATGGCGGTGACGGTGCCGGAAAGAACGTTGCGGGCGCTGATTTTCATGGTGGATGGAGTGAAAAGTGTCCCGAGGCTCAGGCGATGGCGCGTGCGGAGAGGGGCATGGGCAGTTCGCCTCCCACATCTTTCAACGCGACGCCGCTCAGGCCGTGGCGGGCCGATTCGAGGAGAAGCTGGGCGAGTTTTTGCGCGGCGGCTTTGGGCGGAAACCCCTCGGGGCGGATATTGGAGACGCAGTTGCGGTTCGCATCGGTGCAGCTGGCGTGTGGCTTGTAGGTGAAATAGGCGCCGAGGCTGTCGGGGGCCCCGAGCCCCGGGCGCTCGCCGATCAGCATGAGGGTGTGGCGCGCACCAAGCAGGGAGCCGATCTCGTCCTGGAGTTTCACACGCCCAAACGCAGCGATGAAAATGGGGTAGAGTCTCCAGCCGGCGGCGCGCAGCAGGGGGACGAGGCAGGTGAGTACGGCTCCGGTCTGCCGCTCGGCGGCAAGCGCGGAGAGCCCGTCGGAGACGATGATGGCGAGGTCGCGTTTGCCCCACTTGGCCGACTGGGCGGCGAGCGCTTCGTGGGCCGTGGGCGAGAGGCGGCGGCCGAGATCGGGCCGCAGGAGATAGGTGCGCCGGTCGATGGCTTCCGTGTCGAGACGCCAGGTTTCGTAGCCGGCGCGTCCGAGCGCGGCGGCGAGTGCTTCGCCGTGAAACTCCATGTGGACGGCGTCGCGTGCGCGTGCATGGGCGAGCCGGAACTCGAGCAGGGTGCGCGTGCGGACGCTGCCGCCGGCTCGTCCGAGTGCGATGCGTGCGGAGGTGAACTGACGCAGCGTCTGCCAGCGGTCGTGGGTTGCCGGTGTGGGTTGCATGGCTGGCACAGGGGCGAATGGTTCAGGCGAGAACATGGTCGATGAGGGCGTGGTGTTCGCCGACCGGCAGGAGGCGCTGTCCGCCGGAAACGATGCGCATTTTCTCGAGCCAGGCCTCGAACTCGGGTGCGGGTTTTAAACCGAGTACTTGTCGGAGGTAGTGGCTGTCGTGGAAGGAGGTCGATTGGTAGCCGAGCATGATGTCGTCGGCCCCGGGGATCCCCATGATATAGTTACAGCCAGCCACGCCGAGGAGTGTTAACAGGGTGTCCATGTCGTCCTGACACGCTTCGGCGTGGTTGGTGTAACAGATGTCGCAGCCCATCGGCAGACCGAGGAGCTTCCCGCAAAAATGGTCTTCGAGCCCGGCACGGATGATTTGTTTTCCGTCGTAGAGATATTCCGGCCCGATGAAACCGACGACGGTGTTGACCAGCAGCGGCGAGAAATGCCGTGCGACCGCGTAGGCGCGGGCCTCGCAGGTTTGCTGGTCAACGCCGTGGTGCGCGCCTGCGGAGAGCGCGGAACCCTGGCCGGTTTCGAAATACATGACGTTGTTGCCGACGGTTCCGCGGCGCAGCGCGAGCGCGGCTTGCTGGGCCTCGGCGAGCAGGGAGAGGCTCACGCCGAAGCTCTTGTTGGCCGCCTCGGTGCCGGCGATGGATTGAAAGACGAGATCGACAGGCGTGCCCCGGCGCATCGCTTCGAGCTGGGTGGTGACGTGGGCGAGCACGCACGATTGCGTGGGGATCTCGTAGCGCTGGATGACTTCGTCGATCAGCCGGAGGAGCGTCTCGATCGCGGGCACGCTGTCGGTGGCTGGATTGATGCCGATGACGGCATCGCCGCAGCCGTAGAGGAGTCCGTCGACGATCGAGGCGGCGACGCCCTGCGGATCGTCGGTCGGATGGTTGGGCTGGAGTCGGACGGAGAGGCGGCCGGGCAGGCCGATCGTGTTGCGAAACCGGGTGACGACGCGGCATTTTTTTGCGACCAGGATGAGGTCCTGATTGCTCATGATTTTAGCAACGGCGGCGACCATCTCTGGCGTGAGGCCCGGAGCGAGGGCGGCGAGCGAGTGGGCGTCGGTTTCGTAGCGCAGGAGCCATTCGCGGAAGGCGCCGACGGTGAGCCCGGCGACGGGCGCAAAGGCCGTGGCATCGTGGGTATCGACGATCAGGCGCGTGACCTCGTCGGTCTCGTAGGGGATGAGCAGCTCTTCGAGGAAGTGGGCGAGTGGGACTTCCGAGAGGCAGAGCTGGGCGGCGACGCGCTCTTCAGCGGAGCTGGCGGCGAGGCCGGCGAGCTCATCGCCGGAGCGGTGCGGTGTGGCCTTGGCCATGAGCTCGCGCAGCGAGCTGAAGTGATAACGGAGCCCGCCTGCGTTGATGGACCAGTGTGGAGTGGGCATGGCGGGTGGCGTCGCGGCGGTTTATTTCACCATGAATTTTTCCGGCAGCCAGAGGGCGATTTCCGGGAAGATCATGATGAGCACGATGGTGACGAACATCAGCGCGGAGAACGGGATGATGGAGGCGTAGATGTCCTTTAGCGGGAAATCCTTTGGGGCCATGGCCTTCATCAGGAAGAGATTGTAGCCGAAGGGCGGCGTGATGTACGCGATCTGGCAGGTGATCGTGTAGAGCACGCCGAACCAGACCAGGCTGAAGCCCATGGCGTTGACGAGGGGCACGTAGAGCGGGGCGACGATCACGAGCATGGCGGTGTCGTCGAGGAACATGCCCATGATCACAAACGAGAGTTGCATGAGGATGATCACGTGCCAGGGGCTCAGTCCCCATTGATTGAGGAAGAGGCCCTCGATGGCCTTGACGGCGCCGAGCCCGTCGAACACCGCGCCAAAGGCGAGGGCGGCCATGATGATCCACATGAACATGGCGCTGATGTTGAGCGTCTGCCGGACGGTGTTGTGCAGGACCGTTTTTGTGAGGCGGCGGCGGCCCCAGGCCACGAGGAGAGAGGCGAGGGCGCCGACGGCCGAGCTTTCGACGAGGCTGGTGATGCCGAAGAGAAAAAGTCCGATGACGATGAACATGATCACGAGTGGGATCATGCCGGCGGAGAGGAGGCGGAGCTTTTCGCGCAGGGAGATCTTCATCGAATCTTCGGATGCCAGCGGCGCGAGCTCGGGTTGGAGTCGGCAACGCACGACGACGTAGATCAGAAAGAGCGCGGCCATGAGCAGGCCGGGGACGACGCCGGCGAGCCAGAGCTGGCCGACGGGCTGGCGCGCGATCATGCCGTAGAGGACGAAGACGACGCTGGGCGGGACGAGGATGCCGAGGGAGCTGCCGGCCTGGATCACGCCCGAGACCATGCGGCGGTCGTAGTTGCGCTTGAGCATCTCGGGCATCGCGATGCTGCACCCGATGGCCATGCCGGCGACACTCAGGCCGTTCATCGCGGAGATGAGAACCATCAGCAGGATGGTGCCGATGGCCAGTCCGCCGCGGAGCCGGCCGGTCCAGACGTGGAGCATGCTGTAGAGGTCGTTGGCGATGCCCGACTCCGAGAGCATGTACCCCATGAAGACGAACATCGGCAGGGTGAGCAGCGGGTACCAGTTGAGCAGCTTGATGCTGGCGTTGAACCCCATCGCGGCCGCGCCGTCGCCCCAGAGCAGGAGCGCGGTGGCGACCGCGATAAATCCGATCATGCCAAACACGCGCTGACCGGTGGCCATGAGGACCATCATCCCCAGGAACATCACCAGCACGATCATCTCGTGACTCATCGGAGCTCCTTTCCGAAGGCCCCCGCCACATCGCGGATCATCCGGGCGAGGATTTGCAGGGTCATCAGCAGAATGCCGATCGCCATGACGATCTTGATCGGCGCCATCGGGGGCGCCCACGCGGTATAGTTCTTTTGGTGAAATTCGAGCGCGTAGTGCGCGCTGGAGATGGCGCCGTTGACCAGCACGCCCATGTAGAAGAGCAGGATCACGTCGGTGATGGCATCGACGATGTACTTCGTGCGCGGGCTCCAGCGGTCGCGGAAGACATCCATGCGCACGTGCGCATCGTCCTGGAACGAGAAGCCTCCTCCGAGCAGGTAGTAGGCGGCCATCGTGAACTGCGCCATTTCCATGACCCAGATCGCGGGCGACTTGATGATGACGTTGGCCACCATCGCGTAGGTGAGGATGGCCATCATCGCAAAGAGCAGGTACATCGCGAAGAGGCCGACGGCGCGGTTGGTGGTATCGACTGTGCGGACGTAGCCGCGCAGGAAGGCGCCGACTCCGGCGCAGAGGCGGTCGAAGGCCTCATCGGTGCTCAGCGCGCCGCTGCGGTAGTCCTGGCCGGAGAGACTCCCGGTGCCGCCGGCATACGCGGGAGCGAGCCGGGCGCCCATCAGTGCGATGGGGTCGGAGGTGCTGCGCCGTTCGTGGCGCAGGAGTGTATCGGAGTCTTCGGTGGACATGGCGGATCGAGAGAAGGTGGAAGGGCAAGGCAGTGGCATCCGAAGCGTCGCCGCTTCGTCGTGCATCGGGGGCGGCGAGTCCGGATTCGAAGGGCCGGACTCGCGGGCGTGTGAAGGCGGCTCAGCCGCGGTAGGGCCGGCCGGCTTTGCTCATCATGGCGTTATAATCCTTGAAGATTTGGACGACCTTGGCGGCGCGCGGGCTGGTCTTGGCGATCTCGTCCCAGAATTTGACGGCTTCGTCTTCGACCGTTTTCCACTCCTCGTCGGGGATGGTGGTGAGCTTCAGCTTGGGGCCTTGCACGCGCAGCTTGGCCTCGCCGCCCCAGTACCAGTACTGGCGGTAGTAGTGCGAGCTGTCCATGCACAGCTTGAAGAGCGTCTTGAGGTGATCGGGCACCTTTTCCCAGGACTTCGTGTTGGCGAAGTAGGAGCCGCACCAGGCGCCGGCGATATTGTTTGTGAGGAAGTAATTCGTCACGTCCGCCCAGCCGACAGTGTAGTCTTCGGTGATGCCGGACCAGGCGACGCCGTCGAGCTCGCCGGTGCGCAGCGCCATCTCGCAGTCTTCGTACGGGAGCGTCACGGGGACGACGCCGAAGCGGGAGAGGAAGCGGCCGGCAGTCGGGAAGGTGTAGACCTTTTTCCCCTTCAAGTCGGCGAGCTTGTTGACGGGGGCCTTGGTGGCGAAGTGGCAGGGGTCCCAGGCGCCGGCGCTGAGCCAGGTGACGCCTTTGATTTCGTTGTAGGATTCCTCCCAGATCTTATCGAGGCCGAATTGGTAGAACAGGGTGGGGATATCGAGGCTGTAGCGGGTGGCGAACGGGAAGTATCCGCCGAAGACCGCGACATCGGCGGGCGAGGCGATCGAGTCGTCGTCGCTTTGCACGGCGTCGATCGTGCCGGCCTGCATGGCGCGGAAGAGCTCGCTGGTGGGCACGAGCTGGTCGGCGCAATACAGCTCGATGACCATTTCGCCATTGGCGGCCTTGTTGAAGGCATCGATGGAGGGTTTGATGACATGCTCGGCCAGTGCAGGCCCTGCGTAGGTTTGCAGGCGCCATTTGATGGGGGCATTTTTCGCACCGATCACGTACGGGGCAGCGATGGCTGCGGAGGCTCCGATGCAGGCTTTTTTGATGAATTCGCGTTTGTTCATGGGACGATGGCGGCGGATGGAGTGAGTGTGAGTTTGACCGAGGCCGCAGTGGCAGGCTCCCGCTGTGGCAAAGGCTGATTCCACTTAGCATAGCCGATGCCAACACGCGTGCGGTGCCCGTGTCGGCTCGGACTTTTTAGCACACGCGATTTTGCTGCGCGGATTCCTACATTTCCGTAGGAGAAAATGCGCTTTTCCGACACGGATGTCGGAGTCGCTTTCCGTGGCCTGAATCGCGGTGCGTATTCAGGCTGTGGCGGCGGCCCGGATCAGGGCGTGGGGCGTTTGGCTTCGAGCGCGGCCGCGGCCGGATCGGCTTTGAAACGCTCCGGATCGATGCCGTATTTTTTCACGCGCAGGCCCATGATGCGTTCGGTCAGTCCGAGCTGGCGGGCGGCCTTGGCCATGATGCCACGGTGCGTCTTGAGCGCCTCCGCGAGCATCTCGCGTTCGACGGCGCAGACGGCGTCTTCGAGCGTGCCACGCGGGGTGGTGCCGGAGGCCTCGCCGGTTTGGAGCGTGGGCGGAAGGTGGAAACCGTGGATGACGCCGTCCTGCGAAAGCAGCACGGCGCGCTCAATGGTGTTCTCCAGTTCGCGCACGTTGCCCGGCCAGTGGTAGGCCATGAGCATGTCGATCGCGGGCGTGGAGATGCGGGCAACGTTTTTGCCGTTTTGTTTGGCGTACTTTTCGAGGAAGTGGTCGGCGAGCGCGAGGATGTCGCTGCGGCGGTCGCGCAGCGGCGGCACGTAGATCGGGAAGACGTTGATGCGGTAGTAGAGATCGAGGCGGAATTTTCCCTCCTCGATCATCTTCTCCAGATTGCGGTTGGTCGCCGTGATCACGCGCACATCGACGCGGATCGTTTGCGTGCCGCCCACGCGCTCGAAGGTGCCCTCCTGCAAGACGCGCAGCAGCTTCGCCTGTGTGGCGGCCGAGATTTCGCCGATTTCGTCGAGGAAGATGGTGCCGGTGTCGGCCAGCTCGAAGCGGCCTTTGCGCAGGGCGAGCGCGCCGGTGAAGGCGCCTTTCTCGTGTCCGAACAACTCGCTCTCGATGATGCTCTCGGGCAACGCTGCGCAGTTGACGCGCACGAACGGTTTTTTGCGCCGCCCGCTGCCGGTCCAGATCGCGTGGGCGATGCGCTCCTTGCCCGAGCCAGTTTCGCCCCGGATGAGCACGGTCGTCTTGCTGTCGGCGACTTGGTCGATGTGGAAATGCACGTTTTGCATCGCGGCGGAGCGTCCGACCATGCCTTCGGGCACGAAGCTGCGGGCGATCTGTTGCTGCAACCGCTCGTTTTCCTCGCGCAGGGTGTCGATGCGCTCCTTGGCCATCTGGCGGAAACGCACCGCCAGGCCGACTTGCCCGGCGACGAGCACGAGAAAGCGCACGTCGATGGTGAGCGCCTGCTCGCTCGCTGCGGCGCGGGTAAAGGAGAGCGTGCCGAGCACTTCGCTGCCTTGGCGGATGGGCACCGCGATCAGGCTTTCGCCCTGCGCACGCGCTTCGGCAAAGAGCCGTTTTTCCAACGCGCTCCACTCGTCGTCTTCGACCTCGGCGAGATTCGTCAGGACAATCGCTTCACCGATGGTGGCGACGCGTCCGAGCACGCCCTCGGCCAGCTTTTCGCGCAGGGTTTTGTCGTGATGATCGGCGTGGGGCTTCTCCTGCATCTCCTCGACCATCAGCTCCGAGCTCTCGCGGTTGACGATCATGAGCAGGCCGCGGCGCAGCGCCGTCGCCTCGGATAACTTCTTGAAAAGCGGTTGCACCGCATCGCGCAGCTCCAGCCCTTGTGCCAGCATCGCGGAGACGTCGTGCAACAGTAGAAACTCCTGCAAAATGCGGCAGCGGCCAGCCCAGTCCGAAGTGGCTGAGGCTCGGGCGGGCGCGTCTGGTCGCTCGGAGCAGGAGTCGCAGGATGTCATCTGCACACGAGGAAGCAGTCCGGATGCCATAAAATGGGCGGATTTTTCTCCGCCCTGTCGTTTCCCGTATCCTCGTTCAATTCGCTGAGCGGCATCCACTCGGCCGATGCCGGCGCGGCGTGCCGCCCAGGTGCCGCGTTATTTTTTTCAGCAGTTTTTTAACGTGGCCTCGCGCGCGCCCACGCGCGAAGGCGGTCCCGCACGCGCTGGCCGCCTATTCGGTGGTGACGGCGTGCCCGGCGCGCCTCAAGGTCGCGGCATGGAGTTTGCCCAGATTCTCGACGACGTCTCGTCCATCGCCCGCCAGGCGGGCGAAATCGTCATGCGCCATTTTGCAGCGCCGACACCCACCGAGACAAAAACCAGCCGGATCGATGTCGTGACGGCGGCGGACCGGGAGGTGGAGGCGTACGTCGTGGCCGAGCTCGCGCGCCGTTTCCCCGATCATCACATCGTCGGCGAGGAGCGAGGCGGGCAGGGGGCGCCCCACGAGGGAGCCCGCCATCACTGGTACGTCGATCCCATCGACGGCACGGTGAGTTTTGCGAGCAAGCTGCCGCATTTTTGCACGAGCATCGCGCTCACCACGGCGGACCGGCAGCCGCTGCTCGGCGTGGTGTATGATCCCACCCGGCGCGAGTTGTTTTCGGCGGTGCGCGGCGGTGGGGCGTTCCTCGATGGTCGTCCGCTGCGCGTGAGTGGCACGGCGGAGCTGGTCGATGCGGTCGTCGCCAGCGGCTTCCCGTATGACAAGCATACCAATCCCGACAACAACCTGCGCGAGTGGGCCGCGTTTATCACCCGGGTCCGCGGCGAGCGCCGGCTGGGCTCCGCCGCCCTCGACCTTTGCTACGTGGGCGCCGGGCGCCTCGATGGGTACTGGGAAAAGGATTTGAAACCCTACGACACGATGGCCGGCCTGCTCATCGCACGCGAAGCGGGTGGACGCGTGACCGGTTATCGCGGCGAGCCGGAGCCGCAGTTGGCGGACCGCGGCCGCTATGTCGCCAGCAACGGTCTGCTCCACGCGGCCATGCTGGAGGTGCTCCGCGAGGCCGCGGGCTGAGGCGCACGGGCATTTTTGCGCGTTGGGAAAACGCTCCGCTTGATTCCGTCGCGCGAGTTCCGACTATCGCCGCCGTAGATGAAGATCCTCATTGTCGCCGAAAAACCGTCCGTCGCCCTCGATCTCGCGCGGGCGTTGCTCGGCGTGAAGGAGGATGGCGGCAAACTGTTTCGCGGGCGCACGCCGCTCGGCGACGAGCTCACCATCACCTGCGCCGCCGGCCATTTCCTCCAGTTGGCCAAGCCCGAGGCCTACGATGCGGTGCACGGAAAACAGTACGGCAAATGGCGCATCGCCGACCTCCCGATCCTGCCCAAGCCCGGCTGGGACTTCGACGAGGTGCCGCGCGAAAAGGCCGAGCGCTCGCTCGAAACGCTCTGCGGCCACCTGCGCGCCCACGAGGGCGGCGAGATCGTCAACGCCTGCGATGCCGGTCGCGAGGGCGAGCTGATCTTTCGCAAGATTCTCCGGCACTCCGGCGTCGATTGCACGAAGACCACGCTCTCGCGCATGTGGATGCAGGAGATGACCGAAAAGGCGTTTCGCGACGCGTACCGCGGGCGGCGTCCACTCAGCGAGCGCGACGGACTCGGGGAGGCGGGCTACACGCGCGACCAGGCCGACTGGCTCTCCGGCATGAACAAGACCGTGCTGGCCACCAAGACGCTCCCGCGCGGCACCGACAACTGGCGCGTGTGGAGCGTCGGCCGCGTGCAGACGCCCACGCTCGCGCTCCTCTACGAGCGCGACCGCACCATCGCGTTTTTCAAACCGCAGAATTTCTGGGAGGCGTACGGCGTGTTCGACGGCGTGGTGGCCAAGGCCGACCTCGACGCCTACGCCGCAGCCGACAACCGGGAAAAACTTCTCGGGCGCCCGCAGATTCTCGAAGACCGCGAGCGCAAGGCGTTCTGGTCCGAGGCGCTCGTCGCCCGCTTCACCGAGGCCGCGCTGGCGCCGCGCACCTACGCGGTGAAGGACACCGGCACGCAGCGTACCGAGCGGCCGCCACTGCCGTTTGACCTCCAGGAGGCGTCGAAGTTTTTCTCCAAGAAGTTCGGCTGGACGGCAGCGCACTCGCTCGAAGTGCTCCAGTCGCTCTACGAAGACCTCAAGGTCATCAGCTACCCGCGCACCGACTCCCGCTATTTCCCCGATTCCGACGAGATGCGGCAAAAGGTCTGCGAGGGCCTCCGCGCGTCGCATGCCTGGATCTGCGAGCACCACTCGACCACGCGGCTGGCGACGCAGGCGCTGCGCACCGACGAGGAGATGGGCAAGGCCAAGGCGTTTAAAAACAGCGAGAGCGACCACTATGCGCTGCACCCGCTCACCGATCTGTCGCGACTGGTGCGCGCCGACCGCGACCAGTTGCTCGCGTGGATGGCCGTCACGCAGGCCTGCCTCATGGCGCTCGACGAGCCGCTGAAGGTGAAGGTCGTCACCCGCCGCTGGGAGCAGCAGGGCGCGACGGGCGACTACGCGCCGTGCGTGTTTCGCGCCGCGCGGGAAAACGTCGTCAGCGCCGGCTGGACGCGTTGGGGCAAGGAAAAGGGCGAGGGCAAGGGGCCGCAGGGCATGCCGCCGCTCGTCGAGGTGCAGGAGATCGCCGGCACGGAGATCAAGAAACTGGAGACCAATCCGCCCAAGCCGTACGACGACGCCACGATCCTCTCCGCCATGGAGTACGCCGGCGCCACCATCGACGAGAGCACGCTCTCGCCCGAGCATCTGGAGGAGTTGCTGGAGGCGATGAAGGACCGCGGGCTCGGCACGCCGGCCACGCGCGCCGCCATCATCGAAACGCTGCTCGACCGCGGTTTTATCGAGCGCAAGGGCCGCGCGCTCGTCACCACCCAGAACGGCCGCGCACTCATCCGCGGGCTCAAGAAGATCGACCCGACGGCCGTCTCGGCCAAGCAGACCGCCGAGATGGAGTACGAGCTCAAGAAGATGGAGCGCGGCAACTCCAGCTACACGCGCGGCACGTTTCTCGACGCGGTGCTGAAACAGTTTCTTGACGTCGCCGAGCAGTACAAGGCGTCGAGCACGCGCCTCGGCGAGGCCGAGCGGCCCGAGCTGGTGGAGGGCATGCCCACGGAGGTGCTTTGCCCGAAATCCGGCAAACCGATCCTCGACCGCGGCGCCGCCTGGGAGGCGCATGGCTTCGAGGGCACGCTGCTCTGGAAGGAGTGCTTCGGCCGCAAATGGACCGCCCAGGATTTCCGCGAGTTGCTCGAAGCGTTTCTCCAGGGCTCGCCCAAGAAATACGACGACCTCGCCTCGCGCAGCGGGCAGGTTTACTCGGCGATGCTCGGCATCGACGCCGCCACGCGCAAGATCGCCATCGTCGAGCCCGAGGCGAAGAAGGTGAAGGGCGTGAAATGCCCGAAGTCCGGCAAACTCATGCTCGACCGCGGTGCGTACTTCGAGTCGCCCGGCTTCGCTGGCGTGCGCTTCTGGAAAAACGCCTTCGGGCGCACGTGGACGGCCGAGGATGTCGTCCGCCTGATTCAAGGCGTGGTGGATGGCGCGCCGGCGGAGTTCACCGACCTCGTCTCGCAGCGGACGAAGAAGTCCTACTCGGCGCGGCTCACCATCGACGAATCGGCCAAAAAAGTCGTGCTGCTGCTCGACCGCCGCGCCGACGGGTAGCGGCGGCGGGGCATTTCGGGCCGCCGCTTGGAAAGCGGCGCTCCGCAGACGTCGCAGGGGCGCCGCATGAGATGCGGCGTTCCCCTATGACCCTTCAGCTGGCGCGCTTCGCGCGCAAGGTTTCCCAGAGGTGGGCGTAATTGAGCAGGATGTCCTTGAGGCCCTGCTGCACCGCCGGAGAGTTGAGCGCTTTAGTGCTCATGTCGTTGTGGGCGTCGAGGGCCTCGATGATCGCACCGGTGAGCGCGTTGCCGAAGTCGGGAGAGTTGGCGAACTGCTCCTTGGTGTTGCTCGCGGCCTGCTGCTGGAGCGTCTTCGACTCGAGCAGCTTCCCCATGAGCACGTGGTTCACGTATACGAGCTGGTCCTGCTCGGTGGTCTCGGCGCCGAAGAGCTCGTTGAGGCGCGAGATGAGTTCGCCGAGGTAGGCCTTCTGCTTTTCCTGCACCGCGCCGCTGCCGGCACCGGTGATCGGCGCGATTTTTGGTGATTCGCCCGAGCCGAGTGGCATCGGCGCCCGGCCAAGGTTGCGCAACTGGTGGTGGGTGAGCACGACCCGCGAGAGGTCTATCCCTGCGCGCTCGCGGCCGAATTCCAGCAACGGCAGCAGTCGCCGGTAGAAAAGCGCGCGCTTCTCCACCGCGGTGTTTCCGTAGTCGAAAATCTGGGAGAGGAACGTGTAGAGCCGCACGTAGGCACCGAGGTCGTTGCGGAAGAGGAGCAGCGCGTTGAGCTCCTCCTGCGCCTCCTGCGCGGCGCGCTCGTCCTGCTCCTCGCGGGCGAGGCGTAGCTCTTCCTGGGCGAACCGGTAGCGCCTCATGAGGCGGTCGACGACCGGCTCCACGGCCTTGAGCAGCTCGCCCTGCGTGGCGTGCGGATTGAGCTCCGCGGCGGCGACACGCTCGACCTCGTTGTCGTCGTAGAAACCGGCGGCATCGAGCTTGGCGCGGAGGTTGTAGACGAGGTTCGGATCCGTCGCGGCCTCCAGCTCGGCGGTCTCATGGTAGGTCTTGAACGCCGCGAGCACCTCCGCCGGCTCGTTCACGAAATCGAGCACATAGGTCGTGTCCTTGCCGGGGTGCGCGCGGTTCAGGCGCGAGAGCGTCTGCACGGCCTGGATGCCTGCGAGGCGCTTGTCGACGTACATGCCGCAGAGTAGGGGCTGGTCGAAACCGGTCTGGAACTTGTTCGCCACGAGCAGGAGCTGGTACTCGTCGCCCTTGAACGCCTCGCGGATGTCGCGCCCACGCAGCAGCGGGTTGAGCGTGCGGCTGCCCTCGGCAAACGCCGCGTCGCCGGATTCCGGATCGTTCACCTCGCCCGAGAACGCCACCAGCGTGCCGATCTTGTAGCCGTGCTCGGCCACGTACTTCTCGACCGCCAGCTTCCAGCGCACGGCCTCCACGCGGCTGCCGACCACGACCATCGCCTTCGCCTTGCCGGCGAGCAGCGGCGCCACGTGCGCCCGGAAATGCTCCACCACCACCTGCACCTTTTGGGAAATGTTGTACGGGTGCAGCCGCACCCAGCCCATCAGCCGCTTCACCGCCGCGCTGCGCTCGACCTCGCTCTCGTCGAAATCCTTCCCCTCGTGGGCGAGGCGGAACGCGAGCTTGTAGCTGGTGTAGTTGCGGAGCACGTCGAGGATGAAGCCCTCCTCGATCGCCTGCCGCATCGAATAGACGTGAAACGCCACCGGCAGGTTGCCCGGCCCGGCGGGGCGCGTGGGATCGGGCCGCGTGCCGAAGAGCTCCAGTGTCTTGTTCTTCGGCGTGGCGGTGAACGCCACGAAGGTGATGTTTTTCTCTCCGGCGCGTGCGGCCATCTGCGCGGCGAGCACGTCGTCCATGCTCACCTCGCCGCCGTCGCCGAGCTCCGCGAGCTCCTCGGGGCTGAGCACGGCCTTCAGCTTCGCCGCGGCCTCGCCGGTCTGCGAGCTGTGCGCCTCGTCGGCAATCACCGCGAAGCGTTTGCCCTGCGTGGCCGCGAGCTCGCGCACCGCCTCCAGCGCGAACGGGAATGTCTGGATCGTGACGACCACGATCTTCTTGTCGCCCGACAACGCCTCCGCGAGCTCGGCGCTCTTGCTGCCCTCGCCACCCTTGATCGTGGCGACCACGCCGGTCTGCCGTTGGAAATCAAACAACGCGTCCTGCAGCTGCGCGTCGATCACCGTGCGGTCGGAGACGACGAGCACGGAGTCGAAGAGCTTCCGGTTCGCGGAGTCGTGCAGCTCGGCGAGGAAATGCGCCGTCCATGCGATGGAGTTGGTCTTCCCCGAGCCGGCGGAGTGCTGGATGAGGTACTTGCCGGCGGTCTTCGCCTCGGCATCGCGCAGCACTGCAGCCTGAAGTTTTCGGGTGACGTCGAGCTGGTGGTAGCGCGGGAAGATCCAGCCGGTGAGCTGCCGCTTCTTGTCGCGCTGGGCGATCAGGTAGCGGCCCAAAATCTCCAGCCAGCTCTCTCGCGCCCACACCTGCTCCCAAAGGTAGGCGGTGCGATGGCCGCTGGCCGGATTGGGCGGGTTGCTCGGACCGCCGCTTGGAAAGCGGCTCTCCCCGGTGCGCGACGTTTCACGTGGCGGATTTCCGGCGGCGCCGTGGTCGCCCTGGTTGAACGGCAGGAACACCGTCTCTGGTCCGCGGAGCCGGGTGACCATCGCCACCTCGGTGTTGCTCACCGCGAAATGCACGAGCGCGCCGCCGGGAAACGAGAGCAACGGCTCCGGGTTGCCGCCCTTGGGCCGCGGGAGCCGGTCGTGGCGGTACTGGTCGATTGCGTCGCGCACGCTCTGCGTGAAGTCGGTTTTCAACTCCACGGTGGCCACGGGCAGGCCGTTGAGGAAGAGCACGAGGTCGAGGCAGTTCTCGTTCTGGAGCGAGTAGCGCACCTGCCGCACGACGCGCAAGCGGTTGGCGGCGTAGCGGGCGAGGATGTCGGGGTTCATCGCCAGCGCGGGCCGGAACTCCGCGAGCTTCACGGGCTGGCGCAGCCCGAGCAGCTCCACACCGTGGCGGAGCACGTCGAGCGTGCCACGGGTGTCGAGCTGATCACGCAGGCGGGCGAGGAGAGTCTCGCCGGCGGCGGAGCCGTGGTTCTTGGCGAGGGTTTCCCAAGCTAGCGGCTGCGACTCCTGCACCCAGGCGAGCACATCGGCGGGGAAGAGCGCGCGGGCTCGGTCGTAGCGGGCTGCATCATCCTCTGCATACAGCCAGCCGTGCGCGGCGAGGTGTACGCAAATCTCGTTCTCGAAACTGATCTCTTTGTGGGGGCTGCTCATAGGGCGAAGCGGTGGCGCATCGGACGATCACGGGGAAAAGTCTGACCATTGCCCGATGGTTGGTCTGCTTTCCCGAGGGCGGATCGGTCGATTCTGATGAGTTGTCGGTCGATTATCGGTCGATTGGGAAGATCGCGGGCCGGTTGCCAGGTAGCAGATTCCCGGTCGCTGGTAGTAGATTGGTAGTACTTTCATCATCGCCCGGCTTTGAGGACATAGCGGGCGCCGCGCCCTTTTCCGGTCGGATCCAGCAGTCCCAAGCTGGTCAATCCGGCCAAATCCCTTTGGACGGTGAGAAGTGCGACACCGAATCTCTTCCGGCACCAACCGCTGGTAACAGTGCCACTTTTCTGGACCTCGATGAGGATCTTCTTCTGCCGTTCGTTGAGCTGCGCCTCGATCGCCGGCGTGATCGGGCCGCTGACACCCGCCGGCACCTTCAGCCGCTCGTAGTCTCCGTCCGGACCGGGCAGCGTCACCACGAAGAAGCCGTCCTGCTGGCCGAGCGTGGGCGCCTCCAGCCCGTGGTTGAGCATCGCCTCCCGCATTCGGGCGAACCCGCTGCCGCGCTGCTCCATCAGCCCCAGCGTCGCGAGCGTCTGGGCGATCAGCGGATTGCGCGAACACGGGTTGTAGCCGCCCTTGCGCAGCTTCGCCAAGGTCAGCGGCTGCGGCGGATAGCCGGGGTTGGCGATCTCCACCCGGTCGCTGTACACGCGCACGAGGACTTTGCGCGCGCGGTCGTCGTAGGTGCGATGCGCCACGGCGTTGACCAACGCCTCGCGCAGGGCCGCCACCGGGTACTCGTCGAGCCGCAGGTTGTTGAGCCCGACCACTCGCCGCGGATGAAAGGTGTGGGCGTCGATGAACTCGAGCACCTGCGCCAGCGCGTGCGGTAGCGGGGCGTTGATCGTGGCTTGGCCCTTGGGACGCCCGCCGACCCGCACGTCGTCGTAGGCATCGACCAGGATCTCGCACTGCGGGAAACGATCCGCCGGACGGGCTCCGAAAAGAAGAAATGCCGCCACCGTGGGATGCACCGTCGGCGGAGTCCCGCTCCGGACCGCCAAGCCGCGCGACACCAGGGCCATGCCGTCGAGGCGAAAGGCCTGCTCCATCTGGTTCGCTGCCGTCTCGTGGTTGAAGTGGGAGACCAATGCCTTGTCCAGAGAGTCGATCGGCACTTCCGACAAGACTCCCGCCTCGAACGCGGACGCCGCCTCGATCTGCTGCCGGCCCTCGGCCACCTCGGCCGGCGTAGCCTTGAGGTTGAACTCCTCGGCCAACGCGCGGCGGAGGGCGTCGAGCATTGCCGGCTTCAGATCCTCGCGATCATGAAAGCGCACGTACTTGAACCCGTCCTGCCTGGCTTCTGCGATCAACGCGCGCATGCCCTCCGACCGCGTCTCGTCCTTGTGGCCTTTGATGAAGACGATGGTGGGCAACTTCAGGCGCTGCGCCTCCCGGTATTCGAGGTGCGTGGCCGAAAGTTCACCTTCGGGCTGGCCGTACTCGTTGGCAACCATCAGGACGTACAGGTGGCAGCCGCGCAATGTGGTGAGGTAGCCGCGCGCGGCCGGCCGCGCCGCCGGCGGCTCCTTCTCGAACAGCACCGGCACGCAGTGCTGGAGCAAAAATGGATCTGTCGCGATCAGACCTGCCACCGCCGCCCGCTCAAGTTCCAGCTCTTTCTGGACGGAGCTGATGAAGATGCGCAGCGGGGCCATGGGTGGGCAGGGTTCGCTTGGAACTTGCCGGGCGGCACCGGCGAATGCGAGCGCGGAGTGGGGGACCAACGACGAAGGAGCGCCACTTTTCAAGTGGCGTGCTCGGACCGCCGCTTGGAAAGCGGCTTTCCTCACTCCGCCGCCTTCGCACGCTCGCTCTCCCACAGCGTATACTCTTCCGCTCGCAGCTTCGCCTTTGTCGGATTGTTGCGGATGTACCGGAGCACACGGCCCAAGTGAGCCTCGTCGCGCACGAGCCGATCGAAGTAGTCGCGTTGCCAGAGCGGGTCGGACCGGCGCGCCGCTTGATTGATGACCCGTGCGGAGTGGCGCTTCCAGCTGGAGATGACCTTTTCCAGCGCCCACTCTGGATGCAGCGTGAAACAGGCGTGCACATGGTTTGGCATGAGCACCCAGGCCAGCAGTCGATAGCGGTTCCCTTCGAAAAAGGTCAGCGCCTCCGCCAGCCGGACGCGAATCTCGGGATCGCGCAGGAGACATGAGCCGTGGCCGGCGTCGAGCCAGCCGTCGATGCGTGCGGAGAAGAGGCGGTGGTACTCCTGTTCCTCCGCGGGCGAGAGCGGGGCCGGGTGGGCGCGCCGCCACGTGTCGCGTTCGGCTCTCCACATGGCGAGCAAATCGGCGGGGATCGAATCACCGAGGCGAAACGTCACGAAATAGGCGGCCCCCGGCTGCTGCCAATGCGGCAGATTGTGGCGGGTGACGCGAATATCCGACCAAGGGACGAAGTAGTGGGGTTCCACGGGGGCGGTGGTATTCTCGATATGGAGAGCCGCTTTGCAAGCGGCTCGGGGAGCTTGGGGCGATTGGGGACGCCGCTTAAAAAGCGGCGCTCCAGGCGTGAAGAGATCGAGGGGGCTCTACTTGGCAGGTGGCGGGCCTTTCAGACCGCCGCTTGGAAAGCGGCTTTCCGCCGGAGCGCCACTTTTTAAGTGGCGGCCCGCACGTCGATCTGGCCGGTGACGGCGGCGGAGATGAGGGCGGTGCGGCGCTCCTGCAACAGCGCCAGCGCGCGCTCCACCGCGGCCGTCAGCGCGTCGAACTGCGCCGTCGCCGCGTCGAGGTGCGCCACGATCGCGCGTTGCTCGGAAAGGGGCGGAAGGGGAACCTTCATATCGCCGTACTTCTCTCCGCTGAAGTTCTGGATCGTCGCTTGAATCGTACCTTCTCCAATCTGAGCCCAATAGGGGGCGGACTGGGTAAACAGATTGATCCACGCAGGTGTGGTATGCCGAAGATCGCAACGCATGCGAATGAGGTACCCGGCATAACAGCAGCGGCCCCACTCAGGCCGGTACACCGTCGACTTGCCAACCGTGGCTCCGCTGCGAGCGAGCAGCAAATCTCCATCTTGGAGAAGGTACGGCTCGGCGATCTCGGGCGGCAGACTCTTGAACGTGTCTGCTTTCAACGAGCCGTCATCGGCAATGTCAGTGATGCGGATGAACCTCGGGTTCTCAGGATTATCATCCTCAGCTGATTCATTCGCCCCGTAGGCAAGCCGCTCCGATGCCAGGTTCTTCAGTCGCACCACCTCCCAATGCGCCGGCACGTCGCCGAGCCAGGCGAGGCCGGAGGGTTTGAGGGGGGCGTTCGGGTTTAAACCTTTGGTGACGGCGTGGGAGATGACGGCCTGGCGTTTTTCCTTCAGCAGCTCCAGGAGCCGCTCCTGCTCCGCCACCAGCGCGTCGATCTGGGCCGTCTCCCGGTCCAGAAACCCCGCAATCTCCCGCTGCTCGGGGAGCGGAGGAAG
>ENA-UOWO01001425-UOWO01001425.1-activated-sludge-metagenome-genome-assembly--contig:-NODE-1425-length-31829-cov-5.981494_pt1 | contig 31829 bp, 32 predicted proteins | sample MGYA00238148_ERZ761564 | MGnify/ENA primary metagenome ERZ761564 (study PRJEB28885, sample SAMN05720194) | activated sludge metagenome | isolation source: Anaerobic digester | place: USA...
AAACAAAAGAGGGCAAGAGACTTACCCGATGGAAAATTCTAGTTAACACAAAGTGGTAACCGGAGTGATCCGCCAGAGTATGTCCCATTCTTTCGTGCCCCCTTTTGGCTACAGACTATCTGTCAGTATGATGGTATAATATCACATATTTTAAAATTTGTCAAGTTTCCGTCTCTCTTTACGAAAAAAACCCATATTTTACTATGAGTTTGATTACAGCAATTTGCCCTGACGGGCCTTTTTGATGGCCTCAATGGCCGTTTCCGGAAAGTCGAAGAACTGGGACGTTTCCTTTTTCCAGCTCTCGATTTCCGTGAGAAATTTTGCCTTTTGGGTGCCTTCACGGGTATCCAGGCTCCTCATGTAGGCGGCGATAATGCCGCACAGGTGAGTGCCTTTGATGTCCATCTTACAACGGAGTTTCTCCTCCATCTCAAACCACATGGGGTGGTAGGGGGTGAGCATCTCCATGACTATTAAGACCCGTTCGAAGTTTTGCATCAAACGGTGCAGTCTTAACAGTTCGGTGTTGGCCTTTTTCGCAGTTTTGAGCAAGCTGTTAAAGCGTTGCTCGTCAACCGAGAAATTTTCATCCAGGGTGATTTGTTTTATCAGTTTTTGCCCTTTTTTGATGAGCATAAACTGAGAAAAATCATCCGCCGGGATGTTTGTGCTGAAATACCGATCTTGCTCTATTTCAAGCAGCAAGAACTCTAAAAAATTCTTGATTACCGGAAAGTGCTCTTGGTATTGATCCTTGAGACATTCCGGTTTGAGATAAAAAAATTGCATGGCCGCCTCCTTTTGTATAATTAATCATTTTTTATCGCATTTGTCAAATTTAACAATTGGGGTTTATTTGACAAAGTAAATCGGATTCTATATATTATAAACATCTTTTTGGCAATAATTTTATTATTTATAAATAATTTTGATTTTAAAAATTATGTTGACTATTCGTTTAATTAGAATCGGTAAGACCAAGCAACCAAGTTATCGTTTGGTTGTTATGGAAAAAAGCAAGGATATTTGGGCCAACTATTTGGAAAATTTGGGCCATTATAATCCAAGAAGCAAGGAAGGTGAATTTGCTAAAGACAGAATTGAATATTGGGTGAGCAAAGGAGCGCAATTGAGTAAGACCGCCAATAATTTATTGGTTGGCAAAAAAGTGATTGAAGGTAAAAAATCAGCTGTGACTCACTTAAGCAAGAAGCGACGTGCTAAAATTGAAAAAGAACAAGCCAAAGCTTAATTTGATTGATAAAAAAAACTCCCTCGTTGTTCTGACGGGGGAGTTTTTTAGTTTGCTTATCGGGATTTTTTCAAGTATAATAAGAGAAATTAATCAGAAAATTATCAAATAAAAATACAAAACTATGGAAACAAAACAAAACGCAGTTTATCGATTTATTTGGCGAGATGCCTTTAAGTTCACTTGGCGCAACAAATATTTGTGGATTTTATCATTGTTTGCCATGTTTTTTAGTAATATCGGAATTGTTCGGCATTTGGCTAAGTATCAAGATTATTTGCAGTCTGGTGCAAATATTTTTGCTTGGGATAATTTTGTTTATTATTTTTTGTCTTTATTTAAATTGGCCTATTGGAAGAATTTATTTATGACTTCTTGGCCGGTAGCGGTTTTATCTTTGGTGGTTACGGTTTTCTTGGTAGGTATTTTGGTGTGGTTAAGTATTAATGCACAAATCGCCATTGCCGAAAGCGTTAAGCATTATGTTCAGGGATTAAAGACGAAATTGTCCCGCGAGCAATTAATGGGTAAGGCTCAAAATAAATTTTTCCCGGTTTTGTTTATCAATGTTATTCGTCAGGCTTTGATTTTCTTGATTGGGGGAGCGGTGGCAGTGCCATTTTTGTTGTATTTGTATAATTCAGATGTGTCTCGTTTCGCTTATTATATTTTGTTAGTTGTGGTCTTATTTATTTTATCAATTGTTTCCTTTGTGGCTTTTTATACCTTTGCGTATGTGGTGATTTACAATAAAAGCATTGGACAGGCTTTGAAATCAGCGGAACAGTTATTTTCCAAGAATTGGTTAGTCAGTTTGGAAATGGCGATTTTCTTGTTTTTGGTAGAGATTTTTATCGTCCTTTTGATGAATACTTTTTTCTTGTTTATCATCGCTTCAATCTTTTGGATGATTCAAATTCAGCAGTTGTTCTTGTTCTTTAGTTTATTGGCGTTGATTCTGATCTTTTCAGTATTTACGGTATTGTTGACGGCTTGGGTTTATAATTTTCAATTTTCCAGTTGGTTGTTGTTGTTCTTGCGTTTGCAAGAGGGGCAAGCCAATAGCAAAAGTTATCGTTTGTTAAAGAAAATTTTAAACAAAAAAAAGCAATAAGATCTTATGAATATCAGCGATTTGATTAAAAAGAGTAGTTCTTCTTCGGCGGCAACTAGCCCAACACCAACCCCTACCGCACCCCACGTTCAGATTAATGTTCAGGATAAATCTACGCGCGATGCTTTGGAGGAAAAAATGAAAGAGCTGGAGCTTAAGCATCAAGAAGAGTTGGTGGCGGCCCGCGCCCAATCTTTTGGTATTCCCTATATTAGTTTGATTGACATGCCAATTATTTCTGATGCTTTGTCAGTTGTGCCGGAAGAGGATGCGGTAAAGTATGGTTTGTTGTCATTTTTTTATAAGCAAAATGAAAATTGGAAATTGGGGGTTTTGGAATATCCAATTAAGGAAGAGGCATTGGCTTATATTAAGAATATTGCCGATAAGGAACATTTGGAACCGGAGATTTATTTGATTTCCGAAGAGAGTTTAAATCGGGCTAAAAAATTGTATGCTAGTGTTCCCAAATACACGGAAATTAAAAGTGGCGTAACAATTACTGAGGATGATTTAAAAAAATATGAAAGTGAAATTTCCGACTTCAGACAATTAAATCAAAAAATTTTAAAGGTTAATGTTAGTGACATCATGACCTTGTTAATTGCTGCTGCTTTGAAGTTTCGTTCTTCGGATATTCACGTTGAGGCAGAGGAGGACGGAGTGAAAGTGCGTTTTCGTATTGATGGTTTGTTGCATGATGCCGCGGTTTTGCCGGCTGATTTTTGGAAAAAATTAATTTCTCGTATTAAATTGATTGCTGGTTTGAAGATTAACGTTGCTGATGTTCCTCAAGACGGACGTTTTACGATTTTTATGACTGCTGATAAGATAGACGTTCGTGTATCTACTTTGCCGACTTCTTATGGGGAGTCAGTGGTGATGCGTTTGTTAAAATCATCGGCGGCCGGTTTGAATTTTGAAGATTTGGGTTTGCGTGGTTTGGCACAGAAACGTTTGGCTGAAGAGGTCCAGAAAACAAACGGGATGATTATCACCACCGGTCCAACCGGTTCTGGTAAAACAACTACTTTGTATGCAATTTTGAATAAGTTAAATGATTCGGAAACAAAAATTATTACTTTGGAAGATCCGGTGGAATATAAATTAAAGGGCATTAATCAAAGTCAAATCGATCATGAAAAGGGTTATGGTTTTGTTGATGGCTTGCGATCGATTTTGCGTCAGGATCCGGACATCGTGATGGTCGGTGAGTTGCGTGATTTTGAAACAGCGGACGTGGCGATTAACGCCGCCTTGACTGGTCATTTGGTGATTTCCACTATTCATACTAACAGTGCTGCCGGCGCACTGCCACGATTTTTGGCGATGGGCGTGAAGCCGTTTTTGTTGGCACCAGCCTTGAATGCAGTGGTTGGGCAGCGTTTGTGTCGTCGGGTGTGCGATGCCTGTAAAGAAGAAATTAAATTGGATGACGAAACTTTGCAAAAAGTGATTGCTGAGTTAAAGCAAATTCCTGAGTCAGCCGGTGAAAAAATTGATTTTAATAATTTGAAATTTTACAAAGGTAAGGGCTGTGATAAATGTTCCGGTTTAGGTTACAAAGGACGAATCGGTATTTATGAAATTTTTACCATGAATCCGGAAATAGAAGCGGTTCTTTTGAGTGGGCAGTTATCGGAGTATATTGTTCAGGAGATTGCTCGTAAGAATGGAATGTTAACAATGATGCAAGATGGTTTATTAAAAGCGATGGATGGTATTACTACCGTGGACGAGGTCTTTAGAGTGGCTTTGTAGTGGAATATGAACATCACCAATCAACTACATTTTACGGAAAGAAAAGCCTGGCGGGCGTGGTTGGCGAAAAATCATGCCAAAGAAAAGGAAGCGTGGTTGGTTTATTATCGAAAAGCATCCGGCAAACAAAGAATTTCTTATAACGACGCGGTGGAAGAAGCGCTTTGTTATGGTTGGATAGACAGCACTTTAAAGCGAATTGATGATGAAAAATTTGCACAACGTTTTACACCTCGGCGAAAAAACAGTGTTTTGTCGGAAATGAATAAGGAAAGAATTCGTCGTTTGATAAAAGCCAAACGAATGACGGCCTTTGGCTTGAAAGCGGTTGCCCATGCTTTTGATCATCAAAAAGATAAACAAGAAAAGTTGTTCATTGCCAAAGATATTTTGAAAGCTTTAAAGGCTGACAAAGATGCTTGGAATAATTTTCAAAATTTACCAGAAGGCTATAAGAAGGTGAGAATTGCTTTTATTGAGGGGCGGCGTCGGCATGGTGTTGAGTTTTTTCAAAAAAGTTTGCAGTATTTTGTAAAAATGACCGCGAATAATAAAAAATTTGGAATGTTGAGATAGTTTGGTTAAAAAATAAAAAATATGTCTAACATTGATAAAATCCTTCCGTCTAATAATGAGGTTTTTGATCCGATGAAAACATTTGAAATTTTTGGTTATACAAACGTTCGGCGTGCTAGTGATTTGGAGAAGGGAAATCATCAGATTTTTTACGGAAAAAAGAATGGCATAGAATGTGTTTTGAAGTTTATTGATATAACTGATGATATTGTTGTTAACCAAAAAGTTTTGGCTAAGGAAGAATATTGTTATAAGCATTTACCAAAAAAATATTTATTGGATTTGATGGAAATCAATTTTGATTATAAATTTTTGGCTACAAAAAGGTGGGATTTATTAAATATACATATTGATAAAGAAACAATAAATGATATTATTTCCTTGCGTTTAGAAACTTTGTCTCAGATTGCGGCTGATGGTTTACCAGAGGTAAATTGGGAACACTATTTAAAAATATTTAACTTTCTATTTGAATTGGAAAAATTAGGGATTATCAAAAACGCTAATGGTATAGTTGGTATTTTTCAAGAGAATCGTGATTTGATTATGAATTATACTAAGGGGTTTTCACATGGTGATTTTTCATTAAGAAATATAAAAAAACATGATAATAATTTGGTGGTGTATGATTTTGAGTATGCGTGTCAGGAGAATCCAATGTTTGATTTGGCAACTTTCTATGCTGAAATTAAGGGGGATTCTGTAAATGAGGAATATTTTATGGAAAAAGCAAATAATTATTTATTGTTTAATAAAAAGTTATTTGATTTAATGAAAATTAGAAGATCGGTTTTATTGTTGTATGCATTTCGAAAAAGAGAAAGTTCTCACCCAGTAAGACAAAAATACGAGCCTGTTTTTAATGATGCGGCAAGTGATTTATTGAATGAAGATAAGTAAAATAAAAAACCCCCCGCGTAACGGGGAATTTTTTTTATCTATTCATTTTCGTTGTTGTCCATTTCCGGTTCGGCGCTCGGGTTTTCTTCCATTGTTTTTTCTGTTTGCGTCGGTTCCGGGTTGGGCATGGTATATTCACACTTGATGCATTTGATCATGTTTTTTTTTTCGTAAAACATGGTGTTGTCGCATTTGGGACAAGGTTTGTCATAAGGTTTATTCCAGCTGGCGAATTTGCAAGTAGGGTAGTTGGAACAGCCGTAAAACAACTTGCCACGTTTGGTTTTGCGCTCCACGATTTCTCCCAATCCGCATTCCGGGCATTTGATTCCCATGGTAATCGGTTGCGTGTGTTTGCAGGTGGGATAATTGGAGCAGGCAATGAATTTCCCGAAACGACCGTGTTTGATAACCAAATCATTGCCACATTCCGGACATTTTCCACCGGTTTTTTCCGGTTCTTTGTTATTTTCTTCAGGGGCATCGCCGGAATTATTTTTGGTGTATTTACATTCCGGATAGTTTCCACATCCCCAGAAAGCCCCGTATCGTGATTTTTTCAATAATAGTTTATGACCACATTCCGGACAAACTTCTTTGGATAGTTCTTCCATTTTTTCTGCTGTCAGTTCGGTTTCTTTATTTTTCAAATTTTTTTCAAAAGGACTGTAAAAATCTTTGACGATTTTTTTCCACTCGTGTTTGCCTTCGGCAATTTCATCAAATTCATCTTCCAGCTTGGCAGTAAATTGGTAATCTACAATATCGGCAAAGTGTGCTACTAATAAATCATTAACAAACATTGCAGTATCGGTTGGCTTTAATTTTTTATCTTCTTGAACAATATAACCGCGTTGTTGAATGGTGCTTAAAGTCGGAGCATAAGTTGATGGTCTGCCGATGCCATATTCTTCCAAAACTTTAATTAAGGAGGCTTCGGTGTAGCGAGCCGGTGGTTCGGTTTGATGTTCTTTGGAAGCGATATTTTTCAAATCCACCGAATCTTTTTCGGATAAGTTTGGTAAAATATTTTCACTGACGCTGACTGTATAAATTCGGCTGAAACCGTCAAATTTCAAAGTGGCGCCGTTGGCTTTAAATTCAATTTTTTTGTCTTGATTACTGATCGTGACCGCTCGGTTATTAACAATCATTTCCGGTAATTGCGTGGCTAGGGCACGTTCCCAAATTAATTTGTATAATTTAAAAGCACGATCTTCTAAATAAGGACGGACACTTTCCGGCGTTCGATAAATGGACGTCGGACGAATGGCTTCGTGGGCTTCCTGGGCGTTTTTACTTTTATTTTTAAAAACACGCGCTTTTTCCACAAAATATTCTGCCGGTAAAGTATCTTTGATAAAGCGTTGTGCTTCACTGATAAAGTCAGAAGACAAATTGACCGAATCAGTACGCATATAAGTGATTAAACCGATCGATTCTTTCTTTCCCAAAGTGACACCTTCGTATAATTTTTGTGCCAATTGCATGGTTTGCTTGGCGGAGAAATTGAATTTATTGTTGGCCGCCTGTTGTAAAGTGGAGGTGGTGAAAGGCGGGAAGGGAGATTTTTTCGTGGTTTTTTCTTCAATGCTGGCGATATGATATTGCCCTTCGCGTGCCACGCGCATCATTTCGTCGGCGTTTTCAGCAGAATCAATGCCGTGTTTTTTGATTTTTTCACCGGCGTATTTAATCATGTCAGCTTGAAAGGTGGCCGGAGATTTTTCAAAATCAGCAGTGATGCTCCAATATTTGATGCTTTTGAAAGCTTCAATTTCTCGTTCGCGCTCCACGACCAATCGTACTGCTACGGATTGCACGCGGCCGGCACTCAAACCATAACTGATTTTTTTCCACAGGAATGGGGATAACTTGTAGCCAACCAAACGATCAATGACGCGGCGTGCTTGTTGGGCGTCCACCAATTTATCATCAATGTCGCGCGGTTCGGTTAAAGCTTTCTCAATCGCTTTTGGTGTGATTTCATGAAAAGTGATGCGATGAGTTTTTTTACCTTTTAATGGTAAAGCTTTGGTTAAATGCCAAGCAATCGCTTCTCCTTCGCGGTCTTCGTCGGTTGCCAGATAGACAACATCACTGTCTTTTAACGCTTTTTTCAAATCCGCCACTTTCGGCGCACCTTTTTCAGTGATTTCATATTCTGGTTCAAAATTTTTATCAATATCAATGCCCAAACCTTTATCCGGCAAATCACGCACGTGCCCGAAAGACGATTTTACAATATAATTTTTACCCAAAAATTTAGCGATTGTTTTCGCTTTTGTGGGAGACTCTACAATGACCAACGCTTTTTCTGAAGCCATATTTTAATTGATAATGTTTTTGAATTGTTATCACTATAAAGCTTTTTCAGAAATTTTTCAAATATAATAGTAAGCGCCCGCCTTTTTAATGAGTTTTTGGCTTTCCATGTTTTGTAACAATTCCACCAAAACATCCCAAGATAAATTTTGTGCGTCCAGCAATTCGTCCAAAGTTTTGGGTTTAAATAAAAGATTAAGAAGATTGCTTTCTTCCAATGACAGTTGACGCGGCGCCACAGCCACTCCCGTTTTGTTCAAAAGGGGCAGTTGCGTTTTCAGGTCCTGCACGGAGTGAATAAGTTTGGCGCCGCTTTGTATCAGTCGGTGTGAGCCGAGAAAATTTTCATCATTGAAACGTCCCGGTACCACCAAAATGTCGCGATTAAATTGCAAAGCCAGGTCGGCGGTAATCAGCGAGCCGGATTTTTCACCGGCCTGCACAATCAGCGTCGCTTGGCTCAGTCCGGCAATGATGCGATTGCGACAAGCAAAGTCTTGTTTTAAAATTTCTTCTTCCGGATAAAACTCACTGATGAGTAGGCCTTCTTTTTCTATGTTTTTCCACAGCTCGCGGTTGGCTGCCGGGTAACAATGATTTCTTTTAAAACCATAACCGAGCACGGCAATGGTTTTTCCGTTTTCTTGTAAGGCCCGACGATGCGCGAAACTATCTATTCCGTGGGCGAAGCCACTGACGATTACATATTTTTCCAAAACTTCATTATCCAGTAATTGTAACAAAGCGTCTTGGCTGTAGGGCGTGGCACGACGGCTACCAATGACGCTCAGACACGGTTGGCATAATAATGCAGGATTTCCTTTGGCGAATAGGATTATCGGGGGAGAGGAGATTTCTTTGAGCCAGTGTGAATAATTTTCATCTTTGATGTAAATCGTTTGAATTTTTTCTCGTTCTAGCTTATGGATCTCCTCCTCCGGCGACACCAAACTTTTTCTCCGGTCAAAAATTTCTTGTTTTGTTGAATTTAAAAATTGGCGTAAGCGTTGGCTTTTCCAAAGGTGTCGCCAATCATCCGTTTCGTTTAGTAATTTCCAAATTCGCGGACTGATTAAATGCAATTTTAACAAGGCTAACAAAAATCCTAGCTGATGTTTGTCTAACATAGATTGTTGTTTAAGGTATTTTTGAATCGAAGATGAGGGTATTATAGCATAGTGACTATAAAACTAGCATAAAATTTTTGTGATTTATCCACAGGGGTTATTTTTTATGTTGGGAATAAATTATGATATTGGGATTCTTGTGTAGGGGCGTTGCATTGCAACGCCCTTGAAACAAGAAAAAATGTTTCACATTATTATAAATACACAAATGAATAACAAAAAATCACGTACATAATTTCGAATCATATAAAACCTAAAATAACGTAAAAGGGCGTTGCAATGCAACGCCCCTACGGTAGAGTCCTTCTAAAAATATTTCCTAATCCCCGATCACTAATTTATGCAAACCGTTATCAGTAGCCAAATATAAGATTGTATGTTTTTGATTACTAACAATGCCTTTGATTTGTCCGTCAAAGGCCCAAGTATAAATGTTGCGTTGATTGCCACGGCCATCAAGTTCAATAATTTTTAATTCATTATTGATGGTGTAATAAAGATATTCATTGCTGTTGTGCCATTGTAGGTTTTCCGGAGTTTGGCTGAGTCGTGTCAGTAAATAAGCATCGCCTTTTTTTTCAGTACTGTAAAAATTTTCTAGAGTCCAAATTTCAAAGGTATTGGATGAGTAGGCAAATTTATTTTTATTAGGACTTAGTTTTAAATCAAGAGCGTTAATTTCTTGAAAAGTTAGTTGTTCTTTGTTAGCAACAAATAAATAGGATTTTTTGTTCATTAAATCTTTAACGCGGAAAATGTTAGCAGTTAAGCTTTCTAGTTGGTAATCACCGGAGTGGAAATCCATTAGTTTTGTGATCTCGTCATTTACTAGTTGGTATAAGCTGATGTTATCATTATTGTTTTGGAGATAGTAAATATTTTGATCCATTACGGTGGTAAAAATGGTATCGCTTGGCAAATCAGCTAGTTTTAAAGAGCTACGATTGTTAATGTTGATTTGCCATAACTGATTGTTATTATCAAAAACATAAATAATATTATCATTGTCAGTATTCCATTGATAGTGTTTGATGGTTTCCGGCAATAATAATTTATCCAAATCCAAGGGGTCTTCATTTAAATTATTAATATTAAAAATTTGATGTTCGTCGTTGTTTTTCCATAAAAAGTAAGATGAGCGGGCCGACCATGTCCCTGCCTCAACTTCGTCCACGTTGGTTAATGGATTAACGACTTGACGATATAACAAGTCCTGGCTTTCGTCATAAGCATCGAATAACCATAATTCTTTAGTTCCATTGTTTTCTTTGTGAAAAATTGCATAACGATCCGATCCGGAAAACCATTGGTGAATTTTTTCATTTTCAAGTAATATGCCGGGGTTGTTCTTAAAGAGTACAACTTTATCCACAAAAGCAGTGGAGTTGCCGGACACTTCAATGGTTTTTTCCCAGGAATGATAGTTTTCTTTGTTGATTTTTACTTTATATTCGCCTGGTTTGAGACGGTTTAAATGATAAATGGTAAATGGTAGAAGGGTGGTTTTTTCATAGTTTTCTACTTCCACGGTACACATTCTCGGGGTTTGGATATCAACAATGATCACGCCGGTGCTTTCAATTTTGCCGATTTTCCAATTATAATTCCAGCCACTGGTGGATAACAAAACCAGCGGAGTGATAATAAAAAAGGCTAAAATAAACAGCCACATGATAATTTTACGCAAATATAAAGGCATTTGAGTTTACTATTTAAGAATCCTATAATATAATGAAAATGCTATTCATTGCAGATATCATATAATATATTGTTAAAAAATAAAAGGGAAGCTTTTATGGCCAAATTCATTATTCATGGGGGCAAACCGCTAAGTGGTGAAATCGCTTGTTGCGGTGCTAAGAACGAATCTTTGAAATTGATTCCGGCTGTTTTGTTGATGGACGGTAATGTGGAAATCAGTAATTTACCGGTGATTGAGGATGTGGAGCGAGCAAGCGAATTGTTTAAGTATTTGGGGGGCACGGTGGAAGAAAAAGGAGATAAAACTTGGTCTTTCAATGCCGAAGGGGTGAAAGAATATCGTTTGTCTTCAGAATTAGTGAATAAGTTCCGGGCTTCCATTATGTTTGTCGGGCCATTATTGGCCAAATTTGGAAAAGCGGAATTTCCTCATCCGGGGGGCTGCGTGATTGGTGCTGGTAGCCGTCCGATTGATATGTTTTTAGATGGTTATCAGAAATTTGGAGCAAAAATTCATTACGATGACGGTCATTATATTATTAGTGCACCCAATGGTATTCAGGGAGCATATTGTTTTTTTAATCAAATTTCCGTCACCACTACTGAATCTATGATGATGATGGGGACTTTGGCTAAAGGAAAAACAATTTTACGCAATTGTGCTATGGAGCCGGAAATTATTGAATTGGCGGATTTTCTAAATCGTGCCGGAGCGAAAATCAAAGGTGCCGGCACCCCCGAAATCGTCATTGAAGGCGTTGAGAAACTTAACGGTGTTCCGGTGGAAGTGATGCCTGATCGTATTGAGATGGGCACTTTCGCGATGCTCGCCGCCGCCACGCGCAGTGATTTAACGATTACTGAAGCCTGCCCGGAATACGCGGAGGTGTTATGGGGGATGTTTGATAAAATCGGTATTAAATATGAATTGGGTTTGGATTTTATTAAGGTTTTCGGTTCGCAGAGTGACTTGAAAGCTTTGGATATTAAAACTCATGAATATCCCGGTTTCCCGACAGATATGCAATCACCGTATGTGGTTTTGATGACTCAGGCTAAGGGCAGTTCTTTGATTCATGAAACAATTTATGATCGTCGTTTGTTGTTTGCTGATAGTTTAAGTCAGATGGGCGCGAGCATTGTGATGTGTGATCCGCATCGTATCGTGGTGAATGGGCCAAGTAAATTGCATGGCAAAAAATTGGTCAGTCCTGATTTGCGTGCCGGCATTGCTTTGGTGATTGCCGCTTTGTTGGCTGAAGGTAAAACGGAAATCGACAATATTTATCAGGTTGATCGTGGTTATGAAGATATTGAAAATCGTTTACGGGCCATCGGTGCCGATATCAGTCGTCAAGATTAATCTTTATATATGATGAAAAACGCGATTTGCATTTTAGCTGCCGGCAAAGGAAAACGCATGCTTAGCACTTTGCCGAAAGTATTGATGCCTTTGCGCGGTAAACCGTTGCTCTCTTATGTGTTGAGCACAGTTTTCTCTTTGGATTTGGAAGCCTTGGATTTGGCAGTGTTCGTGGTGGTCTCTCCGGACAATCAAGAAATTATCAAACAACATTTTTCGGATTTGCCGATTCATTGGGTTTTACAAAATGAAGCATTGGGGACCGGTCACGCTGCCCAAGCATTTGTGGAAGATTGCCAGCAAAATAATTTGTCGTTTGAAAAAGTTTTATTTTTGTATGGTGATCATCCTTTGCTTTCCCCGGAAACTTTAAGTGATTTGTTAATGACAGAAGAATTAACAGAAGCTTCCCCCTTGTTGCTGTTAACGACGCAACGCACCGCTGACTTTTCCACAGTTTTTGAACATTGGGGCAGAATTTTGCGCGATCAAGAAAATAATTTGATTGGCATCAGGGAGTGGCGTGACGCACTCCCCACGGAAAAACTTTTGACTGAAGTTAATCCCGGTTTAATGTTGTTCGTGTTTGACTGGTTGAGCGATGTTTTGCCTTTATTGAAAAACAATAATGCCGCTCAAGAATATTATTTGACTGATTTACCGGCTTTGGCAATCAAGCAAAATAAAAAAGTTTTAAGTAAAAACATTGTACCGGCGGAAGTGCTGGGTGTGAACACTCCACAAGAATTGGCTTTTGTGGAAAACTTTTTAACAGAAATAAAATGACTTGTGTTTTGGATTTACATATTCATTCCAAATATTCGCGAGCTTGCTCCGCTCGTTTGGAATTACCGGAAATCGAAAAAACTTGTCGGCAAAAGGGGATTGATATTATTGCCACCGGTGATTTTACCCATCCGCGTTGGTTTGAACATTTGCAAGCCAATTTGGAGCCCTTGGGAGACAGTGGCTTTTATAAATTGAAAAACAGTGACGGTAGAATCAAATTTATTTTAGGTACGGAAATTTCCAGTATTTATAAACGTGATGGCAAAACTCGTCGCGTGCATACTTGTTTTTATTTGCCGTCATTGGAGAGTGTCGCTCGTTTAAATGATAGGCTTCGTCAGGCCGGTTATAATTTAAACGCCGACGGCCGCCCGATTATCGGTTTGGACGTGCGAGGCTTGGCGGAAATTTTTCATCAAATTGATGAGCGAATGCAAATTATTCCGGCGCATATTTGGACTCCGTGGTTTGCGATGCTCGGTTCCAAATCCGGTTTTGATTCGGTGGAAGAATGTTGGGGCGAGTGGGCGGATAAAATCGCTGCTTTGGAAACTGGTTTGTCCTCTGATCCGTTAATGAATTGGCGTTGTTCGTTTTTGGATAAATATTCTTTGGTTTCCAATTCAGACGCGCACTCCACGCAAAACTTGGGGCGCGAAGCCAACGTTTTTGCCGAGACGCCAAAAACTTATGATGAGTTGTTTCAAATTTTAAAAGCTAAAGATAAAAATAAATTTTTATACACTTTGGAATTTTATCCGGAAGAAGGAATGTATCATTTTGATGGTCATCGGGATTGCGGCGTGGTTTTTTCACCGGAGGAAAGTCGTCATCACAGTGATATTTGTCCAAAATGTTTGCGTCCTCTGACTTTGGGCGTGGCGCGCCGCGTCGCGGATTTGGCCGATCGCCCGGAAGGTTTTGTTTTGGAAAGCGCGCCCACTTATCATAGTTTGGTGGAATTGGATAAAGTCATCGCCGCCGCTTTGGGGGTGAAAAGCCGTTCGTCAAAAAAAGTGAAAATCTATTATGATCAATTGTTGAAATCTGGGAAAAATGAGCTGGATTTGTTATTATGGGAGCAGCGAGATAATTTGGAGAAGTGGTCAACGCCATCCATTGCCGAAGGAATTGAGCGCGTGCGTCGCGGTCAAGTGAAACTAAGCGCCGGTTATGATGGTGAATATGGTCGCGTGGAGATTTTTGGGGAAGAAGAATATGAAAAAATGAAACAACTAAAATTACTAACCCCCCTTCGCTCTGACAAAAGCCAGAGCTTCGGGGGATAATTTGTTGTAATCATAAAAACATGCGCAAGGCTTTGTTTTTATGAACAACAACTAAAATAAAAAATATGATTTACGATGTGGTCGTGGTGGGCGGTGGTCCGGCCGGCATGATGGCGGCGGGGCGGGCGGCAGAGCGTGGTTTGCAGGTTTTGTTGCTGGAAAAAAATCCGTCCTTGGGTAAAAAATTATTGATTACCGGCAAAGGCCGTTGCAATCTTACCAGCGCGCAGGACGGTGGTCGGGACTTTATCGCGGTTTACGGTAAGAACGGCGCTTTTTTGTTTTCCGCCTTTCACCAATTTTCCCCGGCTGACACTATTAGATTTTTTGAGGAGCGTGGTCTGGATTTGAAAGAGGAGCGGGGAATGCGAATTTTTCCACAAAGCGATAAATCCTCTGATGTTTTAAAATTGTTGGAGCGATATTTGTCAGACAATGGCGTGGAGCTGCGCTTTAACGCGGCTGTTAAAAAAATAAATTTCAGTAAAGGTAAAATTGATTCTTTGTTGTTGAAAGATGGCGATACGGTCATGGGGAAGCATTATATTTTGGCCTGCGGCGGTTTGTCTTATCCGGCGACCGGCTCCACCGGCGACGCCATTCCTTGGTTGCGCGAGCTTGGTCATAAGATTGTGCCCGTAAAAGCGGCGCTGGTGCCGATTATCACGAGCGAAAAGTGGGTGCGTGATTTGGCCGGTTTATCTTTGAAAAATGTGAATATCAAAGTTTGGCAAAATAAGAAAAAAATTGATGAGCGTTTTGGCGAAGCCTTGTTCACTCATGAGGGGATGAGCGGACCGATTATTTTGGATATGGCGAAAAATATCGGGCAGGCTTTGGAAAAAGGCGAGGTTAGTTTAACGATTGATTTCAAGCCGGCCTTGAGTTTTCAAGAATTGGATGATCGTTTGTTGCGGGAAATCGCCGATCGTGGACCGCAATCCCTGCCGAAATTGTTTGCCGCGCTACTGCCGAGCTCTTTGGCGGAAAAATTTATGGAACTTTTGGGATTTGATGATAGCCGTAAAATCATGACTTTAAATAAAGATGAGCGCAAAGAACTTTTGCATTTATTGAAAGAATTTCCTTTAACTGTTAAAAAACTGGCCCCGATTGATGAAGCGATCATCACCAGTGGGGGCGTGGATTTGTCTGAGGTGGATCCGCGCACCATGAAATCAAAACTTTATGATAACTTATCCATTGTCGGTGAACTTTTGGATTTGGACGGTCCGACCGGCGGTTACAATTTGCAGGTGGCCTGGACGACGGGTTACGTCGCGGGCGAAAATATATAATTTTTTTGTGAATATTATTTTTTAAGCGGCAATACTTTCCATTTTTTTTATAAATTACTTTCTGGTGGTTGCCATTTTTTTGTCTGTACAAAAGGGGACAGAAAAAGTGGATGACTGGAAATTGTCCATTTTTCATAAATAAGGACAAATTGTCATTTACCCCTACACAAGAGACGGAAACCATATTTTGCACTAATTTATAACACATAAGACATCCGTGATAGTTAATCTCTCCCGTAGGGGCGAATGACAATTCGCCCTTTGCAATATCATAGTTAATCATAAACCTTGGATAAACCACGTTTCATAACATATAAAAAACCCCTCGTTTTCACGAGGGGTTTTTAGTATAGAAAGTTATTTCTTTTTAGCGACTTTCTTTTTAGCCACTTTTTTGACAACTTTCTTTTTTGGAGCAGCCTTCTTCACGGCTTTTTTAGCGACTTTCTTTTTTGGGGCCGCTTTTTTCACCGCTTTTTTGGCTGGTTTCTTTTTCATGACCATAGTTTTACTTTTTAACTTTTTTAAGGACCTTTTTATTTTTATTAATTGGTAATTGATCTAATAAGTCATTATATTCTTTTACCAATTTTTTTTCTAATTTGAGATACTCACTTTTTGCTTTTTTCTGAACTTCTTTGAACTTGGCAATTGCCTTTTTGTCTAGTCCGGCCTTCTTAGCATAGACGGCACCGGCAGTTAAAGCTGCCACTCCGGCCACGATCGCAGCCGCACCGACGATTTTTTTTGTTTTCGGTTTCATATTTTTATTTTAATGTTAAAGAAAATATTTCTCTAATTAAATTATAGCAAATTTGCTCTTTTTCTCAACAGTGTAAAGCACCACAAAAACCCTTTATTTATAAGGGGTTTTTGTTTTGGATTTAAATTCAATTTATTTTTTGCAAAAACGGCCATCATTGTTATTTTCTTTGAAGTGGTGTTTTGAATTTTTATTCAAAATTAGTTTATGTTTTGCGTCTTGTTTGTATTGTTAGCAAAAAAATTTGTTCTTTTTTGAAAAAAGTTATATAATGATAAAAACGAAAATAAATTATTCAAATAAAAAAGTATGGCGAGACCAAAAAAGGATGCGCCGGTGAAACGCAAGGTTGGTCGCCCGTCTGCCAGTAAGGTGGCGGTGGCGAAAATCATGAGTTCCGGTTTGTCCAAGGAAAGTAAAATTGAAAAATTATTGGAAGAGCGCAAGCGCGTGGAGAGTGTCCCCCTAAAAGAGTATCAATATAATTTACGCTTGGGCGTGGTGTTCGGTGTTTTAATCGGGGTGGTGCTGACAACTTATTTATGGATGTTTATTGATTTGATCTATTTTTGATTGACTAATTGAAACTTTTTGCTATAATTTTGATATTGGATGGTTAGTTGTTGAAACTAGCCATTTTTGTTAGGTAAATTTAATTGTTAATAACTATAAATGTATGGATGGACAAATTGAGGCTGCTATTAAGCAGATTTGTTATGAAAAAAACTTGGAATACGACCGAGTTTTAGAAGCGATTGAAGCGGCTTTGGCGGCGGCTTATCGTAAGGATTTTGGTGATAAGAACAAACAAAATATTATTGCTGAATTTAATCCAACGACCGCTGAGACCAAAGTATTTGATGTGAAAACTGTGGTGGAAGATCAAGAATTGCCGACCGAAGAAGAATTGGCGGCATTAAAAGCCAAACAAGAAGAAACCGGTGAGGAATATAAAGTTTTTAATCCGAAAACCGAAATTATGTTGGCTGATGCCAAACAAATTGATAAAAAATATGAAATTGGTGATGAGGTCAGAACGCAATTGGAAATTCCGACCGAGTTTGGTCGGATGGCCGCACAAACTGCCAAGCAAGTAATTATTCAAAAATTGCGTGAAGCGGAACGTGATGCTATTTATGAAGAATATAAAAAACGAGAAGGTACTTTAATCGCTGGTATGGTTCATCGTAAGGATGGTGATACTTTTATTATTGATTTTGGAAAAATTAATGGGATTTTAAGTCCGGTTGATCAAATTCGTCGCGAGTTTTATAAAATCGGCGAACGCTTATCCTTTTATGTGAAGTCTGTCGAAAAAGGACCGAAAGGACCGGAGTTGATTGTGTCTCGTAATCATTCAGAGATTGTGCGTGTTTTGTTTGAGCGCGAAATCCCGGAAATTTATAATGGTGATATTGAAATTAAGAATATTGCTCGTGAGGCTGGTTCACGAACTAAAGTGGCGGTAGCCACGGAAACTGAAGGGTTGGATCCGATTGGTTCTTGTATTGGACAACGTGGCGCCCGTATTCAAACAATCATTGGTGAATTAAATGGTGAAAAGATTGATATTATTCAATGGGACGAAGATGCTAAAAAATATATTGCCAATGCTATGGCTCCGGCGAAAATCACCGGCGTGGAATTAAATGATGAAGAAAAATTGGCGATTGTTACTGTGCCGAAAGATCAAATTTCTTTAGCAATTGGACGTGACGCTCAAAATGTTCGTTTGGCCGTGCAATTAACTGGTTGGGCGATTAGCGTGCGCGAAGCCGAGAGCGGGGCCTTGGTTGATCATAATGATGAAAATGTGAGTGCTGGTGAGACAGTTAGCGATAGCGAATAATTAAAAATATAGAATAAAATTATGTTTTCCACTTTGTACAATGAAATTTTCTTTAAACCGATTGCCAACTTTGTCTTGTATGTCTATAACCACATGCCAGAACCTTTGATGAATTTGGCGATCGTGATCGTAATTGTTTTGATGGTAACGCGAATTATTTTGTTGCCATTAACAATTGCTGAGACGCGTACTCGTAAAATCATGAAGCATTTACAAGATTCCGGCGAAATGAAAGCCTTGGAAGAGCATAAAAGCAATCCCCAGGTTTATTTTGTGAAAATGAAGGAATTGTATAAAAAGTATGATTTGAAACCTTTTCGTAGTACTTTCTTATCATTATTATTACAATTGCCGATTTTCTTTGCTTTGTACCGCGTTTTTATTATGATTATCAACAAGCAAAGTTTCGAGCCTTTTTTGTATGGTGGTAATAGTGCTCCGGAAAGTTTTGTGACAACAATTTTTTCTTTGGATTTGTCTGTTCCTAACTTGGTGATGGCGATTTTAGTGGCGGGTGTCCAGTATTTGTTTATGGCTTATGGACCAATGGCGGTTAAAGGTAATTCCAAAGCTTTGGCGAAAACTGAAAATGGTGATGCTCCTGACATGAACGCCGTGGTGCAACAAAAGATGAATAATGTCTTTAAATATTTTTTCCCAGGCTTGATGTTGTTGATCGGTGTTACTTTGCCGGCGGGAATCACTTTTTATATTATTTGTTCAGTTTTGGTAAATTGGGCGGTTTTGTTGGTTTTGGATAAATACATTGCCAAGAAAAACAAAGCAAAGTATGGAATCTAAAAACGCGAAAGCGATTTTATCAGCATTATCTTTTTTTGAGATTTTTAACTATCCGTTGACTCGTTCGGAGCTTTTTAATTATTTGTTATTTGATGATATTAATGTTTTTCCATTACCAGAAAAGGTGGGGATTTCATGGGCGGAGTTTAACATCATTATAAATGATTTGTTAAAGCAAGGAATTATTGTTGATGATGATGGTTTGTATCATTTAAAGTCACAACCCTCCGGCCACGCTTTGTCGTCTCGTCTTAAATATGAAGCGACTTTTCATTCTAAAATAAAACGGGCCCGTTTGGTGACATTTTTTATTGCCATGTTTCCGGGGGTACGAGCGGTTGCTACCGTGAATAGTGTTGGTTTTAAATTCCCGAGCGATGAAGCAGATATTGATTTTTTGATTATTACTGATAAAAAATCATTATATCTTAGTCGTTTATTGATAACTTTCTTTTTGAAGATTTTTGGTTTGCGCCCGACAAAGAATAAACAGAAAAATAAAATTTGCACTAGTTTTTGGTTATCAGAAGAATCATTAAATTTGGAGAAAATCGCTTACACGGACAATGATGTTTATCTTTATTATTGGCTTTTAAATGTTTATCCTTTATATGATCAGAAAAATTATTGGGAACGTTGGCAATCTGCTAATTTTTGGTTAAAAAGACGGTTGCCCAATTCCAATTTTCGCGATAATATAAAAAAGATTCATTTAGGGTTTGTGGCACGAGCGTGGAAAGCTTTGGGAGAATTGTTTTTTAATTATAGCTTTTGGAATGTTTTGGCCAAGAAATTGCAACACCGATTTTTTTCTAAAGAAATTAAAGATTTGATGAATAAGGATACGCGAGTGATTGTTAATGATGAAATGTTAAAATTTCATACCGTGGATAATCGTCAGAAGTATTTTGATTTATATCAAGAAAATTTAAAAGATTCACTAAATAAACACCAATATGTGGCAAAAGAAAATTAAGGAGATAGCCGCTTGGCTCTTGTACTTGTTCGTTTTTATTCTTCCTTGGCAAACTCGTTGGATTTGGCACGAAGGTAAAATCAATGGCGAATATTGGGAATGGGGAAGTTTTAGTTTGTATGGTACGGAAATTTTATTTTGGATTGTTTTGGTTTTGACGATTGTTGGTAACTATCGATTGTTTGTGCAAAAAGATTATTGGAAAAATTTGTGGAATAAATATTATTATGTTTTGTTGGGGATCGGGGCTTTGTTGCTGTTTGCTTCGTTATCTTTGATTAACGCCGCGTCCCTACCGCTGGCCGCGTATGGTTTATTCCGTTTGTTTGAGATGGCGTTACTAGTTTTGGTGTTATTAACTTTGGAATTTAGATATTTATATTTGAATTTGGCTTTGGTGGCGGCGGCAGTATTGCAGGTAATTGTCGCTTTATCGCAATGGTTTTTACAAAAAAATGTGATTGTCAGTAAGTGGTTAGGTTTGGCTGAATTAAAAGCTTATGAATCAGGAACGGCGGTGATTGAGTATTTAGCTTTTGCTAAAACTGATGGTTTTGGCGAAGGCGATTTTTGGCATCGTTGGTTGCGTGCTTATGGATCGTTTCCTCACCCGAACGCCTTAGCCGGGTTTTTGGTGGTGGCGGTGTTAGTGGCTTTGGGAATTTATTTACAAAAATCTTATGGTTGGTTGAAGTTAATTGCTTCTTTATTGACTAGTTTTATTTTTACTGGCTTATTACTGACTTTTTCGCGTAGTGCGTGGCTGGCTTTTGCCTTTGGTTTTGCCATTTTGTGTTTATTTATTTTGTTTTTTAGAGCCCGTACTGAAGCGGAGAAAGAACAAAAATCCGATGAGGTTTTTGGTATCATTAAATTCGTGATGTTTGTGACGGCGATTACAGTGGCGTTCGTGGCGGTTTACCCCCATCATTTTTATACCAGAACGCACATGGAAACTCGTTTAGAAGAAATGTCTTACAAGGATCGAATGTGGCAATATAAACACGCCTTAAATATTATTCCCAATAATTTAGTTTTGGGAAATGGGATTTATAATTATTCTTTATATTTACCGACTAAGGTTGTTGATTACCAATTAACTAAGCCGGGCGGGTCAATTAATGTTAATTACAATCAATTGGTGGAAAGCGATTTTGGAAATCGTTCAGCCATGGATTATCAGCCGGTGCATAATTTGTATTTATTGGTGTGGGCGGAATTGGGAATTTTCGGATTTTTAGCATTTGTGATTATGTTAGCTTGGCATTTTGGTTTGTTTGTTTATTATCGTCGCACAGTTTTAAAAGACAAAATTTTATTGGTTTACGCTTTGTCGTTTGGGGCGATGTTATTAACCGCTTTGTTTGATCATTATTGGTGGATGATTTGGTCCAATCAAATTTTGTTTTGGATGATTATTGCTTTGGGGATCAAGAGATTGCATTATGTGCTGGGACGCGCCGTCATTGCGAGCGGTAGCGAAGCAATCTCGTGAGGTGATAATTAACGTGGTTGCTTCGGCGCTTCGCGCCTCGCAATGACAATAGGTGGTCACGTTTAGCGTCTCGCAATGACGGCGCTTGCCCTCTTTTGTGAGTACAAAAGGTGGTCTTGACGTTCCGACGTTTTTTCTCTAAAATCATTTTAGCACTCGTATCTTGGAAGTGCTAAAAAATTTATTTTTTTCTTTTAAAAATCTAATAATTAAGCACAAAAATTATGAACATCAAACCGTTGGGAGATCGTATTTTGATCAAGGCTTTAAAATCCGAAGAAGTGACCGCGTCCGGTTTTGTTTTGCCGGAAAGTGCTGGAAACGATAAAAAAGAGCAGGGTGAAATCGTTGCTTTGGGCGGTGGTGAATTGGTGAGCAAGTCCGGTTTGAAAGTCGGACAAACCATTATTTTTGGCGGTTGGCCCAAAGAAATCAAAGATGATAAGACCAAAGAAATTTTTAAAATTGTAGAATTTAATGATGTTTTAGCAGTGTTGGAATAAAAAAAATCAATTATTAATAACGATAAAAACCTATGGCAAAAATGATTGTTTATACCGAAGAGGCGCGCCGTCAAATTAAATCCGGCGTGGATAAATTGGCGAATGCCGTCAAAGTTACTTTAGGACCGAAGGGCAGAAACGTGGTTTTGGAACGTTCCTATGGTTCTCCGGTGATCACCAAAGATGGTGTGACCGTGGCCAAAGAAATTGAATTGGAAGATAAATTGGAAAATATTGGCGCACAGTTGGTGCGTGAAGTTGCTTCCAAAACCGCCGACGTCGCCGGCGACGGCACGACCACCGCGACTATCTTGGCGCAAAGTTTGGTCACCGAAGGTTTGAAGAACGTCACCGCCGGCGCCAATCCGTTGGCCATTAAGCGCGGTATTGATAAAGGGGTGGAAGCGATTATCAGTGAATTGAAAAAAATTAGCAAACCGGTGTCCACCAAAGAAGAAAAAGCGCAGGTGGCATCAATTTCCGCCAATGATAAAGAAATCGGAAAATTGATTGCCGAAGCGATGGATAAAGTCGGGGAAGAAGCGCCGATTAACGTGGAAGAAGGTCAAAGTTTTGGCATGTCCGTGGAAGTGGTGGAAGGTATGAAATTTGATAATGGTTATGTTTCTCCTTACATGGTGACCAATGCCGAAAAAATGGAAGCGGTTTTGGATAACGTTTCGATTTTGGTGACTGATAAAAAAATCACCTCCATTCAAGAAATTTTGCCGTTGTTGGAGGGTTTGGTGCAATCCGGTCGTAAAGATTTGGTGATTATCGCCGATGAAGTTTCCGGTGAAGCGTTAACCACTTTGGTTTTAAATAAGATTCGTGGGGTTTTCAATGCTGTGGCTATCAAAGCGCCCGGTTTTGGCGATAATAAAAAAGCGATGTTGGAAGATATTGCCGTTTTGACCGGCGCCCACGTTGTTACTGAAGAAGTCGGCATGAAATTGGATCAAACCACTCCGGAAATGTTGGGTTTGGCTCACAAGGTGGTGGTGACTAAAGATCATACCACGATTATTGATGGCAAAGGTGAAGCTCAGGAAATCAAAGATCGCGTGGAAATGTTGAAGAAAGGTATTAAAGAAGCGAAGAGCGATTGGGATAAAGATAAATTAAAAGAACGTTTGGCTAAACTTTCCAGTGGTGTGGCGATTTTGAAAGTCGGTGCCGCCACCGAAGTGGAAATCAAAGAAAAGAAAGATCGCATTGAGGACGCTTTACACGCGACGCGCGCCGCCGTTGAGGAAGGCATTGTGGTCGGTGGGGGCGTGGCTTTGATTCGTTGCTTGAACGTTTTGGATAGCATCAAAACTGATGATAAAGAAGAATTGATTGGCGTTAACATGTTGCGCCGCGCTTTGGAAGAACCGGCTCGTCAAATCGCCGTGAACGGTGGTAAGGACGGTTCGGTGATTGTGGAAGAAATTAAGAAGTTAAAAGATAATCATGGTTATAATGCCGCCAAAGATGAATTTGAAGATTTGGTCAAAGCCGGTGTCATTGATCCGACCAAGGTGACGCGTTCCGCTTTGCAGAACGCCGCGTCGGTCGCGACCATGATTTTAACCACCGAAGCGGTGGTGGCTGATTTGCCAAAGAAAGACGGTGCTTGTTCTTGCGATCACGGCGCTGCCGGCGCCGGCATGGGTGGCATGGGCGGAATGATGTAATTGAAATATTGTTAATTGGTATTTTTGGTAGGGGCGTATTGCATACGCCCCTTTTTGTATATGATTATTTTTTATAATATAATTATAATGTTACATTTCCCGCTGTATTCTCGTATCATATATTGTCAGCGATATCGCAAAAGCCAATAAAATTAATTTTATGAATGCCGATCAAGACTTGATTCGTCGTAGTTTAGCCGGAGAAGCGGCCGCTTTTTCTGAGCTTTATTATCGTTATCTGGATAAAATTTACCGTTTTGTGTTTTTCAAAACCATGCACAAAGAAACCGCCGAGGATTTGACCAGTCAGATTTTTATCAAGGTTTATGAAAAATTAAACACTTTTGATTTGACCCAGTCCTTTCAGCCCTGGATTTACCAAGTGGCACGCAACACCGTGATTGATTTTTACCGCGCCCGCCACGAACATGCCAATTTGGACGATTGTTGGGGCTTGCCCGGTGCGGATGAAAAACAGCAACAAGAACAACGTTGGGATTTGGGACGCGTTAAAGAATATTTGGAAAAATTGTCAGCCGAGCAACGAGAAATTGTTTTATTGCGATTGTGGGAAGGTTTGTCTTACCAAGAAATCGCGGATTTGTTGGGGAAGAGTGAGGCCGCTTGCAAAATGTCGTTTTCGCGAGCGATCGCCAAAATCCGCGCTGAAGTTTTAATATCTTTGTTATTTATATTATTTACCAACTTAAAATAGAAATTTATGAACGATCAATATAAAGAAATTTTGGCTGAGCTTTATCAGCTGGATTCATCCTTGCGCGAGCATGAGGAAACTTTGAAAAAATTATTGACGGAAATTTTGGAGCATCGTCCGGAAATTAAAGTGGATGAGAATTTTGCCAAAGATTTGCATCAAAAGTTAATGACAAAGTTTGAAAATAAATCTCAGCCGGTGCTTATTAAAAAAACTTGGTTTGCTTGGTCTGCCATCGGCAGTGTGTCCGTGGCGGCCTTGGCGATTTTATTTTTCTGGGCGCAGGGTTCAAATTTATCTTGGCCAAGTTTCTTAAACGGACCGGAACGCGAATTGGCTTTTGGTGAAGTGATTGATGATTGGCAATTTGATATGGCCTTTGCCGATGAAGATTCTTCTCTGATGATGATGAAAAGTGCCGCCCCGACAATGAATATGGCTCGTGAAGGTTTAGGTGGGGCTGCCCAGGAATCTTTGGGTTTAGCGGTGGGGGGTAGCAAAGATATCAACAGTTTCCGAGAAAATATCAAAAATAATTATTTACCGTTGGCCAGTGCTATCACGGCTGAAGGTTTATTTTATGATTATTATTTTGATACTGGAAAAACTCAGGCTTGTGAGAAAACTTTTTGTCCGTCTTATAATTATGCCATCAGCAAAGATCCGATTTCCGGTAAGGAAGATTATTATTTGGCAGTGGGTTTAAATTCCAATTTGAAAGCTGAGGATTTTGAACGTAAAAAATTAAATTTAGTGGTGGTGCTGGATGTTTCCGGTTCCATGGGTTCATCCTTTGATCAATATTATTATGATGGTTTTGGAAATCAAAAATTAAATTCCGCTTGGAGTGAAGAAGATGCTGGCAAAAGTAAAATGCAAGTGGCTAGTGAATCTTTGGTGGCGATGTTGGATCATTTGAATCCGGATGATCGTTTGGGAATTGTCTTGTTTGATGATCAATCATATTTGGCCAAGCCGTTAAATTATGTGGGACAAACGGACATGGCGGCTTTACGTCAACATATTTTGGATTTACAAGAAATGGGCGGCACCAATATGGAAGCTGGTTTACAAGAGGGCAGTGCTTTGTTTGATGATCTTGGCGAAGTGAATTTAAATGAATATGAGAATCGCGTTATTTTCTTAACCGATGCCATGCCGAACACCGGTTCCATTGATGAAAATGATTTGTTGTGGCAATTCACGGAAAACGCGAAAAACAATATTTTTACCACTTTCATTGGGATTGGCGTGGATTTTAACAGTGATTTGGTGGAAGCGATTACGAAAGTGAAAGGCGCCAATTATTATTCGGTGCAAAGTTCATCTCAATTCAAAACTCGTTTGGATGAGGAATTTGAATTTATGGTGACGCCGTTAATCTTTGATCTGAAATTGAATTTACAATCGGAGAATTTTCAGATTGAAAAAGTTTATGGCTCACCGGAAGCGGATTTGGCCACCGGTGAATTAATGTCGGTTAAAACTTTGTTTCCCAGTAAAACTGAAGGTGGAGAAAGCAAAGGCGGTATCGTATTATTAAAGTTGAAAACAACTAATCCACAGGGTGTGATTAAATTAAGCACGACTTACCAAACGCGCGATGGGCAAACCGATGGTCAGGTTTTGGATGTGGTGATTGGTGCGCGCAGCGGTGAATATTATGATAACAAGGGAATTCGTAAGGCGATTTTATTGGCACGTTACGTTGATTTAATGCAAAATTGGATTTTGGATGAACGTTCCATTTTGGAATTACCTCAGCCGATGCCCTTGCCGGTTTATCGAGTGAATTATGAAGATGGTATCAAATGCCCGCCGTTCATTGAATTTTCTCCTTGGGAACAAAGTTCTGTGCCGCTGAGCGTCAATGCGCATTATCAAGAAATGATGACAAAATTTAAAACATATTTTCAAAGCGAATTTTCCGCTTTGGATGATGATACTTTAAAGCAGGATTTGGAAATTTTGAATCGTTTGCTTTCCGCGGTGAATAATTATCCCGACCCGCTAGCACCGGTGGATGATTGGTCGGGGAGGTAGGAATGTGGTGTTGGGTGGCGTTATAAAAAAATACATAAAACGTGACCATTGTCATCCTGGAAAATTTTGCATCCTGCAAAATTTATCCAGGATCTCGCCTACGGCACGAATAAGATAGCAAGACTTGTGGATAAAACGAAAAAATTTTACGTTAATTTTATTTTTGATTTGTTAAAATAATTATATAAATTTTTATTTATATAATTATGAAAACATATTATGTTTATATTTTAAGCAACTCATCAAATATAGTTTTATATATTGGTGTTACGAATTCACTGGAAAAACGTTTGTATCAGCATAAAGAAAAAACACAAAAGAACTCATTTACAGCTAAATATAAATTGAATAAGCTTGTTTATTATGAAGTATTTGAAGATGTAAATAATGCCATAGCAAGAGAAAAAGAATTAAAATTATGGCGAAGAAAATGGAAAGTTGATTTGGTATCCTTGATCAATCCTAAATGGAAAGATTTAACGAGTGATTGGGAATAGTAACTTGCTTGGCAGGTTCGTGCCGTAGGCGAGATCCTGGGTTCACCGACTATCGTCGGTGCCCCAGGATGACACTTTGCTCTTCTTGTGTTTAGACAAATCCTAATTCAAGGCAAAAGGTTCCAAAGATCTTCCTTGTCTTTCCCCGTCTTTTGTTTTATGATGTTTATTGAGGATTATTTAATAGTCTTTTATTTTATATGCATTTCAAAAACATCTTACAAAACAAAATTCAGGAGTTCACCACCGCGCGTGGGTTGGACAAGGGTGGAGAATTGAATTTAGACCTTAATCCCGAGCATGGTCATTACGCCGTGCCGTTGTTCTCTTGGGCCAAGCAGGCCGGCCAAAGTCCGGCGGATTTGTTCGCCGATTTTTATGATTTTATGCAAACGGCTGATTTGGGGTTTTTGGAAAAAGTGGAATTCATCAATGGCTTTGCCAATTTTTTCATTAAGGAAGGAGCGTGGCAGGCGGCTTTATCCGGCGCGATTCTCAATCAAAATTATATTGATGAAATCACCGCTCACGAAAATGTGATGATTGAATTTTCTTCCCCAAATCCGGGTAAGAGTTTTCATATTGGGCATTTGCGCAATACTTTAATCGGGCAGGCGGTGGCTAATTTGTATAAATTGCAGGGTTTTCCCATTCGCACCGCTAATTATTTGAATGATACCGGTTTACATATCGCTAAAATCATTTGGTATTTGCGCAATAAAAACCGACAACCGGAGGCGGATTTGGAAAAATGGTTGGCGAAAATCTACGCTGAAATTTATCAATTGATGGAAGCCGATGAACAAGTAAAAAAAGAAATCGATCAAATTTATCAGGAAATTGAGGCCGGTGATAAAGAAATTTGGAATGATTTGTTGCAGTTGCGTGCTTGGAGTGAAACTTTATTTAAGGAAATTTACAATGAATTGGGCGTGCATTTTGATGATTGGTCCTATGACAGCCAGATGTTGGAGGCCGGTAAAAACTATGTGCAAGAATTGCTTTCTAAAAAAATTGCCAAAATTGATGATGGTGCGGTAATCGTGGATTTAAGCGAGGATAATTTGCCGAACGCTTTGATTTTAAAATCCGATCAAACTGCTTTGTATATCACCAAAGATTTGGCTTTGGCCAAATCACGTTTTGAAAAATTCAATTTGGATAAATTGATTTATGTCGTTGGGGTGGAGCAAAAACTGCATTTCCAACAAATTTTTAAGATTTTGGAAAAAGACGGTTTTGAGCAAGCCAAGAAATGTCAGCATTTATCTTATGAGTTGGTGCAATTACCGGAAGGAAAAATGGGTTCTCGTTTTGGAAAAGTGGTTTCTTACCGCGATTTGATTGGAGCGGTGCAAGAAGCGGCCGCGACTGAACTGGAGCAGCGGGGTGGAACGGCTTTGCAGGAGCGGGAGGTTCTGGGGCGGAAGATCGCGCTGGCCGCAATCAAACTGTGGTTGTTAAAATATGATAATAACAAGAAAATTTTGTTTGATATTCAACAGGCCTTGGATTTTAACGGTGATACCGGTCCGTATTTGCTTTACACCAATGCTCGTTTAAATTCGTTGTTCGCGAAATTGCCGGCCGAATATCTCAATGAGTTATCAGAATTACCGGAATTGCCATTGTTAAATGAAACCTTAGCTATGGAAATTTATCGTCAATTAGCCAATTTCAACAATGTTTTGCAATCCGCTCGCCAAGAAGGACGACCGTCTTTAATGGCCAATTATGCTTTGGATTTGGCACGAGCGATCAATAATTATTATCAACAGTATTCAATTTTAAAGGAGGATAATGAAGATGTGCGTTTGGCGCGCGTGGTTTTGTTAAAATCCGGGCAACGGGTTTTGGCTGATGCCTTGGGTGCCTTGGGCATTGAATTAGTGGAAAGAATGTAATAGAATACGTTTAAATCATAAATTTTATATTATGTTTGGAGCCAAAAATGAAACAACAAATGACGGTATGATGATGTCTCGTGAATCATCCGCTTCTCGCGAAGCCGGCACGGTCGTGGGAAAAGCCGTTAAGATTGAGGGAAATTTGATTGCCAAGGAAGATATTCGCATTGAGGGAATCGTTGAAGGCAAGATTATTACGGAAAAACATCTATTCGTGGGCGAAGGGGCGGTCATCAACGCCGACATTGAAGCGCAATCCGCACATATCGCCGGCGACGTTCGTGGTAATGTCAAAATTCAAAGTCGTTTGGAATTGGCCAATGCCGCTAAAATTAACGGTAATGTTAAGGCAAAAGTGGTTGTCATGTCCGAAGGTGCGGTTTTGAACGGTCAATGTGAAATGGGCAAGGACGTGGCTGAAAAGAAAGCCGTCAATCCGGTGGTCGCGACTAACGAAGAAAAAAAATAAGCTAAGCATCAATGTATATTTATTTGCATAGCGTGTCCTTTCATGGTGGCCGCCACGCCGCCTTGTGGAATCAGATTGATATTCGTTTGAATAGCTTGGGCATGCACGGCAGGAAATATCGAATCAGTGATGTTGATCACAATATTTTTCCTATTTTAGCGGAAGAAGTTAAAAAAGGCGCACACACGGTGGTGGCGGTGGGCGATGATCAACTGTTTATTCGCTTAGCCGAAGCGGCGGCCGCTTTTGAAAATTTGACAGTCGCTTATTTGCCTTTGGAAAGCACTTATTTATCAAAAGTTTTAGGAATTCCGCCGCAGGATTTGGCTTGCGATGTTTTGTCAGCGCGTATCTTGGAAAAGTTTGATCTTTTATGTGTCAATAAAAATAATTTTGTTTTCCGCCCTTTGGAATTGAAAATGGATGATTTGAAATTGGCCGATGAGGAAGTCAATTGGGTTTTGAAAAGTTTTGAGCCGGATTATCAATTGGTGATTGGTGTTGATTGGCGTTTGTGGAAACCTTTATATCAAGATGTTTTAAAGCAGATGGACGTGGATTTTGATCCTTCAAAAGTCAACGTTTTGTTATTTAAAAATGATGGTAAATCGTGGTTTGGGCGAGAATCGGAATTTGATTGGAGTTTTTTCAAAGCCAATAAATTTTATTTAAAGCGTAGTGATGGCGAAGCTTTAACTTTGACGCCCAGTTGCGTCACCAAACTCGCTGAGTTGAAAGTCGCCACCAAACCACTCAAAGTAGTGGTTGGCAAAAACCGAATGTTTTAGTAAAATATTGATAGTTGATTATTATTCATAACGATAAAATTTATGAACACACAAGCTCCTAAAAATAACCAACCGGCCGCGAAGCCGGTGGCGAAAGCCGCTGCCGCTCAGGGTGGTGTCAAAGCGAAAGTGAATCCAGATTTGTGCGTGGGTTGCGGGACTTGCGCGGCGATTGCTCCGGATATTTTTGAAATGTCTGCCGAAGGCAAGGCCCAAGTTAAAAACGGTGGCGTGGTCGCTGACAATCAAGTGGAATTATTGGATCGTGCTCTTTCCATGTGTCCGACCGGCGCAATCAGCAAAGAAGAATAGGCCATAAGTCATCCCGGTGTGACCGAAGGGAGAGCCCGGGATCTCTTGCCAAGGTGGCGGAATTGGTAGACGCGCAGGCTTGAGGTGTCTGTGAGCGTATGCTCGCGCAGGTTCAAATCCTGTCCTTGGCACCAAACTATTACTTGTAGATTTGCAAATTTTATTTTTGTGTTAAATAATGGTACAATAATTTTATAAATATTGGCTTTGTTTTTATGGCTAAAGTTAACCGTGAAAAATACAAGAATGCCATTTTATTTTTTGCCAATAAAATTCAAAATGGTACTCTGGGAAAATTAAAAATGATGAAATTGTTATATTTCTTGGATTTTGATTTTTTTGAAAAATATGGACGTTCCGTTACCGGTGATGAATATTTGCGTTTTGAGAAGGGACCCGTTCCACATCTAGCGGAAAAATTATTGAAAGAAATGAATGGCAAGGACATAAAAATCGTCAAACGAAAAATAGGGGATGGTTTTAATGATCAACAGCATATAGAGGCATTAAAAGAATTTGATTTAAGTGTTTTTGATAAGGAAGAAATTTTTATGTTATCAGAAATTGCCAATAAATGGGAACGTTTTTCCGGGAGTGAAATGAAATCTGCCAGTCATGGCGAGGCGCCGTGGTTGGCGACTAAGGAAAATGAAGTTATTGATTATAATTTGGCGTATTATCGTAATAAGTACGGTGAAATGGATGAAAAATTTTAATTGCTTTGTAATTTATGGAAATATTACATCATCCGGACTTAAAAAAAGATTTTAAAAATTTGAAAAGATTTGCTGCTCCCGAAGAATCGTTAATGGCGTGGGAAAGATTGTTTTTAGTCAAAGGCTTGAATGAAACTTTTGGGATAGAACGTTATCCTGGTTTTCAGGATAATATCATTTATAAAGCGAGAGTTGTGCCCTTAAAGGAATCTTGTGGAAAATCCGGTGGTTATCGTTTGATTTTTCAATTAAAAGGACAAGAAATTATTTTGATTTTGGTTTTTTCTAGACATGGTATTTATAAGGATGAGAAAGAGTTGCAGCAGATTATAAAGTCTCGAATTTTAAATTAGCGGAGCGGTCTTTTGGTGTGTTCTTGATGTGCCATTGACAAAATTTTTTATTTATGATATTATACTATCATGAAATAGTTCATTTAATTTGTTTTTGTATATGGATTTTCTTTAGAGGAGAGAGTCCGTTATCCCTGACGGTAGAAAGGGGCATGTTTTTTGCTTTTAAATAAGTAAGGAATATATGGAGAGAGTCGTCATATATTCTTAATGAAAACATGGTTACTAATCGTAATAATAAGACGATTGGGAGATTCTCTTCTTAAAAATGGCGTTGTGCTGTGTTTTAGGGAGGGGAATGTCCTAATCGTCTTTTTTCGGTAAGAGGGCAGTGAAGATAAATTATTTATCTTTATCGCTCTCTCAACGATGAGGGAAAAATAACCCTGCCGGTGGAATCCGGCAAAAGGAGTTCAAAATGAAAAAAGTCGTCCGTATCACCCGCCACGCCGCCGACGCCGAACG
>ENA-UOWO01001428-UOWO01001428.1-activated-sludge-metagenome-genome-assembly--contig:-NODE-1428-length-31793-cov-9.605237_pt1 | contig 31793 bp, 31 predicted proteins | sample MGYA00238148_ERZ761564 | MGnify/ENA primary metagenome ERZ761564 (study PRJEB28885, sample SAMN05720194) | activated sludge metagenome | isolation source: Anaerobic digester | place: USA...
AATTTACTACAGCATAGACGCTTTGCACTCGGCGAGGCCGGTGGGGTAGCGAATTTTTGCCGAATTTGCAAGAGTGTTCCCGACAACGAATTGGGCAGCGATATTGATGACGGCCTGTTCTTCCACTTTATCGCAGCACCACGGTCTTGGTGCCGTTGATAAAGACGCGACGCTCGGCATGCCATTTGATGGCACGGTTGAGCGTGACGCTTTCAAGGTTTTCCCTATGTCGGCCAGGTCATCTGCGGACGCTGTGTGGTCGATGCGGCCTACTTCCTGGTCGATGATGGGGCCTTCGTCCAGATCGCTAGTCACATGGTGACTTGTAACGCCGATGAATTTCACAGCATGATCAAATGCCTGGTGGTAAGCACGAGCGCCTTTAAAGCCCGGCAAGAAGGAGTGGTGGATGTTGATGCAACGTCCCGCGAAGTGCTGTGAGGCATCGTCACTCGGGATTTGCATGCAGCGCGCCAGCACCAGCACCTCGGCGTCGAAACGCGCAAACAAATCATTGACTTTGGCTTCTTGCGCAGCCTTGTCGCCATTGACCACCGGCAGGTAATAGAAAGGCACACCGTGCCATTCGGCCAGGCGGCGCATGTCTTCGTGGTTGGAGATGACTGCCAGTACGTCGATAGGCAAGGCGTTGGTGCTCCAGCGGTGCAGCAGGCTGTTGAGGCAGTGTCCATGTTTGGAAACCGCCAGGATGGTGCGGCACTGTTTTTTTTGAGAGATGTTCAATTTCCATGTCATGTTGAACGGGTTGGCCACTGCCTTGGCAAAGAGTCTGCCCAGTTCAGCGACGTTTGGCATCCCCTGTCCATTGTCACGAAACACCACGCGTAGGAACGCGGTGTCTCTGGCGACATCGTCGAAATGCAGTGCTTCGGTGATCGTGGCCCGGTTTTGAGCCAAGCACCCCGTTACTGCCGCTACCACACCGGTGGTGTCAGGACGTAGTGAGGCATCCTGGCGGACTCTGGGTGTTTTGTCCTGAAGGGGCTCGTCTTGAACTGGTTGTAAACGGGATTCGGCGACGCTCCATACTCCCCGCATTCTGTTTAATGTATACATTAATCGAGCGTAGGAAGCCTTTAATGCCAAAAGTACGGCTAATTTTTGATTTTTTGGTCTTTTGTTGATTTTAATGTATTCAATGCGTATACTTTATGGCGATTGCATTGACAAGGCTGATCCCGTGCTTGGTCGTGTGGTCGAAAGAGCGCTTCAACCACATTCCTCAACCATTATCAAAGGCGACACATCGTGACCCAACGCAGTCTGGAAGACGTTTTGACAAGTGCAGGCAACGCCGTGCACATGTTGCGGCATTCGCAAATTGGTGCCTATGTTTACCCGGTGGTGCCCTCCGAGTTCACCAATTGGCGCGACGAGCAGTGCGCCTGGCAAAAAACGGCGGTGCTATTTGACCAATCCCACCACATGGCGGAAATCACTGTTACCGGCCCGGATGCACTCAAGCTGATGTCTACCTTGACGATCAACAGCTTCAACGGTTTCACCGTCAACAAGGCCAAGCAGATGGTGCCGATCAGCCATGATGGTTATGTGATTGGCGACGGTATCTTGTTCTACCTGGCTGAAAACGAGTTGGTCTTTGTGGGCCGCGCTCCAACAGTCAACTGGATCGAGTTCAACTGCAAAACCGCCGGTTTCAACGTGCAGTACATCCGCGATGATCGTTCGCCCTCAGCCCCCTACGGCAAGGCCGTGAGCCGCCGCCACTACCGTTATCAAATCCAGGGCCCCAACGCCAAGCAGATCATCGACAAGCTCAACGGCGGGCCCATGGCCGACGTGAAGTTCTTCAACATGGACTACATCAACATGCTGGGTCGCAAAGTGCGTTGCTTGCGCCATGGCATGGCCGGCGCACCTGGCCTTGAGATCTGGGGTCCTTACGCGGAAGCTGAAGAAATACGTGAACACATCATGGTGGTGGGCCGCGAGTTTGGTTTGGTGCGGGTGGGTTCGCGTGCTTATTCAAGCAACACGTTTGAATCCGGCTGGATCCCGTCCCCCCTGCCAGGTGTCTACAGCGGCGACAAGATGAAGGCCTACCGCGAATGGCTCCCCGCACAGGGCTACGAAGCCACGGGTTCCATTGCCGGCAGCTTTGTGTCAGACAACATTGAGGACTACTACACCACGCCTTACGACTTGGGCTATGGCCCCTTCGTCAAGTTCGACCACGACTTCATTGGCCGCGCTGCCCTGGAAGAAATGGTCAAGAGTGGCCGCGCACAGTCCCGTCGCAAAGTCACTTTCGAGTGGAACGGCGAAGACCTGGGTAGGATATTGGCGTCACCGGTCACAGGCGACAAAACCTGCAAGTTTTTCGACATGCCCAATGCCAACTACGGCAGCTCGTCATTCGACAAAGTGATGAAAGGCGGCAAGGTCGTAGGGCACTCCATGTTCACGGGCTACAGCCACAACGAGCGTTGCGGCCTGTCGCTGGGGTGGGTGGATGCCGACGTGAAGGAAAACGACGTGCTGACCCTGACCTGGGGAGAAGAAGGCGGTGGCACCCGTAAGCCGCCGGTTGAGCGCCACGAGCAGACCGAAGTGCGCGTGCGCGTGGCTGCCGTGCCATATGCCAAAGCGGCCCGCGAGGCCTACGCAGACGGCTGGCGCACTCGCAAGGCGTAAGACGGCATGGCAGTCATGCAAGTGGCTACCAGGGCCCCAATTGGTACTGCGCTCGAACTGACGCGCGAGATACAACGGCTGGCCGAGAAGGCCTCCGTTGAGATCAATGTTGCCGACAGCAAACACCTTCAAGCTAGTCGCCAGTGGCTGCGACCCGGCACCCGTGTGTTTGTGTCCCACCTGCCCAACCAGACTTGGGAGCAGACGCGCCAGACCAGCTTAGCGGCATGTGCAGCCGGCTTCGAGCCTGTGCCGCACATTCCGGCGCGGCTTGTGCCCTCCCAGGCGCATCTGGAACGAATATTGGGTGAGTTGGCTGGCGTTGGCGTGCAGGAGGTTCTGCTTATCGCTGGCGACTATCCCAAGGCGACTGGCCCCTACAGCGACGTGAGCGAAGTCTTGAAAACCGGCTTTCTCGGTAAGCACGGTTATCGCCGCGTGTCGCTGGCCGGACACCCGGAAGGCCATAGCAAGGTGGCGCTTCCGGTGATTCGTCAGGCGGAACGTGACAAAGTCAGTTTGGCCCAAAGCCTTGGACTCGAGACCTCACTGGTCACCCAATTTTTCTTTGAAGCGAAGCCCTTCATTGATTGGGCTGAGTCGCTTCGCCAGCAGGGGGTTTCCGCTAGGGTGGTTGGTGGTTTGGCCGGCCCAGCGAACATCGCGGCGCTGTTCAGATTCGCGATGCGTTGCGGTGTGGGCCCCTCCATCCGCGCTTTGGGTGCCAAGCCCACGTCCATGATGAAGCTGTTGGGGGACCATGGTCCGGAGCTAGTGATTCGTGATCTGGTGGAGGCGCAAACCGACGATGTACTCGACTTCAATGGCGTTCATTTTTTCTGCTTTGGCGGTTTTTTACGGGCCTGTCAATGGATCAATGCAGTTGCCGTCGGAAAATTTGACTTGACTCAAAACGGCGGATTCATGGTTACTGAATAAGTTGGGTGACCCGATATCAGTACGTTGAGGAAACTATTGCAATCCCGAGACGACGTCGGCTTGGAAGATGAACGCAGTCTGAAAGGTAAGGTCATGACCATTGCTACCAGTTCAACAGTATCCCGCCCGGAGGACCCCGGCGCTTCCGGGCAAATCGGTTCGGAGAGCGTGCAGGTGCGTGCCCAGTTACAACTGCGGGAGATGATTCTTGCTGGCGAATTGCCGGGCGGCTCCCGCATTGCCGAACTCAGCATTGTCGAGAAACTGGGTTTCTCGCGCACCCCCATTCGTGCTGCGCTGATGCGCCTGGAACAGGAAGGTTTGATCGAATGTCTGCCCAACGGTGGCTATGCGGTGCGTACGTTCTCGGAGCGTGATGTTTCAGAAGCCATTGAATTGCGTGGCACGATTGAGGGCCTAGCCGCGCGGCTGGCCGCAGAGCGTGGCGTTGCCCCTGTGGTGATGAGCGAGGCGCGGGAATGCCTGAAATTGATTGACGAGGTGCTCGGGCGTCAGTCGTTCGGTGACGAGGAGTTTTCGGCGTATGTCCGGCTTAACGGTCAGTTTCATGTATTGCTGGGGGAGTTGTCTGGTAGTCCATTCATGCTTCGCGAGTTGGAACGCGTTGCCAGCTTGCCTTTTGCATCACCGTCAGCCTTTGTCGTGGTTCAGGCCAATTCCCCCGAAGCGCGCAACATGCTGATCGTTGCGCAGGACCAGCACGGGCAGGTGCTGGAAGCGATTGAGAGACGTGAGGGCGCTCGCGCGGAGGCCATCATGCGCGAGCACTCCCGAATTGCCCAGCGCAATTTGCGCGAGGCTGTCAGGGGTCAGCAAGTTGCGCAGATGCCCGGCGTGCGCCTGATCCGAAAACGAAGTTGATGTCAAGAATTTCCGGCTGTGAGGTCAGTGTTATAGCAACCTGCTATAAAAGACTGTTGGAATATAGGTTGTCGAATGCATTTGTTTGTAGCGACATTGTTCAAATTTACTGAGGAGACTTCCCATGAAGAAAAGAACGTTCATCAAGACCGCAGCCATGGCTGCAGTGGCGCTCACGGGCAACTATGCTGTGGCGCAGGCCAAGCCGTTCAAGGTCGGCCTGCTGCTACCTATGACCGGTCCCTTCGCTTCGACCGGGCGGCAGATCGAGAACGGTGTGCGCCTGTATATGGCTCAGTTTGGGGACAAGGTCGCTGGGCGCACGGTGGAACTGGTTATCAAGGATGACACCGGTGTGCCGGACATCACCAAGCGCCTCGCTCAGGAACTGGTGGTCAACGACAAGGTGGATGTGCTGGCCGGGTTTGGCCTGACCCCACTGGCCCTGGCGACCGCCCCGATTGCAACCCAGTCCAAAACGCCGATGGTGGTGATGGCCGCAGCCACCTCGATCATCACAGAGTCCTCACCCTACATCGTTCGCACCAGCATGACCCTGCCGCAGGTGACTTTGGGTGTGGCGGAATGGGCCCCCAAGAACAATATTCGCAAAGTTGTCACGCTGGTCACTGATTACGGGCCTGGCTACGACGCAGAGAAAACTTTCCGCGACCGATTCCTTCTGAATGGTGGCCAGATTCTGGCCGAGTTGCGCGTACCGTTGCGCAACCCGGATTACGCACCCTTCCTGCAAAAAGTGCGGGACCTCAAGCCGGACGCGCTGTTCGTTTTTGTGCCGGCAGGTGCGGGCTCGGTATTGCTTAAACAGTTTGCTGAACGAGGACTGGACAAGGCGGGTATCAAGCTGATCGGTGAAGGCAGTGTTGCCGATGACGAGATTCTCAACGACATGGGTGATGTCGCCCTGGGCCTGGTGACATCGCACCCCTACTCAGCTTCACATGATTCACCTGCGAACCGCAAGTTCGTACCGGCGTTCATGAAGCAGAGCAACGGCATTCGACCCAACTTCTTTGGTGTGTCCGCATACGACGGCATGCGGGTGATTTATGAGGCGATTAAGGTCACCAAAGGGCAGGGCGACGGTCAGGCGCTGGTGAATGCCATGAAGGGCCAGATTTTCGAAAGCCCCCGTGGTCCCATCTATATCGATGGCCAGACGCGGGATATCGTTCAAAACGTCTATATCCGCCGTGTTGAACGCGTGAACGGTCAGTTATACAACGTCGAGTTTGATGTCCTTAAGGACGTCAAGGACCCCGCCAAGACCGGGAAATAGGGCAATACAGGGATACCGGCTTTGACGGACGAGGAAATTTCGCAGTTGGAGGGTGCATGCAGCCGTCTGGTGTATCAGGCGGCTGCACACGCGGACGCAGGTGACTGTGCGGCTTTTGGCGACCTGTTTACCTTGGACGGCGAGCTGGTGCGTCCGGATGGAACCTCTTTGCATGGGCCGGCCGCAATCGTGGATTCCTACAGCCAGCGTCCTGTTCATCGTCAGACGCGGCATGTGATCTCCCACCCCCTGTTTTCAAAAATATCTTCAATCGAATGTCACGCCACCAGCCTGGTGACGCTCTGGGCCTGTGACAACCGGGCAGCTGCAGGGCCACTCGGGAGGCCTGTTTTGCAGCCTTTGGTGCTGGGCGAATTTGAAGACTGGTTTCGTTTTGAAAATTCCGGGTGGCGTATTTCACGCCGAGTAGCGCGCTTTCTGATGCACACGCCTGACTTTCCTTGAAAACTGGCAGGTACCCCGTTTTCGTTATTCATATTTGCTATAGCTGCCATTGCGAGTTGATGCTTGCGTATAGTCGCGTTTAAGCTGATAGTCACAATGACTCGTCGATATCTTCAGGTTATCTGTTAGCCAACCCGTATCTAAAATTATTATTATTCGGAGCAACCATGCAAAATCGAACTCTATTAGCTTCGGCCGTGTTGGCCATGGCCACGCTAGCCTCTGCGCCTGCAACAGCACAGGACAACAAATTCAAAATCGGTCTGATTCTGCCCATGACGGGCCAGCAGGCCACCACAGGTCGCCAGATCGAGGCGGCAGCCCGTCTGTATATGGCTCAAAACGGCGACACCGTAGCAGGCAAGAAGATCGAACTGATCGTCAAGGACGACACCAGCGTGCCCGATGTCACTAAGCGCCTAGCTCAAGAAATGGTGGTGAATGACAAGGTCAACGTGTTGGCCGGGTTTGGCATCACGCCATCTGCCCTGGCGACAGCACCGATTGCCACGCAGTCCAAAACACCGCAAGTGGTGATGGCGGCAGCGACTTCCAGCATCACCGAAGCCTCGCCATACATTGTGCGTACCAGCTTCACGCTGCCGCAGGCGGCTGTGGCACTGGCTGACTGGGCGCCCAAAAATGGCATCAAGAAAGTTGTGACGCTGGTCAGCGACTATGGTCCCGGCATTGACGCCGAAAAGTATTTCAAGGAGCGCCTTACCTTCAATGGTGGTCAGGTCACCGAGGCACTGCGTGTACCCCTGCGCAACCCTGACTTTGCCCCGTTCCTGCAAAAAGTGCGCGACCTGAAGCCCGACGCGCTGTTTGTGTTCGTGCCTTCCGGCGCGGGTGCGGCGGTGATGAAGCAATTTCTGGAGCGCGGCATGGACAAGGCTGGCATCAAGCTCATTGGTACCGGCGACGTGACCGATGACGACCAGCTGAATGACATGGGCGATGGCGCTTTGGGAGTGGTCACCTCCCACCACTATTCCACAGCGCATCCTTCGCCTCTAAACAAGAAGTTTGTTGAGGCCTTTGGCAAGGCCAACAAAGGTATGCGCCCCAACTTCATGGCGGTGGGTGGCTACGACGGCATGCGTGTGATTTACGAGGCGCTCAAGGCCACCAAAGGCAATGGAGGCGGCGACGCACTGCTGGCGGCGATGAAAGGCCAGATTTTCGAAAGCCCGCGCGGACCAATGTTCATCGATGCGCAAACTCGCGACGTCGTGCAAAACATCTATCTGCGCAAAGTGGAGAAGAAGGACGGACAGCTGTACAACGTGGAATTTGACGTGATCAAGGACGTCAAGGATCCCGGCAAAGCCAAGTAATCAAAGCGCCTAATAATATTTACCAGCCCCTCACGACGTTGCGAGGGCGCATAACATCATGTTGACCATCCTATTCGACGGTGTTGCTTACGGCATGCTGTTGTTCATTCTGGCTGTTGGACTGGCTGTGACCATGGGGCTGATGAATTTCATCAACCTCGCGCACGGCGCCTTCGCCATGGTGGGCGGCTATATCACGGTGTTGCTGATGCAGCGTGCCGGCATACCGTTTCTGGTGTGTCTGCCGTTGGCATTCCTTGGAGCGGCCCTGCTTGGTGGCCTTCTGGAGCGCACGCTGTACCGGCCTCTTTATCACAAGCCGCATCTGGATCAGGTGCTGTTTTCGATCGGATTGACATTCATGGCGGTGGCCAGTGCGGACTATTTCATCGGATCTACCCAGCAAATTGTCCAGTTGCCGGAGTGGCTCAAGGGTCGCACCGAAATCGGCGAGGGCGCATGGATGCTGGGTATGGGGCACTACCGTCTTTTTATCATCGCTGTATGTGCGGCGCTCACTGTTGGCTTGCAGTATGTTCTGGCCAAGACCCGATTTGGCAGTCGTTTGCGCGCGTCAGTGGATGATCAACGGGTGGCAGCTGGTTTGGGTATCAACGTTAACGTGGTTTTCCTGTCTACTTTTGCCATGGGCTCCGGTCTGGCTGGCTTGGGGGGGGCGCTGGGGGCCGAAGTGCTGGGGCTTGACCCCACGTTTCCTCTCAAGTTCATGATCTACTTTTTGATTGTTGTGGCGGTTGGGGGCACGTCCAGTATCACCGGGCCATTGCTGGCAGCGCTTCTGCTGGGCATTGCCGACGTGGCGGGCAAGTACTACATCCCCAAACTGGGTGCGTTCATTGTGTATTGCCTGATGATCGCCATCCTGATCTGGCGTCCGCAAGGCTTGTTTGTGCGTCAGGGCGGCAAGTCATGAAAGACAGCCTGAATCCGCTGCTCGTCAGTCGGCGCTGGAAGCCATGGGAAGCGGTGTTGTGGGTGGTTGCATTGGTGTCGCCTTTGATGCTGCCCGGCCATGCACTCATCATCAATGAAATTGCCATCGTGGCGCTGTTTGCGGTGTCGCTTGATCTTATATTGGGGTACACCGGCATCGTCTCATTAGGACACGCAGCTTTCTTTGGCATGGGCGCTTACACAGCGGCATTGTTTGCCAAGCTGGTCATGCCCGATCCAACAGTAGGTCTGCTGGTTGCTGTGGTCGTAGCGACTGTGCTGGGTGCAATCTGCAGCATGACCATCATCCGCGGAAGCGACCTCACCCGGTTGATGGTGACGCTGGGTGTTGGTTTGATTCTGATGGAACTGGCGAACAAGCTGGACTGGCTTACCGGGGGTGCCGATGGCCTGCAGGGCGTGGTAATGGGCCCAGTGCTGGGGCGGTTTGAGTTTGACCTGTACGGCCGTACCGCCGCCTGGTACTCGATCACCGTGCTGCTGATCCTGTTTGTTATAGCCCGGCGCATTGTGAATTCGCCGTTTGGTGCCACGCTCAAGGCGATTCGGGACAACCGGTTGCGTGCTATGGCCATTGGTATCCCGGTTACTTCGCGTCTGGCGGTGATCTATACCGTGGCCGCTGGCATGGCCGGTGCAGCAGGTGCGTTGCTGGCACAGACCACCGGGTTTGCGTCGCTGGACCTGTTTGAATTCCACCGCTCGGCTGACGTGATGCTGATCCTGGTAATTGGTGGCACAGGCTGGCTGTACGGTGGTGTGGCTGGCGCCGTTGTGTTCAAGCTGATGCAGGATGTGATTTCTGCCATCACACCGCAATACTGGACATTCTGGATTGGCCTCTTCCTCGTGGTGTTGGTGATGGTGGGTCGGGAGCGCCTGCTTAAACCATGGACCTGGTTTTCACGTGGGGGCAAAGCATGAACCAACACATCGTGCTAAGTGCGCACGGTTTGATCAAGCGCTTTGGCGGTATCACAGCCACCAATAATGTCTCGCTGGATCTGCGCCGGGGCGCTCGGCATGCCCTGATAGGCCCCAATGGAGCGGGCAAAACCACATTGATCAACCTGCTCACTGGCGTACTGGAGCCCACCGAAGGGCGGATCACACTGGAAGGAGTGGACATCACGCAACTGGCGCCACATGAACGTGTCCGCCGTGGCATGGTGCGCACATTCCAGATCAACCAGCTTTTTGACACGCTCACACCCCTGGAAACGCTGGCGCTCACCGTTTCGCAGCATCAAGGTGTGGGTAGCAAATGGTGGCAGGCACTAGGCTCCAATCTCGCGGTCACCCGACGGTGCGAACAATTGCTGGAGCAGTTTCACCTGACAACGGTGATGAACCAGAAAACCAATGTGCTGGCCTACGGCAAACGTCGATTGCTGGAGATTGCGATTGCTCTGGCCTGCGAGCCGCGCGTGTTGCTGCTGGACGAACCCGTGGCCGGTGTGCCCGCCGGTGAGCGCGAAGAACTGCTGCAAACCGTGGCCGCGTTGCCAGAGGATGTATCCGTGCTACTGATCGAACATGACATGGATCTGGTCTTCAGCTTTGCCAATCGCATGACAGTGCTCGTCAACGGTACGGTTCTCACCGAGGGCGACCCCGACGCTATTGCCAATGACTCAAGGGTCAAGGCGGTGTATCTGGGGCACGGCGACGAAATCGTGCAGGAGGGCGCTAATGGCTGACCTTTTGAAAGTCGAAGGCCTGAGTGCAGGCTATGGCGAAGCGGTGGTGTTGCACGGTGTCTCGCTGTCATTGGCTGAGGGCCAAACCCTGGCTCTTCTGGGACGCAATGGCACCGGCAAGACCACATTGATCAACACGCTGGCCGGCGCTACCAGGCAGCATGCTGGTGGCATTTCACTTGGCAGTATTGCGCTGCACAAGTTGCCGTCCCATGAGCGTGCGGCGGCAGGTATTGGCTGGGTTCCTCAAGAGCGCAACATTTTCAAATCCCTCACAGTGGATGAAAACCTCACAGCGGTGGCAAGGCCTGCCCGCGCGGGTCGTTCAGCCCGGCAGTGGACACCTGAGCGGGTTTACGAGATGTTTCCACGCCTGGCAGAGCGCAAGACCAACCTGGGCACGCAGCTTTCTGGTGGCGAGCAGCAGATGCTGGCTGTGGGCCGCGCGCTGGTTCTGAACCCAACCTTGTTGCTGCTGGACGAGCCTCTGGAAGGCCTTGCTCCCATCATCGTCCAGGAATTGCTGCGAGCCATTCGCCGTATTACCCGCGAAGAAGGACTTTCAGCCATCATCGTGGAGCAGCACCCGCAGGCGATTCTGGCTATCTCGGATACCGCCGCCGTACTCGATCGTGGCACAGTTGTACATTCCGGCACTGCAGCTGGTCTGCGTGAACAGCCTGAATTGTTAGACCGGTTGCTGGGCGTTGCGCGGTAGCCCAGCCGGAGTGCATTGAACCTTATCCCTGCTGACGGTGAGCTTTTTGTGTAAGCCCTATTCTGGTGACCCATTCAACCCGCCCCAACCCCTCTTGAGGAGTAGACATGACACGCAAAACTGCCGCTGATTTTGATCAGGAACTACTGATTCTGTTTGACGCCTATGTGCACGGCACGATAGATCGTCGCGGCTTTCTGGACCGTGCCCAGAAGTTCGCTGTTGGTGGCGTGACCGCTGGTATGTTGCTGGCGTCACTGAGCCCGGACTTTGCTTCCGCACAGGTGGTTCCTAAAGACGACAAGCGCATCAAAACCGAGATCGTTGAATTCTCTTCGCCCAATGGCTATGGCACCGTCAAGGGCTACCTGGCCAAACCAGCCAATGCCACAGGCAAGTTACCTGGCGTATTGGTCGTCCATGAAAACCGTGGGCTCAACCCGCACATCGAAGATATTGCCCGACGTCTGGCACTGGACAATTTTGTAGCGTTTGCGCCGGATGCCCTGACACCGCTAGGCGGTTACCCAGGTGATGAAGACAAAGCGCGTGAGCTGTTCCCCAAGCTGGATCAGGCCAAAACGCGGGAAGATTTTGTAGCCGCTGCGGGCGTTCTGAAGAATCGGCCGGAATGCACGGGCAAAACCGGCGTCGTGGGTTTTTGCTACGGTGGTGGCATGGCGCACACGCTGTCGACCCGGTTGTCCGACCTCAATGCGGCCGTCTCGTTCTACGGTAATCATCCGCCGGTCGAGGATGCCGCCAAGGTGAAGTCAGCCCTGTTGATTCACTTCGCCGCAGTCGATGAGCGCATCAACGCCGCATGGCCTGCCTATGAGACTGCGCTGAAGGCGGCAGGTGTTCGTTACACGGCGCATCAGTACGCTGCGGGCACGCAGCATGGCTTCAACAATGACACTACACCCCGTTTTGATGCCACTGCGGCCAAACTGGCATGGGACCGCACGCTGGCATTTTTCAACCAGACGCTACGCGCCTGATTTTTTTTGAATGACTAGGGAGAACGTTTTGAGGCATGGTTTGACACGCATTTTGGTTCTGGCAGTTGCGCTGGCGACAGGTTTTGGGGCCAGTGCCCAGACATTCCCCTCCAAACCGGTTCGGATCATCGTGCCGTTTGGGGCCGGAGGTGTAGCTGATCTGACCGCACGCACGGTGGGTCAGAAGCTGTCGGAATCGCTGGGTCAGCCGGTGGTGATTGAAAACAAGCCCGGTGCCGGTGGCATCGTGGCTGGGGAAGCCGTGGCCAAGGCAGAGCCGGACGGTCACACGCTGCTGCTGATGTCCAACGGCACGGCGGTGAGTGCGGGCATGTTCAAGTCCTTGCCGTTTGACCCGGTCAAGGACTTTGTACCCATCTCGACGCTCGGCTTCTTTGACATTGCCATCGTCACGCCTGCAGAGTCGAAATTCAAGACCCTGGGCGAGTTGCTGGCATTTGCCAAAGCCAACCCCGGCAAGCTGAATCTCGGCACCATCAACATCGGCAGCACGCAAAATCTGGCGGCCGAGTTATTCCAGTCGACATCCGGTATTGACATGCAGATCGTGCCATTCAACGGCACCCCCGCCGTGATCACCGCCTTGCGTGGTGGCCAGATTGACGCCGCTGTGGAAATCCTGGGCCCCATCCTGCCGCAAATCACAGCCAAGGCGCTGCGTGCGCTGGCTGTCACTGGCGAAAACCGTGCAGCGGTTCTACCCGACGTGCCTACCGCGAAAGAAAGTGGACTACCCGCATTTGTGGCATCCAGTTGGAACGCATTGGCAGCACCGGCCAAAACACCGAAGGAAGTGGTTGCCCGATTAAACAAGGAAATTGCTGCGGCACTGAACTCGCCTGATGTGAAGAAAAAACTGCACGATCTGAACGTGGAGGCCTACTCCAGTACACCTGAGCAGGCAACCGAGTTGCTGGCCAGTGAAATCAAGCGCTGGGGCGCTGTTATCGTTCGCGCCAAAATTCCGCTGCAGTAATTGCAGCGCCGCATCCATCGAGGGCCGGTACCGTGAAATTTCAACACATCGGCATGATCGGTTACGGTGAGGTGGGCAAAATCTTCACCGCTGGTCTCAAAGACAGGGTGTCCGCCACCAGCGTGTGGGATCTCAAGTTTGATGCGCCAGCCCTGAAGGATGCACAAAAGGCCCACGCGGCGCAGGCGGGTCTAGCGGCCTGTCAGTCTGTTGCCGGGCTGTGCGCCAGTGCTGATCTTGTTATCTCGGCCGTCACGGCGTCCAACACGCTGGCCGTGGCGCAAGCCGCCGCGCCGCACATGCGCAGCGGCGCCGTGTTTCTGGACCTCAACTCGGCCTCGCCCGGCACCAAGCAGCTGGCCGCCGGGCTCATTGACGCAGCCGGTGCTAGGTATGTGGAAGCCGGCGTGATGACCTCGGTGCCGCCTTATGGTATCCGCGTGCCCATGTTGCTGGGTGGCGCCTGTGCGGCTGACCTGGCGGGAGTGCTCAATGCGTGGGGCATGAATTCCCGGGCGGTTTCGGATCAGCTGGGTGTGGCTAGCGCCATCAAGATGTGCCGCAGCGTGATGATCAAGGGACTGGAGGCGCTGGTGATCGAAAGCTACGCCACCGCCCGTGCCTACGGCGTGGAAGAGCACGTGCTCCCCACGCTGCAGGAGACCTTTCCCAGTATCGACTGGGAAAAGCAGGGCGCCTATTTCTTCAGCCGCGTGGTACAGCACGGCCAGCGCCGGGCGGAGGAAATGCGCGAGGCTTCCAACACCGTGAGCGAAGCCGGGTTCGAACCCTTCATGGCGCAGGCCATTGCCGACAAGCAGCAGTGGGTCGCCGATCAGGCCCGTGCAGGCGCGTTCACGGGCATGGAAAAAGAAGCACGCTGGCAGGATTTTGCTGATCGGCTGATTGCGAGTTCGCTATCAAGAGAGTAGCCACTCGCGCATATTCCACAAAGGCGGAAGGCCTCTTTCGGCATTGAAATGGCCCGTTTACGTTTCGTCACGAAAAACCGCCTATGCTGACAGCTGTTAACAGCCATTTGGCGGATGATCCGGGGATGATTCCGCTTTGGAGGTTCGCCATGAAACATCAACAAACGGTATGTGCCAAGGGCGCCTCCAACACGCTGGCGGGCGTCGCTCTGGCAGCGCTGCTCACAGCCTGTGGCGGCGGCTCCACCGTCACCCCGGTGGCTGTGACGCCAACCCCTGTGCCAGTCCCGATCCCCACACCAATGCCCGCACCGGCGCCTGCACCAACCCCGGGGGCGGCAGCCAAAACCACGATATTGAACTCGGGCCTGTCGGGCCCCTGGGGCCTGGCCTTCCTGCCGGATGGCCGCATTCTGGTTACGCAAAAGGCGGGCACGATGGTGATCGTCAGCGCCAGCGGCGCAACGGTCTCAGCGCCCTTCAGCCCCACGCTGCCCAATCTGGTCTCCAGTGGACAAGGCGGCTTGCTGGACGTGGCGCTGGATCCCGACTTTGATCTGACGTCCAACCCACGCATCTACTGGACATTCTCCGAATCCGGCACCGGTGGCGCTGGCACGGCTGTGGCGCGTGGCAACCTGGTTGCGAATGCATCGGGTAACGTCATTCAAAACGCCGAGGTCATTTACCGCCAGGTGCCCAAAGTAGGTGGTGACGGCCACTTCGGTTCACGCCTGGCTTTCCGCAGTGACAAGACCCTGTTTGTCTCCTTGGGTGAACGCCAGCGTGATGACCCGGCCAACCCCGGCACGGGGAACGCTCAAAATCTGGCGGCCACGCTGGGCAAGGTGATTCGCATCAACCGCGATGGCAGCGTGCCTGCGGGTAACCCCAACTTTGGTGTCGCCGGTGCATTGCCGGAAATCTGGAGTTATGGCCATCGCAACCCGCAGGGCGTGGCCATGAAGCCAGGGACCGATGACCTGTGGCTCACCGAGCACGGCCCGTTGGGCGGCGATGAACTCAACCGGGTTCTGGCCGGTCGCAACTATGGCTGGCCGCTGCGCAGTTATGGTTGCCCCTACAGCGCGGGTACCAATACCGTCGCCTGCCGGCCAGGTGGTGGCACGCATGCACCAACCTATGAAGAGCCCAAGCACTATTGGCTGCCCACTTCCACCGCGCCTTCCGGCTTGTTGTTTTACACCGGTACCCGTTTCGACGATCTGGGCTGGCAGGGCAACGTCTTCACGGGCGGTCTGGCGGGCTCGACACTCTGGCGCATCGTACTCAACGGTGACAACTTTGTATCCAAAGAAGAAGTGGCTGTGGTCAAAAGCCTGGGCCAGCGCATCAGGGTGGTCAAACAGGGCCCGGATGGCTGGATTTATCTGCTGACCGACGGTGGCCAGCTGGTTCGTCTGGAGCGCTGAATCCGGTTGGTGCGGCCGTCGGGAGTCAGTTAACGAGTTAGTCAGCCTTCACGCGGCCTGACTGGATCACCGGTTTCCAGCGTGCAATTTCACGCTGGATAAGGCTCGCAAACACCTCCGGCGTGTTAGGTGTGGCAATCGCGCCTTCGTTGTTCAAACGGGTTTTCAGCTCGGGCGAATTCAGCGACAGGTTGATCTGTGCGTTGAGCTTGGCAACGATCTCTTTGGGAGTGCCAGCGGGCGCCACCACGCCGTACCACTGGTCAGCTTCGAACTCCTTGTAGCCCGTCTCGGCCACGGTTGGCAGATCGGGCAGGGCGTCCACGCGTTTTGGGCTGGACACGGCTAGCGCGCGTACCTGCCCGTTTTTGATCTGGCTAATCACGGCTGGTGCACCCGTGAACAGCACCTGAATTTGCCCGCCCACCAAATCTGTGACGGCAGGTGCCGTGCCACGGTAAGGAATGTGCAGCATGGAGGTACCGGTCTGCACCTTGAAGTATTCGGTGGCCAGATTGGCAGCGCTGCCATTGCCGCCCGAGCCGTAGTTGAGCTGGCCGGGCTTGGACTTGGCCAGCGCCACCAGTTCCTGCACCGTGTTGGCTTTTACGCTGGGGTGCACCACTAGCACATTGGGCACGCGCGCCACCCAGGCTACTGGAGAGAAGCTTTTCACGGCGTCATACGGCAGGTTGGGGTAGAGAGACGGGTTCACCGCTAGCGTACCGATGTGGCCCATCAACAATGTATAGCCATCAGCCGGAGCTTTGGCTACCTTGTCGGCACCAATGGAGCCGCCAGCGCCGGGCACGTTCTCAATGATCACGCTCTGGCCCCAGGCCTTAGTCAATTCCAGGCCGATGGCGCGGGCCAGAATGTCGGTGGAGCCGCCGGGTGTGAACGGCACCACCAGCCGGATTGGTTTGGCAGGATAGGGTGCTGGGCTCTGCGCCAGTGCATTTTGAGTAACAAAAAGACCTGTAGCCCCTGTCAATATTGCGTAAGCAGCTATATTTTTAATAGTAATCATGGACTCTCTCTGAGTAATTTGTGAGGTATGTGTCAACAGATTAAAACGTAACCTGGATGGCCTGAATGAGTGCGGGGGTGATTTCCGGCATCACCCCGAACCAGGACTTGAATGCAGGTCGAGCCTGATTGAGCAACATGCCCAGGCCATTAACCGTGGGATTGCCGCGCAGCCGGGCGGCGGCGAGCAACGGTGTTTCCAGTGGGGTGTAGATCACATCAGACACCAGAGCATGTGCAGGCAGTTGGCTCAGGTTCAGGTCCAGCGCAGGCTGTTTGTCCATTCCCTGATTGGTGGTGTTCACCAGCAGGGCTACGTCGGCCAATGCTTCATGGCGCTGCTCCCAGGGGACCGCACGCACCGGTGCACCAAACTCCATTTGCAACGCCATTGCCTTGTTGCCACTTCGGTTACACACCCTGATTTCCCGGGCGCCACGATCGGCCAGCGCCACGATCACGGCGCGTGCGGCACCGCCTGCGCCCAGCACGATCACGGGCCCAGTATCCGCGCGCCAATCGGGCTGTGCATCGAGCAGGCTTTGCACGTAACCAAAGCCATCGGTGTTGGTCCCCGTCAATGAGCCGTCCGGCTTCACCACTACGGTGTTGATTGCGCCTATCCGGCGGGCCATGGGGTCTACCCGGTCCATCAGCGCCATGGCTTCCACCTTGTGCGGAATGGTGATGTTGCAGCCCGCAAAGCCCAGCGCGCGCAGGCCGCGTACGGCGTCTGGCAGGTTACTGGGTTCAACCGGCAGTAAAACATAAGAGCCGGTGAGGCCGTAGTGCTGAATCCAGTGGTTGTGCAGCGTGGGTGAACGCGAGTGAGACACAGGCCAGCCCATCACGCCGGCCAGTACGAATTTCTTTGCAGTGCTCATGGGCTCCTTGATGCTTTTGTGTTGCGTTGCCATTTTCCCTGAAAGTCTTTCAGACCCTTTCAGGCTTTTGAGCTAGGGTTCCCAAATACCGAGACAGCCACTTCCTGTATCAGGTCCAGCATGGCTTGCTGGGTCAATGTGGTGGTGCGGCCCGACGCCGTGGCAAGCGCCAGTTTGCTCACCAGTCTTGGTTTGAGAATGGGGTGTGCCAGATAGCTGCCGGGCTTGGCGGTGGAGGCCAGCGCGTAACGCGGCAGGATGGCATGGCCCGCACCATCTGCCACCAGATCCAGAATGGCCGCAACGCCATCAATCTCCAGACTGATCAGCGGTTTGCAGCCAATACCGGCCATTTGGGTTTCCACCAGCATACGGATGGCGTTGGGGCGGCTGGGAATCACCAGTGGCAGTTCAGCTACTTCTTTCAACGTGATCGGCAAAGCCTGCACTTTGGAAGCTTTCGATGGCCGCAGTGCGATCAGGTAAAGCGCTTCCTCCATCAGTGGCCGGGTTTCCAGTTCGGGCGATGGCGACGGGTTGTACAACAAGGCAATATCCAGTCGGCCGGTCAGCAGCCCCTCCTGCATTGAGATGGACAACCCTTCGCTGATGGACAACGCCGCACTGGGCAGGCGCTTGCGGAACTCGCGCGTGAGCGGCACGGTGAGCATTTTTGCAATGCTGGGGGGCAATCCCAGGGCCACACGCCCGGCCAGCGCGCCGCGCACCCGGCCCAGATCTTCGCGGGCGCGCTCCACCTGATGCAAAATGCCGCGGCCATGCTCAAGCAACAGCTTGCCAGCCTCGGTGGTTGTAACGCCACGGCCATTGCGCAGCAGCAGGTTTTGCCGCAATTCCACTTCCAGCAGGCGCACCTGTCGGCTCAAAGCGGGCTGGGCAATGTCCAGCACGCTGGATGCGCGCGTGAAACTGCCGAGTTCTGCCACCCGCACGAAGTATTCGAGTTGTTTGAGATCCATTTTCCGCTATTGCATACCTTCGGCTCCATTATGCCGAATCGTGATATCTGCTAGAGATCACGCCGGCTTGGCGAAGGGCATCGTCAGGGCCACAATCTCCGCCATGACGACCGAAATCAAAGGTATTTCCTCCATGGCCACACGCCTGGTTCTGGCTGAGCTCGTGGATCAGTTTCAGAAGATCTCGGGCTACAGTGTGGCTATCGAATCGGTGGGTGGTTTGGATGCAGCCAAACGCGTGCAGGCCGGTGAGGCGTTTGATGTGGTCATTCTGGCATCGGACGCGATTGACAAGCTGATGGCGGTGGGCCAAATACTGGTAGGCTCCAAAGTGGACTTGGTCCGATCGGGTGTAGCCGTCGCAGTGCGCGCCGGTGCACAAAAGCCAGACATCTCGACAGAAGCCGCGTTGCGCGACGCCGTGTTGGCCGCCCGCAGTATCAGCTACTCGACTGGCCCCAGTGGCGTTGCGCTGGCAAAGCTGTTTGAACGCTGGGGCATTGCCAGGGAGATTGAGGACCGTATTGTGCAGGCTCCGCCCGGCGTGCCGGTGGGAACGCTGGTGGCCCGTGGCGAGGTGGAGTTGGGTTTTCAGCAACTCAGTGAATTGCTGAACCTAGAAGGCATCACTGTGCTGGGCCCCTTACCACCGGCCATTCAGATCATCACCACTTTTTCTGCAGGTGTGTGTGCAGGCACCCATCAGTCCACTGCAGTGCGCGCCATGCTGAGCTACATGAACTCGCCCGAGGCCGCAGCAGCCAAGCGCAGCCAGGGCATGGAGCCGGCCTGATGCCGCTGCCCAGCAAATCAAATTTGAATCCGAGGAGAAATAAATGAGCCAAACCAACCCCATCATCATCGACTGCCACGGCCACTACACCACAGCACCCAAAGCTCTGGAGAACTGGCGCAACCAGCAAATCGCCGGTATCAAAGACCCGTCAGTCATGCCCAAAGTGGCTGACCTGATAATCAGCGACGACGAATTGCGCGAAACCATCATTCAGAACCAGCTCAAGCTGATGAATGAGCGGGGCTCAGACCTCACCATCTTCAGCCCGCGCGCCAGCTTCATGGCACACCATATTGGCGACTTCAATGTGTCCAGCACCTGGGCAGCGATATGCAACGAGCTGTGCTATCGCGTCTCCCAGCTCTTCCCCGACAACTTCATCCCTGCAGCCATGTTGCCGCAAAGCCCTGGCGTGGACCCCAAAACCTGCATCCCCGAGCTGGAAAAATGCGTGAAGGAATACGGCAACGTCGGTATTAACCTGAACCCCGATCCATCTGGCGGCCACTGGACCTCGCCTCCGTTGAGCGATAAGCACTGGTACCCCATCTACGAAAAGATGGTGGAGTACGACATCCCCGCCATGATCCACGTCAGCACCAGTTGCAATGCCTGCTTTCACACCACTGGCGCGCATTACCTGAACGCTGACACGACGGCCTTCATGCAGTGCCTGACCAGTGACCTGTTCAAAGACTTCCCTACCCTGCGATTTTTGATCCCGCACGGTGGCGGTGCGGTGCCTTACCACTGGGGCCGTTTCCGGGGTCTGGCGCAGGAGCTGAAGAAGCCACTGCTGGAAGAACACTTGCTTAACAATATCTTCTTTGACACCTGCGTCTACCACCAGCCCGGTATTGACTTGCTCAACACCGTGATCCCTGCGAAGAACGTACTGTTTGCCAGCGAGATGATTGGTGCCGTGCGTGGCATCGACCCGAAAACCGGAAACTACTACGACGACACCAAGCGCTACATCGAAGCGTCCAAAATTCTCAGCAACGAAGACCGTTACCAGATCTATGAAGGCAACACGCGCCGCGTGTTCCCACGGCTTGATGCTGCCTTGAAATTGAAAGGAAAATGAAATGACCACCCTCGGAATCGTTAAACGCAACATCGTCCGGGCCGATAAGGCCGCGGTTGCCCAGCTCGGCAAATTTGGTGTGGCCACCATCCATGAAGCGCAGGGTCGGGTTGGCCTGATGAAGCCTTACCTGCGCCCGATCTACCAGGGTGCCAAAATTTGCGGCACTGCTATCACGGTGCTGACGCAGCCCGGCGACAACTGGATGCTGCACGTGGTGGCCGAGCAGATTCAGCCGGGCGATGTGGTGGTGTTGGCCTGCACGTCAGAAAACAACGATGGTATGTTCGGCGACCTGCTGGCCACATCGTTCCAGGCGCGCGGTTGCGCAGGTCTGATCAGCGACACCGGCGTGCGTGACGTGAAAGACCTCACGTCGATGAACTTCCCCGTGTTTGCCAAGTCCATCCATGCCAAAGGCACCATCAAGTCCACACTGGGCTCAGTCAACATTGCCGTTGTGTGCGCGGGCGTTAACGTGAACCCCGGTGACGTGGTCATTGCGGATGATGACGGTGTGGTGGTCGTGGCTGCAGCAGATGCACAAAAAGTAGCGGATGCGTCGCAGGCCCGCGAAGACCTCGAAGGTGAAAAGCGCGCCAAGTTGGCCGCAGGTGTGCTGGGGCTCGACATGTACAACATGCGCGAGCCACTGGCCAAAGCCGGCTTGAAATACATCGACTGAAGGTGTCCCATGTCCAAACCAACATCTGGTGATTTCACCAAAACTCCTGGCTGGCTGGATTGGTATACCGGCCCTGCAAAGCCCCGGTTCAAACTCCCCGCAGGCGCTGTGGATGCGCATTGCCACGTGTTCGGCCCAGGCGCTGAGTTCCCCTATGCGCCGGAGCGCAAATACACACCGTGTGACGCGTCCAATCACCAGTTGTATGCGTTGCGCGACCACCTTGGTTTCGAGCGCAACGTGGTGGTGCAGGCTACCTGCCACGGGGCGGATAACCGCGCCATGGTCGATGCGCTGGTGTCTTCTGGCGGCAAGGCGCGTGGCGTGGCTACCGTCAAGCGCAGCGTGACCGATGAAGAACTTCACGCCATGCACGCGGCCGGTGTGCGGGGTGTGCGCTTCAACTTCGTCAAGCGCCTGGTGGACTTCACGCCAAAGGACGAATTGATTGAAATTGCCAACCGCATCAAGCCGTTGGGCTGGCATGTCGTCATCTATTTCGAAGCGGTTGATTTGCCCGAGCTGTGGGACTTCTTCACCGCTTTGCCCACCACCGTGGTAGTTGACCACATGGGTCGCCCGGATGTGAGCAAGCCGATTGACGGGCCCGAGTTTGAGCTGTTCGTGAAATTCATGCGCCAGCATCCGAATGTGTGGAGCAAGGTGAGCTGCCCCGAGCGCTTGTCGGTTACAGGCCCCAAGGCACTGAATGGTGAACGCAACGCATATAAGGACGTGATCCCGTTCGCGCGGCTCATTGTGGAAACCTTTCCCGACCGCGTGCTGTGGGGCACCGACTGGCCCCACCCCAATCTCAAAGATCACATGCCTGATGATGGCTTGCTAGTGGACTTTATCCCCCATATCGCCACAACACCCGAGCGTCAGCGTAAGCTGTTGGTCGATAACCCCTTGCGGCTGTACTGGCCCGAGGAAGTGAAAGGTTGAACCATGTCCCTCGAAAAAAATTACCTCGACGTGCCCGGCACAACGATTTTTGATGCCGAGCAAAGCCGCAAGGGTTATCACCTGAACCAGTTTTGCATGTCGCTCATGAAAGCGGACAACCGCCTGCGCTTCAAGGCCAATGAGCGCGCCTACCTCGACGAATGGTCCATGACCGAGGAGCAGAAGCAGGCCGTGCTTACGCGGGACCTGAACCGCTGTATTGCGGCTGGCGGCAATATTTACTTTTTGGCCAAGATTGGTGCCACCGATGGCAAAAGCTTCCAGCAAATGGCGGGCAGCATGACGGGTATGACCGAAGAGGAATACCGCAACATGATGATCAGCGGCGGTCGTTCGGCCGACGGCAACCGGGTAGTGGGTGAAGATGGCGACGCCCAGGCGCACCGCCAGCCACAAGGCAAAGCAGGCAACAAAGTGAGCAACTGACATGGCAAAAATTACCGCAAGTGTTTACACCTCGCACGTGCCCGCGATTGGAGCCGCGCTCGATCTGGGTAAAACCCAGGAACCCTACTGGCAACCCGTGTTCAAAGGCTACGAGTACTCCAAACAATGGATGAAAGACAACAAGCCAGATGTGATCTTTCTTGTCTTCAACGACCACGCCACCGCGTTTAGCCTGGAGATGATTCCCACATTTGCAATTGGTACTGCATCGTCTTATCAGCCTGCCGATGAAGGCTGGGGCCCGCGCCCCGTACCCGTAGTGCAGGGTCACCCGGATCTGGCCGCACACATCGCCCAGTCAGTCATTCAGCAGGACTTTGACCTCACCATCGTCAACAAGATGGATGTAGACCACGGCTTGACCGTGCCGCTGTCCCTGATGTGCGGGCAACCACCTGCGTCTGACTACAACTGGCCCTGTCCGGTGATTCCCTTTGCGGTCAACGTGGTGCAGTACCCCGTGCCATCGGGCCAGCGATGCCTGAACCTGGGCAAGGCGATTCGCAAGGCGATTGAGTCATACGATGATGACTTGAATGTGCAGATCTGGGGCACTGGTGGCATGAGCCACCAACTCCAGGGGCCGCGTGCGGGTCTTATCAACAAAACGTTCGACAACGCTTTTCTTGACCGCATGATTGCCGATCCACAAGGCCAGGCTACCGTGCCACACATCGATTACGTGCGTGAAGCGGGTAGCGAGGGCATTGAACTGGTAATGTGGCTCATCGCACGTGGCGCCATGTCTGACCTCAATGGCGGACCGGCGCCGACCGTAAAGCACCGCTTTTACCATGTACCCGCCAGCAACACCGCCGTGGGCCATCTGATTCTGGAGAACAATTAAATGAGCAAAACCATCAAAGTGGCCCTGGCTGGCGCAGGTGCCTTCGGTATCAAGCACATCGACGGCATCAAGAATATTGACGGCGTTGAAGTGGTCTCGCTCATCAGCCGCGATCTGGAAAAGACCAAGGAAATTGCCACCAAATATGGTATCAGTCACGTCACCACTAATCTGGAAGAAAGCCTGGCCCTTAAAGAAGTGGATGCCGTCATCCTGTGTACTCCCACGCAAATGCACGCCGGGCAAACCATCGCCTGCCTGAAAGCAGGCAAGCACGTGCAAGTAGAAATTCCCTTGGCCGACACGCTCAAAGGCGCGACTGATGTGGTGGCGCTGGCCAAGACCAGTGGCCTGGTTGCCATGTGTGGCCATACCCGCCGCTTCAACCCTAGCCACCAGTACGTGCACAAGGAAATCACTGCGGGAAAGTTCAACATTCAGCAGATGGATGTGCAGACTTATTTCTTTCGCCGTACCAACATGAATGCACTGGGTCAGGCGCGCAGCTGGACGGACCACCTTCTGTGGCACCACGCCGCGCACACGGTTGATCTGTTCGCCTACCAGTGCGGCAGCCCCATCGTGAAAGCGAATGCCGTGCAGGGGCCGATTCACCCAGCGCTGGGTATTGCCATGGACATGAGCATCCAGCTCAAGGCTGCTAACGGTGCGATCTGCACTTTGTCTTTGAGCTTCAACAACGATGGCCCGCTGGGCACCTTCTTCCGCTACATCGGTGACACGGCAACTTACCTGGCCCGCTACGATGACTTGTATAACGGCAAGGAGGAAAAAATTGATGTGAGCAAGGTTGATGTGAGCATGAACGGCATCGAACTGCAAGACCGCGAATTCTTCGCTGCCATCCGCGAAGGCCGCGAGCCTAACAGCAGCGTCGCTCAAGTGTTGAACTGCTACCAGGTGCTGCACGACCTGGAACAGCAACTAGCCTGATCACCGCCATGCAACAGCGACAACTTGGCCCCTTTCAAGTCTCGGCTATCGGCTTGGGCTGCATGAACCTCAGTCATGCCTACGGTGCACCCGTATCCGGGGAACAGGGAGAACGTGTCTTGTTGAGCGCACTGGACGCAGGTGTCACATTATTTGACACTGCGGCGCTCTACGGCTTTGGGGCCAATGAAACACTGGTAGGCAGAGTTATGAAGCCGCACCGCCAGAAGTTCACTCTTGCCAGCAAATGCGGCATGCAGGGTGTGGATCTGGCAGATGACGGCAAGCTGGTTCGGGTGATCGACGGCCGTCCCGATACCATCAGGAAAACCTGCGAGATGAGTCTGCGCCGTCTGCAAACCGACGTGATTGACCTGTATTACCTGCACCGCTGGGACAAGCGGGTGCCGATTGAAGACAGCGTGGGCGCTTTGAGTGATCTGGTGCGCAAGGGACATATTCGCAGCGTTGGCCTGAGCGAGGTTTCTGCCGCGACGCTGCGCAAAGCCCATGCGGTGCACCCCATTGCCGCCGTGCAGACGGAGTATTCGCTGTGGACCCGCAACCCCGAGATCGCCGTGCTGCAGGCCTGCAAAGAACTAAGCGTGGCTTTTGTCGCCTTCAGCCCGGTGGCGCGCGGCTTTCTGTGTGGCCCCATGGATGTGAACGCGCTGGATGCCAAAGACATTCGCCGCATGATGCCGCGCTTTGCACCTGACAATTACGCAGCCAACCGCAAGTTGCTGTCTGCCTTCAACGCACTGGCTGCCGAGGCCGGTTGCAGTCCATCACAAATGGCGCTGGCGTGGCTGCTGGGCAAGGACGAGCACATCATCCCGATACCCGGAACTACCCGCGTGGAGCACCTCACGGATGATCTGGGTGCGCTGAATGTCAAGTTTGGCACCGACATGGTGGCCCGGCTGGATGCCCTGATCAATGAAAAGACGGTGGTCGGTGAGCGCTACAACCCGCAGGGTACGAGTGAAGTAGACACTGAAAACTTCGCCTGATGCCATCAACTGCCTCCAGTTGAAATAAAACGAAACAAACCGATACCGCCGCGAGATGACCCGGCGGGTGCCCAGCGCGAAACTGACAGCCTTGTTCAACCACTTATTGGTAAAAGGAAAACTGTCATGAAACCTTGGATCAAACGCACCCTCTACGGCGTCTTTGGCGCAACCATTCTTGTCGGCGGACTCTCGGCCTGTTCGCGTGGCCATCACGGCCAATGGAGCGAGCAAAACGTCACGGAAGTTCGCGGTAAAGTCATTGACAAGGTCAGCAGCAAGCTAGACCTCAACGAAGCACAAAAGCAGAAACTGGGTGTGCTGGCCGATGAAATCATTGCCTCACGCACCGCCTTCCGGGGCAAGGACTCCGACCCGCGCGTCGAGATTCAGGCCATGATGTCTGGCAACAAATTTGACCGCACCCGTGCGCAAGCCATGCTGGAGCAGAAAACCCAGGTAGTGCAGGGCAATGGCCCCAAAATGATCGCTGCTCTGGCGGACTTCTATGACAGCCTGAACCCCGAGCAGCAAAAGCAGGTTCGCGAGAAGATGGAGCGCCGCAAAGGCTGGTTTGATCGCGGTTGATGCTGGTGGCCATCGTGTCCCCCACTCTGCAACCCCTTCACCTTCTGGCCCAGAGTGCAAGGGCCCACGCCCCTGCGCTACTGGCCGGGGCGGACGACCCCCACGCCGAGCTGATGGCGCTTGTGTGGGGTCCGCGGTTTGACCGCGAGCATGCACATAGCCTTCTGGCCGCATTACCCTGGCCAGAGCCCGCCATCATTCATACACTTGAGCAGGCCGCCACGCAGTTTGACCGCCTGGCGTTGGCGCAACAGCAGCGCGTACGTCAATTGATTCAGCGGCATTACGGACTACACCAAAGCCAGTGGGACAATGCCATCAGCTACTCCTAAACCCCATGCACCGTGTTTTGCTGATTGACGACGACAAACAGCTCGGCCCACCGCTGGCCACCTATTTCCAGCGGTTCGAGCTGTCGCTGACCCACGCGCTCAAGCCGAGCGACGGGCTGGCTCGGCTACGTGCGGGCGGGTTTGATGCTGCCATTCTGGACGTGATGCTGCCCGAGATGGATGGTTTCGAATTGTGTCGCACCATCCGAAAGGAGAGTGATATCCCTATCATCATGCTCACAGCGCGCGGCGAGGTGATGGATCGTGTGGTGGGGCTGGAGCTGGGTGCGGATGATTACTTGCCCAAGCCGTTTGAGCCGCGCGAGTTGGTGGCGCGTGTGCAGACTGTGCTGCGTCGGCGCGTCGGCAACAGCAGTGCAAGTCAGCCGAAAGTTGCTGGAAATGAGCTGGGCATTTTGCATTTTGAAGGCGGCCTGACCATCGACCCCGCACGTCGCAGCGTCACGCGGCTGGGCGACGAAGTGGAGCTCACCGGTACCGAATTCGAGTTGCTGCACCTGCTGGCCCGCGAGAGCGGCCGCGTGTACAGCCGTGATGACATCCTCAACCAACTGCGTGGACAGGAGGCCGAGCTGTTCACCCGCGCGGTGGACATTGTGGTCAGCCGACTGCGCAAGAAGCTCGAGCCGTTGGATTGCATTAAAACCCTTCGTAATGCCGGCTACTCGCTAGCGCTGCGCAAGTCGCCATCATGACCAAACCCTGGCACCGTCGCGCCCGCCACGCAGTTGGGCACTCGCTCAAGGTGCGGCTGGTGCTGGTGTTTCTGCTACTGGCCGGGGCCATGGCGTTCACCTTCATCAGCGGCGTGCAAAAAGCGCTCTCCGTGGGATGGCGCGATGGCGCACGTCCGATGTTGATGGACTATGTGGACCGTCTGGCTGCCGATATCACCGCGGACAAAAGCGGGCCACCCAGGATCGAGCGCGCCAAAGCCATCGCCCAGCGCCTGCCCGTTACCGTCACCATCACAGGCCCGCAGATCAACTGGCAGTCTCACCCCGGCCAGAGCCGACCGGAATGGCAGCGCGACAAGACTGACAGCGAAGACCATTGGAATCGCGAACGTTGGGGCGGCGACAAAGACTGGCAGCGTCTGCTCAGGCGCACTACCGCTGACGGACACACCATTGAATTCGGCCTGAACGACGAAGCTTTTGAACGGCGCCCGCGGCTCGTCGGCTTCACGCTCACCGCTTTGCTGCTGCTCACGCTGCTGGCTTTCTTGTATATACGCCGCCTGCTGCGCCCGCTGGACGATATTCGGGCAGGTGCCATGCGGTTTGGCGTTGGCGAATTTGGCCAGCCCATCCCGGTGCGTAAGCCGAACAAGCCCGACGAGCTGGGCGAGCTGGCCGCAACCATCAACACCATGGGCGCAGACATTCACCAGATGCTGGACGCCAAGCGTGCGCTGCTGCTGGCCATCAGCCACGAGCTGCGCAGCCCGCTTACCCGTGCACGGCTCAACACCGAGCTGCTGCCCGAGACGCCTGACGTGCAGCCCAGCCGTGAAGCGCTGCTGCGTGACTTGGTGCTGATGCGTGATCTCGTGACCGACCTGCTGGAAAGCGAGCGCCTCGCCAGCCCGCATGTGGCGCTGCAGCGCGAGCCTATGGATCTGGCCTCGCTGACGGCGGAGGTGGTCAGGGACGTGGTGGCCAGTCTGCCCAATGACCCAGCTGCTACCCAAACTATTTCCCAAACGGTCACACAAAACGTGGCTGCAGATGTGCCCCGCCTGTCGCTGGACCTCACCCGCATGCGCCTGCTGCTGCGCAACCTGCTGGACAACGCGTTGCGCCACAACCTGCCCGTAGACGGTTCAAGGCCACAACCTGTTGTGATCGACTTGCGAGGCACGCCAAAGGGGGGAGCCCTGATTACCGTGCGCGATTTTGGCCCCGGTGTAGAGGAAGCCGCGCTGCCTCACTTGGCCGAGCCGTTTTACCGGCCGGACGCTGCGCGTGAGCGTGCCACGGGTGGTGTGGGGCTGGGGCTATATTTGTGCAAATTGGTCGCCCAGGCGCACGGGGGCACTTTCAGCGTGCGCAATGCCGGTCCGGGGCTGGAGGTCCGCGTCGAATTACCCGGTTGAATCTGCCTTTTTTTGTTGAAATGGTCGCGCGGGTTTGTTGCTAGACTTGGCCCGCAATGCCTTCCGCACCTCCGAATCCCCGTAGCACCCAGTGGTTGGTGGCCGCTTGTGCCTTTTTGGCCACTGCGGCTGTGGTGACGGCATTTACTCTGCATTCGGAGAAGCAAGACCTCGCTGACGCCCGCAGCCGGGCTTCAGCTCTGGCATCAGACCATTCCCAAACCCTTCAGCGCGGCATCGAGCGGGCTCTGTCGGCCACGTATGCCGGTGCTGCGCTCGTTCGGCAGGGGCAAGTGCAGGGGCAGGTACCGGGATTTGAAGCGGTCGCCACTGAAATGCTGCCTTTCTACCCCGGCATTGTCGCCCTGGCCCTATCTCCGGGCGGGGTCATTAACCAGGTGGTTCCTCTTGCGGGCAATGAAAAAAGCCTTGGCTTCAACCAGTTGAAGGACCCCAGGCAAAACAAGGAGGCTTTCCTGGCGCGAGACACGGGCAAGCTGACATTGGCTGGCCCTCTGAACCTAGTGCAGGGCGGCATGGGGCTCGTCGGACGTTTGCCGGTTTTCTTGAATGACGAACAACAGCAACCCGTATTTTGGGGGTTCTCCAATGTCACGCTGCGTTTTCCGCAGGCACTGGCCCCGGCGCGTTTGTCCCGGTTGACGGAGCAGGGCTATGCCTACGAGCTCTGGCGTACGGTGCCCGAGACGGGCGAGCGCCAAATCATTGATGCATCCGGCGAACTGCCTCTGGACCGGGCGGTCCAGCATCAGGTGGAGCTGCCCAATGGTCAATGGAATTTGAGCCTATCGCCCGTTGCAGGCTGGGAACGGTCAGAGAATTCCACACTCAAGTTCTCTATTGGTTTGCTGCTCAGCTCCCTGATGGCCTACCTGACGTGGCTGTTGTATGAAATGAAGCTGCGCGATGACCGCCTGGAGGTCGAGGTGAGTGAGCGCACCACTGAGATCCTGGTAACCCAGCAACAATTGCAGGCCACCCTGCGCGCCATTCCAGACCTGCTGTTCGAGCTGGATCTGCACGGAATCTACTACAGCGCCCACTCTGTGCGGCCCGAGCTGCTGTACCGCCCCGTGAGCGAAATCATTGGCAAATCTGTCACGGAGACGATGCCACCCGATGCGGCCGACGTGGTACTGGACGCCTTGCAGGAAGCCAATGAACGGGGTTTGTCCATTGGCAGGCAGTTCCGGCTGCCATTGGCCGGTGCCGAGTACTGGTTTGAGCTCTCCGTATCGCGCAAGTCCGACGTGGCGGGCGAAGATGCGCGTTTTGTGGTGCTGTCCCGGGACATCACCCAGAACAAGCAGGCCGAAGCGCAAATCCGCCTACTGGCGCACTATGACTCACTCACCGGGCTGCCCAACCGGGCCTTGCTGGCTGCACGTTGCAAGCAGGCCCTGAGCCTGGCGCAACGCAACCACACTTCGCTGGCCATCATGTTCTTGGACTTGGACCATTTCAAGAACATCAACGATGCGCTGGGGCATCAGACCGGCGATGATTTGCTGGTGGCGCTGGCCAACCGGCTCATAGCGACCGTGCGTGAGCAGGACACGGTTTCCCGGCTGGGTGGTGACGAGTTCATCCTAGTCTGCCCCGATACCGACGCCACCGGTGCAGCGCATCTCGCCGACAAATTGTTGAACTCCGCTTTGCGGCCGTTTGAGCTGGGCCATCATGAACTGGTCGTCACGCCCAGTATCGGAATTGCCTTATACCCGGACGATGGTGCCGACTTTGAAGCCCTCTCGCGGTGTGCCGATGCCGCCATGTATAAGGCCAAGCAGGACGGACGCAACAGCTATCGCTTCTTCACGGCCGCCATGCAGGCCAGGTCGGACCGGACCCTGATGCTGGAAAATGCCCTGCGCCGTGCGCTGGAGCGTGACCAGATGAGTCTGGTGTACCAGCCCCAGGTGTCACTGGAAACAGGCCGCATCGTGGGTGCCGAGGCGCTGCTTCGGTGGAATCACCCCGAGCTGGGGGCCGTGTCGCCAGCAGAATTCATTCCCGTGGCGGAAGTGACCGGTCTTATCCTGCCCATCGGCGAGTGGGTGATGCGTACCGCCGTAGCGCAACTCAAGGCCTGGCTGGCCGATGGCATGCCGCCCATTACGCTGGCCGTCAATCTGTCATCCGTGCAGTTTCGCCATGCTGATTTGCCGGAGCTGGTGACCACCATTCTGCAAGAGGCCCAACTGCCCGCCGGGATGCTGGAACTGGAGCTGACCGAGGGCGTCGCAATGAACGATCCGCTGGGCGCGATCGCCATCATGAACAACCTGCACGAGCGGGGTGTACGCATGTCGATTGACGACTTCGGCACTGGCTATTCATCGTTGAGCTACCTGAAGAAGTTTCAGGTCTACAAGGTCAAGATCGACCAGACCTTTGTGCGCGACATCACCGAAGACCCCGAAGACAAAGCCATCGTCGGCGCCATCATCAGCATGGCCACGAGCCTGGGCATGCAGACCATCGCCGAAGGTGTCGAGACAGCAGGTCAACTGGAATTTTTGCAGGCCAAGGCCTGCACCGAGGCGCAGGGATACTACTTCAGCAAGCCCTTGCTGCCGGCGCAGTTCCAAGACTTCTGGCGCGAGTACCAGGCGAGTGCCAAGCCCTCCACCTTTGCGTCGTTCTGATCTTCAGCTGGTGTAGATCACTGAAACGTGCTCCGTGCCGCTCTCGGGCAGCCACACCTCTCCGGGGCGGCCCAGAATCTGGCGCACATTGGCACTGTCGCGCGGCATCGGGTAGCGTTCGAACTTTTCGGTGCGTGGGTCAAACGACACCGTCGTGTTATTTGCCCACTCACTCACCCAAACCACATCGCGCTCGTCCACATATACCGCGTAGGCGCGAGGCTCGTTGCCAGGCAGCTTCCAGGTGCGCCAGCGGCTGGCAGTCGTTGTGGCGGCGGGGTCGTGCACCGAGAGGTTGCCACTGTTCCACTCGCTCACCCAGATGCGGCCCCGGCGGTCGCTCCACACGCGGCGTGCACCCTGGTTCGGCGTGGGTGGCTCCACTACGGTGGATTCGCCCGTGCGCCGGTCCACGCGCGCAACGAAGCTGCCCGCCAGCGAGCACCACCACACATCGCCCGCTGGCGTGGCGCAGATGCCGTAGGGCCCGCGCCCTTTGGGTGAAGACCGTACGCTCACCTGGCCCGTCTTCACCGCGACCTTACCCACGTAGCCGCTCTGGCCCGTGAACCACAGGTCGCCATCGCCGTCAAACGCGCAGGTGTTTAGGTTGGTATACGGCGTGCCCTCGGGCAGGGGAAAGCTGCGCACAGCACGAGCTGGCCAGCTAACTTGCACGATGGCATTTTGCCCGCTGTCTGTCACCCAGGCGGCCTTGTCCGGCCCCTGAATCACCCCGTGGGGCGACGAGCCTGCTCCCAATGCTATCAACTCCGTGCGGCCCGTCTTGGGATCAATCCAGCCCAGGTGACCGCTGGCCTGGGCGGTGAACCACACGCCACCGTCCGACGCGGGCGCCAGATCGTGAATACCGGTGCGCCGCGAGGTGGCCAGCTTCCAGCTTTGCAGCTTGCCGGTACCAGCGGTTGCAGTCGTTGCCTGCGCTAGCGCGGGCGGCGCCCACACGCCGGTGAGAGACAAAGCGCCTGCGGCACCGGCTGCGCCGAGTGCGTGGCGTCTGCTGATGGAGCCCATG
>ENA-UOWO01001429-UOWO01001429.1-activated-sludge-metagenome-genome-assembly--contig:-NODE-1429-length-31790-cov-6.679156_pt1 | contig 31790 bp, 28 predicted proteins | sample MGYA00238148_ERZ761564 | MGnify/ENA primary metagenome ERZ761564 (study PRJEB28885, sample SAMN05720194) | activated sludge metagenome | isolation source: Anaerobic digester | place: USA...
ATGGCATAGCTGCCTCCTGAAATAGTTTCCATGGGGTATATCCTTTCCACAAACCCTCTGTTCTCGGTGCAAAATACCCTGTATCAAGGTCAAGTGTCAGACTTCCGGGTTTAAATGTTTGTATTTTCACCGCATCGGCACCTGCTTCAGCCATAGCTTCGATGGTTTTTACGGCAAGATTGAAATCTTGATTGTGATTTGCCGATAGTTCAGCAATTATGAAGGTTTTTTGTTGCTTTATCATTGATTCATGCTATTTATAATTATTTCAGCAACGCGCGAAACACCACGGCCATCAACAAGCAATTTTCCTGATTCAGCCATATAAATTCGTTTATCGGCATCCTGAATCAAGCTTTTAATACATGTAATCAAAGCATCAGAAGTAAGATTTTCTGCCAATCCCAAATCAGCAATAATGTCATGATGTTTTTGGGCCAGAGTTTTACTGCCCAGGGCGTTGCTTTCGGCATGAGATACCGAAATTACCGGAATACCCAGATACAGTAATTCGTAGGTCGTAATTCCAAAGGTACATATGGCCAAATCGGCATCGATTAGTTCTTTCTCATTGTATGGTATAACAGTGAAATATGCAGGTAAAACTTTTTTCAATTTTTCGAGTTCCTCACCAAATGCTATTGACAGTCCATAGAGAACTTTAAAACGAACATTTTCCCATGAATAAACCATTAGAATCCGGAGTATTTTCAGCAACACCTGTTTGGGGTCGCTGCCACCTGTGGTTATAGCTATTTGGATGTGTTGTGCCGGTGTGTATGTATTCCTGCGAAGCCCGGATAACTTATGGTTAAGAACGATGTAGTCGGCACCCATATGTACCTGTCCTTTCCCTGTCATCATACCCGACTCATCAATAAGGTTCTGAGGAGTGTGTTCCGATGGTAGTATATAGTGGTCGCAGGTACGAATTCCCGGACTTATATAGTGCATCATTATTATACGGCAGTTTTTTTTTAGTGCTTTGATTTCTTCTTCCGAATAATTATATACCCTGTCGATAAAAAGTACATCTGGACGAAAAATGCTAATGTTTTCCGAAAGCAAGTTGAATTCTTCATGCGTTTCTGCAAGTTGAAACAGAATCTTTTCATTAAGCAAAACTTCTTGTGCTGCATCGGAAAAAGACCCTAGAAACTCAATTTCAGGAGAATGTAATTCCGATTGTTTTCTAATTTCGTTTACTATCGAAACACAGCGAATCAGATGTCCGAACCCTATCTGAGAGTTTCCGTCTGTTCTGAATAGAATTTTCATTTGACTTCACCAATAATTCTGGCCGGGTTTCCAACCACTTTGGTGTAATCGGGAACGTCTCTAATAACATTTGAGTGTTGCCCCACAATTGACCATTCACCAATAGTAACCCTGTCGAGGGTGGTAGAATTTACTCCAAGAAATGCGCCCTGTTTCAAATGAACGTGTGCTCCAACAATTGAATTAGAGGTTACATAGGCATAATCATCAACAGTGCAATTATGCCCTACGGTAGCATGCCCGTAAACTTGTATAAAATTGCCCATTGTCGCATTGGGTCCGACAATCGAAAATGCCTGAATACTCACCCCGTGCCCTATGGTTGCAGCTTTCGAAACAACGGCATTTGGGTGTATTAAATTTGCAAATCGTTCCAGCGGAATATTAAGGTCATGAAGCTTATACAAAAAATTGAAGTTTAATTTTATAGAAATCAATGCGTAAAAGAAATACACATCCGGGTCGGCAAGATATTTTTGAGCCACGTCGTGCTCAACTTTTCCTAGAATTGGGTACTCATTGATATATCCTTCTTCAAAGTCGTTGAGGAATCCCAATATATCCCAAGTGTGTTTCACTTTGTTTATTTCTTCGGCAATCTGCGCAATTACAGTTCCGTTGCCATAACCTCCAATAATAATCAGTTTCATTTTTGTTTCGATTGAATTAATTTAACCCTTTCAATAATATGTTTTGCTTTAACCACAAGAGGCGGTCCAATGAAACTGCCGTTTATAATTGCAACGCCTTTACCCATACTTCGGGCTTCTTCATCAAGGCGGAGAATTTCGTAAGCTTCTTTAATTTCTTCTTCCGAAGGGGAATAATGTCGGTTGGGAACAGCATTTTGCTTGGGATGCAATGTCCACATTCCTGCATACCCTAAAGTTCTACCCATCTGACAATGTTTTTCAAGACCTTCCTCGTCGTGAATTTTAATATACGCAGCATCAATAGGAATAAGATTATAAGTTCTTGCAACCATGGCAACCCATGCACGAGGTGAGAACAAGCTAACGGCTTTGTCGAAGTCCCTGATTCCTTGTAAATCGCTTACGAAATCTTCGGAACCAAAACCTATGGCAACATTGCGACTTGATGCCGTTGCAATTTCATCGGCTTTAATAATTGAGGAAGATGTTTCAAGAATGGGAATTATTTTAAATGTTCCAACCGGCATTCCTTTCTTATATTCAATGGCTTCGAGCAGTTTATCGAAGAAAACAATGTCCTGTGCGTTATAGGTTTTCGAGAATAAATACCCATCCACTCCTGGAATAGTGGTTTGCATTACATCGTCAAGCAGAAATCCGCTCTGTCTTTCGTTAATGCGTATAAATACGGCATAGTCTTTAAACATTCCGCTACTAACATTTTTTACAATGGTATCACGAGCCAGTTGTTTGTTCGATTCGGGTAAAACCGAGTCTTCCAGATCAAGAAGAATTACATCGGCGTCCGATTTGGCGGCACTTATCTGCAGCTTTTCGTTGTGCCCTGGCACAAACATAAGGCTGCGCATTATAAATTTTTTTTCATTCATATTATTGGGGTTTTTTCTTAATAAGGACTTTTCTTCTGAATTTTATTACATCAACATTGTTTTGATTGTAACCAATGGTTTCAACGTATATGATTCCTCTGTCGGGTTTCGATTGCGATTCCTTTGTTTCGAGTATTACCGTACGGCTATAAATAGTATCGTTTATAAATGTTGGTGCCAGATGATCGATATTTTCATAGGCAAGATTTGCAATTGCCTGTCCGCTTATATCCATTACAGTCAAATGAACTGCCAGGCAGAAAACCAAAGTCCCCGGCACCAGCACCTGACCGTGTTGCTGCCTGCTACAGTAATCGATATTAGTATGAACCGGATGGTGATTCATTGTTAATAAACTAAAAATGTTGTTGTCGCTTTCAAATATTGTTTTTGACTGACAATGATAATATACCTGCCCTGCTTCGAATTCCTCGAAGTAATGGCCCATTCTATTTGCTTCCATAGCGATTGTTCCAGTTAATTATATTAATAATTCGGTTAATATGGGGTTTTTCGAAAATTTTACCATTTAATTTAACAATGGAAGTTTTGTTTTGCATCATTTCCAGAATTTTTGGATATAATTCTCTGGCTTCAGCCACTTCTTCATCGGAGTAGTATTTAATGGAATGTATCTGTTCAAGCTGCATTGGGTGTATTAAAAATTTGCTATCGAAACCCATCGAGAAACCGTTCAATACTTCACTGCAAAAGGCTTCCCTATCTTTGTAATCGAGAGTAACAATATCTATTGCGCTTAAATCGTATGCCCTCGCAGTATTTAAAATAATTTGCCTTGCATAATATAAGTTCTCAAGATTATGCTTCATACCCATTGCATTGCAATAGTCGTAGTTACCGAGGGCAAGTGCAGAAATATTCAATTGCTTGCTTTGAACAGCTTCTTTCAGAAAAAGTAATCCGGCAGGATGTTCAACCAGAATTACAAATTTAAACGTATGATAATCGTATTGCGACGATACGGTAAATATTTCTTTTAGTTTCGCAAGTTGCAGAACGTCCGAAAATTTAGGAATGATATAATTAGTAAACCCAATATCAATTAAAGAATGTAGCATATCTTTGTCAACATCGAGCTTGTTTTTTGCAAACAACGCAGGGCGGACAAAATAATTTTTCCGTATATCAATACATTTTAAATTCCCTAGTGCTTCATCAATTTCATTGAATGCAACCGAGTCTTCAAGGTCAAAAACAATGTAATCTGAAGGAATGCCGGCAGCTTTTTCTATAAATTTCTGAACATTAGCCGGAATGAAAAAATAGGTTTTAAGCATAAAAAAAGTACACTTTTAACTTTTCAATAATAATAAAAATTGTTGAAAAAACAACAGGCTTGTCAAATAACATTGCATTGCACTGTTCCGACTATAAAAAATTGTTATCAGAATTCTTGACGGTTTTCAACATTTCCTGATTTAGAAATCGGAATATTATTCATTCCATTTTTTTTGCGTGATACGATTGTTGATAGCCACCAGTTCCGGATTCTTATCAAGAATATCAATGATTTCATCCATAGGTTTATTGCGACAGTCGTAATTCTCTATCAGCGTTTTTACCAATATTAAGTCTTCGTTAGTATCAACCGACAATCTGTACTCGTTTCGCGTCGGTTCCCTGTATAAAGTTTTTATTATAATATTCCCCGGAACATTCTGATGAATATATGGTGTTACATGCTCTTTTTCCTTTGGGCTTTGAGCATTATTGTACGCTTCTTCAAGTAATTCAAACGAAAACAATTCAAAAGAAAAGCCTAGGGGGAAAGTATTGCTTCGTCCGATTGAAAAATAAGATCGTTTCCCAAAGTTCTGAATTCCTGAAATTGTATTCCCAAGAAATGTGCCATCGATTAAAGGGTTATCACCGGTTATGCGAATAACATATTCCGCATGATACTTTTTTGCTGCGTGGTAAAAACGGTCGAGTACATTAAGTTCGCTTCCCCGGAAAATCGGAATTTCAATTGACGTTAGATAATCTTCCAAAACATCGTTTTCAGGCAATTCCGAAGAAGCTACAACAATGGGTATTCCTGATTTTCGCAGTCTCTCTATTTGTATTCCAATCATCGGGATTCCGGAAATTTTTTTCATTACTTTTCCGGGAAGCCTTTCGCTACTCATCCGCGCCTGAAGGATAATTGTAATGTTATCTTTTACCATATAGTCCACCCCCCATCAACTTGTAAAGTCTGACCTGTTATAAACGAAGATCCACGGGAGCTTAACAACACGATTACCCCGGCCAGATCAACAGGTTCACCAATTTTGTTCATTGGATTTTTCTTTTTAAGTCTTTCTACAAATAGCGGATTATCAGTCTGTATTTTAGCTTTGGGGAATGGACCCGGTGATACTGCATTTACCTGAATATTATATTTTGCCAATAGTGCAGCATAGTACTTTGTAAGTTGTATCATAGCTGCCTTGGCAGCACCATAGTGTGGTGGATTTCGGTACATTTCGCAATTATCATCCTCGTATAACCTGAAATCAGGGCTAACCAACCCGTACATTGACGCAATATTGACTATTTTTCCAAAACCCTGATTTTTCATTACCGGCATTATTTCGCGGATAGCTTTATGAACAGAGCCAACAACCCCGTCCATTGTATAGGCCCAATCTTCGTCGTTCATATTTTCAGGAGAGTTTCCTTTGGCTGTATGTGCATTATTAATCAGGATGTCGATAGTTCCGTATTTTTCCACAACAACCTCAAAGCAATTGGCAATGCTTTGGGAATTGGTAATGTCGATTTGCTCAAACGAAAGATTTTTCCTTTCCGCTTCGCTGAATACAGCTTCATATTTTTCGATTGAACGACCCGCTACAACAACATCTGCATTAAAAGCCAGCAAAGCTCTGACAATACCAGAGCCTAAATGCCCGTACCCACCGGTTACAATTGCTGTTTTTTCACTCAGGTCAAAAATTTGCGCATATTTGTTTACAGTTTCCATTGCGATGGCATTACTATATTATCAGGAATTGATTCATTTAAATCCGGCAAAATATCTCCCTCGTATCCGGCACGAAGGTTTTCATTCAATTGAGTTACATTGTTCACTCCAATAATTACCTTATCGATTGACGGGTTTTTCAGGCAATGACCTAATAAAATCCTTGACAAATTGTTGCCGTATTTGCATTGAAGTGCTCCAATAAGCGGTTTAACCCTTTCGAAATACGGATGCAACTTATCGGCCGGAACAAAAAACAAACCCTGAAGAAATGATGATCGCGTATGTATTTCAACATGCTTCGATTTCAATTGCAGGAAATAAGGTTCAAAGCGTTTATCGAAATAATTATAGGGAACCTGGATAATATCAGGGATGAAGTTTTTTCCCAGTAAAAGCTCCAATTCAGCAGTTTCGTTACATGAAAAGCCAATTTTATCAACCAACTTCATTTCTCTAAAAAGTAACATTTCTTCCCATTGTTCCCTGTGCTGAAGCAGATCCATCGGCCTATGGGCCAGATAACCATATAGTGCTTTGATTCTCAATTGATTCAGACTGTTGTTCAGCTGGTTTTTAATCGAAAATCCCTCAACCGGAGGTTTATATTTCGATACAATATGAAATTCTTTTACATCGGATATACCGAGTATTTTTTCACTTTCACCATAGCCGCTAGCAGTGTCAATGGTATTGATACCATTCATCCTTGCGACTTCCAGAATTCTCCCAACCTCTGATGAATCGGTTTTACCCACGGTGTTGCTGATACCATAGTTCAGTCCGAACTGTACCGTACCCAGGCCTATTTTCGATTCAATCATTTCTCGAGTTTAGTAATTGTATCAATCACATAATCTTGCTCAACATCGCTAAGAGTGGGATACATTGGCAAACTTAAACATTTCTGATAGTAATTCTCTGCGTTTGGAAAATCACCCGGCTTCCATCCAAGTTTTCGGTAATAAGGCATCAGGTGCAAGGGAATATAATGCACCTGAGCAAATATGTTGTTTGACTTCAAATAATCGTACATTTCTTTTCGCCTTTCTACTTCAATAATATACAGGTGATACGCATGTCCCTCAACCACACCCGACTGTCCATCGATAAACGGCAAGTTTTGCAAGGCTTCAAAGTAATTTTTCGCTATCTCCTTTCGGCGTTTTATTCCTTCATCGGCTCTCTTTAATTGGGAGTGCCCCAGCGCTGCCTGAAAATCGGTTAGGCGGTAATTAAATCCCAACTCCTGCATTTCGTAATACCATCCACCGTGGTTTTCGTTGAGTAGCTGTGGCAATTTGGTTATTCCGTGAGTTCTAAGTAGTATCAATTTGTTGTAAAGCTCTTCGTTATTTGTGGTAATCATCCCTCCTTCTCCGGCAGCAATGTGCTTTACCGGGTGAAAAGAAAAGATGGCAAGGTCGCAATATTGTCCACTGCCACAAGAAACTTGGCTATTTTTGCCATAGTTAAAATAGCCTCCCGGGGCATGACAGGCGTCTTCAATAATCCAAAGTCCGAATTCATCGGCAAGTTTTCGAAAAGCTACGATATCCACTGCCCGTCCGGCAAAATCAACCGGAATTATTCCCTTGATGGTACCAGAATTATTATTTTCTAATATATGGCGAACCGATTCAATATCAAGTAAGTATGTTTCGGGGTTAATGTCCGCAAAGACTACCTCTCCTCCACAATACCGCACACAATTTGCTGAAGCTGCAAAGGTTATGGGGGTAGTAATTACTTTATCACCTTTTTTAACTCCAAGCGCCAAAGTACACAGGTGTAATGCCGCAGTACCATTGGCTACTGCAACAGCATATTTGCTTCCCGTATATTCAGCAAAAGCACTCTCGAATGCGGCAATGCGTGGACCCTGTGTAAGAAAGTCTGATTTCAGCGTTTCAACAACCGCTTTGATGTCATCGTCGGTTATACTTTGCCGACCATAAGGTATCGGCTTCATAACACTGGTTTAAAATTCGGATCTACGTACTTTACAATAAGCTCACGTAATTGGTTTTCATCAATCCATTCGGTATTTTCACCGGAATTATACTGAAAGCCCCTGGGAACTTCTTTGGCTTTATAATAATCAAGATATTTTTCTTTATGTGCTCCTGCCGACAATATTGCATAATATTTTCCTAAATCAATTGTATAGAACGAATCGCTGGTGGTAATCATTTCTTCGTGTATTTTCTCTCCCGGACGAATTCCAACATATTCGAGCTTCGCGTTGGGAGCAATGGCTTTTGCAACGGCTTCGATTTTATACGAAGGAATTTTCGGAACGAATATTTCCCCTCCGATTGCATTTTCGATAGCCCAAAGAACCATTTCAACACCTTCTTCGAGCGAAATATTAAAACGCGTCATCTCCTTGTCGGTAATTGGTATAACTTCTCCCCGCCTCGCCTTGTCCATAAAAAAGGGTATTACCGAACCCCTTGAGCCCATAACATTACCATAGCGCACCACAGAGAACCTCAAATCTCTGCTCCCTTTAATATTATTGGCAGCTATAAAAAGTTTGTCAGAAACCAATTTGGTTGCTCCGTAAAGATTTATTGGAGCTGCAGCTTTGTCCGTCGAAAGAGCAACAACCACTTTTACCTGACTTCCAAGCGCTGAATCAATTACATTTTGAGCCCCATTTATATTTGTTTTAATAAATTCATCGGGGTTGTATTCTGCGGCGGGAACTTGCTTAAGCGCAGCTGCATGAATAATTACATCAATCCCCTGACAGGCTCTTTTAAACCGGGGATAATCGCGAACATCTCCAATAAAAAAACGAACCTGCGGATATTTAGCAGATGGGTACATCTGAGCCATTTCAAACTGCTTCAGTTCGTCTCTGGAGTATATAACCAGGCGTTTAACCTCAGGGTACCTGTTAAGAATGGTCTCTACAAATTTTTTTCCGAAAGAACCCGTCCCTCCGGTAATTAATACAGATTTATTGGTCAACATAGTGCAGCACGATTATTATTAAGTTAATTACATTGCGATAATGCAGGAATTTTTTTCAAAAATAACAAGATTTTGCAAGTTTGCATGCGGTTAATGAATAAGAAACTTAAAATACTGGTTTAGCAAACATTCGGGTGTATTAATGTTAATCATATCATTATGATTTACCTATCCCAGAAATCCTTTTTCTACCAAACTGATAAAAACATCTTGGTTCAATAAATATTACTTTATTTTTGTGTTCAGATTATTCACTAAAAAACAACACATTATGTTTTCAGGAATTGTTGAAGAAACTGCAAAAATCGTCAAAATTGAACAGGAACAGAGCAATTATCATTTCTATTTAACTTGTTCATTCGCAGGGGACCTGCACCTTGATCAAAGTGTCAGCCATAACGGGGTTTGTTTAACTGTGGTTGAAGTGAATAAAAGTGATAAAGTGTATAAAGTTACTGCAATTCAGGAAACCATCGATAAGTCAAATCTGGGTTTGCTTTCGGTTGGAGATGAAGTTAATGTGGAACGAAGCATGACCATGGACAGGTTGCTCGACGGGCATATGGTACAGGGCCATGTTGACCAGACTGCAGAATGCATAGAAGTTGCCGAAGCCGATGGAAGCTGGTATTATACGTTCCGATATGATAGTTCCAAAGGTAATATCACTGTCGAAAAAGGATCGGTTTCGGTGAATGGCGTAAGCCTTACTGTCGTGAATTCTAAAAATGACCGGTTTTCGGTTGCGATTATTCCATATACATGGCAAATAACCAACTTTCATAACATAAAAGCAGGAACCATTGTGAACCTGGAATTTGATATTATTGGGAAATATATTCAAAAAATAATGGCAGGGTATCTCGAAAATTTCAAAAAATAAGCAAGAGAATTTTTAACAGCCTGTTTTGAACCTGAAAAAATACATAAACAACATCACCGGACTGCAGGCATTCCAGCTATTACGGTTTGGGATGCTGCTGCTTATCAGCATTGTATTTACAAAAACCAAACTTGGCGTTGGCGAAATCGGTATTTACGAAACCTTCCTATTAATCGCAGGAGGGGTAAGTTTTTTCTGGATTTCGGGTATTATTCAGTCATTTTTGAGTTTTTATAAAAACCCCGGGGGTGAAAACGGATCAAAATCTTCAGATATTTTCAACACTGCCTTGATTTTAACAATCCTCAGTATTCTGGCTGCGCTTTTTATCTTTTTTTCTCGTTCGTTTCTGGCCGAATTACTTAATCTCACCGGAGGGCAAATACCCTATCTGAAAATTTTACTCATGTATGTGGTACTTTCCGGGCCAGTGAACCTGATAGAATACATTTATCTTGTCAAAAATAAATCAGGTTGGATTATTAAATACGGGCTGATTAGTCTTAGTCTGCAATTCTTCTGTGTTACAACACCAGTATTGCTTGGATTTGATCTGGGATACGGATTATATGGGTTGGTACTGGTAAATATTATCCGCTTTATCTGGTTAATGGTCCTCGTTTACAAATACTCCAGGCTCAGATTATCGAAAGACTATCTAAAAAAACACCTGTATATTGGCAGTCCGCTGGTACTCAGTCTTTTACTCAGTGGAAGCGCCCAATATATCGATGGGTTTCTTGTTTCGAACTACTATAATGAAGCTACATTTGCAGTATTCCGATATGGTGCCAGAGAATTGCCATTTGTAATACTACTTGCAAATGCTTTCAGCAATGCATTTATCCCTGAATTCAGCAATAATTACCAGCTGAGCGATAGCCTTCTCTCACTTAAAAACCGCAGCCTTAGGTTAATGCATTTTCTTTTCCCGGTGAGTATATGTTTTCTATTGCTTAGCAAGTGGTTGTATCCCATTGTTTTCAATCAGAGTTTCACCGAAAGTGCCGAAGTATTTAATATTTACATTCTGATAATAATTAGCCGAATGGTTTTTCCACAAACAATATTGATTGGCCGGCAGAAATCAGGTATTATCATGTTTGCTTCATTTGTTGAGATTGTTGTAAATGTTTTTTTCAGCGTGTTATTCATCAGAACTATCGGAATGCTCGGTGTTGCATATGCAACAATTGTGGCGTATTATCTCGAAAAAATATTGCTGATTCTTTACCTGCGCTATAAAATGCATATCCACCTTAAAGATTATACTGCTGTTCGCTGGTTTTTAATTTACTCACTACTCACCCTGGCTATTTATGTGATGGTGAGTTTTGTGTTCCGGTAACACTTTCATTGCTTTCCAGAGTTTTCACTGCCTGTAAATAAGTATTGTCAATTTTATTGATATACCCGTAGAAAGCATTGTCGTCGAATACATTGCGTACAATATACCCATAAACCTGACTTTTAATGTATGGCATATACTTATTCCAGTTGAAATACGAAATATAATGCTTGTTTTTGCGAATGTAAGTCCCAAACTCCGACATGGTATATCTACTGTCGAGCACCATGATAAGTGAATCGACTGATGAAATACCTGAAAACAATTCCCTGTTTTTATCGGTATATTGCAAGGCAAATGAATAGGCCAGTCCAAAATCGCTGAGCAAACGCAGGGTTGGGTTGAAAAGCACACTGTCGATAGGTATAAAAATATCTGGCATTACCCCTCCTCCACCATATACCAGCCGCCCTCCGGAAGTTTTATATTGGAGTGAATCGTTCTGATCAATACTGTCGGCAACCTGAAACTCACCGTGAAGATATCTTTCCATCAATTCATCATAATAGCTCTCATAGCCTCCGGAATAGTTTTTCTGTATGCATCTGCCTGATGGGGTATAATACCGGGCGGTAGTCAAGCGCAACATTGACCCGTCTTTAAAAATTGTTGGTTCCTGTACGAGGCCTTTGCCAAATGAGCGCCTTCCAATTATCCATCCCCGATCGTTATCTTGTATCGCTCCTGCAACAATTTCGCTTGCCGAGGCAGAGAATTCATCGATTAATACGGCGAGATTAACATCCACACAAACCGCCCTCTTATCGGTAGCATACACAGAATTTCTAGGCCTTGAACGACCTTCGGTGTACACTATCATTTTACCGCCTTTTAAAAACTCATCCACAATATTGGTAGCAGCGTCTAAATAACCACCTGAGTTGCCCCTCAGGTCGAGAATAAGGTTTTTCATTCCTGCCTGATGCAGTTTAAATGCCGATTCTACAAATTCTGTGTGTGTGTTTTTCGAAAAACTGCTGATTTTTATGTACCCTGTTTTATCATCAATCATATAAGCTGCGTCAATACTCAGAATTGGTATTTTATCGCGGATTATATTAAAATGAAGCAGTTTATCACGTCCTTTGCGCAAAATACCCACTTTTACCGTTGTTCCCCGAGGGCCTTTGAGCAGCTTTACAACATTATCGCTTTTTATTCCTACGCCGGCTACAACACTGTCATTGATAGTAATAATTCTGTCACCAGCCTTAAGTCCCAGTTTTTCGGAAGGGCCACCGTGTATGATATCCACAACCAGAATAGTATCGTTGTTTACACTGAATTGAATGCCTATACCTTCGAAATTTCCCTCAAGGGGTTCATTAACTGCTTTTGCTTCATCAGCAGTCATATACACAGAATGGGGATCAAGCTGCCGGAGGAAATTGGGAATTGCCAGTTCAACCAATGAATCAACATTGACTTCATCGACATACTCGCTTTTCACATAATCGATGATTGTGCTTAGTTTATCTTTCTTCGGCAGTTTAAAACCCAAAACCTCCTTGGTCTGATTCCGGAACAACGCCAACGAAAGCAACATTCCGGCGATTACCGAAATGGCAATAATCAAAGGTAGAAATAACCTGTTTCGGGGCGACAACATCATACCTTAAATTTTATCACTTCAATCTTTGCCTTTTTCAGTAGCTCTATGCCATCGCGGTTATGATATTCATCAAGATAAACTACCCGTTGAATGCCACATTGTATTATTAATTTTGCACATTCAATACAAGGCGAAGTGGTGATATACAGTGTGGCGCCTTCGGAACTGTTTCCCGACCTGGCTACTTTGGTAATAGCATTGGCTTCGGCATGCAATACATACGGTTTTGTAACAAAATTTTCGTCTTCACAGTCATTTTCAAAACCCGAAGGAGTTCCATTGTATCCATCCGAAATTATCATCCTGTCTTTCACAATCAGGGCACCTACTTGTTTTCGTTTGCAATAACTGTTTTTAGCCCATATCTGTGCCATTTCAAGATAGTGTTGGTCGAACTGGCGTTGTTTTTCGGGATTCGGATGGTTTGTCATAGCCTGTTCATTAAAAGCACGTATCTGTGTTACAGTACCCGGAGCCGGGGTCGAACCGGCACAGTATTGCTACCACTGGTGTTTGAGACCAGCGCGTCTACCAATTCCGCCATCCGGGCTTGGGTGCAAAGGTAATTATTTACTGAAAACCTGCAAATTATTTCTTTATTTACAACCAATCATTAAACCTGAGAATTGTCAACATGATTAATGCCCAATAGGGTTAGACATGCAAATTCATTATGGTTTCAATAAATTTTTAATACTTTTGAAAAAACGAATGGCCATGTCTTCAAAAGTTTTCCTGCTAGACGCATATGCACTAATTTTCAGGAGTTATTACGCATTTTTCAAAAACCCAAGGATAAATTCCAAGGGCATGAATACTTCTGCTGTTTTTGGATTTACCACCACCCTGCTCGAGATACTCAAAAAAGAAAAACCTACCCACATCGCGGTAGTGTTCGATCCACCCGCACCCAGTTTCCGGAAAGAAATTTACCCGGCTTACAAAGCCAACCGAGAAGCTACACCCGAAGTAATAAAAATGTCGGTACCTTTCATCAAACAAATTATCGAAGCGTTAAATATTCCGGTAATAGAAATTGATAACTTCGAAGCCGACGATACCATAGGAACCCTTGCAAAGAAATTAGCCGGCCAGGGTTGCAAAGTGTATATGATGACTCCCGATAAAGATTATACTCAGCTTGTTGAAGAAAATATTCTCATTTACAAACCAGGCAGGTCGGGGTCAGAGGTCGAAATTATTGGAGTTGCCGAAGTAAAATCTCGTTTTTCGGTACAGCATCCCGATCAGGTAAGGGACATTCTTGCCCTTTGGGGCGATAGCAGCGATAATATTCCCGGAGCACCTGGCATTGGAGAAAAAACTGCAAAAAAACTCCTCGAGAAATATGGAACGGTCGAAAACCTGATTCAACATGCCGCGGAAATTTACGGTAAAGTTGGAGAAAACCTGCTGCAGTTTCGCGATCAGATTTTGCTTGCAAAACAACTTGTAACCATAAGAACCGATGTTCCTGTTTCTGCAAGGCTTTCCGATTTGGAATTAACCGAGCCTAAACTCGAAAAATTATCTTCAATTTTTGCTGATTTGGAATTTAGGACTTTGGCTGACCGGTTTTTCAGTGAATATAAAAATGTGACACATCAAGGCCAACCCGATTTGTTTTCAACAACTGTTCGTGACAATAAAAACACCGATGCAGAATTATTCTCATCTTCTGGTCTTTCTCACAAAATCATAACACCCATAGAGGCTGACTATCAATCGGTTGACACCGCATTTTTACGTAAAAAGCTTATTGACGAATTACTAAGTTCCGGGGAGGTTAGTTTCGATATCATCACCTCCGGTTTAAACCCCCTGAACGATGATATTCTCGGCATATCGTTTTGCTTTTCTGAGAAAACGGCCTTTTTTGTTTTAATGCCGGACAATAAGCCGGATACACTTAAAGTTCTGAAAGAATTCATCCCATTTTTCGAAAATAAAAATATTCTAAAAATAGGTCAACACCTGAAATTTGATTTACTATTTCTAAAAAATCATGGTATTGAAGCTTCCGGGCCTTTTTTCGATACGATGATTGCCCATTATCTTATAGAACCGGAGCAGCGCAATAATCTCGACGATCTGGCTGTTAAATATTTGAACTATGCTTCTGCCCATCTTGAAGAAATTATGGGTAAAAAACGTTTTTTAACAACCGATATTCGAAGTCTGCCTCTCGATGAAATAACAAAATACGGTGCTGAAGATGCTTTTTTGACGTTTAAGCTTAAAGCAGTTTTTGAAAAAGAGCTTACAGAACGAAACATAAAAAATTTGTTTTATGATGTAGAAATGCCTCTGGTTGCCGTACTTACCGATATGGAATTTACCGGTATATGTATTGATACAAAGCAATTGTCTGATTATTCGGTGAACCTGAAAAAAGAGCTCTCGGAGGTAGAAGACAGAATATATCGAATTGCAGGTAACCGGTTCAATATTGCCTCGTCGAAACAGCTGGGGGCAGTTTTATTTGAACAACTTAAAATTACCGACAAGCCTCCATTAACAAAAACAAAGCAATATGCTACGGGCGAAGAAATTCTTGCAAATTTTGCCAATGCCCATCCCATAGTCGGTGAAATATTGGAGTATCGCTCCATTAGTAAACTTCTCAGTACTTATGTTGAAGCACTTCCATACCTTGTTTCAGAAAAAACAGGCCGTATTCACAGTACATTCAACCAAACCACCGCAGCTACGGGAAGGCTGAGTTCGGCAAATCCGAATTTACAAAACATTCCTATTAAGGAAGAAAGAGGACGCCTGATACGAAAAGCTTTTATTCCTTGCAGTAATAACAGTCTGTTTTTTTCGGCTGACTATTCGCAGATTGAACTTCGGATTTTAGCCCATATGAGTGGCGACAAAAATATGATTGAAGCATTTCGATACCATAACGAAGATATTCATACTGCCACAGCATCGAAAATATTTCGGGTTACCAAAGAAGAGGTAACGCGCGAAATGCGTTCAAAGGCAAAAACAGCCAATTTTGGTATAATCTATGGTATTTCGGCATTTGGTTTGTCGCAACGTTTGAATATCAACCGCGCAGATGCAAAAAATCTGATCGAGAATTATTTCCAGACTTTTCCGGGCGTAAAAGAATATATCGATAAGTCTATTCATTTAGCCCATGAACGCAAATATGTTGAAACCATAATGGGGCGCCGGCGTTATCTGCCCGATATCGACAGCCGGAATGCAAACATAAGGAGTTTTGCCGAACGCAATGCTATTAATGCTCCGATTCAGGGTTCTGCCGCCGATATTATTAAACTGGCTATGATCAACATATTTAATAACATCGCAGCAAACAGGCTTATGTCAAAAATGATAATCCAGGTACACGATGAGTTGAACTTTATTGTGCCTGAAATCGAAAAAGATTTACTGAAATCTATTGTTGTTGCTGATATGGAACAAGTAGTAAATCTCAGTGTTCCGCTTAAAGTTGAATGCGGTTTTGGAAAAAACTGGTTCGAAGCACATTAGTACAACGTACTTATATAATTGATTTACAATTTATTATAAACAATAACGAATTCCTATTAAATTTTTCGTAAAAAATTTATGGATTATCTATTGTGTTTTCATCAACCGGCAAAAGACAGTTGAGTTCGGAATATTATTCATTAAAATCAGCCGGTCATGAAAACAAAAAAATCACCCAAAGCAGATCTGGAAAAAAAGAAAACCATTTTTCTGGAAATTGGCCTCATTGTTTCGTTAAGTCTGATTCTTTACGGTTTTGAATTGGGTTCTTCAGGAAAAATTGTCAATGCAAACTATGGCAATACGGTAAAAATAATAGATGAAGACATCATTCCAGTGATACCCGACCGACCCAAACCTCAGCCCGTGGAACCGGAAAAACCCGTTGCACGTACCGAAATCAACATCGTAGACAATAACCATCATCAGGACTCTGTGAATATTTTCAACAACGAAAATATCGACGACCCGGTAGATCCCCTTATCTTTACCTGGGAAACCGATACTGCCAGTAAAGATGTTGTTGAAGTAATTGAGTTTTATAAAGTTGAGGTAAAACCCCTGTTTCCCGGTGGAGATGAAGCATTATTAAAATATTTGGCCGAAAATTGTAAATACCCGGCTGAGGCTGTCGAAAACAGCGTTCAAGGCACAGTATATATCAGTTTTATTATTGATGAAAAAGGCAGGGTAACCAACCTGACAATAGCCCGTAGCATACATCCTGTGCTTGATAAAGAGGCCATCAGGGTTGTAAGCACCTTGCCTGACTGGACTCCGGGCAGGCAACGCGATATAGCCGTTCCGGTAAGCTATATTATACCTATCAAATTCAAACTGTATTAAAATTGCGAAAACAGTAGATTTATGAAGGCTTCAGGCACAATATAACTATCAAATGAGCGTTATTAAAATAAAATAATTTTGAAGAGTCAAATAAAATATTATAAATTTACCCACTTAAAAATTTTGCCCTATGCAAATTAAAAAGTCACCAAAAGCAGATCTCGAACGTCAGAAAATGATGTTTTTACAAATTGGTCTGGTTGCCGCTCTTGCAGTAATGCTTGTGGCATTCGAATGGAAAGACAGCGAAAAAGCCCTTAGCACTCTGGGGAATTTAGCGGTTGAAGACGTTATGGAAGAAGATGTTGAAAATACTTTCCGTGAAGAAAAACCGCCAGAACCGGAACCGGAACCAGAACCACAGCAAACGGTTGTTGAAGAACTGAACATTGTTGACAACGATGTAGATGTGGAAGATGATTTTGATTTTAACTCCGAAAGCGATCAAAACGACAAATCGAATACCAGCATCTCCGACTTCTCCGGTGATGAAGTTGTAGAAGAACCTGAACCAATTTCATTTGCCGTTGTTGAGGAAAAACCAACCTTTCCCGGTGGCGACGCAGAACTGATGGGTTTTATTGCAAAAAATACCAAATACCCCGAAATTGCTAAAGAAAACGGAATACAAGGTCGTGTTTTTGTGCAGTTTGTTATCGCTTCCGATGGCAGTGTTACAAAAGTTACCCTTGCACGCGGGGTTGATCCTTATCTCGATGAAGAAGCAATCAGGGTAGTGAAACTATTGCCCAAATGGACACCCGGAAAGCAGCGCGGAAAAGCTGTTCCGGTAACATTTGTGGTTCCTATCAATTTTAAACTGTATTAATATAAACCATAAGCATTGCAAACCCCGACAGTTCATCGGGGTTTTTTATTGAAATGACCAATTCTAGCATTCTCCAAAATACTAATGCCGTGCTGGTGGCGTGCGAAAGTAATGAACAGTCGCATGAAAAAACCATTGATAACCTCGAAGAGCTGGCCTTTTTATCGGAAACAGCGGGATTTAATACCTTGCGTATTTTTACCCAAAAACTTATTAAACCCAATGGTGTTACCTATGTCGGTTCGGGTAAGCTTGATGAAATAGCCGATTTTATCAGAAATAATCCAGTGGGTTTTGCAGTGTTTGATGATGAACTTTCACCAACGCAGCTCAGAAACATAGAAGATGTTTTGCAGGTTAGAATTTTAGACAGAACACACCTGATTCTTGATATTTTTGCAATGCGGGCAAAAACATCGTATGCAAAAGCTCAGGTTGAACTGGCTCAGTATCAGTACCTTTTACCACGTCTTACACGTATGTGGACACATCTTGAACGGCAAAGGGGTGGTATCGGACTGCGTGGCCCGGGAGAAACCGAGATCGAAACCGACAGGCGGGTAATACGTGATAAAATAAGTGCCCTGAAAGACCAGCTGGTACAAATTGATAAGCAAATGTCGGTACAGCGGAAAAACAGGACTAAAATTATTCGTGTTGCACTTGTAGGATACACCAATGCCGGGAAATCAACAATCATGAATTTGCTCAGTAAATCTGATTTGCTTGCCGAAAACCGGTTGTTTGCCACACTTGACACCACCACCCGAAAAGTTGTAATCAACAATTTACCATTTTTACTATCTGATACAGTAGGGTTTATCCGTAAACTTCCCCATCAATTAATTGAATCGTTTAAATCGACCCTCGACGAAATCAGAGAATCGGATTTGCTGGTACATGTAGTAGATGTTTCACATAAAAACTATCAGGAACAGATAATAACTGTCAGAAACACATTGGCAGAGCTAAATTTGCAGGATAAATCAGTATTGTTGGTTTTTAATAAAATCGACAACATCGACGATAAAATCTCAACGGATGATTTACAGAAGTCGTGGATTGCATACGAAAATACTCCCTGCATTTTTATATCAGCAAAACAAGGTTTATTTATCGATGAATTCAGAGGATTATTGTTTGAGTTGGTTAAGAAAATACACTTCGACAGATACCCTTACAACGCTATTTAGGCATCACGAAATTACCCACTCGATTTCTTTAAAATCAAAGCTTTTTTCAATCATTCCTTCCAACTGAAGCAGTAGTTTTCCATCATCGGAAACGCCACAAAGCCTGGCTTGGAATTCTCTGTTGTTTTTGCGAAACGTAAGTGTTTTTCCCAGCATAAATAACCGCTTGTGGTAAAGCCTGTTGATCTCAGAAACTGTTTTTTGCCGATTTCTAATAATATGCCCGGCCAAATGAGATATTTCTTCGTCGGGTGAAAACGATTTTTCCAATATCGTTTTCATTGAAATTGCAGGTATTCCGAAGTTGGGGAAATCTGTTTGGTTTACATTTAAACCGATTCCAATGATTGATTGGGTAATATACAGTCCTTCAATATTGTTCTCGATCAGTATGCCGGCAATTTTTGCTTTATTAACCAATATATCATTGGGCCATTTTATTTCAGCGGCTATGTTTTTTTCACTTAAATAGTCGATTACCGATACTGAAGCAATGCGTGTTAAATGAAAAAATGCCGATGCCGGAAGTTCATTATTACCAATTATAAGGCTCATCAGTATATTTTCACCGTAATTACTTGCCCAGGTATTGCCAGATTGCCCTCTTCCGGCCGACTGATATTTAGCCACTACAATGTGAATATGCTTACAATCGATCTGTTGCAGCAACCGGCGGGCTTCGTTGTTGGTTGAGTCCAGAATATCGTTGTAATGAATTTTCATGACGGTTATCAGATACTAAAAAAGCTGCTTTTAGGCAGCTTTTTCATTTATAAGCACATGTTAATTAAATCGGTATTTAAGTCCTATTTTAAAGCCGCCATACAATGGATTGGTGTGAAACCTGTCTTTTTCATTTTCATCGTCCTGATTATCTTCAGGTACGAAATCTGTATTATTATGGTAGCCGTCGTAGCCATCGATATTAAAACCAAGACCATTAACACCACCCAAGTCTGTTAAAATATAGTTGAATCGAACACCAAAATTCAGATACAAGGCATCGTTGACCAGAGGGATATCAGATCCGAAACCCATTGCTACACCAAACCCAAAACTATTAAACTCTTCAGCAACATTTCTTTCATCATTTCTGCACAAATAAAAGAGATCCTTATACACACCAACATCACCTATTTCATCGTCGTTATTAAAATCTCTTGTATAATTTACCTTATTAACTATGTGAAAGAGAGGTCCAAGTTCGAAATAACTATTTTCTCCGAATTTCATCATCACCGGAATATCGAAAGTGTTCATAGTGGTATGCGATTTATAACCGGCCTCATCATCTGTCAGCCACACGTCTATTTCGCCATCGTATTTCTGGGTTAGCTTATTTACGTTAAAATCAACTTCTACTCCCATGTTGTCTTTAAAATTATAACCCAACACCAATCCATAATAATAACCCCATGAAACATCGGGATTTTGCCCGGCGCCATCGTCAAAAACCTGTGGGTTCATCAGCCATGTTGAATTATACGCAAAATGACCTCCGGCAAAAGCTCCTTCCTGAGCATTAACACCGGTAACAAACATTGCTATTGCAGCAAGAAATAATAGTTTTTTCATAATTATAGATTTGAATTAACCCTTCAAAAATAAATTAAAATTAATCAGAAAGCAAAATTTAATGCACATTCTATAAAATCGGCCTGAGCAAAATTTGATTTAATGTAAACACCAAGTGCAATATCGAAGCCAGAATTCAGTGGTTTAAAAAAATGATATTGTAAGCCCAGCTTATTACTGTTGAATGATTTTATTATTTCATCCATGCTGAGTTTGTTATCGTAGTATAGTGCATATTTTCTGTAAAAAGGTTTGTATATATCTATTCCAAATTCAGTATAAACACCCAGTTTTCCAAACAAAAACTCATGTGCACCATAAATTGTAATCATACAACTTTCGTAAAACAGACTTTTTTCACCGAAAACTTCCTGATCAAGTAAAAAATGATAAAAACTGCTGTAATAAGTAAAATTAACGCCAAACGAAAGATAAGCAACTGCAGAATAGTTGTGTGCTGCACCTATTGAAACAACGGTATTTTTGTACACCGGACCACCATACGGTTTCGCTGATTCACCAAATTGATGAAAACCATTACCATAACGAATAATTGCTTTGGTTTTTATGTCGTTGTACTTTGTTTTTGTCAAAGGAGGCCTCCGCAATTCGTCGTTGAAGTTATAAGTGGCTCCTGCCGATACCTGAGGCATATTGATGCCTATATTAGGTAATTTAACATGCCCATTCGAAAAGTGTATCAATCCGAGACTAATCTGAATTGCAAGGCGGGGTGAGTATAAAAAACGGTAACAGACGTCTGCTTTGGCAATAGCCGTTACATGAGAGCCAATAAGCATGTTTAAATTGTTTGTAACCGGGTGGTAGGGATTCGAAAAATAAGCTATACCCAGCGCTGAAGTAATTCTACACTGATGTTTGTTTTTGTTTTTAACGATAAACGAAGCTTCGGGATAGATGGCAATTACATCGCCAATGATTTTATTATTGTTTCTAGCAAAAAATAATCCGGCACCTACACCTGGATAATTGTAATTTTTATGCCATGATTTAACATTGTTGAGTTGTTTTCCGAAATGTACACCGAAATTAAAATTGGGCTTTAAGTCGGGTAAACGTGAATAAGATTTTAGTACGTAAGAAGTACCAATATCAGCTGAAACAAAGCTTATATTTTCGGTTTCCTGAGCATTTAATGTTGTAAAGTATGCACCTAAAACCAAAATACAAATGATGCTGATAATAAACTTTTTCATGCCATTGGTTGCAGATTACGATAATAATAACATTCTTTCGATAGATGTGCGTGCTTTTCGACTGATTTCTTCGTTTACCAGTACTTCGTAATATTCATTTAACAAGCATTTATACAGTTTTTCGATGGTATTTAATTTCATAAAACTACAATCGTTACATCCACAACTGCTGTCGATAGATGGTACGGGTATAAATAGTTTTTCCGGGGAATTTTTTTTCATTTGATGCAGGATTCCTGATTCTGTGGCTATAATAAATGTTTTACTTTCCGACTTGATTGAATACGAAAGAAGTGCATTGGTAGAACCAATAAAGTCGGCAAGTACTTGTACAGTTTTTTCACATTCCGGATGGGCTAAAACCAAAGCATCGGGATACTGTTTTTTATAATTAATAATGGCTTCTACACTAAATTGTTCATGCACATGGCATGCACCATTCCATAACAACATATTTCTTCCTGTTATGCTATTTATATAGTTTCCCAGATTTCTATCAGGTGCAAATATTATTTTTTCATCTTTCGGAAGCGTATTGATGATTTTCATAGCATTTGATGAAGTTACGATAATATCGGAAAGTGCCTTTATTTCGGCAGATGTGTTCACATAACTCACCACTGTATATCCTGGATAATTTTTTAAATATTTCTCAAATTCAAAGGCATTGCATGAATCGGCTAATGAGCAACCCGAGGCAGGATCCGGAATAAGAACTTTTTTATCAGGTGAAAGAATCTTTGCAGTTTCTGCCATAAAATACACTCCAAGAAAAACAATAATATCGGCTTTGGTTTTGGCAGCTTGCTGCGACAACTGAAGACTATCGCCTACAAAATCGGAGATATCCTGCAATTCAGAGTTAATATAGTAATGTCCGAGTATAACTGCATTCTTTTCTGTCTTAAGTTTCAGAATTTGCGAAATCATATCTTGAGTTTCAGTATGCATTAATATTATTTTAATTGATTAAATTTATAAATGAAATATCTATTATTATTGTCTGTTCATTCGTTTAAAACAAATTTTGGTTTTAGTTGCAAATGTAACTTATAAAAAGTAATTCATACTTGTAAACAGCGAAATTCGTTTTTGTAATCTGACATTTAATAGGTTATAATTTTAATTAACAATGGTTAATTTCGTTTATTCATGTTATAATTTAATAAATATTTGACTTTAAAATTAGTTATTCCTGTTAATGCTATTCTCACTTTTTCTAATGAAATATTATTGCATTAATGATAAAAAAAAACATACACAGGTTTAAATCATGAAGCAAGTAATTATTTTCAGAATATGTAACTTAAAATTCACAGGAAAAATGAAAATTAGTTAATTATCGAGTATTCTGATTTATAGAATATTACAAAAAGTAATTAATATAATTAATTGATTGCTAATAAATTAACTGATGTTTATAACTATTTTGCAATAAGCAGATAATAGTCTTTTTTACCTTTTTGTACAATAATAAATTTATTGGAAATAAGATAATTCACATCAATTACAATATTCAAATCGCTGATTTTTTGTCTGTTAATGCTTAAACCACTACCTTGGATTGTACGCCGTGTTTCGGCTTTCGACGGAAAAACAGAACAAAAATCAGTAAGTAAATCCACTACTGGAATTCCCGATTTAAGTAAATTTTTTTCAAACGTAAATTGAGGTACTCCTTCGAATACCGACAAAATAGTTTGTTCATTCAAAGAAAAAACTCCCAATTCTGTTGACTTACCAAACAAAATCTCCGATGCTGATAGTGAATTATCATATTCTGCACGACCATGAACCATACAGGTGATTTCTTCAGCCAGTTTTTTCTGAAGCAATCTAATATGAGGTGCCTCGGAATGCTTTGCGATGATAGAATTGATTTCTTCCTTATTAAGTAGGGTAAATATTTTTATATACTTTGCAGCATCTTCATCGCTGGTATTTAACCAGAATTGATAGAACTTATATGCAGAGGTTTTATTGGGATCGAGCCAGATATTTCCTTCTTCGGTTTTTCCGAATTTACCCCCGTCGCTTTTGGTTATCAAAGGACAGGTAAGTGCATAGGCATCGGCTTTTTCGATACGTCGTATGAGTTCGGTGCCGGTAGTGATATTTCCCCACTGATCGCTGCCACCCATTTGCAGTTTACATCCATGTTCACGATAAAGATGCACAAAATCATATCCCTGAAGCAACTGATACGAAAATTCGGTAAACGACATACCTTGAATAGAATCACCGGATAGTCTTTTTTTAACAGAATCTTTTGCCATCATGTAGTTCACTGTGATGTGTTTTCCAATATCTCTTACAAATTCCAGAAAACTATAGTTTTTCATCCAGGAATAATTATTTACCAGCAATGCTCCTGAAGGAGAATTTTCGCTAAAATCGAGAAATCGGGCAATTTGTTTTCTGATACAATCTTCGTTATGTTGTAGTGTGTTTTCATCAAGCAAATTTCTTTCATTCGACTTCCCCGAAGGATCGCCAACCATACCGGTTGCGCCACCTAATACAACAATCGGTTTATGTCCGTTTACCTGCAAATGCTTTAGCATCATAATGCTTACCAGGTGACCAATATGAAGTGAATCGGCAGTAGGGTCAATGCCAACATAGGCGGTAACCAATTCTTTGTCAAACATTTCTTTCGTTCCGGGCATGATATCATGTATCATTCCCCGCCATTCCAGTTCATTTACAAAATTCATACTGATGATATTATGGGTCTGAGTTTTAAAAAGTTTTGTTTATAATCAATTTACTACAATCAACAGAATTGTCCGTGTCGATAAACTGAATAAAATATATTCCATCGGTCAGATGGCATAGATTCAGTGTAAACAGGTTTTTATTTTCGATAGATGCACTGTAAACGATATTACCTGATATATCGGTTATTCTGAGAATTCCACTTACAAATTTATCGAAGCTTATTCTGATTATGCTTTGTGCTGGATTGGGGGATACTTTCATGACAGAATTGTTGTTTTTTGTTACTTCCGGTACCTTAATCCAGGCATCCCAGTTTTTTATACCAAGAGCGTATTCACCGCTAAGCAGATTTTCGGTTGTAATTCGTTTTACAACGGTTGAATTTGTGCTTTCAACAATTTGCCATTCAACAGCTTTCGAAGAACGGTACATAAGAACCAGTGAATCGAGGCTGTTATTGATAAAATCATTATCCAGATAACCCGTAACCGATGAGTTTGCAGCGTTTCCATATTGGAATTCTGCTTTCATGGTACTATTTGCAACGAAGTTGCCTTCAACTGTCCAGTACCTGTTATTTGCCAGAAAAATTCCCGGTATTTTTGTTTTCATCGTGTCGGGTGGCACCCAATTATGAGTAATCCGAATAAATACAGAATCAGCCGATAAGGTAAGTGGCTTAATGCGTATGTAGCATTTTGCCAGATTTTGTGTATTGGTATTTTTCAAAAACATGTGCTGGTCGATAGTTGCATCCGAAATGGTTTCGTAATAATCGCAGAACGAGAACACAGGGTTAAAAGTCAGTTGAAACGAAGCGTTCCCTGTTTCACCGTCAAAATAAACCCAGCAGGTTGTGTCGTTAAAGTTTTCGTCAATAAAAGTTATAGGAACCCGGTTTGAATTAATAAATTCGGTTTTTCCTCTGAGTTTTTGCTTTACATATACAGTTACATCATACGACTTGGAGTTGGTAACCGTTGTAACTGAGTCAATCGAATAATGTGGAAACCCCGGAGAAAACACCCAGCCATCAAACCAATCAGTCAAGTCAACACCGGTATAATTGGTTAAAAAATCTCTCATTTGTTCCGACGATATGGCGTTAAAACGATATTCTTCTAATAACGCAGTAATGGCATTAAAGAATAACTCATCGCCAAGATAACCTCTAAGTGCATGTGCCACACTGGCTCCTTTTTCGTAAGCCGTCGTACAATAGGTTTTATCAATTGGAATAGCATTAAGACTTAAAAAGCCGCCATCTTCGATATGAGCGTAACGAAGCACTTCGGAGTGGTAATCGCGACGGTAATTCAGCATATTTATACGGCCAAACAAAAATTCTCTGAAAATAGATTCTGAGTATGTTGCCCAGCCTTCGTTTATCCACATATCGGCTGCTGTGCTGCATGTGATTAAATCTCCAAACCAGTGGTGGGCAAACTCGTGTGCAATAAGATCCTGATACGAAGTATTTCCTGTAATGGCAAACGTCGGTAAAGCAATATTTGTAGCATGTTCCATAGCTCCTGAATTAAATGGAACAGCAACATATCCTACCCGTTGCCAACGATATGGTCCGAATTTATGTTCAAAAATCGAAATTATTGTATCGAGATTTATAAATGTACCTGCCACATTACCCACAGAGGTGGGATAAACATACAATTCAACGGGAATATCTCCTTCGATACCATGATAGGTATGCTCCACCAAAGAGTAATTGCCTACGGCAACCGATGCAAGATAGGTAGGTATTTCGTCGCTTAAAAACCATTGGTATGTATGTTTCCCGTTTTCAACTTCTGTAACATTCAGCAATTCCCCTCCGCAAATTGCCATATGATTTTCGAGTACGGTGATATTGCAGTTATAGGTTGCCCTATCGGTGAAATTATCAACACAAGGAAACCAAACCCTGCCATAGTTGTGAGGAACATCCTCAAAGCCAACGCCTAAATTAAAAGCCCTGTCGGCAGTGAAATAAAAACCCCCCCAGCCCGAAGGATCAATAACCGGATGACCGTGATAATATACCGCCATATAGAATGTATCTGTCGGAGTTATTTCAACAGAGGGAGTTATTTCAATAAGGGTATCATTATATGTATAGCTTATAACATCGAAATCATCAGAAACTATTGAATCGATATCCAACGCTAATAAATCGAGAGAAATAACACCAAGGTTATTGCCATCTGCAGAAAATTGTAAAACAGTACTACCCGATACGGAAGCCCCTGCAAAATCGGTTATTTCAAGGTTTATTGTATAGTTGATAACATTTGGATAGTTATTCTGAGCCTGTAAAAAAGCAGAAAACCAAAGAGTGAAAAAAAGTATGAGAAGTTTATTCATATAGACATATTTTATTCCAGTAATTGTTTTTATTGTCCAACTCTTAAACCGAATTATCAAAAAGGCCTTTTTGCTCAGGTTTCATAAAACGGTTCAGGTGACGATAAGCGAGTTCTGTAGCTTCGCGTCCTCTGGGGGTACGTTTAATAAAACCTTCCATAATAAGAAATGGCTCATACACTTCTTCTATTGTTCCTTCATCTTCACCTACGGCTGTGGCAATTGTTTTAAGTCCAACCGGACCACCCGAAAACTTATCTACAATAGTTGTGAGTATTTTATTATCCATCTGATCCAGCCCAAACTGGTCGATGTTCAGGGCATCAAGAGCATGACGGGTAATGTTAATTTCGATTGAACCGGTACCTTTTACCTGAGCAAAATCGCGTACACGACGAAGCAGGGCATTGGCAATACGGGGTGTACCACGGCTCCTGCGCGCAATTTCTGTAGCTGCATTATCGGTAATAGCAATTTTCAGGATGGCTGCCGAACGGAGTATAATGCTTTTCAGTATATCGGCATCGTAATATTCGAGATGACAGGTAATTCCAAAACGAGCCCTGAGCGGACTGGTAAGCAATCCCGACCGGGTTGTGGCTCCCACTAGAGTAAAAGGTAACAACGGAATCTGAACCGAACGGGCAGCCGGGCCTTTATCAATTACAATGTCGATACGATAGTCCTCCATAGCTGAATACAGATACTCTTCAACAATGGGACTTAAGCGGTGGATTTCGTCAATAAAAAGAACATCGTTGCGCTGCAGGCCGGTTAGTAAACCCGCCAAATCGCCGGGTTTATCAAGTACCGGACCGGATGATATTTTCAATCCTACCCCAAGTTCATTTGCAATAATGTTTGCAAGTGTAGTTTTACCCAGACCGGGAGGCCCGTGCAAAAGAACATGGTCGAGCGATTCTGAGCGCATTTTTGCAGCTTCAACAAAAACAATCAGATTGTCAATGATTTTTTGCTGACCGTTGAAATCGTGAAAAGAGTCCGGTCGTAACTGACTCTCTATTTCAAGGTCTGTAATACTGATATTATTTTTGTCCTGTGAGTGAATTATTTCATCCATACCGGTTTTATTCGTTAAAAATGCTCCTGCTCTTCTTTGTATATACCAGCATCGGCCTCTTTTATTTTCTTTCCGTCAATTTCCACAATTTTACCATTTTTATAGGTATAAACAAGAAACAAGCTTCCATCAGAATTGAATTTTTTCCATTTTTTATGCTTTTTGCCTGTTTTATATTTCCCCGATAACGCCACAGTACCGTCGGCATAATAATAATAATGCGCTCCAATAGGATCTCCACCCCTAAATTCTCCTTCGAAACTAATTCTTTTATCGGGGTAATAGTATTTCCAGACACCGTTTTTGTACCCGTTTTCAAAAGCACCTTCTTCGGTATGGTCGCCAACATTGTAGTACCAATCTCCGGTTTTTAATCCATCGAAATAACTGCCCTTAGAAATATAATTTCCGTTTTCGTCGTATTCAGCAACATCGCCTTCGCGTTTTCCATCAAGGTAATTTTCTTCGCGCAGAATTTTTCCCGAGGGGTAATACCATACCCAATATCCATCGGGTTTATCGTTTTTATAATTTCCTTTTTGCTCTGTAGAGCCGTTTTCGTAATAATAGTACCATTCACCATCGCGTAAATCGTTTTTATAATTACCGGTTCCCAATATTTTCCCACTTTCGTAAAACAATGTCCATTTTCCTGTTTTATTTCCGGTATCATCGAATAAGCCCTGGGCCTGTAAAACCGAAAAATCATCGTATTGCTGAGCCATTATTAGGAAGCCATCAGTATTATATTCTCTGTGAATTCCAACGGGCTTGCCTTCGAGAAAAGCACCTATGTATTTGGGTTTTCCGTTTTCGTGATACACGGTTCTAACATCGGCTTTTACCCTTAGTTCTTCCTCAACATCGCGTGTAACCGGTTCGCCATTCAGATAGCGGATTTCTTTTAAAAGCTCACCTTTTTCGTTGTATTCACGGTAATAACCATGGTATTTTCCGTTGAGATAGGTGACATCGGTTTTTATTTCGCCGTGTTGAAAAAAATCGATCCATCTTCCCTGTTTGATATTATTGGCATCGAGCCGATTGATTTTTGTGTTTTCGATAAGATAACCGTTGAAATATTCAAAAAGGCTGATTACCTGACCCGACTCATTCAACTCCTTGCCTTTTCCGTGTCGTTTATCGTTACGGTAATAAACTTTAAACTGCAGATTGCCGTTCGGATAATAATAAAACGACTCTCCCTGCCTGATTCCATTTAGAAATAATTCTTTCGACTTTAAAAAATACGCTGAATCGTTATTATTTGTTTTTTCATAAGTATACGTTAGCGTATAGCCGTTTTTCTGATCGTTGCGGTACGATATAACCTGATGAAGATCGCCGGTATTATAGTAAAACTTCCAAATGCTGTCAAGCAAAAAATTGTTTCGTGTACCTTCTGATTTTACAAAGCCGTTTTCGTAATAACTTCTCCAGTAACCATCGGGTTTTCCTTCGCGCAGAAAACCTTCACTCGACTTTTGGCCGCCGGGGTAATAGAATACTTTATACCCGTTCAGCGAATCGCTTTGCGAATATGCAATCTGCGAAACCAAACAAATAATTATTAGCAGCAGTCTAAATTTCATTACTACAAATCGTTCTCATATAAACGTACAAAGTTAAGTACAATTATGGATTATGATGCAATAAGTACCTTTTTAGGTGCCAAAATTTAAAAATCGTTTCATCTTAAACAAGTCAAAATTATTAAATCACAAGGTTTGGTATAAAAATAAAATGGAATAAATTTAAATAATGCAATTTTATAAACATTAAATGCTTAAATCTTGATATTTAAAAACAATATTAATAAGTTTGTAGCAAGAACCAATTAACATTAATCATAAAAATACAGGCGTATGAAAACAATTATTTATGCTTTGATAATAGGGCTTACTGTCTGCCTAACGTCATGTAAAATTCACAGGGAGCTTGCAACTGTGAGCTCAGGGGGAGGAGACGTGGAAAAAGTGATTGTAAAAAACAATCAGATTGACGGCGTAACCGAAAACCAGACATTATTTACTTATAAAAAAAATGACCAAACTATTATGGAAGAAGTTGATCCCATCGACTTTGTTTTGGTAAAAAAAGAAAAGGCCAAGGTGTACTGGGGTATCAATAAGGAAAGGTATGCGGTTGTTAACGTTAATAAGTATTTTTATGTATATAGCGGAGGGAAGGTTTTTCTTAAAATAATTTTAGCTCCCTTTACCTATTTTACGTCATTATTCTGGATTAAAGCAAGGGAAATTACTCCGATAGAGTATGAAACTTGCAATTACGATGATTTGTGTAAAGGACATACATATGATAAGCAAATTCTTATTGAAGCTAAAATCTGGTGTAAGCGCGACCGGATAACCGATACTGTGACGATAGTTGAAAGTTTTCCTGATGCAATAAAATTTAAAGATTACAAAGTAAAAGTTAAAAGAGGCGATGTTGAAAAAGTAATTCATGAGGTGAAAACGGAAAACAGTCAATCATATCATGTATTTAAAATTGTTGGCGATGATAATATGTTTGAAGGTAAGAACAAAGTGTGGATAATTATGGATGTTGCTATTACACCAACGGAGGAATATTATAAAAATTGAAATTAAATTTGATTAAACAAATAGTGAAAAATTATATGAGATTTTTTCCAGTTGTATTACTGATTACAGTTTTGATTGGTACATTTAATAGTTGTAAAAAGATTACAGGAACCACACGGTGCCATTTAGATACTCCAATTGTTATTGGAACAAGTATTGTTGTTAAATTATCAATTGAAGAATTAAGTAGTGAACTGCATTTACAGTATGGATTTTGCTATAGCACCACAAATGTTACTCCTTTGCTGAGCGATCCTAAACTAGTTCATAATTCTATCTCCGATACTACCACTTTGGTTGACACTTTAAAGTTACTTGAACCGGGTATGCGTTATTACATCAGAGGTTTTGTTTTGGATGGTGATGAGATAATTTATAGCTCAAATATTGTTGAGGCAACAACCATCGGTTTGCCTGCCTTGGGAAATGTAAATGTTGTTTCAGCGAACCCTGGTCTTATTGAATTCTCTTGTAATGTAACCAGCGACGGAGGGGGTATGATAACCGAACGCGGAGTTTGTTGGAGTGGAATGTCGAGCCCAACAGTAGAAAATAATAATAAGATAGTGTGTGGTAGTGGTACTGGCGAATTTTCCGGTAATATTTCAGGACTTCCTGTTGCGACATCCTATTATATGAGAGCTTTTGCAACCAATATTTCTGGTACTACATACAGCGAAGAAGTAAATTTTAAATCACTAGGGGTCGGCGATTATTATCGAGGTGGTATAATTGCATACTTTTTACAACCAGGCGATAATGGATATATTGCAGGGGAATATCATGGAATTATTGCTGCTGAAAACGATTATAACTTTTATTCGTGGTCAAATGGGGTGCTTGTTATTACAGAGGCCACTGCAATGGAGCTTGGCTATGGAAATGCAAACACAACGTTGATTGTTGATGTGCAAGGTAGTGGGACGTATGCTGCCGAACATTGTTTTAACCTCGTTCAGGGGGGCTATGACGATTGGTATTTACCGTCTTTATCAGAATTGCAAGTATTGTACAATAACAGATACGCTATTGGATTTATTGAGCAAGCTATTTATTGGAGTTCATCAGAACATGATCTGGTAGAGGCTTATGTAATTCATTTTGGGAATGGCGCAAGAGTTAAACAACATAAGCATTATCAATACAGAAGTCGTGCTATTAGGTCATTTTAAATTAATTGGGTGTAATCGTATTGAACTAGAGACACGTTTTGATTGTT
>ENA-UOWO01001431-UOWO01001431.1-activated-sludge-metagenome-genome-assembly--contig:-NODE-1431-length-31781-cov-18.466810_pt1 | contig 31781 bp, 15 predicted proteins | sample MGYA00238148_ERZ761564 | MGnify/ENA primary metagenome ERZ761564 (study PRJEB28885, sample SAMN05720194) | activated sludge metagenome | isolation source: Anaerobic digester | place: USA...
TTCCCTTCCAGAAACGCCCGGACATCCCCCGCCGTCTGCACCGGATTCTCTTCCTGCGGCCAGTGGCCCGTATTTCTGTAAATTTTGAGTGCAGCGCCCCGAATAGTATGGTGGAACTTGTACGCGTTTTCAGGTGAAATACGCGTGTCTTCCGCGCCCCAGAGGATGAGGGTGGGTACATTGATTTTTTCCACTACTTCGGCGGGCGGACGGTTGTCGCTCACGGATGCCCGGTCCGAAAATGCTTTCCGGTTTCCGGCGCGCAGCAACAGGTCGAAATGGCGTTGAATCAGGCTGTCGGTCACCAGGGCATCGTCGGCGTACACGTCTTCCAGCATGATTTCAATAAAAGCACGCGGCGTGATTTTCCAGAGTGCCCGGTTCACGACGGGTGTACGTGCCAGGAAATTGACGATGGAAGATTTTTTTTCCTCGAAACCGGGCGCCGCGATGAGAATGAGTTTGTCAACTTTCCCGGAGGTGGACTCCGAAGCGTAATGCCAGGCGATTTGTGCGCCGAGACCGTTACCGGCCAGGTGAAATTTTTTCAGGTTGAGGTGGCCGGCAACGCTGTCCAGAAAACTGGCGTACATAAAAGCGCTGTAACTGCCGCGCGGATGCGGACCGGTGAGGCCGAACCCCGGCAGGTCGATGCTGATGACCTGGTATTTATCGGAAAGTGCGGCCGTCCAGCCATCCCAGGTGCGGAGCGAACTCTGCGCATCGTGGAGCAACAAAATGGGGTCTCCTTTCCCGCTGATGCGGCAATGCACGTCCATGTCGTCGATATGGATGTAGCGCGAATCGGGCAACGCATATTGCTGCGCCACCTGCTCGATGGGCAAATCGTCGTGCCAGTTGCACCAGAGCCAGTATGCAAGAAAAAGAAGGAGCGTCCAGCGTACCAAAAAGGCAATACCCAGAAATCCCAGCGATTTTCTGAGGGTTGCAAGCAGGGCCGGCCGGGTGGGTGGAGTCTCCATGAGGGTGTTGGTGAGGGGGGGATGATTTAAGATTTAAGATTACATGATTACATGATTTAAGATTTCAACGAGATGCCCTCCTTCTAAAATCTTAAATCATGTAATCATGTAATCTTAAATAACTAGGCCTCAAACCATTTTCTTATCCGAAGCAAACACTGCTCCCATATATTCCCGGTTCATGCGGGCGATATTTTCCACGGAAATTTCTTTCGGGCATTCCGCTTCGCAGGCCGTTACGTTGGAGCATTTGCCGAAACCTTCTTTGTCCATTTGTGCCACCATGGCCAGAACACGTTTCTGGTGTTCTACCAGACCCTGCGGCAATAAAGCCAGGTGCGACACCTTGGCGGAGGTGAACAACATAGCCGAAGAATTGGGGCAGGCTGCTACGCAGGCGCCGCAACCGATACATGCGGCAGCGTCGAACGAATGGGAAGCCTGTTCCTTTTCAATTGGAATAGCGTTGGCGTCCTGGGCCTGACCCGTATTGACGCTGACGTAGCCGCCGGACTGTATGATGCGGTCGAATGCCGAGCGGTCGACAACGAGGTCCTTGATGACCGGGAACGACTGGGCGCGGAACGGCTCGATCACGATGGTTTCACCTTCGTGGTAGTGGCGCATGTGCACCTGGCAGGTAGTAGTGCCTTTCATCGGGCCGTGCGCCTGTCCGTCGATCACCAGCGAGCAGGTGCCGCAGATGCCTTCCCGGCAGTCGTGTTCGAAAGCGACGGGTTCCTCGCGTTTCGATACGAGTTCTTCGTTCAAAACGTCCAGCATTTCAAGAAATGACATGTCGGGATTTACCTCCAGATTGGGGTAATTGACAAATTCTCCTTTGTATTTGCCGCCCTGGCGCCAGATTTTCAGATTCAGTTTCATCTTGCGTGAGATGAGTTGATTGTGAGTGATGTTATGGGCGTGTCTGGTTTTTTGTGTTTAGTGTTTAGGATGCGGCTAACGCTCACTAAACATGAAACACATAAACAAACACGTCCGATATTTATTTCTTTTCAGCCTCTATAGCCGAGCAGTTGTCTATCAACAGGTTGCCGTTTTTGCCTTCGCTTCCCGGCGCGTAATATGCCATCAGGTCGATCTCGTCGTAATCCGATTTGACCGGTTGCAGCGTAAAAGTGTAGCGCGTCCACATGGAGTGACTGATCGCGGCGCTTTCCGCCAGTAATTCTTCTTCGTTCGTCCTCGTATTCACGCCCCAGATTTTCAGGATCGTCGGCGCGTTGTAATTGATTTCCGCTCCGGTCATCCGCGATACGGATCTATACACATTCGACCGCGCGAGCCATACACTGAAGGTATACGTTGAATCTTCTTTCAACCAGCCATTCAGTTTTTGCCCGATGCCCTCCCACGTATTGTTGTCGCGCACCACCATCCCTATAAAATTTTTGCCTTCCTGGGCCTCCATTTTCACGCCAAACCAGCCGGGCTGAATATCGGGCGGGGTCTCATTATCCGATCCCAGGTCTATCCATCCACCGGGCGCTGTTCCGGCCATGGCTACATCCCACTCGAAAGAGGGATTTTGTACACGAATCGTGGTTTGTGCGTGTGCAGCGCTTAAACCCAGCATCAAACCCAGAACCCACCCAGTTGTTTTTTTCATAGCAATGATGCGGTTCGTTTTCTATTTTTTGAGTTCTATATCAGAACAATTGTCAATCAGCAGGTTTCCATTTGCCATACTAACTCACTATTCATACGAGCGCTGCACCACCTCAATCTCCTCATACACCAGCGGCTCTTTGTGCAACACAGGTTCTCCGTTGCCGCCCCATTCCCAGGCTGCTACGTACTGGAAGTTCACGTCGTCGCGTTCCGCTTCACCTTTATCCGTCTGATATTCTTCGCGGAAGTGGCCGCCGCAGGATTCGTTGCGGTGCAGGGCGTCGCGGCACATGAGTTCACCGAGTTCGATGAAATCGGCTACGCGCCATGCTTTTTCCAGTTCCGGGTTGAAGTCGTTGGCGCTGCCGGGTACGAACGCATCTTTCCAGAATTCGGCTTTCAGGGCCTGAATTTCCTGGATCGCCTGTTTCAGGCCTTCCGCGTTGCGTGCCATGCCGCATTTATCCCACATAATCTTGCCGAGGCGGCGGTGGAAACTTTCAACGCTCTGGCTGCCGCCGAGGTTCATTAATTGATTGATCCGTTCGCGCACCTCTTTTTCTACCTGTTCGAATTCCGGTGTGTTGGTCGAAATAGCGCCTGTGCGGATTTCTTTCGATAAATAGGAACCGATGGTGTAAGGTAAAACGAAGTATCCGTCGGCCAGGCCCTGCATGAGCGCTGAAGCGCCGAGGCGGTTGGCGCCGTGGTCGCTGAAATTGGCTTCACCGCATGCATACAGGCCGGGAACGGAGGTCATCAGGTCGTAATCGACCCACAGACCGCCCATGGTATAGTGAACGGCCGGGTAAATGCGCATTGGAGTCTCGTACGGGTTTTCGCCGGTAATTTTGGCGTACATATCGAACAGGTTGCCGTAAGCGAGTTCAACAGCGGCTTTGCCTTTGCGTTTGATCGCATCCGCGAAGTCGAGGTAAACGGCGAGGCCTGATTTACCGACGCCCAGGCCTTCATCACAGGCCACTTTGGCGGCCCGGCTGGCGATGTCGCGCGGTACCAGATTGCCGAAAGCAGGGTAGCGGCGTTCGAGGTAGTAGTCGCGGTCTTCTTCCGGGATCTGGCGTGGATCTTTCAGGCGGTCTTCGGCTTTTTTCGGTACCCAGCAACGGCCGTCATTCCGCAGCGATTCCGACATCAGGGTCAGTTTGGACTGATATTCGCCGGAAACCGGGATGCAGGTCGGGTGAATTTGTGTGTAGCACGGGTTGCCGAAGAAAGCGCCGCGGCGGTGTGCCCGCCAGGTTGCGGTCGTATTGCACATCATGGCGTTGGTGCTCAGGTAGAACACGTTGCCGTAGCCGCCGGTGCAAAGCACGACGGCGTGTGCGGCGTGGCGTTCCAGTTCGCCGGTGAGCAGGTTACGTACGATGATACCGCGGCATTTGCCGTCTACTACCACCGTATCGAGCATTTCGTGGCGGTTGTACAGTTTCACAGTGCCGAGAGCTACCTGGCGGCTGAGGGCCTGGTAAGCGCCGATGAGCAACTGTTGTCCCGTTTGTCCCCGTGCGTAAAAAGTTCTGGATACCTGCGTGCCACCGAAAGAACGGTTGTCGAGCAGACCGCCGTATTCGCGGGCGAACGGTACGCCCTGCGCTACGCACTGGTCGATGATATCGCCGGACACCTCCGCCAGGCGATGCACATTGGCTTCGCGGGCGCGGAAGTCGCCACCTTTAATGGTATCGTAAAAAAGCCGGTACACGGAGTCGCCGTCGTTGCGGTAGTTTTTGGCTGCATTGATACCGCCCTGTGCAGCGATAGAGTGTGCACGGCGGGGGCTGTCGTGGAACGTGAAACATTTCACGTTGTAGCCCAGTTCGCCCAGAGATGCGGCGGCAGAAGCGCCGGCAAGCCCCGAACCCACGATAATCACGTCGATCCGGCGTTTGTTGTTGGGGGCTACGAGGGGCACGTGGCCTTTGTAGGACTCCCACTTTTCAGTGATATTGCCGGCAGGGATTTTGGAATCGATCGCGGTTGCCATATGTTTAAGTCAAGGATATTGTAATGAAAAAGAACCGGAGTTCTTATGATATGTTTTTGACAGTCAATTGGTTATGCAGAAATGCTGCATTTAGCCCATGAGGTACATCCACACCGGAATGATGGCAAAGCCGAGCGGGACACCGACAGCGTAGATGTAGCCCACTACAGTGATCAGCGGCGTGTAACGCGGGTGGTTGATGCCCAGCGTCTGGAAGGACGACCAGAAGCCGTGCCAGAGGTGCAGACCGATCACGACCATACAAATCACATAAAAAATGACGTATCCCAGGTTTTGGAACGCTTCGGCAACCGGAATGTACAGGTTCGTTACCGGGTGGTCGTATGCTTCCACTTCAACAGGCGGCAAAACGCCCATTTTCATCTGGAGCCAGAACTGCCACATGTGCAGGATAATGAAAACGAAAATGACAATGCCGAACCACGCCATATTGCGGGCATTGCGCTCGCCCGGGCGGGCATGTGCAACGGCATATTTGATATTGCCACGCGCGGCTTTGTTATTCTGCCACAGGCGGATTCCCTGGACTGCATGCCACAAAATAAAGGCATACAGGGAATAGGAAATGATCTTGATCAACGGATTGTGCGTCATGAAGAACGCGTACGTGTTGAATGCTTCCCCGCCGTCGTCTTTTAATAATTGAAAATTGCCGAGCAGGTGAACGATCAGAAAAAGCATCAGGAAAATACCCGTGAGGGACATGATGACTTTTTGACCGATGGAAGACGAGAGAAATTTGCTAAACCAACTCATCGAAAAATGGTAAGATTGTAAGGTTCTTGTTTTGTTTGATGGCGCCTTCCGGCGCTACCGCGCAAAGAAACAGAACAATATGCAATTTGACACCGTTGTGCTGCTTTTTTGGCGGAACAAAACTACAGAGACAAACCGCAGTACCAAATTATCGTTCGGGAAAGATGTGAGTTTTTACCCTATTTAGAAGCGATAAAAATTCCGGAGCGCATTATGACTTAAAAATGGCAATGCCCGCCCCTTATTGGAGCAGGCATTGCTATCGATTGGCCATGCGCAGGTAGTAATTTGTCATTGGCGGAAACGCACAACGACAGCCGGAGCGACTCGGTTCAGTTTCAGCCTGATAAAATACGAGCGGCAAATAAGTCTCGAAAATCAATTCCGGGGTTGTCTCGTGTCCAGTCTACAAATGAAGCCGCGCCTTGCGGTCCAGCAGTTCATCATTCGACTCCACACGTTCCGGATCGGGCACGCAACAGTCTACCGGACAAACGGCCGCACATTGCGGTTCTTCGTGAAAACCGACGCATTCCGTGCATTTATCGGGTACGATGTAGTAAAAATCATTCGAAACGGGGCTGTTTTTTCTGTCCACCGCCACTACTGTCCCATCTTCCAACTGGTATTCTCCCTTGACGGTATTTCCATCAGAAATCGCCCATTCCACACCGCCTTCATAGATGGCGTTGTTGGGGCATTCCGGTTCGCAGGCGCCACAGTTTATACACTCGTCTGTGATCATGATAGCCATAACACTATATCCTTTTTGTTGAGGGCGGCAAAGGTACAAAATAAGTACGAAGTGCGAAGTCGTCAGTGCGAAGTCAGATAAGTGCGAAGTGCGAAGTCAGATAAGTGCGAAGTGCGAAGTCTTCAGTGCGAAGTCATTTGAGATCTGTTGTCAGGAAAAAGAAGAACATTTTCCTGACAACAGATCTCAAATGACTTCGCACTGAAGACTTCGCACTTCGCACTTCTATTGTACCGCTCGTACAAACGCATCAATATTCGCGCTTTCCAGTTGACGCTTCAGGGTATCCGCTTCGCGGCGGGCGTTGAAACGGCCCACGCAGACGGAGAAGAAAGAAGAGTTCGGGAAACGCACAATTTCTGCGGTGTTGTAGCCGGCGGCCTGCAGGGTAGCCAACTGGTTGTGAGCGCGGTTTTCCATGAGGAATGAACCGGCGATGACGTAGTAGGAGTCGCGCTGGGCGTCCGTAACCGTAACGGAACCGTGCGGAGCGGTATTAGTATGTTTTACCTTATTGGGAGCAGCCACTGTCGGGTCGATGGGCTGCGGGCTGTTCATTTGCCCGTTGACGTAAATCATGGATGCGCCCTGCATGCCGGTGAGGATACGTACTTCCGTACGGCGGTTGCGGGCGTGCTCCTGCTCGGTGCAGTTGACGCCGTCCTGGCAGATATTGCGCGGTTCGCTTTCGCCGTAACCTACCGGTTTCAGGCGTTCCCGTTCCACACCGCGGCTCACCATGTATTCGACCACGCCATCGGCGCGGCGCTGACTGAGTTGCTGGTTGTAGGTGCCGTTGCCGCGGCAGTCCGTGTGGCTGGCGAGTTCCACCGTAATGGAAGGTTGCTGGCGCATGAGTGAAACGACCAGATCCAGGTCTTTTCTGCCGTCGGGGCGCAGGGTAGCGTCGTTGAAATTGTAGTAGATGTTAGGCAGTTCGACAATCGTGCCCGGGAGCAGCGGGGCAACGGAAATGTTTTGCATCAGCGGCTGGCCCGGCACTGCGCCGTGCGTATCCACTTCGGTGCTGCCGATAATACGGCCCGCCTGATACAGGTCAACCTTGTACTTTTTATTGGTATCCAGGTAATAATCGACCATCCCGTTGGCGTCTGCTACTACGGTGTCCTGTTTTCCGTTTTCGTCGGTCAGGACAAACATGGCGCCCGAAAGCGGCGCGTTGGTGACGTAGTTGAATGCCGAGGGCGTCCACTGCACTTTTCCGGGCGCGGCGTTGGAGCTGCGCTCCAGTTGCAGCGCTACTTCGTTGCCGGGTTTGGAAATGCTCAGGCGGATCTGCTTGGTCTGGTAACCTTTTTTGGAAACGATGATGACGTAGTTGCCCGGTTTTACTTCCGTGGAGAAACGTCCTTTGCCGTCAGTCACGCCATTGATGCCTTTGTCGGGCGCCATGGATTTGATCACGTCCTGGCCGTTCACGTTCTGGATGGTGATCAGGTTGCCGGCTTCGTCGCGGCCGATCACGTTGTTGGCGTCGTAATTCAGCACCTGCGCGTCGGCGTCGCTGATGGCAGCGCCGGAAGCCTTGTCGGTAACCACCACTTTAATATCGAGGTTGCGGTCCGGAACACGTTGATTCTGAAGCAGATAGTCGTCGAGGTTGCCGTTTTCGGTATGGAAACTGAAAATCTCGTCGCCACCTTTTCCACCGCTGCCGTTGGTAGAGTAGTAGCCGTTGATCTTGTTCAGGTCGACGATCAGACCGAAGTCGTCGCCGCTGGTATTGAACGGGCTGCCGAGGTTGACGGGTTTGGTCCACTGGTTGTTTTCCATCAGCGCGTAATACATGTCGAAACCGCCCTGACCACCTTCCGTTGCATCGGAAGCGAAGTACAGCGTGTTGTCGGCATGAATAAATGGAAATGCTTCGCGGCCTTTGGTATTCACGCCGGCGCCGAGGTTAACGGGTTCGCTCCAGGAATCACCCACTTTGTATGCCACGTAAATGTCCGTGCTGCCCAGGCTGCCGGGGCGGTTGGAAGCGAAAAACAGTTTATCGCCGTCGATGCTGATGGCCGGGTGGAAATCGTCGAATTCGTTGTTGTTGAATGGCAGCGGCTCCGGTTCGCTCCACACGCCGTTCACCTTTTTGGAGGAATAGATGCGCGTTTTCTGGGTCTTGTCTTTTGCAAATTTGTCTTTACCACCAATGACCGCATTTCGGGAAAAATAAACCGTTTCCGTGGTGCGGTCGAAACATACCGGTCCTTCGTGGGCGCCGATAGAAGACAACTCCTTGGAAAAAATTTCCGGCGCAGAAAGAGCGCCCGTCGAATCGCGGCGCGAACGCAGGATACTCAACGCGGGCAGTTTCAGTTCGGAGTCCGTTACTTTTTTGAGCCCCACGCCGTTGGCATTGGTAGAAATAAGAACGATTCCGTCTTCGTAAAAAGTGGGGCTGAATTCCAGTCCCGCCGTATTCACAGCCTCCTCGTTTTTCACCTGAACGGTGATGAGCGGCGGTGCAGCAGGGGTGGTTTGAGCGTGTAGAACGCCGCCGGCGTAGCAGGATGCGAGTAAAAAGATAATTATTCGTAGGGCTTTCATAGTTCCCGTGTTTTTTAAATATACCGGAAGCCGGTTCAGATTGGATTTTTAAATAAAAGAGGTGGGCACATTTTTTAAGTCCTCACTCCCGCAGGAAAGAAGGAATGAGGACTTGAAAAATTTACAGGAAAAAGCGCGGGTTGGACATTTTTTTGCTGCGTTTTTTCAGATCTGCCTGCACCATGAGTTCGATGGATCCGGCATTGTAGTCTTTAAGACTGGAAAGCCCGAAATCGTAGGAAGCGCCTACTCCAAACTGCGGTGTTGCCTGCCAGAATGCCAGCAAATCGATGGATTCACCCGGGCCGTCGCCGCCGAGGCGGTAGGAGAGGCCTGCCGTGAATTTCTTGCGGATATCAAGGTTGACATTGATATCGGCGTCGAAGGGCGCGTTTTTTACATATTTCAGCAAAATAGCCGGCATCAGGTTGATATCGTCTGCAATTGGAATGATACCACCCGCCATGGCATAATAGTGCTGATATTCCTTTGCGATCAGGGTAGCGCTGCCGTTGACATATCCGATGGCATTGGAGTAGATGCGCGGAACGGAAAAGCCGAAGTACATGCGGTCGGAAACCGTGCCGTACAATCCTGCACCCACGTTGCCGTAAAAATCGTTGATCTTCTCGTCGCCCAGCGAAGGGTCGCCGCCTACATTCGGCTGTGCGTCGCTGAATGCGATACCCAGCGAGCGAAGGGAGGCCGTGATGCCTACACGCATGGAAAATTCATCGCTCGCCACCAGGTCGTACGAATAAGCCAGCGACATGTGAAGGTCGCGCTGCAAACCGATCGACTGGTGCGACAACGTGACGCCGATGCCTACACGCGGGGAAAGGAAGGGCGAATTGAAACTGGCCAGCGCCGACTGCGGCGAACCTTTGAATCCAATCCACTGGTTGCGGTAAATCGCCGTTACCGACGGTACACCGCGGGCGCCTGCATAGGCAGGGTTCAGCAGCAGTTTGTTGTACATAAACTGCGTGTACTGATGCTCCTGCTGCCCGAACAAGGCCGCTGCGGACAAGAGCAACGCGAATGAAAATACAAGTTTTTTCATGACGCAATATTTTTATAAAACCGGGTCGGTGAGTCGTGCTGCGCCGACCCGGTTCGGGGTGATTTAACGGAAAATTTCAATGAAACCCTTTGCGGTCGCTTCGTTCGGACCGGGTTTGAACACGTAGAAGTACACGCCGTCGGGCAGGTCTTTACCGGCCTCGCCATCCAGCGTACCGCGCCATGCCTTGTCGGGGTCATTGGAATAAGGCGATGCTTCGTATACTTTGTCACCCCACTGGTTGTACACCACGAGCGAGTTTTCGTTGAAAAAGCCCGAATCCAGACACTTGATTACGAGCCAGTCGTTCACTTCGTCGCCGTTTGGAGTGAAAATGTTCGGAATGAATGTGCATCCTATATCGTCAATTCTGATGGTTACCGTTGCCATATCGCACAGCAGCGGGCACGACTGGGAACACACTTCGTAGAAGAACGAAGCGCTGCCCGGGTCGGGGCCGGCCTGGTAGGAGAACAAGCCGTTGCCCAGATTGGTCACGCCGTTCAGGGGGCTCACTTCCGTAATCACAAAATCGCCGGCAGGAATCAGTACGTCGTTGAGCAGAATATTGAAGGTATCCAGCGTATTCGGATCGATGCTAAAACCGGTGTCATCTACCGCATTTGGCTGAATAGCCAGTTGCACCAGTACGGTATCGGCAGGCGTGATACATCCGTTGATATTGGCCGTCACGATGTAGTTGCCTGCATTTGCGGGTGTCAGTTGCTGAATGGTCACCTGGCTGGTCGAAGCGGTGAATCCCTGCGGGCCGGTCCAGGAATACGTTGCGCCGGCAATTGTCGGAACCGTCAGCACTACCATGTCGCCTGCGCAACCCGGATTCGGATCGGCGGTCGGGTCGAGCGGCCGGATCGGCAATACTTCGATGATCACCGAACACTGCGCGCTGCTGCCCGATCCATCGGTAGCGGTAAATACCAGTGTGTCTCGCCCAACCGGGAAAGAAGCGCCTGTAAGCAAACCGTCTATCTGTTGCACCGTAGGTATGCCGCAGTCATCGATGGCCGTGGGTGTTCCGAAATTCAGGATGGCAGCCGAACAGTTCGGTCCTGCGGTCGCGCTGGAAATGAAATCGCCCGGATTGGTGTAAATACCGCCGGCAGCATCGACCACTATTTCGCTCGTAGGGCAGGTTATCAGCGGAGGAAGCCCTGCCGTTACCGTTACCGTGAAGGTTGCCGTGGTAGAAAATCCGTCGTTGTCGACAGCCGTATACTGAACGGTTGTCACGCCGATCGGGAAGGTGTCGCCCGGCTGGTAATTGGAATACAGGGTGTCCAGGTCGCAGAAACCGACTGCAATCGGAGGCATCCAGGTGGCTACTGAGTCGCAACCCGCCAGATCAATATTGAGAGGAATCTGTTCAAACCGTTTGAAAGGTCCGTTTACCGTAATTGTAAAAGTACAGGTATCGTAGTTGTTGCTGGCATCGAACGCGCGGATCACCAGGGTAGTCGTTCCTACGGAGAAGGTATCTCCTGGCATGAACGACGATTCGAATTGCGGTACGGAGCAGTTGTCTGTTGCCGTTGGGAAAATCCATTCTACCGCGAAGCCGCAAGGGCTTTCGGTACTGACGGTCACGTCCTGCGGGCAACTGGTAAATACCGGCGGTACGAGGTCGATCAGTACCACATTGAATGTGCAGATCGAGGAATTGCCGGCATCGTCCAGAACAGTGTAAGTTACGGTGGTCGTACCTGCAGGGAAAACACCGGGGTCCAGGTCCGAAATGATCGTTACTGCACCACAGTTGTCCTCAGCCGTTGGAGGATCCCAGGTAACAAGGGAATCGCATTTATCAGACGGCAGTTCGATCATGATGTTATCGGGACAGCCGGTAATGACCGGCGGAATGTTTTCCGAAACCGTGACATTGAAACTACAGGTGGTCACATTGCCTGCGTTGTCTACTGCCGAATACGTCACCGTAGTGGTACCCGTCGGGAAAAAAGTACCCGGTTCTATGTCGGAGAAGATATCTACACCGTCCAGATCACAATCGTCCGTAGCCACAGGCGCCGTCCAGGTCGGGAATGCGCCGCAGGTATCGGGTTCGGTGTCCAGGGTCAAATCTGCCGGGCAGCCGTCGAATACGGGCGCATTGTTGTCAATAACAGTGATATTGAACGAGCAACTACCGGTATTTCCGAAATCATCCACCACCACATAAGTAACGAGGCTGGTTCCCGCATCCAGCACCACGGTCGGCTCAAAACCGATCAGTTCCGGTGCGTCGTCGCAGTTGTCTCCGGCCAGCGGAGCAGTCAGATTTACAGTTGCCGTACAAAGGCCTTCATCCGGCGCTACGATCATGTCTTCCGGGCAGGTAACGACCGGCGCAAGTGTATCCTGGATTTCAATGGTGAAAACGCACAAAGCGGTATTGCCGGAAGCGTCCGAAGCCACGTACGTTACAGTTGTCACGCCGATGCTGAACGGGTCGCCCGGAGCGAAGTCGCCGGACAGCGAAACGCCGCCCTGTCCGCAGGAATCCACGGCTTCCGGAATATCCCAGTAAATCGGAATGGTACAGGTATCGGCCGGGGCTACCACGATAATATTGGAAGGGCAGCCGTTGATCTGTGGAGGCAGTTGTTCCGTTACCGTAACAATCACGGAGCAGGAAGCAGAATTGCCCGCCTGGTCATATGCCGTGAAGAATACGGTGGTAGCGCCTGCATTAAAAAGAGAATCCGCTTTGCTGGAAATGATCTCCTGGATTTGCCCGCAGGCATCCTGTGCATCCGGCAAAGGCAAAATAATCGTTTCGCTACAGGTTCCCTCCGCGGCATCCACTTCCACATTGTCCGGGCAGGTCAGCGTTGGCGGCGACTGGTCGGAAATGGTGAAGTAACCGCTGGTCGTATTGAAAGGTACGGAGTTAAATGCTGTGTTGACGGCATCGAACGGTGGAACGAAGTCGATGTTGGTCGTCCCGTTCGGGTTGATGACGTTGAAATAAACGGTAAACATGATGCCACCGTCGGGAATGCTCGGCCAGAAAGGCGCTACCGGGTTGCCGGACAAAAACCGCAGAATGCCCATGTCCGTACCGATAAAGTTCAGGTAATCGGCAGCATCCAGGTTCAAGCCAGGATAGCCGTTGCCTACGGTATCGAATTCCAGCACAGTCGGGTCCCAGCCCAGTGAAAACTGAAGTCCGATCAGGTCGCTGAAATCCTGCACCGTCACATTGAATGCAATGGGTCCACCGTTGTTCTGGCAGTCGGCATATACGGTATCGACTGCCAGGCCCAGGCCCGCTGCCGAATTTACCAGCACGTTGAAGGCGCAGGTGCCCGTGTTGCCCGATGCATCTGTGGCGGTATACGTAACCGTGGTCAGACCGACATTGTAATTTCCGTCGGCATTGAGGGTTCCCTGGCCGGTGGTTGCGCCGGTCTGCGTATAACTGATCGTTGGGTTGTTACAGTTATCCGAATAGGAGACCGGTCCGGTGCCGGTAACAGCGGCAGAAGTATTGCCTACTTCCGCTGTAGCGGTAATATTGGCGGGACAGGTGATTGTGGGCGCTTCCAGATCCTGGAAACTTACCTGGCCGTTGATGTATGTGGCCTGAATTTCTTCAGGAGGGAAAACGGCGCTCGTGTAAGCCTCGCGTACCGACGGGAAATCGCCGAACGTGATCGGGGAGTTGCCATTGTTGCCACCTGCCACATTGAAGTTCAGGGTAAACAGCACCGCATTGTCGGGAATGGTTGTGCCCGACAGCGAATTGGTCGTCCAACTGAATGCGATAAAACCGGTTCCTACGGAACTGATGCCGAAGTTGGTGGCCGCCAGTTGTAATGCCGGATTGAAATTGTTCACCGAAACGTATTGCAGGAACGCAGGATTCCAGCCGAGTGAGAACTGTAGCGAGCCCAGCGAATCAAAATTCAACGCCGTAACGTCCAGAGAGTATGTCTGGCCGCAGGCTGCCGATCCGCTTTGCGCGATCAGCGTCAGCACATCGCTCGTATTGGAAATGTCCAGTGTAATAGTAAAGGAACAGGTAGCGGTATTATTGCCTACGTCTGTAGCGGTATACGTTACCGTCGAAGTTCCGAAATTGAAAATAGCGCCGCTGGCGTCCGGATCATTGGGCGCGCTGGCAATGGTAGCACCGGAAGAAGTCCAGCCTACCTCCGGAATACTGCAATTGTCGATCGCACTCAGCGGACCGATGTCGTTGACAGCGGAAGGCGAATTGACCGACATGGTCAGGTTATCGGGGCAAACAATCGTGGGAGGCGTATCGTCTATAGGTTGAACGCCGCCGGTTACGGTTTGTACCGTCAGTTCATTGCCACTTGCATCGGTAATCTCGATTTGTACGGGGTTTCCGGTGATTTGAACCGGAGAAAAGGGTCCGCTGATGCGGCGGAAAGCAAGTGAAAAAATAACACTGTCGTTCGGAACGGATACACCGCCGAATTTCGTGTAGGTAAACGTAATGCGTCCTGATGCCAGGTAAGTGGTGGAGTCGAAACCCGCATTGAATGCCCCCTGCGTGAGCAGCGGATTCAGTTGCGTGGTATAGGCATAATCCAGATCGTTTGCGTTCCAGGAAACAGTGAACTGCATGGAACCCACGTTGGTAAAGTTGCGTACCCGGATGGGAATCAGGAAGGTATCAGATGACTTACAGTCAATCATGACTGTGTCGGTTTTCAGGATGACTGCCTGTGCTGACATTTGACTGGAAAAGACAAACGACCCAAGCAGCATCAGGATTAGAAAAATATTTCTCATGGTTTTAAAAATCATGCATTAGAGAAAAATGATTGTATTACCTCTTGTCTCCGGCTGACGCCGGGTATTTCCGGTCGGCCGGGAACGGGTTAAATGTAGTTGAAGTTGGATAAAACGCTTCGCTACACTTTGCCCGTCCCCGGCATTGCCGGATCAAAAGTTTATTAATCTATGAGAATCATTTTCTTACGATCACTGTGCGTGGGGGTTTCGAGTTCGTAGTAGTAAACACCTGCATTGCCCAGTTCAGATTCGCGGAAGCGTACTTCGTTGTATCCTTTTTCAAAGTTGCCAATAACCGTGCGCACCAGTTGCCCAGATGCATTGAATACCCGCAACGCGGCCCGGCTGCTTTCCGGCAGGCGGAAACCGATGGTCGTAACGGACTGGAACGGGTTCGGTTGGTTCTGGTACAGTGTAAACGGCGCTTTTTCGTCTGCGATGTTGCGTTCGGTAAACTCAAAATCGATTTTCATCAGGCTGCCGTCGAAGTTGTAACCTTCGGCTGCGGTGACTGCCGAACTCGGGTGCAGCAGGTCAGCGATGTTGCCGTTGCGCAGCGCGCGGAATTTCAGCGTGAACAGTACTTCGTTGTCGCCGAACGATTTCGCTTCGCGGCTTACCCACAGGGTGGTCAGGTGACCGTCTGCGAGGTAAGTGGTACCGAAGTTGTCATCCGTCAGCGGCAGAACGCCCGCTTCGTAATTGTCGAGCATCAGCACGGCAGCATCGAAATCGATGGTCATCTGGTATGCAATGCGCTGGTTGAAATCGCTGGCTCTGAACGGTACGGAAATGATTTCGCCCGCTTTGAAGTCATTGTTATCGATCCGGAAATGGAATTTGCCGTCGCCGAAACGCTCTTCAGACTGGTTACCGGTAAACGTCGGCGTAATGTTGCCGTTGACGTCGCCCATACGAACCGCCACGAAATCGTCGTCGAGGTAATCCATTGTTGCCGGGCTGTGCATAATCGTCTGCGGAATCGGTGCGCTCAGCGGATTCGGGCTTGGGAACGTGTATGCTTTCGGTACAAATTTCCAGTCCGGCGAACCCAGAATGTGCTGGTCGGTAGCCAGTACCACGCGCTGGATGCGCAGGTAGTCGTTCAGCGAAATGTTGGCGTCGCCGTTCACGTCGGCTGCAACCCATTGGTATGGAGACAGCAGTTGTGTTCCGAAAATGTGGTTGACGATGAACAACAAGTCAGCCGAGGAAATACCGGCAGAACCCGCAGTTGTTTTCGCAGGCGTCAGCGTCACGTTGGTATTGTTCGGGATGTCGGAGAACAGGTATGTACCCGGTACGCCGGTCGTCTGGGTGCCGGTGGCGCCTCCGGAGAGGGTCACGGTTACGCCCGGTACCGGTTGTGTCGGCGTTCTCCAGGTCTGAATGTCACCCGCGATGTCGATAGCGTCTGCATCACAGTTGATCGTAGCGGAACCTGTGGTGATGTCGATCGGAACGATAACCGGAACGCCGGTGCTGTCCTGATTGAATTCGATACCTACCGGTGTAGCGACGATGGTGATCGGTGCCACGGAACCTACCGCAGCAGTGCTGCTCAGTTGCAGTTGCAGGTCGAACAGTTTTGTGCCGTCGGTAAAGATCTGCGGTGTGCCGTTGCCGGTCCAAACCGCTCCCAGGTTGTTGAACGGAAGTACACTTCCGGTGAATCCTGTCAGGGCAGGGTTGACGTTCGTGACACCTGTAACGGTGGCCACTGTGCCGTCGCCTGCATTTACCGTGAAGGAGAACGAGTACACTTCAAAGAAGTTCTCTACCGTCACAGGTATGGTGATCAGACCTGACTGGCAACCCGTAGCATTGCCTGCAATCAACTGAATTTTAGCGCCTTCGTCTACTATTGCCGTGTCGATCTGCAAGCAGCCGTTGTCGTCGTCGGTTACCGTGATAATGTAGGAACCTGCGGAAAGGTGATCCAGCGAACTAGTGGTATCGCCGGTTTCCCACTCGAAGGAGAAGTTACCCGAACCGCCAGTTGCCGTAGCCAGTGCGGTACCGTCGTCCGATCCGAAATAGGATTCCGGTGTAGCGGTCACTTCCAGGTTGAAACCCGCGGTGGCGCCCATGGTTACTTCCACGTCGACGGTGCAGGAATTCACATTGCCGGCGTTGTCTACAACAAACAGCGTTAACGGATTGATTCCCAATTCGCTGCAAACGAAGGTCGTTTGAGAGAGGTACATCGTATCGATTGCACAGTTGTCGGTTGTGCCGGTCAGGGCAACATCCTGCGGCGTAATCGTAGCCGATCCGTTGGAGCCCAGGGAAATCGTGATGTTGTTGTTACATACGACCGTCGGAATGCTGTTGTCGATAATTTCCAGGATGAGTGTGTCCTTACCCAGATTACCGCAGGCGTCCAGCGCTTCGAAATGGATTTCGTAAATACCTACCGGGTAATTGCCTGCAATACTGAGTGCATGGTCGCCTTTCGGACTATCATTGAATACATTCAGGGCAGAATCGGGCTGGCAGTCATTCAGGTACTGACGTACGTCGAACTCGTTCAGGCCGATATTAGCCGAGCAGGAGTCGTTCGGCGGATAGTTGGCTGTGAAAATTTTCAGTGTATCAGGCATGCCGAGGAACTGCGGCGCCTGGTTGTCGATGATCGTGATCGTGCGGGTGTGCGTCGTGGTATTTCCACAATCGTCCACGGCAGTGCGCGTACGAACGATGGTGTAGTTGTAATTTCCGCAAGGACCGACCGCTACATTGATCGTATCCTGTGTCAGCAGCACTTCCACACTGTCCGAGCAGTTGTCGGTAGCGGTAATGAGTACAGGCGAAGGTACCAGCGAGTAGCAACTTACCGTGTCATTCGGTGCAGTGGAGGAAAGTACAGGTGCAATGGTATCCTGAATGTTCAGTTTTTGAACACAGACGGCCACATTGCCGCTCAGGTCGCGCGCCTGCCAGTAACGGTTGAGTACCAGGCAGTTGGAGCCTGTTCCCGCAGCCAGCGTATCCGAGAAGGTGATCATGATCGTGCCCTGGCAGTTGTCGGTTGCACTAGCAGTACCGTTGGCCTGCGGCTCGATCGGGTCGGAACACTGAATGGTTTTGTTGGCCGGGCAAACGATCGCAGGGGCCACGTTGTCCTGAACTACGATGTAGGTCTGGCAAGTAGAGGTGTTGCCTGCGAGGTCCGTTACGGACAAGGAAACAGGGTGGTGCGTTACGCCGTCGGCATCATCGCAGTTGAACAGGATCTCGGTCGTAACCGGGCCCAGCGGATCCAGACGCTGGATATTCAGCACCAGCGAATCAGTTGTGGTGCAATTGTCGGAACTGGCGGCGTTGATCTGCGCGGTCGTTACCAGTACGGTACCGGAAGCCTGCAGGGAAACGCTGACACCGTTGATACAAGCCGCAATCGGGTTGGTGCCGTCTTCTACTACGATGGTGATTTTATGCGAACTCTTGTTGCCGCAAGCATCGGTAGCGAAGAAGGTGGTCGTGTGTACACCGAGGCCGAAAGTTTCCATGGTATCCGTTTTGGAATAGAAACCTTCGAGGTTGGCAATGCTCAGGTCGTTGCCGGTAGAGCAATCGGAAATGTACTGCAGGATGTTGATGTTCACTTTTGCAGAGCAGTCCGTGTTGTTCGTAGCGGTAAAGGCATTGATCGTGTCCGGCGTGCTGGGCAGGAAAAGGGGCGCCTGCACATCCTGCACATTGATCTTTTGCGTTCCGGTGGAAGTATTGCCCGCAGCATCCACAGCGCTCCAGGTACGGGTGATCATGTAGGTGTATTTTCCACAACCAATGGTGTCTTTCGTGGAAGTTTCCGTGAAAGTAACGGTCGCAACACTACAGGAATCGGAAGCGGTAAGCGTTGGAGCCGTTGGAATTACATCCTGACAATTCAGGGTAATATTCGCAGGAATAATTTGCAGTACCGGCGCTACCACGTCTTTTACCTTAACGGTGGTGACACAAGGAGTGGAAACATTGTTGTTGATATCGATTGCTACGAAATTCACCACATTGTTGCCCAGCTGAGCGCAGGTGAACGTCAGCGAATCTACAAAAGTGGTCGGGCCGGTTTTAAATTTGTACGTAATCGGGCCGCAATCGTTCTGGTCATAACTGCCATTGTCGAGTTGTGTGGCAGCGATGGTAAACGAACCGCCGGCACTCAGGTTAACGGAGTCGGGTTTGCAAATCGATACCGGCGGGAAAATATCTACCAGTACGGTGATGTTCTGCGGCTGCGTGCTGATGTTGCCGTTGCCGTCATTGTATACCCAGGTGATGACGTAGTTGCCAGGCATCAGGTTGTAAGACGGCGGGTCGGTGTTCAGGAATTCGCCCACCTGTGCGGAAGGAGTACCGTAAATGGTGTCCGCAGCAGGGTTGCACGGGTCGAAAGCGATCGGTGCGAATACGATGAACATACCGCAGGAGTCCACGATCGGGTCCAGCGTAACTTCTGCCGGAATTGGATCGTCGCCGTCCTGCAGGGTCAGTTTGAAGAAGCAGGTTGTGGTGTTGTATCCGTCGAAACCGGTAACAAAAATCGTGTCGTTGTCGCCGGTGGTCGGAGCCGGACCGAAGAATGTGCCCAGGCTCGTGCCTCCTGCAGGAATCTGCGTGAGGGTAACGTTGCCGGAACAGTTGTCCGACACCTGCACGAGGCTGGTGTAATTCGGAATCTGCGCATCCGGACAGGTAGAACTGAGAACCTGATTGGCCGGGCAGTTCAGGATCGGGATTTGTGTGTCCTTGATTTCTACCGTAAATTCACAAACGGAGGTATTGGCCGGTACCGCATTGTCTTTCGCAATGTATCGGATGGTCGTTACGCCCACGGGGAATTGAGCCGTCGGGAATACCTGGAACGGGAAGTTCGCATTGTAATTGAACGGATTGGTCAGGTTGATGGTCGTCTGAACCGAATTGGAGGTGCTGCCTGCCGAGTTCAGGATTTGTTCCTGTACGGTGAAAGGCAAACAGTCGGCCACGTTGCCCAGCAAAGACCATGGGCGTTCCCATGTGAAAACATTGGAGCAGGCACCCGGCGTATTCGGAATCACGTAATGTGCACCGCAAATGGTGTCGAACGGCTGATCGAATGCGAAAATCGGGCCTTGCGTATCTTTAATAACAATAGAAACGGTGTGAGAAGCAGTGTTTCCGCAGGCATCAGTAGCTACCAGCGTTACCACGCTGGTTCCGATCGGGAAATAAGCCGTAAAATCGGAATTGATTGCCAGCGGCTGCGGAACAGGAATATCCACATAGCCAAACGATGGGTTGGGGTAATCTACTGTAAATGTAACAGTTACAGCACCGCAGGCGTCCGTGATGCTGCCAGGAGATGTGATCTCGAACGAAACCGGACCATCGCAGAACGTCGGAACGTCTGTTTCGCCCATCACCATGCCTGGCAGGTCCCACACAGGGGATTCATTGTCTTCTACGGAAATTACCTGGAATGCAAAACCTGTGTTGCCGGAAGCATCCGTAGCGATCCATTTGCGCTGGATGGTAAATTCGTTGCCGCAAATTCCGGGTGTAATGATATCATTGGCGGTGGTGTAAGTTACGGAAACTACTGAGCAGTTATCCGTAGCCGTAGCCACGCCGCCTGAAGTGGAAGCGTCTTCCGGGTCGAAATCCACACATTCCACCACGACGTTGGCCGGAGGTGTAACCACCGGATTGGTCATGTCTTTGATCGTGACGTTCAGCGTGCACTCTGCGGTATTGCCGCCGGCGTCCGTTACCTGAAGGGTGACGGTGAAAGTGCCGATCTGGCTGCAATTAAACAGGTGCGAAGTTTCATAACTGCCCGCACCGACTTTCAATTGGTAGGTCAGGGTGCCGCAGTTATCGGTACTGCCGTTGTTCAGCGTAGCAGCATTGAGGGTAAATTGTCCTGCGCCGTTCAGCACGTACGTCTGGTTGCCGATGCACAGGGCAGTCGGTGGAATGTCGTCGATCACAGTTACCCGTGCGTTACAGGTATCCTGATTGCCTTGTCCGTCGCGCAGATCCAGCACCACTGTATTTACGCCGAGGTCGGAACAGTCGAAGTTGTATTCGTTCAGCAGAGCGCTGAGCGTTCCGAATTCGTAGTAGTCAAAAAAGCAGTTGTCTGTGCTGCCGTTGTCTATTTCAGTAGGAAGCACCGTTGCATCGCCGTTTACATCCAGCGATACTGTTACGTCTTTGCATTTTGCAGTCGGCGCCTGAATGTCCACCACATTTACTTTGAAAGAGTGGATTCTTACATTGCCGGCAGCATCGGTAGCGGTATAGGTTACGGTGGTCATACCGAACTGGAAGAAAGAGCCCGGCGTATGCGTGGATGTCACGGATACGACGCCCGGACAGTTGTCGGTAAAGGTTGGCGCTACCCAGTTTACCTGGCGCAGGCAGCTGGAAACGTTTGTAAATACAGTCACCGTGGTATTGGCGGCCTGGCCCATAACGTAAGACGGCGGCTGCAGGTCGGAAACGGTTACGTTAAAATTGCAAACGGTGCTGTTAGAGCCGTCGCTGAAGGTGTAGGTTACTGCGGTAGTACCTTTGTTAAAAGGAACGGCGCCGATACCTGCATAAGAACCGGACCCGGTGGTAACACCGCTGAGGTTGTACGTTACGGTCGGTGCGCTACAGTTGTCGGTGTATTGGCCCACGGTCGTCAGTGGAGTACCCGCAGGTACCAGCGTCAGAGCGCCGTTGAAAGTAGCGGTACAGTTGCCTGAATTGGTCGGCAGAGCGATGCTCGCAGGGCAAATCACCTGAGGAGCCAGGTTGTCTACGATGTCGATGGTCGTATTACAAACGTCCGTGTTTGCAGGAGTAGCGAGGTCCGATACGCTCAGCGTTACCGGAATGGCATTGTTCGCCAGATCGCCGCAATCGAAAGACAGGCCGTTCAACACCGCGTCGCCCTGGGCCGACGTGATCGTCAAAATAACATTTCCGCAGTTATCGCTGGAGCCGTTGTCTACCATGGCGGGCGTCAGAATGACTTTGCCTGTAGCGTCCAGTGCCAGTACGATGGTGCCGGGTGTTTTACATTGCGCATCGGGCGCTTCATCTTCATTTACTATAAAGGTGTAATCCATGAACACACTGTTCGCCGGGGAGGCGTTGTCGGTCCAGGTATAGCGGATTACGGTTGTGCCGGTCGGGAACTGCACCGTGACCGAACCGCCGCCGGTGGGCGGGAAGGCAGGCGCGCCGCTCAGTACCATCGGGTCGGGGCTGGAAAATACGGTTTCCGTAAACGTTACCACACCGCAGTCGCTCACTGTACCGATCGACGGACGCGTGAAGGTGATTACCTTGGAGCAGTCGCCGGCCGTAACCGATTGTGCAGGGAAATTTACGTTGGCAGGAGCCGGTGTAACCACAGGCGCCTGATTGTCGGTAACCGTTACGACAAAAGTATTGCTGCCGGTATTTCCGTTGGCATCGGTCGCTACATAGGTGACAGTGGTAGCGCCGAGGTTGAAAAACTGTGTAGTGGCAGCGCCCTGCGAGGCAGGAGCAGCCGCAACAACCGTTGCACCGCTGAATGCGATGGTCATGGTATAGGGGCCTACACAATTGTCTGTCACGGAAGGATGGTTCCAACCCAGGAAGCCGTCGCACAGGTTCAGCGGTGTGGCCGTACCTGTGGATGTTCCGATGGACTGGCTGGACGTTGTGCCGGTAAAGCCCGGGTCTTCGTCGTCGGTAACCGTTACCTCAAAAGAGCAGGTGCCGGTATTGCCTGCCGCATCCGTTGCCGTATAAGTAACGGTGGTCATGCCGAGGTTGAAATTCGTGGCAACATTGCCGGAGCCATTGGTAGTGGTAGCGCCGGTGGCGGCCCAGTCAATGGAAACAATATCACAGTTTTCAGTAATCGAACCCGGGAAGGCAGGGGCCGTAATATTAGAAAGCGCACTGCTACAGGAGCCGGGCGCAGTAAAAAGAGCGAGATCAGCGGGGCACGAAGCAATGACAGGAGATTCGTTGTCGTCTACTTCAATCAAATATGCTACGCCATTCGAAACATTGTTGGAAGGATCTACTGCCGAAAAATTGACAGTGGTAATACCTGCGTTCAGCATAACGCCGTCGAGTGTTCCGACATGGGTGCCGGAAGTAGCGCCACTGAGCAAATAGGTAATGATTACATCACAGTTGTCGGCAATGGTCGCGTCGAATTCGGTACCCGTAGTCAGATACGTGCAAACGCCGCCATCTGCGGGGCGCATGTCGTCGAAAGGGTTGATCAGAATGGTCGGTGGAATATTGTCTACTACCGTGATGGCGAGGGTCCGCACGGTTGCGCCGGGGCCGCCGCTGTTGCCCGGAGGCACACCATCGACCCTGACATACCAGGTTTGCGGAGACGTAGAAACGTCCATACAATCGAAGGTAACCGGTGTGGCCGCCCAGGGACCGCCCGGGTTTTCAGAAAGGTAATAATCGCAGGCGGGGTTTTTTACAAAACCTTTATTGTTCAATACCGCGTCGTTCAAGTCTACTGTGCCGCCAGCACCGAGTGCCAGTATGATCTGGACCGTCGCATCAGGCGGGTATGATACGAAATCGGCGCATTGGCTGTAAAGGTTTTGGCTGACAAGCAGGGACAAACAGGTCATAGCTGTCAACGCCCAACGCCGAGGTGTTGTCGAGTTGTTCATGGTCAACAAGTTAGATGATGGGAAATGAAAATAGGTGGGAATGCTGAATAAAGGTAATCTTAGCCTCATCAAAGCTGAGTCGGTTTGGAATGAATAAATGTTGTTACAAATATTGGGTTCATCGCGTCCATTTGGTGGCACAAGGATAAATCAGGCACTAATCACGAGAAACCAATTTTGAAAGGCGGAAGATTAAAAATCTGCCTGGAGACAGACTGGGGGATTAAAAAACGGCCGCAAGTTTAGGTTAAAATTAGCGAACCGTCCTGATGTTTTTCTCCGCAACAGCCAGCATCTCATTTGTAAAATACTGTCTGTCAAACATTTACTCTGGCTTTTTGTCCGTTCCGGAAAAGAGCCGGCAGCAATGAAAATTTCTATTTCAATTCATTGTTGCAGTATATTTCAATAATCGTACCAATTTGAGGGTACCTATCAATTGCGGCATTTTTTAGATGTGATACTTTCATTTCGTCACATTTTATCGGGCGCTTTTTTTCTGCCGCGCTCGCTTGTAATTCTCTCCGCTCTATATTTGTGGCATGAGCAGAAAATTCCGCAGCAACACCAAAATCAGAAAAAAAGGCCTGCCACCCGGCACGCTGGTGTACACCGGCTACCGGACCGACAAGCCTTCTACCGTATTTACGGTACAGATTGTCGATGATCAATACCGCGAACAACCATATTACAGTCCCGACCAGCGCAAATCGAAAGGCCTGGTGTGGGTCGATATCAGAAGTCTGACGGAAACCGCTCTGATCTCCCGTATCGGCGACGACTTCCGTATGCACCCGCTTGCGCAGGAAGACGTACTGGATACGCAGCAACGCGCCAAAATGGAAGAATTCGACAATGGCCTCTTTGTCATACTTCCCAGCCTGAATTTTAAAAAGGAAACCAGGGAAATCGTCTCGGAACAGATTTCCATTTTTTTCGGCAAGGATTTTTTGCTCTCTTTTCAGGAGGATCCCGACGACGATTTCGCACCTGTTCGCCTGCGTGCACTGGAAGGCATCGGCCGGCTTCGCAAAAAAGGATCCGATTACCTGGCTTATGCGCTCATGGACACGATCATCGACGGCTATTACGAGGTGCTCGACGATATTCAGGAGCATCTGTTCGAACTCGAAGAAACCCTGCACCGGAACGGCGCCGAACCTGAAGTGAAAGCGGGTATATTCGATCTCAAACGCGCCGTCAACGAATTTCGCTTCAAAGTGCTCCCCCTGCGCGATGCCGCTACCCGGCTGTATCGTACCGAAAGCGACCTGGTCGAGGAATCCAACCGATTGTACATCCGCGACGTGGTGGACCATGTCGCACAAATTCTGGATGGAATTGATAATGAAGGAAATATGCTCTCCGGCCTCGAATCCTTATACCATGCCGAAGCCTCCAACCGGCTGAACAACGTGATGCGACTGCTTACGGTGATCAGCACGATTTTTATTCCGCTGTCGTTTGTCGCCGGTGTATACGGCATGAATTTCGACAATATGCCCGAACTCCACACCCGCTACGGATATTTCATGGTGCTGGGCGGTATGTTCGTGGCCATGGTGGGAATGCTGGCGTATTTCAGGAAAAAAAGGTGGATTTAATGATGAATGATGAGCGATGAATGATGAATTTTGGTGGTAACCCCCGGCTGTTGAAATGAAAACGCGAAGGGTTACCACCCAAAATTCATCATTCATCGCTCATCATTCATCATTAAAAAGACATCCCGGCTTCCAATTTCCAACCCCGTCCCGGCATCGGCCGGTACTGAAGCACCTGATACGGTGTATTCCAGGCGTTTTCCAGGCGAAAACCCAGGGTGAAGCGTACCTTTTTCTGGACAAAACGGTACTGACACAGGAAATTACCGGTTTGAAAACCCGGCAGTTTTTGTAAATTATCGGAAGTAATAAAACGCGGGCCGGTAAACTGGTGCAGGTAGGTAGCGGAAAAAGGGCCGCGCTCCGCCCGAAGACTTGTGCCGGCACTGTGGTAGGGTGTGTAGGCCAGTTGTTTGTCGAGTACTGCCTGTTCGCCGGCGTACACGGATACGTTTGTGGCTTTCACATATTGGTACCGGCCTGTCAGAGTGCCTTTCCATTGCCCTTTTTTCCAGTGCCATGCACCGCTGAAAGAAGCGCCGCGACTCCAGACTTTTTTCAGGTTGAATGGCCTGAAAATGCCGTCGGCGCCGGGCTGCCAGTCGATCCAGTTATCCATAAGTAATTGAAAGACAGTTACTTCTGCTGTAAAATTTGAGGGGCTGTATTTCCACCCCACATCGGTACTGTAACCTTTTTCGGGCCGCAGGTCTTTGCGTCCGTAGTTCAGCCAGAAGCGGTCGTTAAAGGTGGGCAGGTTGAAATTCCGGGACAGGTGAAAATGCAGGCGGCCCGGCCCGAGGCCGAATTGTCCGCCCAGCGACCAGGTAAAGGGCGCACCCTGTGTTTCCGCCCATTCCTGCCGCACGAGCAGCGAAAGACTTCCTGTTTTGAACGTGCGCTCGCCGGTGGCATACAAGGCCGCACGATTTTGAGAATACCAGTAGGTGCTGTCCGTGTACCCATCGGCATTGGCCCATTGCCGTTGCATGGTGGCGCCCGTTTTCAGCAAAAAGCGTTTGGCAGGTTCGGTGGTAAAATCGCTGCTGAACAACACCGTTCTTGCCCGGCTGGAATCGGTTTTCCCGTACAAATTAAAAAAGATGCCTTCATCGAGCCAGGCTGCCCGGGTTTGCAGGCGGCTTCGTGTGCCCGGTCGGTTTTCCCAGGAGATAAATGCGCGGGTATTGCGGTCGCGCTGCCAGGTTTTCTGCGGCGATTGCGTCATGGTGGGCGGGATTTCCCGAAATGCACGCTGGAACCAGAAGCCGGATGTGATAATGTTTTTTTTATTGACAGTCAATTGATTAAACTGTTCCAGGTCCAGTTTTTCGCCGTAGTTATTGGTTTGTTTTACCAGCGGTTTTCCCAGTTGTGTGAAATTCCGGTAGGGGAAATTGTTCTGCGCCTGTTGCCGGGTAGCCCGGAAGCAAGTGGCTGCCTGCTCGCCCGCATAACCTGCGGAGGCCGTGGTTTCCAGCCGTTCCCAACTGCCGGCGCCGATGGCTGCCGAACCGAAAAAACCCGCTTTTTGCTGAAACGGCTGCGAACGCAAGACCACACTTCCGCCCAGCGACCCGCTGCTTTGCGCGGCGCTTTGTCCGCCGTAGCGCAGGTCCAGCAGGTCGCCGGACCAGACCGGAATGAGTGACAGATCGATCACGCCGTTCATAGGGCTTTGCAGGGGCAGGCCGTTCCAGAAAACCGGGCTGCGTTTCGCACCTGCACCACGAATGGATAGGGTAGCCAGGGTGCCCGGTGCATTGGGCCGAATATCGGCTGTATTTTCCCAAAACAAGCGGTCCGACAGCAGCAAGGCGCCTGCAACGGGGAGCGAATCCGCCTTCCAGCCCGAATAACCATTGTTGTCGGCGCGTTGGCTGCGCACTTCCACTTCCTGTAGCAGAAAAAGGCTGTCCGATTGCGCTGGAAGGAAACTGGTAGCCAGGAAGAAAAAAAGCCCGGCAGGCCACAAGCCTCCGGGCAATAATTTTTTATATCTGGCAAATTTCCTCATAATCAGGCCTGTCATAAGGATTTTTGTGGATAAACTGGCTTCTGATAGCGCCCCGGTGCACCACAAAAACGCCCGGCATCTGGAATCCGTCGCCGAGTTCACTGGTCGGGTTGTTGCTGCCGTGGCCTTCCAGTACGACTGCCTGAAATCCGCGGATCCAGTTCATGAGGCCGAAGATCTGTTGCGGTGTGCCACGTGCCAGCCCGAAAGCGCGGTAGTATACTTTTTCCGGATCTGCTATGTGGTCGACGGGAAAAAGTTTGTACTTCTTGAAGAATTTCTCGGCAGTTTCCTTTTCGGGAGCCATGTGTACGAAAACCACCCGGAAACCGTTCGTTTCCAGGTTTTTACGACGCAGGGAAATGTCACTAATGGCTTCCCGGCAGAAAGAACAGCCGAAAAAACGCAAAAACACCAGCATAACGGGCTGCTTGTCAGACATTTCTGCCAATGACTCACCGCTGTTGACCGTCAGCATGCGCTCCCAGAATTCAGGATGTGCAATAGAGGGTTTTATTTCAGACATATTTCTTGCTTGTGTGTTCGGTTTTGAAAGTTAGTTGATTTCAGACGTAAGATTACATGATTTAAGATTTAAGAAGGAGGGCATCCCGTTAAAATCTTAAATCATGTAATCTTACGTCTCAAATCAAAACACTTTCATACCGTCCAGCAAATCGGACACCTCTTTCACAGCGGCAGCGGATTTGTGGAGCAGGTCGAGTTCGTCTTTTTTCAGGCGCAGTTTGATGATCTCCTGCACGCCTTTGCGACCGAGTTTTACGGGAGAACCTACGAATACGTCTTTCAGTTTGTACTGACCGTTCAGGCGTACGCAGCAGGGATACACGCGTTTTTCATCTTTTATGATCGCGATAGCCATTTGTGCAGCAGCAGCACCCGGTGCATACCAGGCGGAAGTGCCCATCAGGTTGACCAGTTCGCCGCCGCCGAATTTGGTGCGTTCGATGATCGCGTCCAGTTTTTCTTTTTTGATCAGTTCCGTCACCGGAATACCGCTCACGGTGGTGTAACGGGGCAGCGGCACCATGGTGTCACCGTGGCCACCCATCAGCATCGCCTGGATGTCTTTCGGCGAAACGTCGAGTTCTTCGGCCAGGAATGCGCGGTAGCGCGCCGTGTCGAGTACGCCGGCCATACCGAATACACGTTTGTCGGACAAGCCCGAGGCTTTCCAGCAAGCGTAGGTCATCACGTCGAGCGGATTGGAAACGACGATGATGATCGGGTTTTTGGTGAATTTCAGGAGATTCTGCGTAACAGATACCACGATTTTGGCGTTCGTGGAAATCAGATCGTCGCGGGTCATACCCGGTTTGCGCGGCACGCCGGCAGTGATGACCACGATATCGGAGTTGGCGGAAAGTGCGTAATCGCTGCCGCCGGTGAGGCGGGTTGAGTAGCCGTCGACGGGCGCCTGCTGCCAGGTGTCCAGGGCCTTGCCTTTGGCCAGATCTCCCTGAATATCAATCAATACGACTTCATTAAAAACGTCTGCATGTGCCAGTACGTTCGCACACGTAGCGCCTACGTTTCCGGCGCCTACAACAGTAATTTTGCTCATTGCGTTGATGCTGTTTTGTATTCGAAGTAAGAGCCGCAAAAGTAGGGAAAAATTCTCCGAAGGAAGTCGCATCGGGATCACACAAATGCATGTTTTTGGTCATTTTTTGCGGGTAGTAAGAGGAAATGCCAGTTCCTTACATTCGTACCGGTAAAGCGTTGTCATATATTTGCTGTATTCGCAACCACAACACCTGCTTTTCGATGGCGGTTTTATTCAGAATTGAATATGTTTTAATCGCAGGCGACCCGACAATCCTTGCGGAATGCCTGGAAAAGGGCAAGAATTTCGAGGCAACAAAAAACATGCGGCTGGGCGGCGTCGAACTGGAAGAGTGGTTCAGCATGCCACGTGCGCTCGATCAAAACGGCCAACCGCGGTACGATCTGTTTGTTTTTGCTATGAGGAAAAAGCAGGATGCATCTCGCCTGAAGAAAGGCGATATTGTACAACTGTTACCCGGCGACCAGATCGAGTACCTGCTGCCCTGGCAGGAGTCGGTTTCCGATCCCGATGCTTTTCAGCAGGAACGCCATCGGGAGCTGGTAGCGTCGCATCCGTTATTTGGTGCGGAAGCAGAGGCCGTAGCCAGACGCATCGATTGCGACGACGTACTGTTCAAACTGGCTGATGGCAAATATGCCGTTGTGCACCTGACCTGGAGCGGAAAAAAGGAAAGCAACTCAGATTATCCGGCTACACGGATTTTCGACCACTGGAAAGATGTGTATGAAAAAGTTATTTTGGAAGACTGTCAGGACTATTCTGTGTAATCTCACTACTCACTACTCACTACTCACTACTCACTTCCAGAATTTCCGCGAGCATTCCTTCCTTGAGGGCATAGGACGACGTGTAAATTTCCCTGATATTGCTGCGTTGCAGCACGTACTGGATCAGCACCATGGCTACCACAACCATTTCCACACGCTCGTCGGGCAGCAGCGGCATGGCTTTCCGTTCGGCTAAAGTGCTGCGAATCAGCATTTCCCGTAAAGGATCGAAGGCCTGTAGGCTGATGTGGCCGTACAGTTCCGGCTTGGTATTCGGGTCGAGCAAAAACAGATCGATGACGTCGAATGTACCGGAAGCGCCGATCAGGGTAGGGCAGGGGAATTGCTTCAAGGCTTTCCACAAATCATCGAGTGCAATTTCGAGGTATTGCAACTGGTTCTGCACTTCCTGTGGCGTAATGGGATCGCTGTGGTGAAAACGGCGGAACAACACCGCTACACCTACCGGGAAACTTTTCTGCCAGTATACCTTGTCGCGGTCGGCGATGATAAACTCCACACTGCCACCGCCGATGTCCATAATCAGCACACGCTCGTCAGGAAACGGCACGGCCTGTTTCACACCCCTGTGAATGAGCGCCGCTTCCCGGTCGCCGGAAATAGATTCCGGCCGGATGTGCGCGATTTTCCACACTTCATTCAGGAAGTCTGGCGCGTTTTCGGCGGTACGCAAGGCAGCTGTTCCGAAAGCGCGGATGTTTTCCGGCGGCACACCTGCTGCATCCAGTTGCTTCCGGAATTCGCGCAGGGCGTTCAGGCCGCGCTGAAATGGCGCGTCGCCGATGCGCTGTATGCCTTCCTCGGCCAGTTTGACGTAAATTTTATTTTTCACCAGTATTTTCCAGCCTCCCTTTCCGTCGCTTTCAACGATGAGCAGGTGAAACGTGTTGGTACCTAAGTCGAGTACGGCTATGGGCATGGTGGTTATTAGTTATCGGTTATCAGTTATCAGTTATCAGTGTGGGTAATTCAGGCATTTGCAGGATTCCGGGTAAAAAATCCGTACCATTCCTTTGGCCAATGTTCAACCTGCTGTGCAAATCTTAACAACTGATTTTTGAATCACTTGTTGCCTGATCAGGATTTTAGTGGTGGCATGGGTTTATGGAATTTAACGTGTTTCTATTGCGGATGCAATACAAACCGGTTAAATTTCATAAACCCATGCCACCACTACGCAACTAATCCTGTCCCATATCTTTCGCACCACTGCCCCGGCGGGGCTGTAAATGCCTGGGTACCAACACTGATAACTAACCCAAGTTGTGACCTATGGCCCGGAGGGCCAATATCTTTGTAGAAAATTGAATATGCGGATGATAAGCGGCCCAGCGGGCCGCTATCTAATTCCCTTTTCCGACAAGATGCCGGCCCGCTGGGCCGGAACTATACGGTGGCACATCAATCTACAAAGATATTGGCCCTCCGGGCCATAGGTCACAACTTCAGTTAAGTAATAACCGATCACTAATAACCACTATCTGCCTTTAGCGGACTGTTTTGCCGGCGCCAGCAACGCCCGGTATACCACGCTTTGAAGGCGCGGCCGGTAATCGCCATTCGCCAGTTTATTGTTGTCCATCGTCGGATAAGTCCGGTTGGATAAAAACATGAAAATCAGGTTTTTATCCGGGTCGGCCCACACGCAGATGCCGGTAAAGCCGAGGTGCCCAAAGGTGTTGTTTCCGGCCAGCGGACTCATATTAGCCGTCTCTTTCGGGTTCAATTCTTTCATGTCGAACCCGATGCCGCGGCGGGTGCTGGCAGGAAAGCGGGTGGTGAATTGTTTCACCGTTTCCGGCCGCAGGTATTGTACGCCGCCGTAAGAGCCGCCGTTCAGCAGCATCTGGAAGATTTTGGCCAGGTCGTTGGCGCTGGAGAAAAGCCCCGCGTGTCCGCTTACACCGCCCAGCATGGCCGCGCCCATATCGTGCACGTATCCCTGCAGTTGTTCGAAACGGAAATACTGGTCTTCCTCGGTGGGCGCGCAGCGAAGTGTGAGTCCTTTTTCCCAGGGTTTGTAGGTCGTGGTAGCCAGTCCCAGCGGCTTGTAAAAATTCCGGTCGGCAAATACGTTTACCGGCTGGCCGCTGGTTTCCAGAATGGCGCGGGCGCCGAGGTAGAGGCCCAGGTCGGAGTATTTGTAGTTTTTGTCGCCCCGAAGCGGAGAGTCGAAAATTTGCTGCCAGACGCTGTCCACCCAGGCATTCTGCATATACAAATGGGATGCCACGGGCACTTCGAACCCCTTTTCAGGTTTCATGCGGTATACCAGCGGCGACTGGTGTTTGTCGGGCGTGAGGGTTTGCGTGTAAAACGGGATCCAGGCCTGCAAACCCGCATGGTGGGCCAGGATTTCCCGCACCAGCAGGTCTTTTTTATTTGTTTTTTTCAATTCCGGAATAAAATCCGACATCGGCATATCAAGACTGATCTTGCCTTCTTCGGTCAGTTTCATCAGGGAAATAGTGCTGGCCGCTACTTTGGTCACCGAAGCCAGGTCGTATATGGTTTCCGTCGAAACGGGCGTGGACGG
>ENA-UOWO01001434-UOWO01001434.1-activated-sludge-metagenome-genome-assembly--contig:-NODE-1434-length-31750-cov-16.258432_pt1 | contig 31750 bp, 25 predicted proteins | sample MGYA00238148_ERZ761564 | MGnify/ENA primary metagenome ERZ761564 (study PRJEB28885, sample SAMN05720194) | activated sludge metagenome | isolation source: Anaerobic digester | place: USA...
AACTTCCATTCAGAAATCACTTTACTTACGGTGACCCAAAATAACAACCCGACGCTTTTCTGCGCACCCATCGGCCACAGACAGGAACGCGGCGACTATCAGGAAAGTTGGCAACCCTCAAAAATATCCGATAAGGATTTGTTCGAAGCGCAAGACATGGCCGAAAAAGTTACCGAGGCTTTGGGCGGTGCAGGCTTGTTTGGTGTAGAATTTTTCCTGACCGATGAAGGCGTGTATTTCTCGGAATTGTCTCCGCGCCCGCACGATACGGGCATGGTAACGCTTGCGGGCACGCAGAACTTCAATGAATTTGAATTGCACCTGCGCGCCATCCTAAGTTTACCGATTGCCGAAATCACTTTAGAGAAAGCCGGTGCGAGCGCGGTTATCCTGGCCTCAGAGAACTCGGCCAACCCAACTTATTCAGGGATCGAGAATATTGCTGCATTGCCAAAAACAGATTTTCGTATCTTCGGGAAACCGAGCTCAAGACCTTACCGCAGAATGGGTGTGGCTTTGGTCAGTGACACTTTAGATACGCCCGTAGCAGCCATTGTTGGAAAAGCAAAAGCAGCGGCAGCTTTGGTAAAAGTGCTGGCGTAATGGAACCCATCCTTCAAAATATTGCCCGATTTATAGACCTCACGCCACAAGAGCAGCAACACTTGCTTTCTAAAACCCAAGTCAGGCATTACAAAGCCAAAACGATGGTGTTGCATGCGGGTGAAATCTGTAAAAATTCCTACTTTGTCAATCACGGTTTGCTGCGCAATTTTAGCATCAACGACCATATCGTAGAGCACGTCTTGGGTTTTGCGTGCGAAGGTTGGTGGATCGGCGACATGTACAGCTTGCTCTCGCAGAAACCGGGTCAGCTTTTCATAGAAGTGCTCGAAGACTCGGAAGTGGTTTTGCTGTCAAAAGAAAACCAAGAGCAACTGTACCACGAAATCCCCAAACTCGAACGCTTCTTTAGGATACTCACAGAAAACTCGCTTGTCGCACATCAGGAACGCTTGATGGATAATTTAAGCTTGTCGGCGGAGGAACGTTTTGATAAATTCTGCAAACGCTATCCCGACATCATCCAGCGTGTGCCGCAAAAGCAGATCGCTTCGTATATTGGCGTGACACCGGAGTTTTTTAGTAAAATGAAAAGCCGCATGTTGCGGAAGTAGTTTCGCTCGCGCCAAAGCGATTTCTTTTGAAAAAGAAACAAAACCCTACTTTTGCCTCGCCGCAAATCGAAGATTATTGCATCCGTTCGCCCTATGGTCTCGGGTCACCGAACACCGCTTACAAATATTAAAGCGGTGAGGTAGAAGAAGTAAAAATTTTCTTTAACTTTTGTCTGGCCACAAAAGTTACAAAAAGGCCTAGCGACCAAATCACAATCTTGAAAACTACCTCAGAACGCGGTCTCCGGGCTATGCCGCTCGCCTTACAGGCTCGACTCTCACGCCCTCCGATGCCGCTTTTCTTCGTTGTTTTGCTTCGCCAGTTCGGCCTGAGGCCTCGGGTCTACGATTCTAATTTAACGTCGCGCCAAGTAGGAAGTATCTATTTTATTTTTCGCTAGCTGCGCTGCACGAAAAATCCTCCTAAGAAAGTTTTCTAATCAAAGGACGATAAATCTCCGGTTAGAATTTTCGGCGCAGCGGGCAAGCCAAAAATCAATAAACACTTCCTAATTGGCGCGGCAGTCATAAGATTTGCGTTAAGAAAATCAATACCAAAAGCCGTTAAAAACGAAAAGCTGTCTGAGCCGCAGGCGAGTTTTTTCGTTTAGGCTTTTGGCATTGATTTTTAGCAAATCTTATGTGCCGACCGCCTTTTTGCTACTTTTGCGGCGAGGCAAAAGTAGGCCCTCGCGGCAGCGATAGCCCCGATTGAGGTGAAAATCCTTTTACGGCGCAGTGCAACGGAGACGTAAAAGATTGCAACGGAAAGCGGGAATCAGCTCCTCAATTTCTTAATCCAGGTTAAGTGCCCACACCCCATGATGAGTGTAAATTTGTATCATAATAATCACTAAATTTATACAACATGACAACAATCATCCATAAAGCCGACTCCAGAGGCCACGCCGATCACGGTTGGCTCAATGCTTACCACAGTTTTAGTTTTGCGGGATATTACGATCCTGAAAGAATCCAGTTTGGGGCATTGCGTGTGCTCAACGATGACACGATTGCTGCGGGAATGGGCTTTGGCACACATCCGCACGACAATATGGAAATCATCACCATTCCGCTCGAGGGCGACTTGGCACACAAAGACAGCATGGGCAATACCGAAATTATCAAATTCGGAGATGTTCAAGTCATGAGCGCCGGCACTGGAATTCAACATTCCGAATTCAATCCGAATCACGATAAAAGAACCAATTTGTTGCAAATTTGGGTGTTTCCGAAAGAGAGAAATGTGGAGCCGCGATACCAACAAATTACGCTTGACACCTCAGACCGTCATAATCAATTTCAACAAATTCTTTCTCCAAATTCTAACGATGATGGTGTTTGGATTCATCAAGATGCCTGGTTTCATATGGGCAATTTGGATGCTGGAACAACCGTTAGGTACAACCGCAAATTAGATGGCAATGGCTTATACATTTTTGTGATTAAAGGCAGTGTAAAAATAGACGGGCAACAACTTGAACAACGCGACGGTCTTGGCATTACCGACTTCAATGAAGTAACTTTTGAAGCGACTTCAGATGCCGAACTATTATTAATGGAAGTTCCCATGTTAACAAACTAAAACCATGGAAACAGAAGTACTGCAAAAAATCAACGATAAAAATGGGTTCTTTTATATTGATGTGAATGGGAATCATGAAGCCATAATGACCTTCGTTTTTGCCGGCAGCGACAAAATCATTATTGATCATACCGAAGTAAAACCTGGAAATGAAGGCAAGGGTTTTGGTAAAAAAATGGTCGTGAAAGCGGTAGAATACGCTCGAGCGAATAACATCAAAATCATTCCGCTCTGTCCGTTTGCTAAAAGTGTTTTCGACAAAACACCTGAATTTAAAGACATTTTATAAATTATAATAATACGCTATGGATGCAAAAGATTTAAAAAAGGAATACAGCAACGGCGAAGTGACCATTGTTTGGCAAAACAGCAAATGTATTCATGCTGCCGAATGTGTAAAAAATAATCCAGATGTTTTCAAACCCAAAGAAAAACCGTGGATTACTCCAGAAAATTCAACGACTGATAAAATTATTGCAACCGTCAACAAATGTCCTTCTGGCGCACTAACCTATTACAAAAATTCTTAATGAAAAAAATTATCGCATTCGCCGGTTCTTCCAGCAAAAACTCGATTAATAAACAATTAGTGACCTATGCGGGTTCACAATTTGAAAATGTTGTGTGTGAAATCCTCGACTTAAATGAGTACGAAATGCCCATTTATTCTGCCGACCGTGAAATAGAAAGTGGTGTTCCACAATTGGCCATCGATTTTTTTGAAAAATTAGGTTCTGCAGATTTGATACTAATTTCGATGGCAGAACATAACGGAGCCTATTCGGCTGCTTTCAAAAATATTTTCGATTGGACATCACGCCACAACAACAAATTATTTCAACAAAAACCAATGCTTTTAATGGCTACTTCTCCAGGACCACGTGGCGGATTAAGTGTACTTGAATTGGCAAAAGACCGCTTTCCTCGTCACGATGCAAATGTAGTGGCGACCTTTACTTTGCCTAGTTTTCGTGACAATTTCGACCCAGCAATCGGCATCACCAATGCAGCATTAAAAATCGAATTGCAAACTATTGTGAAAGGCATTGTATTCTAATAAAAATGCTACTTTTGCTTTTCAAAATTTGAAACTAAACATAACTATTTAGCATTGATGAGATGCTGAAAATAAATTTATCACCAAATGAAAGCATACGTTTTTCCGGGGCAAGGCGCCCAATTTACCGGAATGGGTAAAGAATTATATGAAACTTCAACTTTGGCCAAAGATCTATTTGAAAAAGCCAATGAAATTCTCGGCTTCCGTATTACGGATATTATGTTTGAAGGAACCGCAGAGCAATTGAAAGAAACCAATGTTACGCAACCCGCCGTGTTTTTACATTCCGTAATCTTAGCCAAAACGTTACAAGATTTCAAACCAGAAATGGTAGCCGGACATTCTTTAGGCGAATTTTCAGCTTTGGTTGCCAATGGCGCTTTGTCTTTTGAAGATGGATTGAAATTGGTTTCACAACGAGCGCAAGCAATGCAAAAAGCATGTGAGATCAAACCATCCACCATGGCTGCTGTTTTGGGATTAGACGACAAAATTGTAGAAGATGTTTGTGCGTCAATTGATGGAATTGTAGTCGCTGCAAATTATAATTGTCCAGGGCAATTGGTTATTTCTGGCGAATTCTCAGCCGTTGAAAAAGCTTGTGAAGCCATGAAAGAAGCGGGAGCCAAACGCGCATTATTATTACCAGTTGGCGGCGCTTTTCATTCGCCAATGATGGAGCCTGCACGTGAAGAATTGGCCGCGGCTATCGAGGCTACGACCTTTTCGACTCCTATTTGCCCAGTATATCAAAACGTGACCGCTGCTGCAGTTTCGAATCCGAATGAGATAAAGAAAAATCTCATTATACAACTTACTGCTCCAGTCCGTTGGACGCAGTCGGTGCAACAAATGATTGCCGATGGAGCTACTTCATTTACGGAAGTTGGACCGGGTAAAGTTTTGGTTGGATTGGTTAATAAGATAGATAAGGAAGTCGAAACAATATCCGCATAAACAACACTACCACGTCATTGAATAAAATCCTCATAAACAGATGTTTGTGAGGATTTTCTTTTTACATTTGAATTACATTTAAATCGAAATCCTATGAAAATCAAGAACAAAGACTTTACGATAGGAACAACTTTTCTTCTTTTTTTTTCGTTCACTTTCTTATTTGGACAAAATGAAAATAGATTTTCTCCAATAGATAGCGGTGGTTTTGAATACACTAAAAATGATGAACAAAATCCGTGCATTAGTGCGGAGGAATACGCTAGAATTGAAAACGAAATTAGCGCCAATGTAGCGAAAATTGGGTTTGCCAATCGAAGTGCTAATAGTGCTTTAACAACTTCTCTTAGTTGGCCATTACGCCCTGCTTCGGGTTTTTCGCAATGTAATTATCACTTTATTGCTGCCTATGTAGACCAAAATACTGCAACGACTGCCATACAAGATTACAATTGCGAATCGAATACTTATGATGGGCATCAGGGCACAGATATCTCAATTTGGCCGTATGCTTTTTACAAAATGGATAATAGTCAAATTGAAGTTATTGCCGCGGCACCAGGAACCATCATTCAGCGCGCCGACGGTAATTTTGATCGAAATTGTGTTTCTAATACGATTCCCGCCAATTCTATAATTATTCAACACGCAGATGGGACCTATGCGATGTATTGGCATATGAAGAATGGAAGTGTCACTTCAAAAACTGTAGGACAAACGGTCGAGGTCGGCGAATATTTAGGAGTTGTTGGAAGTTCGGGCAGTTCTTCGGGACCACATTTACATTTTGAAATTCGAACGTCCGCTGCGACCAATTCCTATAAAGATCCATTTGCAGGAACTTGTAATTTACTGAATGCGACCTCTTGGTGGGCAAGTCAAAATGCACATACAAACCCAGCCATTTTTAAAGTTTCTGTAAACACCACCGATTTGGTTGCCCCTGGTTGTCCAACAACGGAAACGCCTAACGAAAGTGATTCTTTCACCATCCCATTTCAGGGCGCAGGTTTGGCCCCAGGATATGCAAAATTTTATATTTTTCTGCGAGAAGCCACAGTGGGAACCAGTGTTGACTTGAAAATATTAAATCCAAATGGAAGCACCTTTAACAGCTGGACGTACCCAATTTCGACATTTTATAAAGTAAGTTATTGGGGGTTTTCAAAAGTATTGCCCACAGCTCCTGGACTATACACTTTTCAAGCGACGTATAATGGAGTAACCTGTTCTAAGACCTTTCAAATACAAAATCCATTGGGGATTTCTTCAAATGAATTGACAGAATTGGTACTTTACCCGAATCCGGTAAAAGATCAACTTCACTTAATCGGAAATGCCATAGAAAACGCAAATTACTCGCTTTCGTTCATGACTATTTCGGGGCAAATTATTAGGAAAGAACAATTTGAGACCCGCAACAATGAAATAGAAAAGTCAATTTCAGTTTCTGACTTTCCAGAGGGAATTTACTTTTTAGAAGTTACTGGACCCAATTCCAAATTAGTAAAGAAAATCATTAAACAATAAAAAAATCCCGAATACAAATTCGGGATTTTCTATCTTATAATCTCACAGTCTTACCATCTAACTTCTAATTTTCTGTTCCCATTTCCAGGCGCTAGCTAATGCCTGTTCAAGCGTAGATTGTGCTTTCCATCCCAGAACTTGATTTGCTTTATCAGTATTGGCATAAGCGGATATGATGTCTCCTTCTCTTCTACCGACAATTTTATAAGGTAATTTTTGGCCGCTAACTTTTTCGAAAGTATTGATGACTTCTAGCACGGAGCTTCCAGTTCCCGTTCCTAAATTGAAGGTTTCAACTTTAGCTAGATTCTTTTTATTGATTAGACGTTGCAATGCAATCACGTGTGCTTTGGCTAGATCAACCACATGAATATAATCGCGAATACAAGTCCCGTCTGGAGTCGGATAATCATCACCGTAAACCGATAATTCCTTGCGTAAACCGATGCCTGTTTGGGTAATAAATGGAATAAGATTTTGTGGAACACCAATTGGCAATTCCCCAATTTCAGCAGATGGATGTGCACCCATCGGATTGAAATAACGCAATAATATAGCGTTGATACCGCTTACTTTACACACTTCATTGATAATCTCTTCCCCTATTTGTTTGGTATTTCCGTAAGGAGAAATGGCAGGTTGTACTGGCGCATCTTCTGTAATCGGCATTTTCTCCGCTTCACCATAAACCGTACAAGAAGAACTAAAGATGAAATTAGCTTCTGGTTTTTCCTGCAACTCTTGAAGTATATAAATTAAGGTTGAGAGGTTGTTTTCGTAATAAAGTAATGGATTTTCGACACTTTCCCCAACTGCTTTCGAAGCGGCAAAATGTATGATGCCCGAAACATCTTGATGCTTTTTGAAGAAATTTTGAACTGCTATTTTTTCTCGCAAATCCATTTTTTCGAAAAGAGGTGTTTTGCCAGTGATAGCAACAATCCCTTTCAGCACCTCTTCAGATGAATTAGAAAGATTGTCAATGATGACTACCTCAAATCCTTCGTTTTGCAATTCAACTACGGTATGTGAACCGATAAATCCTAAACCTCCTGTAACTAATATCTTCATAATTGTATTATTTTTTTAAGACCAAACGCGTGACAAAGAAGGCCACGGCAAAAACAACGATAAAAAGAACGACTTGGGTGAGCAGCTTTTTATTTCCGGGTTCCATCGCTTATCGGTTTAGGAATTCGATAATGGCGTCGGTGATGAATCGGATTTGCTCATCATCGAGCTCAGTATGCATGGGCAATGAGATGACTTCCTTGACCAATTGGTTGGTGATGGGGAAATCGGCTTCGTTGTACCTCGGGTCGAGATACGCTTTCTGCGAATGCAATGGGATTGGATAGTAAATGGCACACGGAATGCCTTTATCCAGCAAATGTTGCATGAGTGCATCGCGGTCGGCATCGATAATCCTTAAAGTATACTGATGGAAAACATGGCAATCGCAAACCTCGCAAATGCTGGGCGCGATGATGTTTTTATGTCCTTGTAAGATAGCGGTGTATTTTCTTGCCGCGTTTTGGCGGGCCGCATTATAGCTATCGAGCAACGGCAACTTGGCGTTGAGCACGGCAGCCTGGATGCTGTCTAACCTTGAATTGACACCAACTACATCGTGGTGGTAGCGCACATACATCCCGTGGTTGACGATGCCGCGTAATTTGTGGGCGAGTGCGTCGTCATTGGTGAAAATGGCACCGCCGTCACCGTAACAACCCAGGTTTTTGGATGGGAAAAATGAAGTGGAGGCCACATGTCCTACGGTACCTGCTTTTCTTTTGGTCCCGTCAGAGAATCGGCAGTTGGCACCGATGGCTTGGGCGTTGTCTTCGATTACATATAGGTTGTTCTCGTTGGCGATTTTCATCACGGCCTCCATATTGGCGGCGCGCCCAAAGAGGTGTACCGGAACGATGGCTTTTGTTTTTGGGGTGATGGCTTTTTTGATCGCCTCTATTGAAATGTTCATGTTGACCAGGTCTACATCCACCAAAACCGGCGTGAGTTGCAAAAGCGCAATAACCTCAACGGTCGCGGCAAAGGTGAAATCGGCAGTGATGACCTCGTCTCCGGGTTGCAGGTCGAGTCCCATCATGGCGATTTGGAGCGCATCGGTACCATTGGCACAAGGAATTACGTGCTTCACGTCGAGATATTCCTCAAGCGATTTTTGGAACTTGTGGACTTCGGGGCCGTTGATGTAAGTGTTGGTATCTAAAACCTCCTGAATAGAAGCGTTTACAGTTTCTTTGATCTTTTCGTATTGGCCTTTGAGGTCAACCATCTGGATTTTTTTCATTGCCTGTTTGAATTAAAAACAGCACAAAACTACTAATTAAATGATGCACGGCAATGAAAATTCTATAAAGAGGCGTATTTTAGCGGGCACAATTGACTTGCTATGTTTTTCCTGTATAACCTCTTTGTCGCCTTTGCCGGATTTGTGCTTGAAATCGTAGCTGTTTTCAGCCCGAAAATGAAGCTTTTCGTACACGGAAGGCGCACCGTTTTTGCAACGCTGGAGCAAAAAATTGGCCGTGAAGACCAAACCATCTGGTTCCATGCGGCTTCTTTGGGTGAGTATGAACAGGGGTTGCCGGTGATTGAAAAAGTCAAGGCGCAGTACCCAAAACATAAAATAGTACTGAGTTTTTTTTCGCCGTCGGGTTATGAGGTGCGCAAGAACAATACGGTGGCCGATGTGACGGTTTACCTGCCGTTGGATTCGGCACAAAACGCCAAGCGATTCCTTGATTTGATACATCCCGAACTGGTGTTTTTCATCAAATATGAATATTGGCCCAATTATTTGCTCGAACTCAAAAACCGAAATATCCCAACCTACTTGATCTCGGGTATTTTCAGGAAAGACCAGGCGTTCTTTAAATGGTACGGCGGATTTTACCGACGTGCGCTCGATACTTTCAATTATTTCTTTGTCCAAAACCAATCCTCAAAAGACTTGCTGGTTACTCTAGGTAAAACCAATGTTTCTGTTTCTGGCGATACGCGTTTTGATCGGGTCGCCGCCATACTCGAACAAGACAATCGCCTCGATTTCGTCACCGAATTCAAACAAAACAACCTGACCATTGTGGTGGGCAGTTCGTGGCCCAAGGATGAAAACCTGCTCGTGGATTACATCAACAAAACTAAGCGTAATGTAAAATTCATCATTGCGCCGCACAATATCAAGAAAGAACAGATTCAGGAATTGCAAAGCTCAATCTCCAAAAAAACGGTGTTGTTTTCTGAAAAAGAAGGCAAAGACCTTTCGGATTACGAGGTCTTAATCGTAGACACGATTGGCATACTAACCAAAATTTACAGTGAAGCCGACATTGCCTATGTGGGCGGTGGATTTGGGAATCCTGGTGTACACAATTTGCTGGAGCCGGCTACTTTCGGTGTCCCGATTGTAATCGGCCCGAACTATTCGCATTTTGCAGAAGCTACCGCACTGGTGAATATGCAGGGCTGCATCTCCATTTCAAGCCAATCGACGCTCAATGAAGCCTTTGAAAACCTGATCCAAAACGAAGACATCCGCTACGAAAAAGGACACATCTGCAGCACTTTTGTCAAGATGAATAAAGGTGCCACCGAAGTGATACTGAAACAAATTGCCCATGCCGACGACGTATAAACCGCTAACGAGCAACGACATTGATACCATTACGCTGATGATGCAGGATTTCTACGCGATAGACGGCTATCCGATGGCGGCGGAAGAGTCGAAAAAGCTGTTTGCCGAATTCCTGTTGGACGGCAATCTGGGTAAAGCGTGGCTGATTTCTTCAGGTGAAACGATTGCAGGTTATGTGATTTTGACTTTCGTTTTTAGCTTTGAGTACGGCGGCAGGATTGCGTTCCTGGACGAGTTATATATTAAGGAAGAAATGCGCGGCAAAGGTATTGGGAAACAAGCCATCGCTTTTGTTCAGGAAGAAGCGGGCAAAGCACACGTCAAAACCGTTTATCTCGAAGTCGAGCCGCACAATGAAAAAGCGCAGCAATTGTATCGGGCCAGCGGATTTGAAATGCACAAACGAAAATTAATGCAGTATAAAACCAACAACCAGTAACTATGAAATTTTTAAAATTATTTGTTTTATTGTTTATCGTCCAGGCCAGTGCGCAACAGGGCGGCATGTGGATCCCGTCGCTTCTGAGCGGAATGAATGAAAAGGAGATGAAGCATTTGGGGATGAAGATGACCGCGGCCGACATCTATTCGGTGAACAAATCGAGTTTGAAGGATGCCGTTCCGCACTTTAACGGCGGTTGCACGAGTGAGGTAATTTCGCCAAAAGGCTTGTTGCTCACCAACCACCATTGCGGTTTTGACGTAATCCAGAATCATTCGACCGTGGAGCATGACTACCTGACCAACGGATTCTGGGCGTATAAGATGCAAGACGAATTGCCAAACGAAGACTTGGTGGTAACTTTCATCATCAAGATTGAAGATGTGACCACAAAAGTTCTGGAAGGAACCTCGACACTTTCTGAAGCTGATAAGCAAAAAAAGATCCAGGAGAACATTGCCGCTTTGAGTAATTCGCTTCCCAAAGAAAGCTGGCAGGAAAATAAAATCCGTACATTTTACGAAGGCAACCAATACATGCTTTTTGTAACCGAAACATACAAAGATGTTCGTTTGGTGGGTGCTCCGCCATCATCAATCGGGAAATTCGGTTCGGACACCGACAACTGGGTTTGGCCAAGACATACAGGCGATTTTTCGCTGTTTAGGATATACGCCGACAAGAACAACCGTCCGGCTGCCTATTCTAAAGACAATGTGCCGTATGTACCCAAACATTTCTTACCCGTTTCGCTAGATGGTGTGAAGGAAGATGATTTTACAATGGTTTTTGGCTATCCGGGAAGAACAACCGAATACTTGCCTGCGGTTGCAGTTGCACAGATTGTAAATGAATTGAATCCTGCAAAAATTGAAATCCGCGATAGGGCATTGAAAGTGGCCGATGGCTTTATGAGAAAAGACAATGCCATCAAAATCCAATACGCTTCTAAATACGCGAGCATCGCCAATTATTGGAAAAAATGGATTGGAGAAACACAAGGGTTGAAAAAATCGAACGCCATCGCAATCAAGAAAAAACAAGAAGCGGCGTTTATGGACAAGGTTGCAAAAACAGGAAAGCAAGCCGAATACGGCAACCTATTGTCGGATTTTGAAAAGTACTACACCGAGATTGCGCCCTATGCTTTAAGCCGCGACTATTTCATCGAAGTGGTGCTGCGCAATACCGAATTGCTCACCGTAGCTTACAAGATGGTCCAACTCGAACAAATCTACAATAATAAAGGGGAGCAAGCTTTCACCGATCGCAAGAATAACTTAGTCAATGGCTTGGGAGATTTCTACAAGGATTTCAACAAAAACGTAGATGAAAAAGTTTTTGAACAACTCATCGATTTGTATGCGAACAAGTCGCCAAAGCCATTTTTACCGGCGCGCCTTTCTAATGCCGATGTAGCAAAATTGACCGCAGAAGTCTATACTTCGAAACTCGTAAGCTTTGAAGGCGCTAAAGAATTACTCAACGGCGATACCAAAACAGTCCTTGCCAATCTCAACAATGACAAGGCTTTTCAACTGGTGAAGGAAATGGCTGATAAATTCTCTAAGGAAGTAGCGCCTAAATACGACGAAATCAACCTTAAGATTACTGCATTGCAACGTACCTATATGAAAGCGCAACTCGAACTCAATAAAGACGCGCGCATTTTTCCAGACGCCAATAGTACGTTACGCGTAACTTACGGGAAAGTCAAGGGTTACGAACCAAAAGACGCCACGATATACAAGCCAATGACCTATCTGGATGGCGTTTTAGAAAAATATATTCCGGGTGATTATGAGTTTGATGTTCCTAAGAAACTTATCGATCTCTACAATACCAAAGACTACGGCGCGTATAGCCAAAACGGAAAAATGCCCGTTTGCTTTATCGGAACCAACCATACTACCGGAGGAAACTCTGGAAGCCCCGCCGTAGATGCAGAAGGAAATCTGATTGGTCTCAACTTTGACCGTGTTTGGGAAGGAACGATGAGCGATATCTATTACGACCCATCGATTTGCCGAAATGTAATGGTAGACATCCGATATGTGCTTTTCATAATAGATAAGTATGCTGGTGCTAAAAATCTAATCGAAGAGCTTAAAATAGTCCACCCAAAAACAAAAAACAAGAAATAATTTAAATATTGTTTTGGCTATTTATTTTTCTGGCACGATACTTGTGAGTCGAAAATCAAGCAAACGATCTAACATTTTTTAAAAAAAAATTGAAAAATATTTTTCCATATTAAAAAATTTATATCTTTGCCTCGAATTAATAATTAACCTTTTATAATTTAAGTAAGATGAAAAAAGTATTTTTAAGTTTAGCTGTTATCGCTGCATTGACTGTAGTATCTTGTAAACAAGCTGAAGCTCCTGCTGAAGAGGCTCCAGTAACTGAAGAAGTAGCTCCTGTAGTTGAAGAAACTGCTGCTGTTGCTGATTCTGCTGCTGCTGTAGCTACTGACGCTGCTGCAACTGCTACTGATGCTGCTGCAACTGCTACTGATGCTGCTGCAACTGCTGAAGAAGAAGTAAAAAAATAATTAGACCTTAGTCTAAAAAAATTTTAAAGCCACGTTCGCGTGGCTTTTTTATTTGAGTTAAGTCAACCATAAAAAAATCCGGCTATTTGCACAGCCGGATTTTTTATTCCTCTTCCTGAAAGACGACCTCACTATCCGGAAAAACAAAATCATTTTCAGAGAAGTCGAGAATCTCAGCAAAAGCGACGTCTTTTACAATTTCATCAATCCCCTTTTGAACCCTAAGTTCGGTAGTGTATTTTCTGCTGTTGGCAAGCACCATTCCTTCCTTAGACAACCGAAACGAGTACTTCCCCGAAACTGCTTTTTGCCGACTGAAACTGAACTTGCTTATATCGGCTTTCATCTCCCGGATCATATCCTCACAGACTGACTTGGCCTTACAACTCACGCTGGTAAAAATAACCTTTTCTTTTCGTGAGGAAAACACAAACTTATACTCGCCGTTAAACCTTTTGCTGATTACAAAAGCACCCATAATTGTTGAAATCGGAAATCATTCAAATAAAAAAAGCCCCAAATATAATTTGGGGCTCTGTACTCAGAGCGGGACTTGAACCCGCACGAACATTGCTGTTCACTGGATTTTAAGTCCAGCGTGTCTACCAATTTCACCATCCGAGCATTTATGATAGTTGAGCGAAAAACGGGGCTCGAACCCGCGACCTCGACCTTGGCAAGGTCGCGCTCTACCAACTGAGCTATTTTCGCATTAACTTATTTATGTATAAGAACAACAATACTTGACCGGTATTGCGAGGGCAAATTTAATACTTTAATTCAATTCTACAAGCGTTTTGATTAAAAAAAAATTGCCGTTTTCCTAACTTTCTGACAACCTTTTCATTAAGTCGAATTTATTTTTTCGTCAGCATCCGCTTGATTTCATTGAGCTTCATCATGGCTTCAATAGGCGTAAGTGCATTGAGGTCCAAGTTAAGAATTTCATCCTTTATTTCTTCGAGCAACGGGTCGTCAAGGTTGAAAAAACTCATTTGCATCTCTGATTTTTCTTCTTTCACCCCATTGAGCGCCTCGGCCGAGTGATCCCGCTCGAGTTTCTTAAGTATTTTTTGCGCCTTTGCTATTACCGTTTGAGGCATACCCGCCATTTTTGCCACATGAATCCCAAAACTATGTGCGCTTCCGCCTTTAACCAATTTGCGAATAAAAAGCACATTGTCCTTAAGTTCTTTCACCGAAACATTGTGATTCTGGATGCGCGGCAGCATTTCTGTCATCTCGTTGAGCTCGTGGTAATGCGTTGCAAATAACGTCTTGGGTTGCGACGGATGTTCATGTAAAAATTCGGCAATAGCCCAAGCAATAGAAACGCCATCGTAGGTACTGGTTCCGCGCCCGATTTCATCGAGCAGCACCAAACTCCTATCCGAAATGTTGTTTAGGATAGACGCCGTTTCATTCATTTCTACCATAAAAGTCGACTCGCCCATAGAGATGTTATCGCTGGCCCCAACCCTTGTAAAGATCTTATCCACGACACCCATCCTGACGCTTTCGGCAGGCACAAAACTACCCATTTGCGCGAGCAGTACAATGAGTGCCGTCTGTCGTAAAATAGCCGATTTACCCGACATGTTCGGCCCGGTAATCATGATGATCTGCTGGGTTTCCCTGTCCAGGAAAATATCATTGGCAACATAAGGCGTGCCTACCGGAAGTTGCTTTTCAATCACGGGATGGCGCCCGTTTTTGATTTCGAGTTCGTGGCTTTCATCCAACTCAGGGCAAACGTATTTGTTCTCAATGGCCAACTGTGCAAACGAAGCCAGACAGTCGAGTTGTGCCACAAGGCTCGCATTGGTTTGAACTTGCTTGATGTACGTAGAAAGCCAATTCACCAATTGTTCAAAAAGTTCCAACTCGAGTTTGTAGATTTTCTCTTCGGCACCCAGAATTTTCGTTTCATATTCCTTGAGTTCCTCGGTGATATAGCGCTCGGCGTTGACGAGTGTCTGTTTGCGGATCCACTCTGCCGGAACTTTATCCTTATGCGTATTCCTTACTTCTATATAATATCCAAATACATTGTTGAATGAAATCTTGAGTGAAGATATGCCCGTATTTTGCGACTCGCGCGTTTCGATACCTTCGAGATACTCCTTTCCCGAAGTCGAGATTGCGCGCAAATCGTCGAGTTCGGCATGCACGCCTTGGGCAATCGCGTTCCCCTTTGCTATCGCGACGGGTGCCTCCTGATTGAGCGTCGTTTTTATTTTTTCGCGGAGCAACTCGCAATCATGAAAGTTTTCACCGATTGACTTGACAGCTGGTTGCTCGCTTTTGAGTGCTAACTCCTTAATTGGAATGATGGCGTCGAGTGATTCCTTGAGATACACCACTTCACGTGGACTGACTTTTCCTGTAGCGATTTTTGAAATCAAACGTTCGAGGTCAGAAATCTTCTTAACCTGCTGCTGGATTGTTTTAAGTACTTCGCGATTGTCCTTGAGATAACCCACCACTTCGTGACGGCTCCTTATTTTACCCAAATCCTTCAAAGGCAAAGCGAGCCAACGTTTGAGCAAACGGCCTCCCATCGGCGAAAGCGTCTTGTCAATCACATCGAGCAAGGTGACCGCGTTTGGGTTGTAGCTGTGGTACAATTCAAGGTTCCTGATGGTGAAACGATCCATCCAAACGTAAGCGTCTTCTGCAATGCGTTGGATGGCGGTGATGTGCTGTAGTTTGTTGTGCTGGGTTTCGGACAGGTAATATAAAACAGCACCCGAAGCGACAATGCCATCGGGCAATTCCTCAATCCCGAATCCTTTCAAAGAGACCGTCTTGAAATGACCGTTTAATGATTCTATGGCGTAATCGGGTTTATATACCCAGTCTTCGAGGTAAAAACTGTGGTATCGTTCGCCGAACACTTCACGAAATTCTGCTTTGTGCGTTTTGGGAACCAGCACTTCGCTCGGGTTGAAATTCTGCAACAATTTGTCGATGTATTCTGAGTTGCCTTGGGAAGTAAGGAATTCACCGGTGGATACGTCGAGAAACGAAACACCGATGGCTTTCTTCCCAAAATAAACCGAGGCGAGAAAATTATTCGATTTAGACTGCAACACCTCGTCGTTCATCGAAACACCTGGCGTGACCAATTCGGTGACCCCGCGTTTGACGATGGTTTTGGTCATTTTTGGATCTTCGAGCTGGTCGCAAATCGCCACGCGAAGCCCTGCTTTCACTAATTTGGGAAGATAAGTGTTTAAGGAATGATGCGGAAATCCGGCCAAAGCCGTTTCAGTCTCAGAACCGGCACCACGTTTGGTGAGCACAATACCCAGTATTTTAGAGGCCCGAATCGCATCCTCTCCAAAGGTCTCATAAAAATCGCCTACGCGAAAAAGCAAACAAGCATCAGGGTACTTTCGTTTGATTTCGTTGTATTGCTTCATCAACGGCGTTTCTTTCGCCTCTTTTGCTATGGTTGCCAAGTTTTTGGTGATTTAATTAGGTACGCAAACAGAACAGCGAATTTAAAAATTTTAAAACGAAAAAAGCCGGCATAAAAATTAAAATAATTTTAAGATAGAATTGAGATGCCGTAAATTTTTTTTATATAGATTTGTGCGTTAATTTTAATTAAAACTCGAAATGAAAAAAATAGCAATGTTAGCCATGTTGACCGTTTTCGGAGTAGCAACATCTAATGCACAAGCCAAAAAATCGGCAAAAGCCACTCCAGCAAAAAAAGAAACTGCCGCTAAAGCAGAAACTCCTAAAGTAGAAGGCGCCGGAATGGTATTCGAATCAGAAACAATTGACTACGGAACTATTCCTCACAACGCCGACGGAAAACGCGAATTCGTTTTCACCAACAACGGAACCAAGCCACTAATCATCACCAACGCTACAGGATCTTGCGGATGTACCGTACCCACCTACCCTAAAGAGCCAATCGCTCCGGGTGCCAAAGCAGTTATTGGTGTAAAATATGCTACTGACAGGGTTGGTGCATTTTCAAAACAAGTAACCTTGACTTCAAATGCAGAAGGGCAGGCTACCAAGACATTGACCATCAAAGGAACCGTTTTGCCTGATGCCACAGCGCCAGCTAAAACAGATGCTCCAAAAGGATAATAAAACATTCTTATAACAATAGAGCTTCCCCTAACACGGGAAGCTTTTTTTTGCCTTTACTTTATATGCGAAAGCTTGAAACCAACGAACTCCAAAGAAAATCGGTCGACGATTTCAGGGAGGCCCAAAAGACACCAATCGTTATTGTTTTAGATGATATCCGAAGCCTGCACAACATTGGCTCGGTGTTCAGAACGGCAGATGCCTTCCTCATCGAGAAGATCTACCTGTGCGGCATTACCGCCACGCCGCCCAATAAGGAAATCCACAAAACGGCACTTGGCGCTACAGAAACGGTTGCCTGGGAACATGCCGCCGATGTTTTGTCGGTGATTGAAAATCTCAAATCCCGGGAATTTCAAGTCTATGCCGTAGAACAGGTAGAAAACGCCACGTTCCTACAGGATTTTGAAGTGAATCCCAAAATCAAATACGCCCTTGTATTTGGCAACGAAGTATTTGGAGTAAACCAGCAAGCCATAGAAATTTGCCACGGAACCATCGAGATCCCGCAGCTGGGCAGCAAACATTCGCTCAACATTGCTGTAAGTGCCGGAATTGTAGTCTGGGACTTGTTCTCGAAGATGAAATTCTAGGTCGCGACTTTTTGTTGGATTTGCTCTAAAATGAACACATAATCTTCTTGGTTCTTTACAAAATCGCGATCAGAAACATCGATAATCAGGATGTTTAAATCGGTTTGCGACTTGATGTAATCCAGATATCCCCTATTGATTTTATCGAGGTAATCGGCGGGTATTTCCTGTTCATAACTCCTGCCGCGGTTTCTAATGTTCTCAAGTAACCGATCGGTATTCTGGTACAGGTACACATACAAATCGGGCTTGGGCATCTCTTTGTAAATGATCTCGAACAACTTGCGGTACAGCCGGTATTCGTCTTCGGTGAGCGTGACTTTGGCAAAAATCAACGATTTGAAAATGTGGTAGTCGGCGATGATGAAATCCTTGAACAAATCAAATTGCGCCAAGTCGTCGGCGATCTGTTGGTAACGATCAGCAAGGAAAGACATCTCGAGCGGAAAAGCATACCGCGCCTGATCTTCGTAAAATTTGGGCAAAAAAGGGTTGTCGGCAAAACGCTCCAAGACAGTCTTGGCATTGAAATCCTCGGCAATCTTCGTGGTCAATGTCGTTTTACCGGCGCCAATATTGCCTTCTATGGCGATGTAGTTGAACTGCTCTAAGTGCATTTTGGCCAGCGGTGCATCGAGTTTCTGGATCACTTTGCAATTGCTCTTGTCTTCTGAGGCGCGCAGCAGTTCGGGCAGATATTTCTGTAGGATCGGATGCTTCCAATCAAGGTTCAGATCGCGCATCGGCACCAAAACAAACATGCGTTCCTGCATCGCCGGATGCGGTACCTTCAGCTCATCCGAAAGGATGATTTCTTCGTCAAAAGCGATGACATCAATATCAATCACCCGCGACTGGTATCCTTGGATTTCCGAACGAATCCTCCCCAGCTTTTGTTCTACCCCAAGCACTTTTTCAAGTACTTCATGCGCGCTTCGCTGGGTGTGCATGACCAGCGCGCAATTGTAGAACGCCTCACTCTCAAATCCCCAGGAAGGCGTTTCGTATAACCTGGACACTTTTACAACGGTCCCAACTTCTTGGTGAATGGAAGCAATTGCCGATTCAATATGCTGCAAACGATTGCCCTGGTTGCTTCCGATGGAGAGGATGACTTGATGCTGGTAGTTCATATTAACCACAAATTAACTAAAAGAATTTTGAATAGGAGTATATTTGCGACGTCTGTTAATAAGTTTATTTTTGTTCAAAAACAGGCACTATCCTAACCCATAACTTAAAAAATAAGAATGAAATTTTTAGGAAATATACTCGCCACGGTCATCGGAATTTTCGTTTTCTGCATGATTTGTTTTTTTGGAATCATCCTCATTGCCGCTTTGTTTGGTGGCGGATCCGACACCGTCGAGGTCAAGCGAAACTCGGTCATCGAACTCGATTTATCTAAAGTAAGTAACGACTATGGCGGCAAATTCAACTACAAAGATTTTGATTATTTCGATGCGCGCCATGACGGTCTATCGGATGTCATCCGCGCCATCGAAAATGCCAAAACAGACAGTGACATCAAAGGCATCTCAATCCTCAACGATCAGTCGAATCTGGGTGTTGCTCAAATCCAGTCGCTCCGCAAGGCACTCGCTGATTTTAGGAAATCGGGCAAATTCGTCTTCGCTTACGCCAATTATTTTACGCAAAAAGAATATTACCTCAACTCGGTCGCAAGCAATATTTACCTGAATCCGGTGGGTGAACTCGAGTTCAAAGGCCTGTCAACAGAACTGATGTTCTTCAAGGATTTCCAGGATAAATACGGCGTCAAGATGGAAATCATCCGCCACGGCAAATACAAAAGTGCCGTTGAACCGTTCCTTGAAAACGAAATGAGCCCCGCCAACCGCGAGCAGATTGGCACGTTACTCCAATCGGTTTGGAATGCTGTCGCCTCCGATATTTCTAAAAGTCGACAAATCCCGGTTGCCAGACTCAACGAGATCGCCAACGGACAACTCGCCCATACGCCAGAAATGGCCAAAGCCAACGGACTGGTCGACAAAGTGGTTTATGAAGACGTCTACCACAGCGACATCCGAAAAATACTCAAAGTAGAAAAAGAGGAGCCGTACAACAAGATTGCGATACTCGATTATGCCGAAAAAGTAGCGACCACCGCCAAGGATTTCTCGGTAGATGATAAAATTGCCGTCATTTACGCACAAGGCGAAATCACCAGCGGCGAAGGCGGAATCAACACCATAGGCGAAGGGTCTATGCGACGCTCTTTGCAGGATGCACGAAAAGACGAAAACATCAAAGCCATCGTATTGCGCATCGATTCTCCTGGCGGAAACGCACTAACGTCTGACCTAATCTGGCGCGAGATAGAACTGACTAAAAAGGTAAAACCCGTGGTGGTATCTATGGGCAATCTCGCTGCTTCAGGCGGTTATTACATTGCGTGCAACGCCAACCAGATTTTTGCCGAATCCAATACCATTACCGGGTCGATTGGGGTTTTTGGCATGCTGCCCAACCTTAACGGACTGACCACAAAAATGGGTATTCATACCCAACAGGTTCGCACGCATGACAACGCCGCCGATTATAGCTTGTTCCTCCCGATGGACGAAAAATTCCGCGTATTTACCCAGGCGGGCGTAGAAAAAATCTACACCACTTTTGTCAACCGCGTGGCGGCCGGCCGTAAAATGAGTTTTGCACAAGTAGATGCGATTGCACAAGGCCGCGTCTGGTCTGGCTCGGATGCGCTGAAGATTGGTCTGGTAGACAAAATCGGAGGAATGGATGAAGCGTTGGCGTACGCGGCCAAACTCGTTAAAGTCAAAGACTACCGTACCGTCAATTTCCCAACCTACGAGAAGAATTTTGAGGACTTATTGGGCGAAATGGGGCTGCCTTTCGCAAAGACGAAAGAAACCTTGTTACGAGAGGAAATCGGCGAAGAGAATTACAAAATTATCGAACAGATCAGAAAAACACAGGCGCGAAAAGGCATACAAGCGGCCTTGCCTTATGAATTGAACATTCGTTAACACCAAATAGTCGTACTTTCACGTTATCAACCTACAATCCATTTACCATGATCAAGAAAATTTTAAAAATCACCGGAATCGTTATTTTACTATTGGCGCTTTCATTGTTTGCCATCCCGATTTTCTTCCAGGGTGCCATCAAGGCCAAGATTGCCGAGGCTATCAATGAAAAAGTGGATGCCAAAGTATCATTTGAAGATGCCGATTTGAGTTTATTCAAAAGTTTCCCGCAAGCCAACGTCACTGTCGATAAATTGTTGATTATCAATAAAGCGCCATTTGAAGGTGATACGCTGGTTTCTTTTGGCGAAGTAAACCTCAAAATGTCGATCAAGGAATTGTTTAAAGGCAAAGACGAGCCCATGAAAATTGAAGCGTTCTCTACCAAAAACGGCAAGGTCAACATCCTTTTCAACAAAGACGGCGTGGGTAATTTTGACATCGCACTTAAGGACGATAAACCCAGCGATGGCAAAAGCGACCCGCTCTCGCTCAAGGTTAACGAGTATAAAGTCGAGAATTTACGATTTAAATATTACGACGAGCGCTCCAAGGTCAAGATGGTCATCGATAGTTTGAACCATTCGGGAACGGGCGATTTTGCAGCATCTAAACTCGACCTCAACACCAAATCTACCGCCAAAGTCTCCATGTGGATGGACAAGACCAACTACATGAACAAGGTGGCGCTTACACTCGATGCCGTTCTGGGAATCGACCTCGACCAAAGCAAATACACCTTCAAACAGAACAAGGCACTCATCAACAAATTGCCGCTCGAGTTTGATGGTTTCATCCAGCTTGTCGAAGCCGGACAACAATACGATTTGACGTTTAAGACGCCTACTTCGAGTTTCGAGAATTTCCTCGGACTCATTCCGTCGGCTTATTCCGGAAGTCTGAAAGATGTGAAAACTACCGGAGATTTTACGGTTTCGGGCTTTGCAAAAGGTTTGTCTTCGGACACGACCGTGCCTAAATTCACCCTGGCCATTGCGTCGAACAACGCTTCTTTTCAATACCCGAACCTGCCCAAATCGGTGCAAAGTATTGTAATCGATACCAAAATTATCAACGAAACCGGCGCAATGAATGATACTTACGTGAACCTCGACAAACTGTCGTTTAGGATTGACCAGGACATTTTCAATGCCAAGGCCAACATCAGGAATGTTTCGGAAAATCCGTTGGTGGATGCCGCGCTAAAGGGAACCATCAATTTGGGCAATGTATCTAAAGCCTATCCGGTGAAATTAAAAGTGCCGCTTTCGGGGCTTTTGATAGCCGACATCGATACAAAGTTCGATATGAAATCGGTGGAGGAAAACGCCTATGAAAAAATGCAGAACTCCGGAAATCTTACCTTAACCGGATTCAAATACACACCCGACGACGGCAAGCCGATGAACATCAACAAAGCCGCAGTGCAATTCACCAACACACGCATCAATCTGCAGGAACTCGATTTGACGACGGGGAAAACCGACATGAAAGTCAATGGCGTACTGGAAAACTTCCTTGGATTTATGTTCAAGGACCAGGAACTCAAAGGGAATTTCAATATAATGTCTAACCAATTTGCCGTGGCTGATTTCATGAGTCCTGAAAAACCCGCCACAGCCACCGAGAAACCAAAAGAAGCGGTGAAAGTGCCGGCCTTCCTGAACTGCTCGCTTACAGCAAAAGCCAATACGGTGTTATACGACAACCTCAATATGAAGAATGTATCTGGAAAAATCATCATCAAGGACCAGAAAGTAACGCTGCAAAACGTTAAATCGGGTATATTCGGTGGCCAAATTGCTGCCGATGGCGATGTGTCGACCAAAGCCAAAATCCCGGTTTTTAATATGAAATTGGGCATGAATGGCGTTGACATCCAACAAACTTTTACGCAATTGGACATGATGAAAAAAATCGCGCCGATTGCGGGTGTAATCAATGGGAAACTCAACACGACAATTAATGTCTCGGGCAATCTCGATGCGAAGGAAATGACACCCGATGTCAACAGCCTTTCTGGTAATTTGATTGGACAATTGCTGTCGACGACGGTGAATTCGAGCAATTCTGAATTGCTCAATAAACTCGACGACAACGTTAAATTCATCGATCTCAAAAAGCTCAATCTCAACGATCTCAAAGCGGCGCTTACTTTCGAGAACGGCAAAGTCAACCTCAAACCCTTTACGCTCAAATACCAGGACATCAAAGTCGATATTGCCGGGCAACACGGTTTTGACCAGAATATGAATTACAACCTCAAGTTCGATGTTCCGGCCAAATACCTCGGAACCGAAGCCAACAAATTGATTTCGAAATTGACTCCAGCAGAATCTGCTAAACTCGAAAATATCCCTGTAAACGCCGTGTTGACGGGCAATTTCAAAAATCCAAAAATTACGACCGATATCAAAAGCGCCACGACCGCCCTGGCCAATCAATTGGTGAAGCAACAAAAAGAAAAACTCGTGAAGCAAGGCACATCGGCTTTGACGGATGTGCTCAATAATGCCACGAAAAGCGACACCTCAAAAACCAAGAAACCGGTTAAGGATGATGTGAAACAGAAAGCCGGGGAATTGCTCAACGGCCTGTTTGGTAAGAAGAAAAAAGAATAAAATAAAGCCCGATTGATTTCGGGCTTTTTGTTGGTTTCAAAAGTCTTCGCAAACTGCTACAAATTAGAACTGAGCTGCCTTTATTATGCAGTAAATTTTGCGAATTCTATCTTTAACAAAGTATACAGTTTTTCTGCATTTACGAATTTCCGAAAATTTCTTAGGGCCATTATTCCCCCTTCCCTGAAGGTAAGATACGAATTCTGATTATATCGCAAAAGCAGAATTTCTGCATCAACTGTTAACGATTGAATGTAGATTACAATTCAATCCGAACCGCATAACCTTCATACGCCCTTACATTAAACACGGTCCCGTCTTCAAAGATCAAATACTGTCCTTTGATTCCAATGAGCTTTCCTTTATGGTGCGGTGTGTTTTCAAGATTCAGGCTGTTTACCTTTTTGGGATAGGCTAAAACCGGATACTGCAATTCATACAAATCAACCTTATCAGCGATGAAGAAATCCTTTACTTCGTCGGGCAGCAGGTTCTGGAGTTTGAGTCGATGGTCGGCGAGGTCGGCGAGAATGATGTCATTGGTGAGCATCTTGCGCCAATTGGTCTTGTCGGCGAAATGGTTTTTAAGCGCGACTTCGGTGATGCCGGCGAGGTAGCGGTTGGGCACTTCGAGGATGGCGATGGCTTGCTCGGCACCCTGGTCGATCCAACGCGTGGGCATCTGGGTTTTGCGCGTCACTCCTACTTTGACTTCGCTTGATGACGCCAGGTAGACAATATGTGGTTGCAATTGCACTTTGGATTCGTACTCGAGATCACGGTCGGCGATACCCAGGTGCGCGGTGCTGAGTTCGGGCTTCATGATCCAATCTCCAACCGACGGACTGGCATAAAAACAATCATAACAATGACCTTGCCTGTAGATTTTCTTTTTCTTTCTGCAGTTGAGGCATTGATAACCTTCAAAATGAATTTCCATTTCCTTACCCAGCATTTGATTGAGGTTGAGGAAGCTGTCTTCAAAAACGAGATAATACTGGATTGGCTCGCCCGGTTCGGTAGGCATTTTAGAAAGGATACCCTGATAAGTCATTTGCAGTCTAGGATTTTTGTATTTTTTTCTTACTTTTGGTAAAGTCGTAAAGTTATGGATTTGCACCTGATTTTTTCAAATCCGAAGGTGTAAAATAACGAACAATCCTATGCCACTACCAATAATCAATTCTATCGCTTCGTGGGTTTTAAAACAGCGCATCCACCAAATGGAGTTGTTCTTGAAATACCCCAACGAAGTCCAGGAAGAACTGCTGATGAACCTGATTCGCTTATCAGAAGGCACACTTGTAGGCAGAAATTACGATTTTTTCACCATCCGTTCCTATCAGACTTTTAACGAACGGGTTCCAATCTCAACCTATGAAGACTTGCAACCGTTGATTGAAAAAACCCGTCAGGGCGAACAAAATATTTTCTGGCCCACGCCCATCAAGTGGTTTGCCAAATCCAGCGGTACTACCAACGCCAAAAGCAAATTCATCCCGGTAAGCAACGAAGCACTCGAGGATTGCCATTACAAAGGCAGCAAGGACTTGTTGTGTTTGTACCTCAACAACAACGAGGATTCCAATCTATTTATCGGCAAGAGCTTGCGCCTAGGCGGCAGTTCGCAGATCTATGAAAACAACAATACGTACTTTGGTGATTTGTCGGCGATCCTTATTGAGAATATGCCCATCTGGGCCGAATTCAGCAGTACTCCCAGTAGCCGCGTTTCTTTGATGAGCGAATGGGAAGCCAAGATTCCGGCCATCATCAAAGAAGCGAAGAATGAAAATGTAACAAGTTTTGCGGGCGTGCCTTCGTGGATGCTCGTCCTGCTGCACAAAGTGCTGGAAGAAAACGACAAACAGAGCCTATTTGACATCTGGCCCAACCTCGAGGTGTACTTTCACGGTGGCGTGAGCTTTGACCCGTATCGGGAACAATACAAGAAAATACTGCCGCGAAACGAGTTTCAGTATTATGAGATCTACAATGCGTCGGAAGGTTTTTTTGCCATTCAGGATTTGAACAACTCGAATGATTTATTGCTGATGCTCGACTACGGTATTTTCTACGAATTCATCCCTATGGACGTTTTTGGCACCGGGCAAGAGAAAGCCATCCGATTATCGGAGGTCGAATTGCATAAAAATTACGCTATCGTCATTACCACCAACTCGGGTTTGTGGCGTTATCTGGTGGGCGATACAGTACGTTTCACCTCGCTGAATCCGTACCGAATCCGCGTGACGGGACGCACCAAACACCACATCAACGTATTTGGTGAAGAACTCATGGTAGAGAACACCGATCGCGCCATCGCCAGAACCTGCGAACTTACCAATAGTGAGATCGTCGATTATACCGTGGCCCCGATTTTTATGAAAGACAAGGAAAAAGGCGCGCACGAGTGGATTATCGAGTTCAAGAAAACGCCCGAAAACACAGAAACTTTCCAAAAGATTCTCGACGAGACCTTGCAATCGCTCAATTCTGACTATGAGGCCAAACGATACAATAACATGACATTGAACCCGTTGGTATTACAGGTGGCACGACCCGGACTGTTTTACGACTGGCTCAAAGAACAGGATAAACTCGGCGGCCAGCACAAAATCCCGAGGCTTTCCAACCAGCGGGACTATCTTGAACAACTCAAAGGCATGCAACTAAGCGTCAAATAATATGAAAGTGATTGTCTGCATTTTTCTAATCACCTGTATCGCATCGTCTTGCGGACCGCACCGCATGAAATGTGGGCCACGCGGGATTTGCGAAAAATCGGCAACGGAATCTCCTAGCCAAAAAACTTCTTGAGAAATTATCCAAAACTGTAACATTTAGGGATGAAAGTGGTCTTACGGGTAATCATCACCCGAGGCGCAGCCGAATTGTTCGGAGCGTAGCGGAGAAAATCATCAATCAAATCACCCATGAAATCACTATTCCTTACGGTCGGCCTACTGACCACAGCTGTGCTATTCGCGCAGGAAAACCCAAAAACAGCGGTAGCTCCGCAAGCCAAAGACAGTATTCCCACACCAAAGACCAACGAGCTTAGCGAAATTACGATTTACGGCAACAAAAGGCAGTACATCAAAGTAGATTCTGACAAGACCACCATCGATGTCAAGAACAACGCCATGCTCAACAGCGGCTCGAGTATGGACGCGGTCAAAAAGTTGCCCGGTGTGATTACCTCGCCTACAGGAAGCTTAACCCTCAACGGCAAAGCGGTCGCCATTTACATAGACGGTGCGCCAAGCACGCTGAGCGGTACCGATCTGCAAAATTACCTGTCTACCTTACCCGCCGGCGCGATTGAAAAGGTAGAACTGATTTACAATCCGGGTGCGGCTTTTGATGCCAATTCGAGCGGTTCAGTTATTAATATCGTCACGAGTACCAAACGGCTCAAGGGCATCAACGCGAGTTTCAATATCAATTACAACTTCAACAAATACCAGAAACCGAGCCCACAGATTTTGATGAACGGCAAGGAGAAAAACCTGAGTTGGCAAACGATGATCGGCTACAATTACATCGACGGCGAACAGCGCTCGCGCAACAAACAGGTGTTTACGACTTTCCCGACTTATGAAAGCCTCGACCAGAAAAGACTCAGCCTCAATACGTGGCGCAATTTCTACTTCCGCAGCGGACTCAATTACAAACTGAGCCAAAAGTCGAACCTGTTGTTCAACTACAACTTCAATTTGGGCAACAACCGTGAAACTTTTGACGCATCAACCATCGGTACCGGAACCCAAGCCGCCGGCATCAACTACTTCAACCAAGGCGTGACCAAGGAAAAAAGCAATAACCATGAGATTTCGCTGCAGTACAAAACCAAACTCGACACGCTGGGCAGGACTTTGGATGTGACGGCATTCTCGAATTTCTTTGATAAGAATCCCATCAGTGGCGCCAACGCGGCAGACAGTTACAACAACGCAAACGTCGACCTCAACCTCACGAATTATTACCTCAAATACGATTTTGCTTTCCCGTTTGAAAAATATCAGTTCTCAATCAACACCGGTGGAAAATTCAACAATATTGAGGTAGAAGATAATGGGATCTACAGTTCCGGAACCACGACCGCAATCAACAGCAACACAATCGACTTTGATTACAAAGAACGCAACCTGGCCTTTTATGCCGAAGCGCGCAAGAAAATCAAGAAGTTCAATTTTACACTGGGCTTGCGTTATGAGAATTTCCACATCGACCGAAACGCCAGCACCACTGCCACACCTATCAAATACACCAATAGCAATCTGTTTCCCACCGTAAGCGCGTTATATGAATTTAATGAAAACATGAACCTGAGCGCGTCGTACTCGCGAAAAATCTCGCAGCCCAATTACTTTGTACTCGACCCCAACACGAGTTCGGCACCCGACCAATACAACAACTCGAAGGGAAATCCATTCTTGAAACCCACTTTTTTCGACAATTACGAAGTGAAGTTATCGGCCTTCCAGTTTGTACAGCTCGGTGCGAATTATACGGTGGCCAAAGACAATAATATGTTCCTGTTTGATGCGAACCCAGGCGAATTGCGCAGCATCACCACGTTCCAGCAGTTTGATAAATTCAAGACGATGAGCGCGTTTTTGTCGTTCCCGATTCCAATTGACTATTTCACCAAAGGCAAGGATGAGTTTCAGAAACGTATGGCCGATATGGATAAGATGAACTATGTGTTCATCAACATCAACTACATCAAATCGTTGACCGAAGGTTACAATTTTTCGTTCAAGGCGCAACCCATCTGGAATTACTCGGCACAATCGCAATTGATTTTGCCTTGGGGCATCAAGAATTCAATGAGTTATTTCATTCTCCCGCAAGGCGGAACCTGGGAAATCTACAAGATCCAGAAACCCATCCAACAGTTCGACATATCGTTCAACAAGGACTTCATGAACAAAAACCTCAAGATTGGCTTGCATTGTTTTGATGTGTTCAACCAAAATGAGGTGAACGCGCTGGTCTCGTCTACCAATATCGAGACGCAATTTTACCAGAAACAGGATTCGAGAAATTTTAGGGTTTCCCTCACCTACAACTTCGGAAACCTAAAACTGGACAAGGAAAACACCGACATCAATACCGAAAAAGTCAAGCAAGGTGGCAGTTTGCTCAAATAACCCAACCGTGTAAAAACAAAAATCCCGCCTCAAGAGACGGGATTTTTTATTGTTGTCAAATAACCTTATGAAGCTATTTCCAAACGCTTCAATAGATTTTTGCTCAAAGTATCTTTGGCATAATCGCGATCGATGCGCAGGATTTTCTCTTCTGAAGTTGGCAAATCGTACATCGCGTCGGTAAGGATGGCTTCGCACAAGGAACGCAAACCGCGTGCTCCGAGTTTGTATTCGAGTGCTTTTTCTACGATGAAATCGAGTGCTTCTTCTGTTATATTGAAATCCACATCGTCCATAGCGAATAGCTTTTGGTACTGTTTGATGAGCGCATTTTTTGGCTCGGTCAAAATCGCCCGTAAGGTTTCGCGATCGAGTGGATCCATGTGCGTGAGTACCGGCAAACGCCCAATAATCTCGGGAATCAAGCCAAAATCCTTGATGTCCTTTGGGATGATGTATTGCAACAGGTTGTCCTTATCGATATTATCGGCGTTTTTAGAAGTGCTGTAACCCACTGCCTGACGGTTCAAACGCTTAGAAATAACCCGTTCAATGCCGTCGAAAGCTCCTCCGGCGATAAACAAAATGTCTTTGGTGTTGACTTCGACGAATTTTTGGTCGGGATGCTTTCGTCCTCCTTTTGGCGGAACGTTCACCACGGTTCCTTCGAGCAATTTCAAGAGCGCTTGCTGGACACCTTCTCCCGACACGTCTCGCGTGATCGACGGGTTGTCACTTTTGCGCGCAATCTTATCGATTTCGTCAATGAAAACGATGCCGCGTTCGGCCTTGGTGACGTCGTAGTCGGCGGCTTGGAGCAATCGGGTGAGTATGGATTCTACGTCTTCGCCTACGTAACCCGCTTCTGTTAAAACCGTCGCGTCCACGATGGCCAAAGGAACGTCAAGCATTTTTGCGATGGTTTTGGCCACCAGTGTTTTTCCGGTTCCGGTTTGCCCGACCATGATGATGTTGCTTTTCTCAATCTCTACGTCGTCGCCCAACTGTTGTTGCATCAGGCGTTTGTAGTGATTGTAGACGGCAACCGCCATGACTTTTTTGGTTTGATCCTGACCGATAACGTACTGGTCAAGGAAAGCGCGGATTTCTTTGGGTTTTTTGAGGACCAAATCGGCCGCGAGCTTGGAATTTCCATTGGTCTTGAGTTCTTCAAGCACAATGCCGTGGGCCTGTTCAATGCATTTGTCACAGATGTGGGCATTGATACCGGCGATTAATAGATTGGTTTCGGGTTTTTTACGACCGCAAAACGAGCAATCCAATATTTCTTTTGCCATTTTTTTTCTTTTAGGTTGAAGAGGAGTGGGGCAATCTGTATCTGAAAATAATTAGCTTCTTCTTAAAACCTCGTCGATCATGCCGTATTCTTTGGCTTCGTCGGCTTTCATCCAATAATCGCGCTCGCTGTCTTTGTGCACCCTATCGTAGGATTGTCCCGAGTGGTTCGAGATGATCTTGTAGAGTTCTTCTTTGAGTTTGAGCATTTCGCGAAGGTTGATCTCCATATCGGTAGCTACACCTTGTGCGCCACCCGATGGTTGGTGAATCATCACGCGTGAATGTGGCAAAGCCGAACGTTTTCCGGCAGCTCCGGCACACAACAAAACAGCACCCATTGAAGCGGCCATTCCGGTGCAAATCGTTGCTACATCGGGTTTGATGTATTGCATGGTATCGTAAATTCCGAGGCCTGCGTAAACGCTTCCGCCTGGGGAATTGAGGTAAATCTGAATGTCTTTTGATGCATCGGCACTTTCCAAAAAGAGCAACTGCGCCTGGACGATGTTGGCGATTTGGTCGTCGATTCCGGTTCCTAGAAAAATGATGCGATCCATCATCAGGCGCGAGAATACGTCGAGTTGCGAGATATTCAATTGGCGTTCTTCGATGATGTATGGCGTCATTCCCGTTGGTGTCATGGCTCCTACGATTTTGTCGTAGTACATATTGTTAACACCGTGGTGTTTGGTAGCAAATTTCTTGAATTGCTTCGCCAGTTCGAGCGAAGCTCTCGTGTCTTTTCCGTAGTTCATGGTATTTTATAGCTATTTTTTAATAGAAAAGGCGCCGGATCAGCATCCGACGCCGTAAATATAGTAAAATATTTTTAAAACCTACTCTCCGTAAGAGGCCGCGATGAAATCCTGGTAAGAAACCTCTTTCGTTTTCGCTTTCACTTTGTCCTTGAACAAGTTGAGCATTTTTTCGTGCATTACTTGGTCTGACAAGCGTTTCACCTCTTCCTGGTTAGAAAGTACGCGTGCCACGATGCCTTCTACGTCTTCTTCTGTTGGGTTCATCTGCCCGAATTGCGCCATTTGCTGGCGGATCATACCGGCAGTAAACGATTTCAAATCCTCGAAAGTGATCTGGAGTTTGTTTTCGTTCATGATTTTGCCTTCGATGAGTTGGTAGCGCAAGCCGTTTTCAGAACGTGCGTACTCTGCTTCTGCCTGTTCGGCCGTCAAAGTCGTTTCTCCTACCGTTTGAATCCACCTTTTCAGGAAGTCGGATGGAAGATCGAATTTGGTGGTGCTCAACAAAGACTCGGTAACATCATTGAGGAACTTCTGGTTGGCTTGTGTTTCGAATTGCTTCTCTGCATCTTCCTTGATTTTCGCCTTTATTTCCTCAACCGAGCTTACATTTCCCGGCCCGAACAATTTATCAAAAAGCTCCTGATTGAGCTCGGCCGGTTCACTCATCGTGATTTCCTCGATCTTAAAATCGACCTCGATGTCGAGCCCGTGCACTTCATCGTGACCCACTTTAAGGTAATCCATGAGTTTGTGGTCGTCGTCAAAAAGCCCTTTGGTTTTTACGGTGACGATGTCGCCTACTTTTTTTCCGAGGAACGCGTCGGCTGCCTTCTTGTCTTTAAATATATCCAAGGTGATGTGCGCCGGAGCGTCAATCCCCTTTTCTGCATTTAAAAAAGTCCCCGAAATGTCGCTGCCTTTCTCAACGGTATCGGCACCAATCATTTTACCGTATTGTTTGCGGATACGCAACACCTGGTCGTCGAGCAATTTCTCATCGGCGAAGATTTTGTATTGGGTAACGTTTTTTACATCGCCGAGACTTACCTCAAACGATGGTGTAAGACCCAACTCATATTCGAATTCTAAATTCTCGGCATCCCAGTTGAAATCCTCTTTCATTTTTGGCAACGGATTGCCAAGGATGTCGATTTTCTCGGTTTGCAGGTATTTGTTCAGGTTTTCCTGAATTACTTTGTTGACTTCTTCGAGCATCACGCCTT
>ENA-UOWO01001437-UOWO01001437.1-activated-sludge-metagenome-genome-assembly--contig:-NODE-1437-length-31703-cov-6.411464_pt1 | contig 31703 bp, 30 predicted proteins | sample MGYA00238148_ERZ761564 | MGnify/ENA primary metagenome ERZ761564 (study PRJEB28885, sample SAMN05720194) | activated sludge metagenome | isolation source: Anaerobic digester | place: USA...
TGCCTTCATCGAAATAACCAGCTGATAAAAACCTTCCGCTACAAATATTTTAATATACTCAATCGCAGCTTCAACCATTCCTTCTACTGTGTTGCCATAGGTTTTCAGAATTCTTTCAGATAATGACCCGTGGTTTGAGCCAATTCTTATAGCAGTACCATATTCTTTGCAAATACTAATAAGCGGCTTGATGCGAGAATGTATTTTTTCCAATTCAAACCTGGGTTCATCTACCTGGCTGTTCAAACGATGGTGATTTCTATCGTAGTAGTTACCTGGATTTATTCTAACCTTCTCAACAATTCTGGCAGCTGTTTCAGCAATAACAGGGTTGAAGTGCACATCTGCAATCAAAGGGTTTGTAAATCCTTTCTCTTGTAGGAGTTTTTTTATTTGAGTCAGGTTCTCGGCATCGGCCTGAGTTGGTGTGGTTATACGAACATAATCGGCACCTGCTTCAAATAATCGGATACATTGATCAACCGTGTTTTGCGTATCGCTGGTTTGTGTATTGGTCATGCTTTGCAACCGGATGGGATGCATTGCGCCAAGTGGAACGTGCCCAATCTTTACCTCTTTTGACGGGAAACGTTCATAATTGGCTAAGTCGATACTATATTTTTTCATTTAAAAAAATTACAACATATAGCGCATTTTTACGCGTATTGCTGTTTCTTCTTTTTTGACAAACTTTGCTGATTCAAACTTTGGAGGACCGAAGGTAACTTTTGCATCGTTCGAAAATCCAAAACCCTCTTTGGGAATCCCAACAGCACTCATGTCCAAATCCCCATTGTTATTTTCATCGTGAAGAACCGAAATAGCATAGATCCCATCAGGAACACCTTTTATTAGTATTCGCACCGTGCTTCCATGAACTTCGACCAGGCCCTCCTTAAAGATATCGGTATGCGAGTTGTACTCATTTTTTTCGTTATACAGTGCATAGCGAACAACCCCTTTTGTGCTGCGTATACTGTTAATGGTAACAAGAATGCAGTCGGTCTGAGAAAATACCGGTAATAAAAAGAAAAGAAAAAAACCAGTAATTATTATTCCCCTCATAGCTAAAAACAATTAGTAAATATCAATGCTAAAATTAAAAAAAACTTGTAATAAAATAGTATTTTCGTTGCTTTTATTGAATACATGAGCAAAGAAAAGGTTTTTATAGCAGGAGCAGCCGGGTCCATGGGGTTCGAGACTTTTAAATCTGTATGGAATAAATGTGATACCAATGGCGACCGCCGTTTCGACATTGTTTTATTGCTCTTCGATTCCCGAAAGAACAGAAAACTGCTTGCTCCATACCTTTTTGAATGTGGAATTGGGTTCTCAAGAAGTAAAATCATCGAAAAAAACGGACTTAAGGTAATATGGGGCGATGGTAGAAAATACGAAGACATTCAAAAAGCAGTCAGTGGGGTTGATTTCGTGTTAAATTGCATGGCAATAATCAGTCCACGTGCTGAAAAAGAGCCCGAAAATACAAAAAACACAAACCTGAAAGCTGTTGAATATATTATCAAGGCTATTAAAGAGCAACCGAACGGGACTGAACATATCCGGTTTGTTAATGTGGGCAGTATAGCCGAATATGGCGACAGAATGGGTAGGATACATGCAGGCAGGGTGGGAGATCCTGTAGTTGTTAGCCCTTTTGATATATATGCCATTACAAAAGTAAAAGCAGAAAGGCTGGTGATTGAATCCGGATTAAAACACTGGGTTCAGCTACGGCAGACTTTTATTATGATACCGAACGTGTTCTCGCTCGAAGACCCCATTATGTTTCATCAGCCGATTGGTTGTTTTATGGAGAACATAACAGCAAGAGCAGCCGGCAAAGGCATGGCCAATTGCCTTGAAATACCCCATAATTCTGATTTCTGGAGAAAGGTTTATAATATGGGTGGCGGACCGGAGTGTCGCACAAATTATCTTGACTTTTTAAACGATATGTTTGGGTTAATGGGATTACGCTATCAGAAAATATTTGAGCGAAAATGGTTTGCATTACGCAATTTCCACATGCAGTATTATGCCGATTCAAACATTCTTAATGAATACCTTAACCATTGGGGCGATACATTAGATGACTTCAAAAAATCGGTATCTCATAATCTGCCATGGTATCTGAAAACAGTTGTTAAGCTCAATAAATCAGTACCGGCCTTCAGGAATATGGTTGAAAAAATAACACGGCGCAGAATGAAAAATATGGCTATGCGCAGAACCGGTAACCTAAGGTGGATTACCGAGAATAACGACCTTCGAATTGCAGCCTTTTACGGCTCACGCGATGCCTATGATGCCATTCCAGACTGGGACGCTCCTCTCCCTGAAGGACTTGCTGGGACCCCCGAGCCAGAATGTATTCAACTGAATCATGGCTACGACCAAACAAAAGAATCGTTGGAAGTATCCGATTTACAAAGCGCTGCAAATTTCAGAGGGGGTAAATTGATTTCGGAGGAATGGGATCAGGATATGTATTGTCAAATGGTTTGGGAATGTGAATTTGGACATCGATTCGAAGCCAGTGCCTATGCTGTGCTGAAAGCAGGCCATTGGTGTACGGTTTGTGAGGCTCCGCCATGGAATTACGATGAAATTGCCCGAAGGAATCCGTTTTTTGCACAGGTTTGGCATGAATCACACTCCCCTGATGAAGACCATTTTTACCCCGAATTGTGTTACGACGATATATTATAAAATGGAGTTCAATTATATATATTATAAGTACTACCTACTGTTTATGACAGTACTGGCGGTTGTTGTGTTTGTCTCTCTTCAGTTTGTTGAAGCCGGTTATGGAAAATTCAAAAATAAAAAGTGGGGGTTCAGCATTAAAAATAAGATTGGTTGGTTTCTGATGGAAACACCGGTTTTTATTGCCATGTTTTTACTTTGGCTTTTTTCGGAAAGGGGGTTCGAAATTACTCCGCTTATTATCTACGTCATTTTTATGTCGCATTATTTCCATCGCGCTTTTATATTTCCGTTTCGCCTGAAAGGTAAAAATACCATGCCTGTTGCGATTGTACTCATGGGAGTAAGCTTTAATATGCTGAATGCCTTTATGCAAGCGGGCTGGCTATTCTATTTTGCCCCTTCCGACATGTATAGTGTTTCGTGGCTTTACTCACCTCAGTTCATTGCAGGTTTTATAATTTTCGTAGCCGGAATGTTTGTTAACATTTCATCCGACAGTATCATCAGGAATCTGCGTAAGGAAGGCGACAACAACTACTATCTACCCAAAGGCGGCATGTTCAACTATGTTGTATCGGCAAATTATTTTGGTGAATTTCTCGAATGGGTTGGATTTGCATTATTATCATGGTCGTGGGCGGCTGTTGTATTTGCCGTATGGACATTTGCCAATCTTGCACCCAGAGCAAAATCGACATATAGAAAATATTCGTTACTCTTTGGGGATGAATTTCACAGAAAAAAGCTTAAATACATCATCCCTTTCATATATTAGCAAGGCCCAAATAACAACAAAAACAATGTCGATAGAAGTAAAAAATATCACCAAACTTTTCAAGAAACAAAAAGCACTCGATGATGTTTCTTTCTCAATACACTCAGGAGAAATAGTCGGTTTTCTGGGACCCAACGGAGCCGGGAAATCAACTATGATGAAAATACTTACAGGTTTTATTCCTCCGACATCGGGAGATGCTTACATTCATGGTGTACATGTATTGGAAGATTCAATACACATTAAACGACTGATTGGGTATTTACCTGAAAACAATCCTTTATATACCGATATGTATATCAGGGAATATCTCAATTTTGTGGCAGGTATCTACAAAATTGGATCAAACCGTTCGAAACGCATCAATGAGGTAATTGAGCTCACTGGTCTGGAACCCGAAATAAGCAAGAAAATAGGAGCACTTTCAAAAGGATTCCGGCAAAGGGTCGGGTTGGCACAGGCAATAATTCACGATCCACAGGTTTTAATATTGGATGAACCCACATCTGGGTTGGACCCCAATCAGATTATTGAAATCAGAAACTTAATTTCGGAGTTAGGGAAGAAAAAGACGGTCATGCTTTCAACCCATATTCTTCAGGAAGTTCAAGCTATTTGCCAGAAGATTATCATAATAAACAAAGGCAAGATTGTTGCCAACGAAGATGCCGCAATATTACAAGAAGAATCCGCAGGAACAAAAAAATCGATACATATTGTTTTCGAGACACCCGTTAGCAAAAAATCCCTCACTGAAATCAACGGGGTTGAAAAAGTAGCTTCCTTAAGTGAATGTGAATTTGTATTACAGTCATGCAGCAAAAAGGACATACGCCCGGAGATAATGAAATTTGCAGTTAAAAACAATCTGAATATCCTTAGCATGGCCGAGCAAAGCAAAAGCCTTGAGCAGGTTTTCCAGGATCTTACCAAATAAAAATCGCATATAGATTGAATTTCAATCATTATGCGATTCTCTCCTGCCCACACATAAAATTATTTCTCCATCAATGTCAGGCTTCGGCTTACAAACCTTGTTAGAGCTTCTCCCTTGAGCATATTGTTCGAAAGTAATGCAAGGTCGAATAACTGACTTATTATTTGGCGACTCTTTCCAAAATTACGAAGTAAGTTCGAGCGATTTTCGTTCATTGCATCAACCTGTTCCTGTAACTGTATCTTTTGTTCTTTCTCTTCGGCAGGAATATCAGCATCCTTCTTACCCTTATGCTTTTCAGTAAGCTCTTCAAGTAGTTTTTTAAGTGGCTCAACTGAGCTGCTGATCTCAATGAGGGTTTCACCGAGTTCACTTTCGGCTTCACGACTTAATTCAACAATTATCGAGTGGTTCGAATTCACTACCAACCGGAAGCTATCGGGCATATCACGATAAAAACTGGTACCACTACCGAAATGCGACATATCCTTCATGCGACGCATAAACTCATCACGGGTTAATAACACCGGCATATCACTTTCATTCATATTTTCAACGCCCACAATATATTTATCGTTTTCGGGAAGAACACCTTCAAACATTAGTCGTATACGTTGTTTTTCGAGTTCACTGAGTTTTGACTCCTCTGTCTTTTCCTTTTTAACCAGATTATCGGCTGTTTCTGCATCAACGCGAACAAAATGTGAGTTTTTAAACTTAGTCTCCAGATGATTAATAAAGTGCATATCGAGTTGACCATCGAAAAGAAGCACATCATATCCCTTGTTTTTAGCAGCCTGAATGTAGCTGAACTGTGTTTCACTATCGGTGGCATACAGGTAGACCACTGTTTTGTTTTTATCCGTCTGTTCCAGTTCAATCAGTTGCTTATATTCCTCGAAAGTAAAGTACTTCCCATCGGTATTTTTCAGCAGTGAAAACTTTTCAGCACGTTCATAAAACTTCTCATCGGTAATCATTCCGTAAATGATAAATAATTTCAGGTCATCCCATTTTTTTTCAAAATCGGCTCTGTCGTTTTTAAATATTTCTGCCAACCTGTCGGATACTTTTTTCGAAATATGACCTGATATTTTTTTAACATTGGCATCATTCTGAAGGTAACTTCTCGAAACATTCAGTGGAATATCAGGTGAGTCGATAACCCCATGAAGCAATGTGAGGAATTCAGGAACAATACCCTCAACGGAATCGGTAACGAAAACCTGATTGCAGTAAAGTTGTATTTTGTTTTTCTGAATATCGATATTACTTTTTATTTTCGGAAAATACAAAACACCGGTAAGGTTGAACGGGTAATCGACATTCAAATGGATATTGAATAATGGCTCTTCGAAAGAATATGGGTACAACTCCCTATAAAATCCAGCATAATCTTCATCTTTCAGGTCTGCTGGCTTTTTCGTCCATACCGGTTGGGTGTTATTAATAACATTCCACTCATCGGTTTCTGTTTCTTTGCCGTCTTTCCACTCGGTCTTCTTTCCGAAAACAATCTCAACGGGAAGGAATTTACAATACTTATTGAGTAATGAGCTAATTCTGTTTTTCTCAAGAAATTCTTCCGAGTCCTTATCAATATGTAATATAACGTCGGTTCCAATACTATCTTTTTCAGTCTCCTTTAAAGTATATTCCGGGTCGCCAGTACACGACCAAAGTACTGCCTGGGCATTTTCCCTGAATGACCGGGTAATAATTTCAACTTTCTCCGAAACCATAAACGCTGAATAAAAACCCAGTCCAAAATGGCCAATTATTGCATTGGCATCGTTTTTATATTTTTCGAGAAAGTCACCTGCACTTGAAAAAGCTATCTGGTTAATGTATTTCTTTACCTCTTCTTCGGTCATTCCAATGCCGTGGTCGCGAATTAAAATCGTTTTGTTTTTCTCGTCAACCTCAATGTACACTCGTGCATCGGATAGCTCGTGAGTAACTTCGCCGGCAGCAGCCAGGATTTTAAGTTTTTGAGTAGCGTCAACAGCGTTCGAAACCAATTCACGGAGAAAAATATCGTGCTCTGAATAGAGAAATTTTTTAATGATTGGAAAAATGTTTTCTGAGCTAACTCCAATCTTACCTTTTTTTGATGCCATATGAAATCATTTTATTATTACGGCTTTGTACTTTTCAAAGCACATGCCATTTGAAATGATATGACATTTCGGCAGTTTTTATAACTGCGACGAAAAAATGAAAAGCAATATAAGGCAGCTTATTAGGAGTGTTCCAATAACACCAAATACATACCAGGCAATTTTCATATCCTGACGTTTTTTCTTCAGGTTGTATGTGCTCATGATGGTATTGATGGTTGAATAAAGTCGAACAAAGGTGTGATCGTTCTTTTTAATATAATCGAACGGATACTTCGAATTGCTGGTGGCTTTAACATCCATGTTATCGAAGCCGGAAAGGATTACTATCTCAGCAAACTTATCGATTTCTTTAATAATTGGTAGTAATTCCAAACCAGTACGCGCGTTGATATCTTCAGAATTCAAAACGTAGTCAAGAATAACTATTTTTAAGTTTTTATTTCCCTGATCTCTTTTAAACTTATTTAAAAATGCTTCGCCGGAACTAAAGGTGAAAAGCGAAAACGATAAGTCGGGTTTAAACTGTTTCCTGAAAAAGCTTAAATACAACAGGTCATCGTCAACAAAGTAAAAATCGATATGTTTCGTGGACTTCATAAATTTCAGTACATTTTACCCATTCCTGACTTCATCGGATATCATTTTTAAAGCCGTTGAAAATAATGGAATTTTTTTACTATTGAAAACAAGTATTAATAAAACTATATCTTATTGAACATGTTAAAAGTTTTTTGAGGCTCCCCTTCTTTGTAATCGATCAATTCTTTTGTTCTTTTCATAGTTGATGGCCTTATTGGGATCGATATCGGGTTTAAAATACCATTTCCCACTATTGTATTCCAGGGCATCGTAAGAAAAATCAGGTCCATAATACTGGTAATGACCTGTAAATCTGCTATTGGAGGGTGCCAGATGATCGATCACAATTATATCGTTTTGCTGGTTATACCGAAGAATCATTGTAGCCATTTCGCTGTACTCATAGAATAATTTTCCTTTTTTCTCTTTACCTACTACAAATACTTTTTCTCCGAATACAGGCAACCCGCTTCGTGAAAAACTCAACGACTCCACTATTTTTCGGTTAATCAGTCTGTCTGCTCCATCCCAGCCAATCAGAACATATTGTTCCTTATTATTCCATTTCTTTTCCACAACCTCATAATACAATGCACCATACCATTCCTTGTAGCTGGTGAAGCTTCGTTTATTCCCAACCGTATCGTCGGAGCAATCGAGCAACTGGTAAGTAAATAGCTCTTTGTTTTTCTTATACTGAAGATAACCAAAATAGGTAAAACTTCCATCCTCATAAAAAATATTCCATGTGTAAATTCTCAGTTTTTTGCTATCTGTGTCAAGCACCTTGAGATATTTTACAGAGTCGAAGTTCATTTCAAATGAAGCGTCATCATGCAGCACCATGTCCATGTAACTGATAACATAGTTGTTGATTCTGATTTTTTCGCTATCATCATTCGAAACTGAAATCTGGTTCAACCATGATGCAATAGAATCGACAGCATATTGCAAATCGTCGTTCTTTTGTGAGAACACATTATTTGTAACAATGAATAAAGAGCACAACAATACTGCAGTATGTATTTTTCTCGGCAAATCCACAACAATGTTTCGATTATAACGGTGCGAATTTAAACAATAGTATTGGTAACTATAAATTTATAGAATTGAGAGTTTTCAGAATTTTTGCACAAGCAAGCTGAATTTCGTCACGGGTAATATTTAGAGGTGGGGCAATTCTAAAGGCCGTAGGGTGAAAGATAAACCAATCGGTTATCAAGCCCTGAGTCAATGCAGCTCTTACAAATTGCATTGTTACTTCAACCGACTGCAATTCAACTGCAAGAAGCAATCCTTTACCCCGGATGGTTTTAATAAGTTTATGGCTAAGCAGTTGTCGAAATATTTTTTCGCTTGTATTTGCATTAATCCATAATTGCCCGGCAGTAATAATCTGCAGCGATGCAAGCGCAGCTGCACAGCTAACCGGGTGCCCGCCAAAAGTTGTAATATGACCAAGCACAGGGTTAGAAGTAAAACTGTTCATTACTTTCTTTTCAGCCACAAATGCTCCCAGTGGCATTCCTCCTCCCAGAGCTTTCGCAAAACATACGATGTCGGGCACAACTCCATAATGGTCCATAGCGAACATTTTCCCAGTGCGACCGAACCCGGTTTGTATTTCATCGAAAATCAACAAACAACCAGTTTCGGTACAACGGCTGCGCAGTGCTTTCATGAATTGCGTATCGGTTTCCATCACTCCGGCCTCGGCCTGTATTGGCTCAAGTATTACACAGGCTGTTTCGCTGTCGATATTTATCAATTCTTCGAAGCTGTTCAATTCAGCCAGATGTATCCCGGGTACCAAAGGTCGGAAAGAGTTTTTAAAATCTTCGTTCCCACACAAACTCAAAGCTCCGGCAGAACTACCGTGGTATGCGTTTTTAAACGACATCACACGGTTCCGTCCGGTATATCGCCTTGCAAGCTTCACTGCTCCTTCAACAGCTTCGCTGCCTGAATTCACAAAATACACCGAGTTGAGCTTTTCGGGCAACACCGAGCACAACATTTCTGCAAGCTTCACCTGAGGCCCAAGAACATATTCGCCATATACCATCAGATGCATATAATCCGCTGCCTGAGCACATACGGCCTTGACAATTTCCGGATTATTATGACCCAGATTGCTTACTGATACTCCTGAAATTAAATCGAGATATTCCGTACCGGAAAGGTCTTTAAGAAAAACACCTTGCGCCGATTCAATTTCGAGTAGATATGGCGTTTCGGATGTCTGCCCTAAAACCTTTAAAAACAACTCTCTGTTCGAAGCCATTATTATACTTTAACTTTTGAGAGTTCAATTTTACCGATAATAGTTTTTTTTGCCAAACATTCAAAGGGAATATTTAACGTATTGCCATTGATTAAAAAGGTAAGCGCTTCATCTTCAACACTTGAGACTTTGTTCAAATTAACAAGGTAATTAGCGTGTACACGAAGGAATGCTGGTTCAGGTAAAAAAACCTCCAGCTCTTCCAAATTACTGATTATTTTAAATTTATTTTCATCGGTTACCAGATAAGTATTTTCGTTATCGGCCTCAATAAACAATATATCATTATAATTTACCTTGCGGAATGAAGTACCTATTTTAACGAGAAAATTATCTGAGTTTTTTTGCGGATAAATTTCCCTGTTTCTCTCATATGCTTTATCGACCGCTTTAAAAAACCTTTCATAGGTAATAGGTTTCAGAAGGTAATCGGTAACACCATATTGAAATGTATCTAAAGCGAACTCCTTTTTACCGGAAATCACAATAATTTGCTGTTTACCATCGAGGGTGTCAAGAATTTGAAAGCCATTCATTTCCGGCATAAGAATGTCGAGAAACAACAGGTCAATCGAATTGTTTTCGGATTGCAAAAAATGTAAAGCTTCTATCGGATTGGAGAATGACCCGCTCAAGGACAATGTTTGAGTCCTTTCGATGTAAGCTTCTATCAGATTACGGGATAATTGGTCGTCGTCAACTATAATGCAATTCATAGAAAAATTTTAACAACCTTTTATACGGACACAAAGCAAGGTAAGTTTTAAAATTTATACCTATAGCCTATCAAAATGGCTAAAATTATAATTTGCCTGATCAATTTCGAGATAGCTGCCGGCAACCGACTGAAGTATTGCTACATCGCCTGTTGTAATAATTCTAATAAACCCAAGGTTATTTACGCTTTTCATCAGACCTTTAGTCATTAAAATATCTTTTGTACGCCTTGCTACTGCTTCCCCGGAGTCTAATATAGCAACTTCATCACCACAAATTTGCTGTATAGTTTTTTTGAAAAACGGGAAATGGGTACACCCAAGTACCAAATAATCGATGTTTTTTTCGCGAAGCGGAGAAATATATTTTTGTAATAACGACTCAGCCTCGGGAGAATGAATCATGTCTTGCTCAACCAGATTAACAAGGCCATATCCGGGTTGTGTATGTATATGAATATATTCGGCGTACTTTTCACTGGTGCTGCGAAAGTGTTGCGCTTTAAAAGTTCCTTCGGTCGCCAGTACACCTATGTTCCCTGTTTTTGAAGCCAGGCAGGCAGGTTTCACAGCAGGTTCCAGTCCCACAAAATCATACCCAGGGTATGTATTCCTGAGAAAATGAATCGCTGCCCCCGTAGCAGTATTACAGGCAATTACAATAATTTTGCATTTCTGCTTAAAAAGGAATTCTACATTTTTAACGGTAAGGCTTACTATTTCTTCAACGGGTTTTTCGCCATAGGGAGCATTTCCGCTATCACCCAGATAGATGAAATTCTCAAAGGGCATTGCGTTTATAAGCGATTTTAAAATAGTAATTCCACCGATACCGGAATCAAAAACACCTATTGGCTCATCATTTCTCATAAAAACAAAAAGACCATCAGAGATGGTCCTTCATCATTTATAATAATACTACTTTTTCTGAAGTTTAGTTTTAACCATCTCGGTAACATCGATGCTTTCATCGGAATAATAAAGTAGAGTAGAAATATCATATATATACATGAAGCTATTTTCCTGCCCAACCTGTTTAATGGCGTCTTTTATCTTGTTATAAATTGGTTCAAGCAACTCCTGTTCTTTATTCTGAAGATCAGTCTGGGCACTCATCTGAAAATTCTGAATTCTCGACTGAAGATCGGAAAGTTCTTTTTCCTTGCTTTGTTTAATAGCAGGTGAATATGTCTCTGCCTCCTCTAAGTAGGCATTGTATTTTTGTTCAAATTCGCTATTCATTGCAAGAAGTTGGTCTTCGAGCTGTTTTGCATATTTTTCAATAGCCGACTTTGCTTCAGCTCTTTCAGGCATTGCTTCGAATATTGCAGCAGAATTCACATGCCCGAACTTTGATTTTTGAGCATAGGCTGTAAAAACTAACAGGATAGGTAAAGTAATTAAAATCAGTTTTTTCATTGTTGTCTGTTTTTGTTATGTGTAATTAATTTATTTTGATGCAAAAATAAAATATTAGTTTTTATATCCCATTTTTTTTAGCACTTCATCGCTCTTATCGTATTTTGGATCGGTATAAAGCATGTTCAGGCTATTAGCTGTATCGAAAATAACAGCATAACTTCCCTCTACAGCAATTTCCTTTATTGCATTATAAATATCATCCTGCAAGGGTTTTATAAGCTCCTGACGTTTTTTAAACAACATGCCGTCGCGACCGAAATATTTTTTTTGCAAATCGCGCATTTCACGTTCTTTATTCACAATTTCTTGTTCTCTTTTCTCTTTCAGTTCATCGGTAAGAAGCACCTTCTCAGCCTGAAAATCCTTATACATTTTATCCACCTGAGTCTGCATCGCATCTACTTCAGCTTTCCATTGCTCCGAAAGCTCGTTCAGTTGCTCTTGAGCCGATTCGTAAAGCGGGATGTTGTTCAAAATATATTCTGTGTCGACATAAGCATATTTCTGTGCCCAGGCGTACATCGAAAACACAGATACAAGCAACAGTAAAATGGTCTTTTTCATAACAAATCGTTTTTAGTTGTTTAAATAATAACTCTTTCGTTATTGCAAAATGTAAGCCAAAGATATAAAATTAAAATGTTTGACCAATCACAAAATGAAATTGGCTGCCATTTGCACCGGTTGAACCATTGATTTCGTCAAATCCATAACCCCAGTCAACACCCAATAATCCAATCATGGGCATGTAAATTCTGATACCTACACCGGCCGACCGTTTTACGTCGAAGGGGTTGAATTTTTTAATATCGTACCATGCATTCCCTGCTTCAACAAATGCCAGTGCAAACAATGTTGCTGACGGATTAAGTGAAAGTGGATATCTTAATTCTACGGTGAATTTATCGTACACATTGCCACCATCGCCAGGAGTCAACGAGTTATTCAAATAGCCTCTAAGGCCAATTGTTTCCCTGCCATATAGATTGTACCCGTACAAACCATCACCGCCCAGCTGAAAGCCTTCAAACGGAGAAGGGCCCAAATCGCTGTTATAATACCCCAGTATTCCGGCTTCGAATTTTGTAAGCAGTACCAAAGCCCGAGAGTCGCCCGATTTACTTCCGACCAGGGTTGTAAACCATGCACCACTGAACTTCCACTTATGATATTCAATCCACTTGTACTTATCGTTTGCAGACATTGAGGCATAATCGGCATTAGCAAATAATGAGTATGGAGGTGTAAGTTCAATCGACACCGACATTTCGGATCCCATAGTTGGGAAAATTGGGTTTGGCCCACTTGAAGACCGCCCGACCACTGTTTTAATGCTGACATTATTTGAGTGACCTTCTTTATATAAAAATCCGGGATAGTTATCGACAAGATAGTAGCGATAACTCAATTCTGTGTAATTGGTGAAATAGTCGTCGGGCCAGGCAAGGCGTTTTCCCAACCCCAATCCTGCACCTGTTACCTTAAAAGAAGTTCTTTCTTCGGCATCGCTACTACCATTTGTCGTAATAGAATGGTAAATCATTGTTGTTAGGGAGTTCGGTTTTTTCCCACCCAACCAAGGTTCAACAAACGAAAAACTATAGTTCTGATAATATAGCCCACTGGCCTGAGCGCGTATACTAAGCCGCTGACCATCGCCTGACGGAAGAGGTCTATAGGCTGCCGGATTAAAAACATTTCTGAGCGAGAAATTATTAAACGACAAACCCAGTGTACCAACAATCATTCCTGCACCATATCCACCCGATAGTTCAATCTGATCGGAGGGTTTTTCCTCAACGAGGTATTCCAGATCAACGGTTCCTTTTGCCGGGTCCGGTTGAAAGTCAACATTCAGTTTTTCAGGATCGAAGTAGCCCAACTGCGCAAACTCACGAATAGTACGCTGCACTTCGCTTCTCCGGTAGAGGCTGCCGGGGGAAGTCCTGATTTCGCGCATTACAACGTGGTCGTTGGTGCGTGTATTTCCCGAAATGGCAACCTTGTTAATACGTGCTTGCTTCCCTTCGTAAATTTGCATCTGAATATCGAGAGAATCGTTTTCGGCATATACTTCAACCGGGTTGATATTTGAAAACAAATAACCATTATCCTGATACAATGAAAAAACGCTTTGCGGATCGTAGAGCAGTTTTTCTTCAAGCAACTTCTGATTATACACGTCCCCTTTTCTTATTCCCAATACCTGCGATAAAAAATCGGCAGAATATTTTGTGTTCCCAACCCAAGTAATGTTTCTGTAATAATACTTAGGTCCCTCTTCAATACTAATATAAACATCAATTGTGTTGTTGTCGAATTTAACAATTGAATCGGACACTATGCGGGCATCCCTGAAACCCAGTTCATTGTATTTTTCTATTATTTTAGCCTTATCCTCTTCATATTTTTCATTGATCATTTTAGAGGCTTTAAAGAAACCATACCAGCGTTTTTCCTTCGTTTCCTTCATGGTTCTATGCAAACGGGAATCTGTGATTTTTTCGGGCGAGCGGTAAAAGTTATACCATTTCTTTTCTTTACCAATGGCTATAGCTCCCGAAAAGTGGATTTCATTTATTTTAATTCTTTCGTTTTTATTAATGTTAATTTTTAAGATTACGTGGTTTACCATACTCGAATCCAAGCTTGATTCGATGTTAACATCCACGTTAAGAAAACCTTTTTCAACAAAATAATCTGTTATGATGTTTTTAGTATTGATTAGGGTGTTTTCGGTTATCTGGTTTCCTCGTACCAGCTTGATTTTTTCTTTAATGTCATCAGCTTCCGATTTACGGATACCGGTAAATGAGAATTTCGATAACCTTGGGCGTTCAACCAGGTAAATATCGAGGAATGCTTTTTTATTGACAACTTTTTCGAGGCTGATTTTAATCTCGGAGAACAAGCCCTGCTCCCATAACTTATTAATTGCCGCTGTAATTTCATCGCCCGGAATCATAATTACATCACCCACCTGTAATCCGGTCAAATGAACGAGTACATCCGGATCAAGATATTTAATTCCGCTTATTTGAATTCCCCCGATTTCGTATTCGACCGGATCGGAATAATCAAGTTTTTTAATGCGTGACGAAATGTCTTCCTGGGCTGTAACACTAGTAACCAAGTAAACAATGAATAATAGGAATGCGATTTTTTTCATGCGCCAAAATTAGTTTTTTATTTGTTCACTTGTTTTACCAAATCGTCTTTCGCGATTTTGATAATTATATATGGCTTCAAACAAGGTTTCTTTTGTGAAGTCGGGCCAATGCAGTGGTGGAAAATAGAATTCGGAATAGGCTAACTGATACAACAGAAAATTGCTGATTCTCATTTCACCACTGGTTCTTATTAAAAGCTCCGGGTCGGGAATATCGGCTGATGTAAGGTATCTGGCAAAAAGCGACTCATTGATTTCATCGGGGGTAATACTATGGTTACAGGCATCGGTTGCAATACGTCTGGCTGCTTCCGCAATTTCCCATCGCCCGGAATAACTGAGAGCAACAAGTAACTGCAGGTTACTATTGTTTTTTGTTTTTTCACAGGCAAACTGAAGCTTCTGATACACCTTTCGTGATAGACGTGACATATCGCCTAATATCCTAAGGCAAACTCCATTTTTATGTAGCTCTTCTATTTCGCTTTCAATTGAATTAACCAACAAATCCATCAGCCCTAAAACTTCGGTCTGTGGCCTGTTCCAGTTTTCTGTTGAAAAAGCGTATAAGGTCAGGTATTGAACTCCTGCTTCACGGGCTCCAATAATAGCTCTTTTCACTGCCTGCACACCGGCCTTATGTCCAAACATCCGGGGTTGCCCTTTTTCTTTTGCCCAACGGCCATTCCCGTCCATAATAATGGCAATATGTACTGGGATTCGGGTTTTATCTAATTTTTCCAGTAAACTCATAATTCATTTAATAAACATCGTAGGCAGGGCACGGAAAACCTCCCCAGCTGAAACAATATGACAACCCCAGACTGGCATATGAGTACCAGTCCTTATTCATCGCAAATCCGATTTGCCGAATCCCTGTTGTGGCGTTATAAGGAATATTATCAACAGTATTGTATTGATATAAATCCTCTCCGGTAGTATTGTCGAGGAGGTCGGTAAAAGTCCTTCTGAAGCCCCATTCTGCAGAGAGAACCATTCTATGTGAGATATTTACCTTAAAACCCAATCCCACAGGTATTGAAAGGCCGGTAACTTTTGCAGAACCGGGTGTGAGATAATACGCCAAGCCTGTTTGCAGGTAAGGTGTATAGTTTCGTTTCCGTAATTCGCCCATTAGGTAGGGAAGAAAATTAAACTCGGTTTGCAGCGAAATTTCCATCATGTTTGTAGAAAACCTTGAATTTCTCAATTTCTGGTAATATGAATTGAAATCCTGATCATCCGCTGATAGTGAGCTTGCAAAAAATCCGACTCTAACACTCAATCTGGAATTAAGGTGATGTTTGTAAAAACCTCCAAGATTCAGGTGGGGTTGATAAAACGGGATTGCCAGGTTTATATCACCCATGTAATAAGAGCCACCTGCCATTACCCCGATCTCGCCCCCACCACTGCGCTGACCGAAAGCCGCTCCGTGAATAAGTGAAGACAATATCAGTAAACATCCGGTTATTAATTTAGTAACTGGCTTCATACATTCGAATAATTACATCAATCATCACAATCAATAAATCGAGCATTGCAATTACAACGTACAAAGCAGGGAAAAATTACAATGAGATTAAAATTTCGGCATGCCGGGTTGACGTGGCCTTAACTTGTACGAAGCATTAATGGTTAAAAACATGTAGCAATCGGTGTAATGGTCGTCGCCTCTTTGTTGCAGTGGACCAGTTCCAATCCAAGTCCCAAGAGTGGGGTCGCTGAAATAACGGGCAATAGGATCTTCGAAAAGGTTCGGATCAACATAGGTTGTGCTCACATCGTCGACATAATCGGAGAATGTATAACGGAAACCGTATTCAAAGCCAATTCCCCAGTTGCGGTCGAGCATGTAGTTCATCCCAAATCCCATAGGTATTGCAATGGCAACATAACCGTATTTTTCGCGGGTTGGAACCAACCCCTGCCCTTCCGTGCCAAGAGGACGCAATGCGTACCATTCGCCATCGGTATATTTTGCTTTGGGATTGAAATAGAAAGCACTGATACCAGTAAAACCATAGAGATTTGGCAGGTTTTTCTTACCTTTCACCCTGCGTAAGTCGTAACGATGGCCATAGCGTTCCTTGATAATTGAATATTCTATATTTGCTGTCCATTCCAACACCGGTGAGCGGAAAGACAAATCTCTGTCGTGTCTGTCGGGTTGAAGGGTTAAACTATCGGCACCGGAGAGCCACCCATACCAAAGTCCTGTTTTAACAGCCCAGTCCGGCGCAAGCTTATAGCGGTAGCCAACACCAAAAACTGCTCGTGTGGCTTTAATTTCAAAGTCGCGCAAAAAGTGGGTACCAATCTGATTTGCACCACCCAATTCTCCCAGAAAGTTGGTTGGTCCGGCACCAAAATAAATTTCATGACGTATTTTTTTCCAGCTTGTGCCTAATTGGGCATTCACTACAGCTGAGCAGAAAACACTAAATATCAAAAGGAAAAATATTTTTTTCATAAACAACTATTTTCTAATTTTACATTAGCCTGACAATTAATTTCTTACATCAATACCCCACATCAACTTCTCTCGCAGGGTGCTAAAATAATAATTTTGTGACAAAGTTACAACATTAATATGAAAATCAGACTTTTTTATTGAAAATTCAACATTTGACCCAACGGCTTTGGACCTGTAATCGAGGGTAACAAGAATTTCCCGAACCGGGCCCTCCACTTGTAGCTTTATTTCGCTGTTTGCAGGAATTACCAAAGGTCGTAGCGTAAGATTATGGGGAGCGATTGGAGTGATGACAAAGCAATCGGCATCAGGAGTCATTATTGGACCTCCGCAACTCATCGAATAGGCTGTAGAGCCAGTTGGAGTAGCTATTATGATACCATCTGCCCAATAAGTGTTAATATATTCTCCATTGCAAACAACTTTTATTTTAATCATATTTAATGTGTGTAGCTTTTGCGTGGTAAACTCATTCAATGCAAAAGAATATTTCTCAAATATCGGTTGCTGCGTATTGCACTCCAACAGGAATCGCTTAGTCAATGTATATTTTTTTTCCACAATCTGCTTCACTGTGCCGAGAACCTGATCTTGACTAACATTGGCCAGGAACCCAAGTTTTCCGGTATTAATACCCAAAACCGGAATATTGCGATTATAAACACAGGTTATTGTTTCTAAAAAAGTTCCATCCCCGCCAACACTCAACATCAAATCAAAATTTTCATTATCAGGTAATTTGTCGTGAAACACACCAGATAATACCGGTTTGTACATCAGGTTTTCAGTAATAAAATGCAAGAACTGATCATTCATAAAAATCTTGCACCCTGCATCATGTAGTGCTTCAAACAGTTGAATGGCTGCTCCATTGAATTTTTTCGGAAAATTCCGACCGTAAACTGCAACATTCATGGTTAGTATTGCTTTAATATCGGGGTTTTAAACTGAACAAATATATTAAACTTTTCGGTCAGGTTGTTATACGCGTAATAAACACTCAAAACCCTGTCGTAGTAAGTCACCAATTCGAAGCCAGCGCCCAGACCAGCAACAATATTATAGTTTTTAACATACCCTAAATCGGCAAAAGCAGTGAGGAAGAGTTCGTAGTGAATTTTATCGAATTGTTCCAATTTCAACAAGTTTAGTTCTTTGTACAGTTCGCGAAAAACTGCGTACCTGAATGAACTTTTACACAACAGATAGATTTCGGAATTCAGAACAAAATTATCGGCCCCTCTTAGGTAAGTTTCGTAACCCAGGCTGCGATACAAACCAAGCGGGATACTTGTATTTTTGCTATGGTGCAGCAAGGCCATGGTCTCGATGCCAGTAAAAAACCTTTGCGAAAATTGAAAAAACACGTTTGCTTCGGCATTAAAAACCGTTTGATTTATCCATTTATCCGTATCGGTAAAAGGTATCCCGTACTGGGTTATTTCTGCACCCGCAAAAAAGCCGGATGTTGGGAAATACTTGTTGTTCCGTGTGTCGTGCTCAAATTTGATCGAAAATTCGGTGCATGAAAATTCGTTTTCCGAAAGATTCAACCTATCAGGTGTGCACCATGTATTTCTATAGAAGTTATGGTAAGCCAGTTTTGCCTTACACACCGAGTTGTAAAACACGCGGTAACTTACTCCGGCTTGAACACCAAATTGATGATAAAGATAATTTGGTTCACTCGATTCGTAAACGGGCATGTAATCGCGAAATCCGGCAACAATTTCCTTTTTTCTAAAGAAATCTCCCCCTGCCCAATAGCCGAATGATTTCCTCCTGAAAGACCCCGGATTGGAGAAATAAATTGAATATTGTTCCTTATACCCAAACCGAATTTTCGCTTTCAGTAAAAGGTTTCGCCCCAATACATTATGCTTTTCAAACGAAACACCGTAATTCAGTCGCTCCCACTGCCGGTTGAAGAAATAGGTGTCAAAATTCTGATCGGCAAGTTCAAAAATTGGGTATATCCAAAGATACCACCGCTCAACAAGTGAAATGAAAACCGAAACAGAAGATCCATTTACAGAATATGCAATATCTGTAAAATTAAAAAGACCCAGTAGCCGCAACTTATTTTCGGAGTGCCTTATGCTTGCTTCGAGCAACTCTTGTGTAATTGTATCGCCCTTCGCAAATTCAAGCTCATCGAGAATGATTTCAGGAACTGTTTTTTGATTTCCCGATATGATAATAGAATCCACAACATACCATTGTTGCGCCTCAACATATTGCACCAATGAAACACAAATTAAAACGCATGTAAAAAAATATTTCAGGAATACCGTTTTCACATGTTCAGATAATTCATAAATGAATCGAACCGACTGGCAAGGTGAGCCTGAGTGTTTTCCTCGCTCAGGAAATATGCCACAACACTATAATTATATCTTGAAAAAGTTTGCAGTACCGGGCTGATATCGGTTGTATCAACTTTAAGCGTAATGTTCATTTTGGTAGTATCAGTGCTTGCCGACATAAACAAACTGAGTATTTTAATATTGTTCGATTCCACTATCTGAGCAATCTGGCTTAACGAATAATCGTGAATATTCATTTCGAGCACAATGATGGCACCAGACTTATTGATGTTTACCATTTTCACGAATGCAAACACCAGATCCTTTTTTGTAATTACACCAAGGAAATGCCTGTTTTTATCGAGTACCGGAACAACACTGATTCTTAGGTTATCAACAATTTCAATAACTTCGAAAATATGTTGCGAATCGAAAACAAACGGTTTTATCTGGCTGAGCTTATGAAAACCAATTGGGTCGCTAAGGCAGTTGTGGTCCAAAACATCGTTATCCGATACCAAACCAAGGAACTCCTCATTATTCACAACAGGCAGATGCGAAATACGATAGGTATCCATCCACAACAATGCCTTTTCTCCGGTATCGGATGTTTTCAAACAGGGAATAGCTTCTGATATTAACTCCGATGCTATCATAAAAATGTTGTTACAATTAAAATTATTAGCTAAACAAATTAATACCTTTGTGCCATGAAAAACAAGAAAAAACAATGACAAAACTGAGTGTAAATATAAATAAAATAGCGACGCTACGAAATGCACGCGGAGGAAATATTCCCGATGTATGTGAAGCAGTTATTCGTTGTCAGCAATTCGGGGCAGAAGGCATTACCGTTCATCCGCGCCCTGATGAGCGACACATACGATACAGTGATGTTATAAACATAAAACCACTTATTTCAACCGAATTTAATATTGAAGGCTATCCATCGGAAATATTTATGGAGCTCGTTCTTCAGGTAAAACCGACTCAAGTGACACTTGTTCCCGATGCTCACGATGTGTTAACATCAAATGCAGGTTGGGATACAGCTAAACACCAGATGTTTCTAAGTGCCGTTATAAAATTACTTAAAGACAATGGGATTAGGACATCAATATTTGTTGATACTTCTGAGGGAAACATAACTTATGCGGCCAAAACAGGAACAGATAGGGTTGAGTTGTACACAGAACCTTATGCATCGGAATATAAAACCAACAGGGAGTCTGCCATAGCCCGTTTTATTGAGGCTGCAAAACTTGCGCAACATTTTGGACTGGGAGTGAATGCAGGTCATGATCTGAATCTTGAGAATCTACAATATTTTCATAAGCAAATTCCTTCACTGCTCGAAGTATCTATTGGTCATGCACTTATTTCGGATTCACTGTACTATGGTCTTGAAAACACCATTCAGATGTATCTGCGGGCGTTGAAGTAATGTAAATCAATAAAGTGAATGGTTCTAACTAAAGATTTTTGTTTGTATTCAAAAGCTCTTCAATATAAAACCGGTTGTTCGACAGGCGCGGAACTTTATTCTGCCCTCCCAATTTTCCTTTTTGTTGCAGCCATTTAAAAAAACAACCTTCTTTAAGCACATTGTATTTTGGAAACTCCAGCGTGATATCCTTATATCGCTTGGCTTCATAGTCGGAATTACAATGTTGTAGCTCAATATCAAGAATATACATGAACTTTTCGATTGAATCGGGAGGTGTAATAAACTCGAAAAGCCATTCATGTGCACCCTTATTATTCTGCCCCATATACACCGGGGCTGCCGTAAATTCCCTGACTTGAGCACCAGTGCGCATACATGCCACAGCCAGAGCTTTTTGAGCATTGTCAACAATTAGTTCTTCGCCAAAGGCATTGATAAAGTGCTTGGTACGCCCGGTAATTTTAATTTTGTACGGGTTTTTCGATGTAAATCTCACTGTGTCGCCAATCATGTACCGCCATAGTCCACCGTTGGTAGAAATGAGCATGGCATAGTTTTTACCGCATTCCACATCCTCAAGCATAACTGTATTATCAGCGGGTTCCCCGTATACTTCCATAGGAAGGAATTCGTAGTAAATACCATAGTCTAGCATTAAAAGCATATCGTCGCTCGACAGGTCATCTTGTATGCCAAAAAATCCTTCTGAAGCATTATATGTTTCCAGATATTTCATGTCGGAAGAAGGGATTATGCTGCGATATACCTCTTGATATGGCAGAAAATTTACGCCACCGTAAACAAAAAGTTCCAGATTTGGCCATACATCACATATATTATCTGATCCGGTATATTCGATGATTTTTTTCAACAGAACAAGAAACCAGGAGGGCACACCAATAAGGTTGGTAACATTCTTATTCCATGTGGTTTCGACCATCATCTTCATTTTTTCTTCCCATTCATCCATCAGAGCTATTTCGGGTTTTGGGACCCTGTTAAAATATGTCCAGAATGGAAGATTCCGTATCAATACCGCTGAAAGATCGCCATAATATGAATTTTCACTAAGGGTATTCACCGTAGTGCTGCCACCAAGTGTCAGTGTTTTACCGCTGAAAATAGTGGTATCAGGAAAATGATCGGTAAAAATTGCAAAAATATCTTTCCCGCTGCGGAAATGGCAATCTTCGAGCGATTCTCTGCTAATTGGAATAAACTTGCTTTTATCGGATGTGGTACCGCTTGATTTTGCGAACCATTTTATTTCGGAATGCCATAATACATTTTGTTCTCCATTCATAATACGATGAATGTATGTCTTTAACTTCTCGTAATCGTGTACAGGAACTTTTTGAAAGAAGTCAGAACGGCTGGAGATGTTCTTAAAATCGTATTTTTTTCCAAAAACAGTATCGCTGGCTTTTTCGATAAGTTGTTTAAATACTTTTTCCTGAACTTCGATGGGATTTCGGCGAAAATATTCAATTTCGTCGAGCCTACCGTAGTTAATCAGATTCAATATAGAATTTACCAGTGGCATATATTAAGTTAATGGCCAAAAATACACATTTTTTATATCAGATTTACTGTGTTCAATCATGTGTTTTTATACTTTTAAATAATAGATTATTTTTGTTGTATGGAGAAGGTTTTTTCTGGCACATTGCGTAAACTTCAAACACGATTTGATAATCCTGTTCGCTACAGTATCTATAACGAATTGCATGACACCAGGGTTAACCCGCTAATAGGTAGAAGTATTCGCATCAGCCACAATGGAGTAATAAACTGCATACATTGTGGTGCAGAAACAAAACAATCGTTTCATAACGGATATTGCTACAGCTGTTTTATTACTCTTGCCGAAACCGATGCAGGAGTGCTTCACCCGGAACTTGATAAATCGCATCTCGGAATTTCGCGGGATATGGAATGGTCGAAAGCCAATTCTTTGATTGATCATTACGTTTACCTCGCTGTTACAGGCAATCTTAAAGTTGGTGTTACTCGGCACACCCAGATACCGACCCGATGGATCGATCAGGGAGCAATCAGTGCTGTTAAACTGGCTAAAACACCGTACAGACAACTTGCCGGACAAATTGAGGTAGAGTTGAAAAAATATGTTTCCGATAAAACAAATGTAGCCGCAATGTTGCAAGCCGTAACGCACAGTATTGATTTGGTTGCACAAAAAAATTTGCTGTCGGAGCACCTTCCGGAAGAGCTTCAGCAATACGTTACACTCGATAACCGGATAACCCAAATCATTTACCCTATACACGGAGAAGTAGCATATAAAACAAACTTAAAACTTGCAAATACCCCACAGTTCGAAGCAAAGTTGATTGGTGTGAAAGGTCAATACCTGATTTTTACAGGCGGAATTGTTTTCAATGTCAGAAATCATAGCGGTTATCACATTTGTATTGAATTGGAGTAATATGGAAAATATAAAAATGAAAGAAGCGCTGAATGCAGCGAAATTGCGTTGCAGTAAAGGCGAAAAATGCATATCCGAGGTCGTGGATTTTTTAGCCAGATTCGACATAACAGAAAAGGAAACCGCAATGATAACCGCCATACTTATTGCTGAGAAGTTCATCGACGAATCGAGGTATGCACGGGCTTATGTTCTCGATAAATTCCGGTTTAACAAGTGGGGAAGGATAAAAATACGATTTGAGTTGCAGCGTAAAAACATACCTGCTGCCATTATAATTGATTCGCTAGATTCAATCAATGAAAAAGAATATTCCGATGTAATAAAGTTTCTTATTTCGCAAAAGAAAATCAAAACAGACAACGCCTACGAATATCGTCAAAAAATGCTTCGTTATCTGTACGGAAAAGGTTACGAGCCCGAAATAGTGGAGAAATTCATAAATTGCCCGTAAGGAAGATTATATTATCAGCATTGCGTCGCCATAGGTACCAAAGCGGTATTTTTCCTTTATTGCGATTTTATAGGCGTTCATCACCATGTCGAACCCACCAAAAGCAGCAACCATCATGAGCAGGGTGGTAAAAGGCAGGTGAAAATTGCTCACCAGTCTGGTAGGAACCTGAACATCGTAAGGTGGAAAAATAAATTTATTTGTCCAGCCATTGAAAGGTTTTAGCATCTGATTCGTAGTAACTGAACTTTCGAGAGTACGCAACACGGTTGTTCCAACTGCGCAAACATGTCTGCGGTTGAGTTTTGCGTTATTAACCATATCAACGGCATCGTCAGGGATAATTATTTGTTCACTATCCATTTTATGCTTCGTGAGATCCTCAACATCAACATGCCTGAAATTACCCAATCCAACATGAAGGGTAACAAAAGCAAACTGAACACCAATGATTTCGAGTCGTTTCATAAGCTCACGGCTGAAATGCATTCCTGCTGTAGGAGCGGCTACAGCACCTTCATGCTTTGCAAATATGGTCTGATATCTTTCTTCGTCATCGTCTTCCACAGGGCGTTTTATAAACTTGGGTAGCGGTGTTTCACCCAGTTCGTACAAGGATTTTTTAAATTCATCATAAGAGCCGTCAAATAAAAAACGTAGAGTTCTGCCTCTCGAAGTGGTGTTATCAATTACCTCTGCAACCAGGGAATCATCAGGGCCGAAATACAACTTGTTGCCAATGCGTATTTTACGGGCAGGGTCGACAAGAACATCCCACAAGCGCTGATCTTTGTTTAATTCCCGGAGCAGAAACACTTCGATGCGTGCACCTGTTTTTTCCTTGTTACCATATAATCGAGCCGGAAATACCTTTGTATTATTAAATACAAATACATCTCCGTCTTCGAAATAATCTTTAATATCTTTAAACATACGATGCTCGATATTCCCGGTTTTTCTATCGAGAACAAGCAACCGCGATTCATCGCGATTATCGCATGGATGCAAAGCTATCAGCTCCTCGGGTAAAACGTACTTAAATTGCGATAATTTCATTTCAATTTAAAATAAACTGTATATTTTCAGTATAAATCTCTATCATTCGGTAAAACGTTCACTTATACATAAATAGTTTGAAAAAGGTTACATATTCCTAATAATTTTTTCTATTTCATCGATTTCGTAAGCATCTTCTAAGGAGAAATCTCCCGACTTTGTCCTTATCAAACCTGTTAAATATGCTCCGCTATTCATTGCAGCACCAATATCTCGGGCCAATGACCTTATATAAGTACCTTTCCCGCAGCACACCCTAATAGTAACAATCGGCAAATTAAAATGTTCCAACGAAATTTGAGTTATTTTAATGGTGCGGGGTTTTATTTCAGGATTTTTACCTTTACGGGCTATCTTATACGCTCTTTTACCCTGAAGCTTCACTGCTGAAAAATGCGGTGGAATCTGCTCGATTTCACCGACAAAGTTTTTCAGGCAAATAATCAGGGCATCTTTAGTAATATGACTGAATTCAAAGCAAGCATCCATCTCTGTTTCACTATCGAAACTGGGAGTGGTTGCACCGAACTTCAGGGTTGCCAGATATTCTTTATCGAAATCCTGCAAACTTTCGATTTCTTTGGTAGCTCTACCCGTGCAAATCAATAAAAGCCCGGTCGCCATCGGATCGAGGGTGCCGGCATGGCCAACTCTTAACTTATCGACATGAATTTGCTTACAAATAAGCTGTCGCAACTTATTTACCACATCAAACGAAGACCAGGCAAGCGGTTTATTAACCAAGATAAGTTGCCCTGCCATGAAGTCAACATTGCTTCCGTCGAATAGTTGCATAATCTAAAGGAATAATATGCTTACCAACCCAATTACAGCGCAATACACGGCAAACCAGATAAGTTTTCCGCGCTGAACAATTCTAATCATGAAGCTGCAGGCAAACCAGCCGCTTATAAATGCAGCAATTGACCCGACAATCAAAGGCATTATTTCGATTCCACTACTCCCTGAGAAGTTTCCTGAAACAATTTCCAGAAAATTTTCCCCCAAAATCGGGATGATGACCATGAGAAACGAAAATTTTGCTATATCTTCTTTCTTATTTCCCAGCATCAGTCCTGTAGAGATTGTAGCACCCGATCGGCTAATACCGGGGACAACAGCAATGGCCTGTGCCACTCCGATAATAAAAGCATCGAAATAAGAAATCGGTTTTTGTTTGGGTTTAAAAAAGTATGTAAAAGTGAGAAGTAAGGCAGTAACCAAAAGCATCAACCCAATAAATACCATATTTGAACCATCGAACAAGGTTTTAAGATAATCTTTAAAAAGTAAACCTATTACCAAAACAGGGATCATCGATACTGCAATTTTCAGCAAATAGTGTGTCTCTTCATTAAGTTTAAATTTAAAAACACCGCTGACGAGCCGGGTCAATTCTTTGCGCAAAACCAGAATTGTGCTGAGTACCGTAGCTCCGTGCACAGCGATGGAGAAATAAATATTTTCTTCTCCTTTTATATTAAAAATGGCTTTACCAATTTCCAGGTGACCGCTACTGCTAACCGGTAAAAACTCTGTAAGTCCCTGAACAAGTCCAAGGATCAATGCTTCGAACCAACTCATTTGAATTGCAATTATTTAGTCGGATTATTTGCCTTATCTTTCTTTTCGGAAGGCTTTTTCATTATTGCATACATTTCGAAAGCAAAACCGAATAATACTACAATTGGAGCCAGGGTAATGCGCCGGAAACTGAAAATCTTATCGCTGAAAACAGCAGGGTCTTTTGTTCCGCCACCGGCCATCAGTACAAAACCGATCACAATAATGATAAAGCCAATCAGCAACAAAATATAATTTTGCTTAGTGAGTGCAAATTCATCGGCATTGTTCTGCTTCGGCGGGATATTCGTTTCTTTCTTCAGTGCCATACTAATAATACAAATTAGAAGTTTTAATTCTTAAATACCGGTTGACTGCAAAAAAGGTAGAGGCAACCGAAATTATGACGCCCAAAGATAATACAATAAGGTATAAGGATGCAACTATTTTATAATAATCCTGAATATTTATTATTTCACGAAGCTGATTCATTGAGAAATACAGTATAATAGTAAGCAGTGCCATTGCAATTACAGAGCTCAAAACTCCCTGTATCAAACCGCTACGCAAGAATGGCCTCCGAATAAAGGTTTTTGTGGCACCAACCAACTGCATGGTTTTTATAATGAATCTTTTCGAATACACCATTAAGCGAATCGTATTACTTATCAATGCAAATGAAACCAGCATCAGCAGTGCGCTGAATAAAATGAGAAAAACGCTGATTGCCCTTACGTTATTATTGATAAGATGCACTAGATTTTTCTGATATGAAACTTCTTTTACATAATCGGTATACGATGCAAACTTTTTTTCGATAACCGCCAAACTGTCGGGGTTGGCATAATCGGCTATCAGATAAACGTCGATTGACGGAAGTAATGGATTATAACCCAGTGTCTGAACAAAATCGTCGCCAAGATCTTTCTTCATGATTTCGGCAGCACGTTCTTTTGTAATATATTCGGTAGATTTAATATATGCATAGGAGTCAAGGGTTTTTTGAAACTTTTTAATATCGGGCTCCTTGATATCATCTTTCAAAATAAGCGTGAAGCATATATTTTCTTTTACATAATCGGAAAGCATTTTGGCATTAAGCACGAGAAGTCCTATTATTCCCAACAGAAAAAGTACCAGCGAAACACTGATGGTAGAAGTTACATAGGCACCCCTGAGCCTGCTTCGGATTATACCCTGTTCTTTGTTACGTTTCATTCGTAAATAATTTAAAAAATGCTGATTTTTTTTGTAACACGTTTCCCCGAATCGAAAAGGACATGAATAAAATACACGCCCGGTGAAAGGTTTGAAATATCAATTGCACGTTGCCACATCGGATATAAGTTTTGCTTGTCGGAATAGACAATGTTCAACCGAGTATCGTAGATTTCGAGCAAGGCCTGCCCAGTTATTGCATCATCTGCCGAAACAAAAATCAATCCGGAAGCCGGGTTTGGGCAAACTGTTAAACCACCAAAACCTAAATTTTCAATTCCACTTGCATCAAAAACACTTACCACAATGCTATCGGTAAAGTTGCATCCATTTTCGGACATTACCCTAAGCCAAATGTCATGTTCTCCGGTACCAAGGTCGGCACCACTAACCGTGAGCATCGGACCGTTAAAACCATTGTACCATATATAATCGGCATATTCGGTCTCCACTCCTACAGTAATGGCTGAGTCGTTTGCAATAATGTGGTCCGGCCCCAAGTTGAATACCGGGATTTCAAAAATCTCTATTTCGATGTAACCCACCGACTGGCAGCCAAAGCTATCACCGGTTGTGGTAACTGTATAGGGCCCCGATTCGGTGACAAGAATTTCATTTACCCCTGATGCACCTGTACTCCATTGATAGCTATATGCACCTTCGGGAGCAGTAAGAAGGTATTCGCCACAGGCTGAAACATCGTTGCCAAAGTCCACCTCTATTACCGGATGAATTTCTACATGTATGGTATCGCGGTTGCTACAGGCATTTTGTCCTACTACCACTACCCAGTATGTCCCACTGATTTCAACATCAAGTTGCGGGCCCGAACTCAGACCATCGTTCCATGTATAGCTCTGGAAATCACCCTCGGGATGCAAAACAACCGATATCCCTTCACAGGTTTCTATATCATCGCCCAAGTCAACTTCAGGAGCTGGGTTGATATTCACTTCTATTTCGGATGTAAAAATTTCATCACATGAATTATATACTCTGCACGTATACATTCCTGTCATACCCGGTGTAATATTCGGAACATTATACACCGAGTCGGTAGCCCCGTCAATTATTACATCGTTGAAATACCATTGAAAAGCAACAAATTCGCCTGCTGGATCTACCACAAGGTTCAAGGTATCCCATTCGCAAAGGTATTGTGTGCCGGTATTCCACTGTATGCTAGGCGGGGTTCCAACATATAATTCCACCGGATCGGAATCGGTTTGCCCACAGAGATTATACATTCTGCAAAAATAGGTACCGGTATTTCCAAACTGAGCCGGATTAAAAATAATTGTATCGTTTGTTGCCCACGATTCTGCTGAGCCATTGCGGTACCATAAATAATCAATCGGTTCAGTTCCGGAAGCAGCCACAATCAATGCCACGGAGTCATCTTCGCATACCGACATATTTTCTGATAATCCGAGAACTTCGGGGAGCGTATTTACCATTATCTGAAATGTTTGGCTTTCAGCATCGCCACACATATTGCTTACTGTACAAATGTAAAGTCCCGACATCTCAGCTGCGATATCGGTTAATACCAGTTCTTCGGAAGTACCAAAGCTTACTCCGGTTTCAAAGTTTGTCCAGTCATAGGTTAGCGGATTTGTACCGGAAACCATTATCGCAACTTCAAAATCCTGGCCGGCGCATACTTCAATATCATCGGGTTGCATAAGGATTACCGGAGGGAGATTTACTGTTACTGTAGCTATCTCTGTAAGGGTTGATCCACAATCGTTATAAACAAAACAGGTATAATCTCCGGCTTGCCCTTCTGTAATCTCGTTGAACTGCAATGTTTCGCTATTTGCTCCGGTGATATTGCCTCCGGTAACATTTGCCCCATTGAAAAGCCATTGGTAATAGAGCGGTTCTGAACCGGATGCTTTGCAATGTAAAGTAACATACTCGCCGGCGCAGGCCAACACATCTTCGGGCTGTTGAGTAATTACAGGAGACTCGAGGCCGGTAATAATTGCCGTATCGGTAGAAATCCAGATGCACTGATTGGTAATTATACAGTAATAAGAATCGATAACGCCCTCTTCGGCAATACCATTGTAGGAATCGCCTGTTTCACCCGTAATAAGATCTTCGTTACGGTACCACTGATACGTTAGCGCTATATTGCTGTTGGCTGTGGCTATCAATTGAAAATCTTCGCCATCGCACAAGTCTTGTGATATAGGATTTCCAGTTATTACCGGATTCGATAGCACTGACACCGAAACAGCGGGTCCGTAAATAGTATCGCAGATATTGTAAGCAACAGGTACATAGAAAGTATAATCGGGGTAAACCACTCCGGCAATAATGAGCGTATTTTCGGTTTCGCCAGGCATTTCAACATTATCGGCAAGCCAGGCGTATTGTATATTTGTTCCGGATGCTTCAGCGGTGAACGACACATCGTTACCTTCGCAAATTTCCACACTTGAAGGGAGGCTTACAAATTGTGGGGCATCATTCACCTGCACGGTAATATTCCCAGTAGACACAGAACCGCAAACATTGGATATTTCACAATAATATAAGCCTGAGTTTTCGCTTGTAATATTTTCGATATCAAGAGTTTGGCCATATTCTACAAACCCTGAACCCTGCCTGAACCACGAATAGCTTTCGTAATCTGCGGTTACTTCTACCGACAACAAGAGAAGTTCTCCCTGGCACATAATTGTATCGGATGAATAGTTATCAATTACAGGGGCACCGCCGGCAACAAGCAAAATTGCATCGTTACTGGTGGCCGACCCAGACAGATTAGTAACAATACAGTAATAGACTCCTTCATTTGATTGATTAACACTTGATATGGCAAGGATGGGGGAATCGGTGCCAACCGGATTGTTCTCGAAATACCATTGATAATGCAAAGGGCTTGCTCCGGTTGCTTCTACGCTAAAACTTACTGAATTCCCGGTGCATTTCTCTCCCGAAAGAGGGTGTTGTGTTATCTGAGGTACCTGAGAATAAACACCAAAAGAAATTATAAAAAGTAAAAATGTAAAAAAACCCGTTTTGCTAATTCTTTTCATCATGAACAGTATTAATAATAGGGTGTTAAATTAGCAATTAATTGCCTAAGCAGTAAATTTAGTTTTTGGTATTTTTTAAACACGCATTTGTGAATTCCCACACTGGGATTTAACCTAAGTTTAACATTGATATAAATTTCATTTAATACTTGCCCAATATTTTTGTATCGAATAAAAACCAAATACTATGAAAATTGCCTATTCCATCGTTCTGATTCTCTTGATAAGCGTAGTAACAGCTTTTGCCGGTAACGACAATACCGATGCAGATAAAACCCAAAGCAACGGGGTAATTTCGGGACAGGTTGTTGATAAACTTACAGGCGAAGGCTTGGGTGGTGTTAAAATAAATTTCAGCAACGGAATTGAATTATATACCGACCTAAACGGCAACTTCGAATTGATAGTTACGTGTAACAATAGTTTTCAATTACAGACCAGTTATATCAGTTATGAAACCTTTACCATTGCCAACCTCCACATTAATCCCGGTGAAAAACAGGTACTCAGGGTTGAAATGAAATCGATTGAAGATTAGTTTTCAATGCGTTCGGTGATCAGTAATTCATTTTAGCACAAAGCATGAGTAAACCATTATTCCGAAATACATTTATATTATTGTTTTTTCAATTATCCTGCATTTTTTCATTTTCGCAAGGTGTTAAAAATATCGACGGTTTGTATTATACCGACAAAAATGAATTATACACGGGCGATTACATCGAATTATACGATAATGGAAACATAAAATTAAAAATGCATATTGAGAACGGGCAGAAAGAAGGGGAAACCATGTTGTACTTTCAGAATGGCAGTGTAAGCGAAGCGCGTAATTACCATAAAGGGAAAAAACACGGCGATTGGGTTTGCTACGACACAAGCGGAGTTAAAATTGCTGTCGCACAGTATGAAAACAACCAGAAATCGGGATTATGGCTGATATGGGATGCAAATGGCATCCTGCGAT
>ENA-UOWO01001438-UOWO01001438.1-activated-sludge-metagenome-genome-assembly--contig:-NODE-1438-length-31667-cov-9.644724_pt1 | contig 31667 bp, 32 predicted proteins | sample MGYA00238148_ERZ761564 | MGnify/ENA primary metagenome ERZ761564 (study PRJEB28885, sample SAMN05720194) | activated sludge metagenome | isolation source: Anaerobic digester | place: USA...
GAACGCCGGTTGAAGTGCCGCTGTGGTCCGGGCTGCGGCTGCATGCGGTCGCGAGCCGGGCGGCGGGATCTCATATCACCGCACCAACAGGTCTGGCCACTAAACCACCCTTGGCCCTAAAGGATGTGGAAACCGCAATGATCCATCAGGCCGTGACGCAGGCCAAAGGCAACGTGATGCAGGCCGCGTTGGCGCTTGGAATCAGCCGGGCCACGGTTTATCGCAAATTAGGCAATAAAAACAGGCCTTAGCCCTCGTGAGATACGTGCGAGTAGCTATTTAATTTGTAGCAAAACGCTTTAACTTTTAACGGTACCCCTGAGGCGACTCAACGGTCCACCCAGTTCGCTTTGCCAGCACGTCCAGGTCCGCCAGGTTATCCAGATCCATAATGAAGTGGTCGTTGGCGGTGACATGCCGCCAGACGGTTTGCGGGTTTTGGTGCATGAACTCACGACAGGCCACGCGACGATCCATGGCCAGAATCTGCTCCACAGCGCGGCGGGAGACCACCACCGGATTTCCCCGCTGCCCGTCCACCACTGGAACGCAAAAGTCATGTTCGGGATACGCCTTGAAGGCTGCCATCAATTCCTGAATGTCAGCAGCGTCCACTAGCGGCTGGTCGCAAAGCACCATCAGCAAGGCTTCGGCAGACGGTGACGCAGATTCCAGCCCCAGCCGCACCGATGAGTGCTGGCCGTCCTCAGGTGAAGGGTTGCGCACCACGCGTGCCCCCATCGATTGCACTACCGAAGCAATGGCGTCGTGATGGGTTCCGGTCACCACCAGCACGTCCGAAATTCCCGCCTCATTCAAAGAGGCCAACAGACGCAATACCAGAGGCTCGCCGTTGATGCGCAGCAGCCCTTTGGCCACGCCCCCCATACGACGGCCCTCGCCCGCCGCCAGAATGACCGCAGCGGGCACCAGATCAGCGCCTCGCCGGCACGCTGCACACCAGCACACCCGGATCGTTGGCGGGCACCGCGCGGTCATTCTTCGCATGACCCACAGCCATGTCGCGCGGCAACACCACGCCGTTTTTTACAGCGAGAATTTCAGCCATCACGCTCACGGCAATTTCGGGCGGTGTCTTGCTGCCAATGTAGATGCCGATGGGGCCTCGCAGGTGAGTGAGTGATTTCTCGGTTTGCTCGAAGTGTTCGATCATGCGCTGCTTGCGCGCCTCGTTGTTACGACGGCTGCCAATGGCGCCGACGTAAAAGGCGTCGGTCTTGAGGGCTTCCAACAACGCCAGATCGTCCAGTTTGGGGTCGTGCGTGAGGGCTACCACGCAACTGCGCCGATCAGGCTTGAACGCCAGCACCACGTCATCCGGCATGTCGCTCAGCACCTGCACGCCCGCCACCGACCATGCACCCCGGTATTCTTCACGCGGGTCACACACGGTCACGGCAAAGCCGTTGAACAGGGCCATGGTTGCCAGATATTCGGTGAGCTGACCGGCGCCAATGAGCAGCATTCGGTACTCGGGGCCGAAGGTATTGACCAATTCGGCGTCGGAAACAATCAGGGCTTCCGGTGCCACGCTGGGTTGCAGGGTTACGGCGCCATCACTCAGACGCACGGTGCGTTGCACCAGCCGCCCGGCTTCCAGATCAGAAACCAGCGACGCGAGGCTGGCCGCATCAGGGTCGTATTCCAGCAGCAGCTCCAGCGTGCCGCCACAAGGCAGGCCAAACCGGTGTGCTTCATCCGCAGTGATGCCGTATTTAACGAACCCCGGCGCGCCAGAGGGAATATAGTTCTCCTGCGCATAGGCTTGTGTATGGCGATAGATTAGATCGTCTTCAATGCAGCCACCCGATACCGAGCCCACTACCGCGCCATCCTCACACAAGGCCATGATGGAGCCCACAGGACGGGGCGACGAACCCCAGGTTCGCACCACAGTAGCCAGCAGCGCACGTTTCCCACTCTGTCGCCACTTCAGCAAGGTTCGCAGCACCATGACATCCAGATTTTCCATACGTTCTCCAATCTAGCCGAATGACCGGATAACCCACAACCCGACGGCCAGTGCAATAGCACCCGCAACCCACATCCACGCCGGAACTCCAGTGCGACTCTCGGCTGCAGCCCCTTTCCCTTTTGCGTCAGCAGCTACCATTTTTTCAGCATAAGCTGCCGGGTGCGCCAGTTGCATGGCGTCGTCAAAACGCTTGAAAAAATCTTCCGCCATCGACTTGGCCGCGCCATCAATCAGGCGTTGGCCCAGTTGCGCTACCTTGCCACCCACCGACGCGTGAACGGTGTAATTGAGCTCACAGCCCTGGTCGTTGGAGACCAGCGACACGGATGAGTTCCCCTTGCCAAAACCGGCGGCACCGCCCTGCCCTTCGAAATTGATCGTGTAGGACGTGGGAGCCACGATATCAACGAGGTTGATCTTGCCGGCAAACTTCGCCGACACTGGGCCGATCTTCAATGCCATGCCTATGGCGTACTGGTTATCGCCGGTTGCTTCAACCTTGTCACAGCCCGGAATACAGGCCTTGAGCACAGCCGGGTCGTTCAGCGCATCCCAGGCCTGTTGTTGGGTGATGGCAAGTTGACGGCTCCCTTGCATATCCATGATGAGTTTCCTTTTTTCCAGATTGTGTGTGATGTTTGAATGGGGGTGCCGCTGTCAGGCCATCAGGCCTTCATCAGCGAGGCCAGGCTGCCAGCCAGGTCTTCCAGCTTGCTCAGGTTGTGCACGGCCAGCATGCCCTGCGCATGGCGGCTGAGAACCGCCGCCCCGCGCGCCACTGGCGCATAGCCGTCAAAACGCAGCAGCGGGTTAAGCCACAGCAGGCGGCGGCTGTGCCGGCCGAGCCAAGTGAGTTCGTCGTCCAGTGCCTGCGGCTCGCCGGTATCGAGCCCGTCGGTGATGACCAGCACCAGCGTGCGCCGTCCAACAAGGCGACGCGCATGATGATGACGCAGCGTGGCCAGGGATTCACCCAACTGGGTGCCTCCAGCGAAGTCTTCAATGGCTGCACTGGCGTGGGCCAGCATCTCATCGGTATCTGCCAGGCGAAAGGCAGGAGTGAGATCGGTCAGCTGGGTGCCAAACGCAAAGACATCACGGCGCGGATGGCGGCGAGTGGCCGCATGCAGAAACGCCAGCAGCAGGCGGGCATACCGCTCCATGGACCCCGACACGTCCACCAGCACCAGCAGCGGCAGCGGCTGCTCACGCCGCTGCATCCGCGGCAAATGCATCAACTCGCCTCCGGTTCGCACGGCGTGGCGCATCACGCCCGACCAGTGCAGTCTTGCACCCGCAGGGCCAGGCCGCATGCGCCGCGACGCAACATAGGGTAACGGCAGGCGCACATCGCGCGCCAGGCGCTCTACCAGGCGGTATTCGGTGGCAGACAGAGCATTGAAGTCGGCATGTTTGAGGCGCTGCAGGTCGCTGGCCGTCATGGCCGCGTCAAACTCGACCTTCTGGTCTTCCTCTTTGGGTTTGGCCTGATGGCCAAAGGCTTTTTGCGGCGACAGCGCCTCACGCACCCGCGGGCGGCGTTTGCTTGGCTCGGCCTTGCCTTCTGCGCTGGGCAGCAATTGCGAAAGCAGCTTTTGCGCCACCTCGGGATTACGGAAAAACACGTCAAACAGCTCACGAAAAACCAGCCGGTCCTGCTCGCGGCTAACCATCACGGCCTCCATCGCTGCGCTGACATCCGCTTTGGCTTCCAGCCCGACTGCCAGCGCGGCTTCAGCCGCCAGCGCAATGCGCGCGCTGTCGACGCGCACCCCCGCACGGCGCAGCGCGCGGCCGAATTCTGTGATGTTATCGGCCAGCTTGCCTGACCTTGAATCGCCTAAAAGCATGGCAACTTCATGCGTCTTTCACGCAGGAGCTTCTTCCGGCTTCAGCAGCTCCGTCGCCATGTCGCGAGTGAGTGCGGCCACGTCTTCCCGCTGTTTGAACAGGATGCCGGCGGTATCTGCCATCACTTCCGGGTCAATGGCCAAGGTGTCCAGCGCCACCAGCGCCTTGGCCCACTCCACACTTTCGGCAATGCCTGGTGCGCGCTGGAAGGCGTTGGCAAACGGCTGGCTGCGCAGTTTGCCCACCACCGCAGCCACCTGCGCAGACAGCGCGCTGGACGCCTGCGGCACCTGCGCACGCACGATGGCCAGCTCGCGTTCGCGTTCCGGGTAGTCCAGCCAGTGGTACAGGCAGCGACGCTTCACCGCGTCATTGAGTTCCCGAGTTCGGTTGCTGGTCAGAATGGTGACCGGGATGACACCCGCACGCACGGTACCGATCTCGGGAATACTGACCTGGTATTCACCCAGATACTCCAGCAAAAAGGCCTCAAACGGCTCATCGGCCCGGTCTACTTCGTCAATGAGCAGCACCGCGCCAGGAGCCGGGGTTTGCAGTGCCTGCAGCAGTGGGCGGCGGATCAGGTACCGCGCCTGGTACACCTCGCGCTCCATTTTGGCCACCACGTCGCCCACATGGTCCGGCCCCCCGGTGCCTGGCGTACTGGACGGTTCATGCAAAGCCTGTGCCGCACGCATGTGTAATAGCTGGGCGGCGTAATTCCATTCGTACAGCGCCTCCCGTTGCTCCAGCCCGTCGTAACACTGCAGGCGCAGCATCTCACGCTGCAACGCCAACGACAGGGCCTTGGCCAACTCGGTTTTGCCGACACCGGGCTCACCTTCGAGCAGCAAGGGGCGCTCCAGTTTTAGCGCCAGAAACACCGCCGTGGCAAGACGCCGGTCCGCAAAATACCCTGCGGCCTCCAGAGCCTGTGTGAGCGCATCAATGGTTGGAAAGGGTGTCATAGGGTCAAAAATCCGGTTTGCTATTACTTTAGTAGCATCTCACGCAATATCCGCGGTGTCTAAGGGGCTATACCCCCTAAAAATGAGTAAAAAAGCCCCGCGTTTGTCAACACGGGGCCTGTCATTACGCAGGGAAATCGGGCCGCGCCCGCTCAGCCCAGCATTTTCGTCACAGCGCGCTGGGTCTGCACGCTGATCAGGTTGGCGCGGTAGGCGGCGCTGGCATGAATATCAGCATTCAGGTCAGACGCGTCAATTTTCACACCCGCAGCAGATGCGGCCGTAAAGCTCTTGTTCAAGGCGTCTTCCAGGCCCTTGTGGCGGAAAACGCCGTTGGCTGCACCCGTGACTGCCACCCGCACTCCGCTGTCAGTCTGCGCCACAAAAACGCCCACGAGTGCGAAGCGGGATGCAGGTTGGTTGAACTTCATGTAGACCGCCTTTTTAGGTGCGGGAAAGCTGATGGCGGTGATGAGTTCACCGTCTTCCAGCGCTGTGGTGAACATGCCCTGGAAGAAATCGTCGGCTGCGATTTTGCGTTTTGTGGTGTGCACAGTTGCGCCCAGCGCCAGCACCGCGCTTGGGTAGCACGCCGCAGGATCGTTATTGGCGACTGAGCCGCCCAGCGTGCCCATGGCTCGCACCTGTTTGTCGCCAATGTGGGCGGCCAACTCGGCCAGTGCCGGAATGGTCGCTTTGACGTCGGCACTGTTGGCCACATCGATGTGCCGTGTCATGGCACCAATGATCAGGGCATTGCCTTCACGTTTGATACCGGCAAGTTCCTTAATGCCGCCCAGGTCGGCCAGATGGCCTGGGTCAGACAGACGAAGCTTCATCGATGCCAGCAAGGTTTGGCCGCCAGCGAGCACCTTGGCACCACCCGCTGCCAGTTTCGCGGCATCGGCCACCGTGGCGGGACGTTCCAGAGTAAAAGCGTACATGTTGTGTTCTCCTTTTTATTTGGCGGCCTGAATGGCTTCCCACACACGGCTGGGCGAGGCAGGCATATCAAAATCTTTCACACCAACACCCTTGAGCGCATCCAGCACAGCGTTGATGACCGCTGGCGGCGACCCGATGGCCCCTGCCTCACCGCAACCCTTGGTGCCCAACGGATTGTGCGTGCATGGTGTGCAGATGGTGTCGATCTTGAACTCGGGGAAATCATCGGCGCGTGGCATGGCGTAGTCCATGAAACTGCCCGTTAGCAACTGGCCGGTTTCGCGGTCATACACGCAGTTTTCCAGCAGCGCCTGACCGATACCCTGCACCAGCCCGCCGTGTACCTGTCCTTCGACGATCATCGGGTTGATGATAGTGCCAAAGTCATCGACCGCGGTGAACTTGTCCACGCGAGTCTTGCCGGTCGCGGGGTCCACTTCCACCTCACAGATGTAGGTTCCGGCAGGGAAGGTGAAGTTGGTCGGGTCATAAAACGCGGTTTCGTTCAGACCCGGCTCCAGCTTGTCCAGCGGGTAGTTGTGTGGCACGTAGGCCGTGAGGGCCACCTGGCCGAACGTCACTTTTTTGTCGGTGCCTTTGACGGTGAACTCGCCGTTGCTGAACTCCACGTCCGCGTCGCTCGCCTCCATCAAGTGGGCAGCAATCTTTTTGGCCTTGGTCTCGATTTTGTCCAGCGCTTTCATGATGGCCGCGCCACCAACGGAGATCGAACGCGAGCCATAGGTGCCCATGCCAAACGGCACGCGACCGGTGTCACCGTGCACAATGTCCACAGACTCAACCGCAATACCCAGGCGTGCAGCCACCACTTGCGCAAACGTGGTCTCATGCCCCTGCCCATGGCTGTGTGAGCCGGTGAACACCGTGACGCTGCCGGTGGGGTGTACGCGCACTTCGCCACACTCAAACAGGCCGGCACGCGCACCCAAAGCTCCCGCGATGTTCGACGGTGCAATGCCGCAGGCTTCGATGTAGCTGGAGTAACCCACGCCGCGCAGCAAGCCTTTTGCTGCACTGGCTTTTTTGCGGGCCTCGAACCCGGCCACATCAGCCAGACCCTGCGCCTTGTTCATGCAGCCGATGTAGTCGCCCACGTCATACTGCAGCGCCACCGGTGTCTGGTAGGGCCAGCTGTTGATGAAATTGCGTTTGCGGATTTCGTCCTGACCCAAACCCAGTTCCCAGCCACAACGGCTCACCAGACGCTCCAGCAAATAAGTGGCCTCCGGGCGACCAGCGCCACGGTAGGCATCCACAGGTGCGGTGTTGGTGAACCAGGCATCCACTTCCACGTAAATTTGCGGGCAGGTGTATTGGCCGGCCAGCAGCGTGGCGTAGAGGATGGTGGGCACGGCCGACGCAAAGGTGGACAGGTAAGCACCCATATTGGCATCCGTATGCACTCGCATGGCCAGGAACTTGCCGTCCTTGTCCATCGCCATTTCGGCATGGCTCACATGGTCACGGCCATGCGCGTCGGTCAGGAACGATTCGCTGCGTTCACACGTCCACTTGATGCTGCGGTTGACCTGTTTGGCTGCCCAGGTTAGCGCCACGTCTTCCGCATACAAGAAGATTTTGGAGCCGAAACCGCCACCCACATCAGGCGCAATCACGCGCACCTTGTGTTCGGGCAGGCCCAGCACAAAAGCCGTCATCAGCAACCGTTCGACGTGGGGATTCTGGTTGGCCACGTACAGTGTGTACTCCTCGGTAGCCCGGTTGTACATGCCGATCGCCGCACGCGGCTCCATGGCGTTGGGAACCAGACGGTTGTTGGTCAGGTCAAGTTTGGTGATGTGCGCCGCCTTGGCAAAGGCAGCGTCCACCCCCCCCTTGTCTCCAATAGCCCATTTGTAGCAATGGTTGTCAGGTGAGGCTTCATGCAACGCCGTACCTTTTGATGCATCACGCACATCCACCACGGCGGGAAGGACCTCGTAATCCACCTCCACGGCTTCGGCCGCGTTCTTGGCCTGCTCCAGCGTTTCGGCAATCACCATGGCCACCTGGTCGCCCACATAGCGGGCTTTGCCAATAGCCAGTATCGGGTGCGGTGGCTCCTTCATGGGCGTGCCATCGGTGCTGGTGATGAGCCAGCCGCAGGGCAAGCCACCCATTTTTCCATCGATATCTTTGCCAGTGAAAATCTCCACCACGCCGGGCATGGCTTTGGCTTTCGCCAGATCAATGCTCTTGATATTGGCGTGAGCGTGCGGGCTGCGCACAAACACCGCGTAGGTTTGATTCGCCTGCGTGATGTCGTCGGTGTACTGGCCGGCACCGGTCAGAAAACGATAGTCTTCCTTGCGCCGGATGGACGCGCCAATGTGTGGCAGGTTGGCGAAATCGGATGCACCCATGTCTGTTTCTCCTTAAGCCGAAGCCATGTCGGCCTGGCCTTTGACCACGGCCTTGACGATGTTTTGATACCCCGTGCAGCGGCAAATGTTGCCTTCCAGAAGTTCACGGATTTCGCCTTCGCTGGCTTTGGGGTGGTGGGTACAGAGATCAACCGCGCTCATCACCATGCCGGTGGTGCAGTAACCACACTGCAAGCCATGGCATTCCTTGAACGCGGCCTGCATGGGGTGCATAGTGCCATCCGGCTTGGCCAAGCCTTCGATCGTGGTGATCTCCGACCCGCTGACCTGCGCTGCCAGCACGTTGCAGGACTTGATTGCGCGGCCATCCTTGATCACCGTGCAGGCACCGCATTGGGCTGTATCGCATCCCACGTGGGTGCCTGTCAATTTAAGGTGCTCGCGCAGCACCTGAACCAGCAATGTATTGGGGGGAACGTCAACCGTGGCGGACTTGCCGTTGACCTTGAGCTGAACCTGCATAGGACGTGTCTCCATCTGTGGGTGTTGTCGGAATCGAACGCCCATTGTTGGACCGCGCCACGCAGTTTTGCCTAGTGAAAACCCTCGCTTGCAATCATCCAGTCGGCGAAATTCTCAAAATGAAACAGCCACCTATGCAATCGTTTACCTAGGCGATTAACGCCCGGTACTCACGCGCTGCCGCCAGCACGATAGGGCTGATTTCGAGAGAATTACCGTCGTCCACCTGCGCCAGAAACGCCTGACGCATGCGCGGGTCCCAGAACTTCTTTAAGTGAGTAGCAATTCCCTGCAGCGCCTCTTCACGATCAGGCATGCTTTCAAAAAAAGTACCGATCTGGTTAGCCATGCGGATCAGGTTGGTGTTGTGTGTGGTCATTGATCATCCATTCTGAAACGTTCAGGGTGGCTGTAGACAGAAACATCGTTACCCCTGGTGAAACCTGCCAGCGTGAGGCCGGCGCCATATGCCACCTCTACCGCCAGCCCGGTGACGCCCGAGACAGCCGCCAACAAACCGACACCTGCCGAAGCTGCTTTTTGCACCATCTCATAACTCGCCCGGCTGGTAATGGTGATAAATCCCTCGCTGGCAGGCCTGCCCTCCCTGGCCAATGCGCCGACCAGTTTGTCGAGCGCGTTGTGCCGACCAACATCTTCACGAATGAGTTCGATGTCGCCTTGGGCCGTACACCAAGCCGCGGCGTGTGTTGCGCCGGTAGCAGCCAGCAGCAGCTGGTGTGCACGCATGTCGTCCACTGCACGGGCAATGGCGTGCGCACTGAACCATTGCTCAAGCTGCAGGCGTGGCGGTTGGCGCACGGCCTGATCCAGGCTTTCCGTGCCACATAAACCACACCCCGTACGACCCGTCAGGTTGCGCCGCTTTTCCTTCAGTCTGGCAAAGCAGGAGGCCGCAATGCCAAGGTGCAGGGTGTAGCCCTTGTCTGAATTGGAATAATCAAAATCGTGAATTTGTGACGGTGTTTCGACAATGCCTTCAGACAAGGAAAACCCATAGGCAAAGTCTTCCAGATCAGCAGGTGTGGCCATCATCACGGCATGGGAGATGCCATTGAATTCAAAAGCCACCGGCACTTCCTCAGCCACACAGTCTTGTCCCGCATGGCGGTATCCGGCGCGCATCCCGCGGACATCCAGCGCACGGTAGGCCCGCGCGGCAGGCAAAGGAATGTCAGACATGTCCATTATGTTCAGCTACCGGTTAGCGATTGCGCTGGCGACGTCCGGTTGGCATGCCGCTTCGGCCAGCGCCAGCTGCTCCCTGTTGAAGCGGGAGTAGGACTTCTGCCATTCCGAGGGTTGTGCCACCGGCATCACCTGCACAGCCGTCACTTTGTACTCCGGGCAGTTGGTAGCCCAATCGGAATTGTCGGTCGTGATGACGTTGGCGCCCGACTCGGGAAAATGGAAGGTGGTGTATACGACTCCCGGCTGCATCCGCTCGGTCACCACGGCTCTCAACACGGTTTGTCCGGAGCGGCTCTCGATACCGACCCAGTCATCCTGCAGAATGCCGCGTTCTTCCGCGTCATGCGGATGGATTTCGAGCCGATCCTCACTGTGCCACTGGCTGTTTTCCGTGCGGCGGGTCTGCGCTCCCACGTTGTATTGCGACAGAATGCGCCCCGTAGTGAGGATGAGCGGGAATTTGCGCGTGACCTTTTCGTCCGTGGCCACGTATTGCGTGATGATGAACCGCCCTTTGCCACGCACGAATTTGTCCACGTGCATGATTTCGGTACCCAGCTCCGCCGTGCCCTCATTGCAGGGCCATTGCACGCTGCCGTGCTGTTCAATCTTTGCGTAGGTGACACCCTGAAAGCTGGGCGTCAACGAGGCAATCTCGGCCATGATGTCCCGCGGATGGGCGTAATTCATCGGGTAACCCAACGCATTGGCCAGTTTAACTGTTACTTCCCAGTCGGCGAGACCTGCCTTGGATGGCATGACCTTGCGCACGCGGGAGATACGTCGCTCGGCGTTGGTAAACGTACCGTCCTTCTCCAGGAAAGACGAGCCCGGCAAAAAGACGTGCGCGTATTTGGCGGTTTCGTTCAGGAACAGGTCCTGCACCACAATGCACTCCATCGCCATCAGAGATGCCGTGACATGCTGGGTATTGGGGTCGGACTGCACGATGTCTTCGCCTTCGCAATAGAGGCCCATGAAGGTGCCAGCCTGCGCCGCATCAAACATGTTGGGGATGCGCAAGCCCGGCTCAGGATTCAGCGTTACACCCCAAGCCGCTTCAAACTGGGTTCGTACCGTGGTGTCAGAGATATGGCGGTAGCCTGGCAGCTCGTGCGGGAACGAGCCCATGTCACAGGCACCCTGTACATTATTCTGGCCGCGCAACGGATTCACGCCCACACCTTCACGGCCCACATTGCCCGTTGCCATGGCCAGGTTGGCAATGCCCATCACCATGGTAGAGCCCTGCGCATGCTCGGTTACACCCAAACCGTAGTAGATGGCCGCGTTACCACCGGTAGCGTATAGCCGGGCGGCAGCACGAACGGATTCGGCGGGCACACCGGTGATTGGCGCCATGGCTTCCGGCGAATTTTCCGGGCGAGACACGAATTCATGCCATTCCCTGAATGCTTTTTCATCACAGCGTTCGGCGATGTAGTCGTTCGCCAGCAGGCCTTCGGTCACGACCACATGGGCCAGCGAGGTAATAACGGCCACATTGGTGCCGGGCTTGAGTTGCAGATGGTGGTCTGCCTTGACGTGGGGTGCATCCACCAGGTCGATCTGCCGCGGATCGATCACGATCAGCCGCGCACCTTCACGAAGGCGCTTCTTCATGCGCGACGCAAACACGGGGTGCGCCGCAGACGGGTTGGCACCGATAACCATGATCACATCGGCCTTCTCCACCGACTTGAAGGTTTGGGTGCCGGCCGAGGTGCCATAGGTTTGACCCAGACCGTAGCCGGTGGGTGAGTGGCAAACGCGGGCACACGTGTCCACGTTGTTGTTGCCGAAGGCGGCGCGCACCAGCTTCTGCACTAGGTAGGTTTCTTCGTTGGTGCAACGCGAGGAGGTAATGCCGCCTATCGAGTCCTTGCCATGTTTCGCCTGGATGCGACGGAATTCTTCTGCAGCGTAGTTGATGGCCACGTCCCAACTCACCTCCTGCCAAGGGTCGGTGATTTGTTTGCGGATCATGGGCTTGGTCATGCGGTCTTTGTGGGTGGCATAACCCCATGCAAACCGTCCCTTGATGCATGAGTGACCCTCGTTGGCTTTGCCGTCTTTCCATGGCACCATGCGCACCACCTCGTTGCCTTTCATCTCGGCCTTGAATGCACAACCCACACCGCAATAGGCGCACGTGGTGATCTTGCTGTGCTCGGGCTGACCCAGCATGATGACGGTCTTTTCCTGCAAAGTCGCGGTCGGGCAGGCTTCCACGCAGGCGCCACAGCTCACGCACTCGGACTCCATGAAAGGTTGATCCTGACCTGGCGACACGCGTGATTCAAACCCACGCCCACTGATCGTCAGTGCAAACGTGCCCTGCGTTTCTTCACACGCGCGCACGCAGCGGTTGCAGACGATGCATTTGGAGGCGTCGTACGTGAAGTAAGGGTTGGACTCGTCCTTCTTGCTCTTGAGGTGATGGGCGCCGCCAAACTGGTCACCCACTCCATAGCGCACCTCCCGCAGGCCAGTCACTCCGGCCATGTCCTGTAACTCACAATTGCCGTTGGCAGAGCAGGTCAGGCAGTCCAGCGGATGGTCCGAGATGTAGAGCTCCATCACCCCCTTGCGGATGTCCTGCAGTTTGGGCGTTTGCGTGCGCACCTTCATGCCGTTTTCTACGGGCGTAGTGCAAGAGGCCGGAAAGCCTTTTCGCCCCTCAACCTCCACCAGGCACAAGCGGCACGAACCAAAGGGCTCCAGACTGTCAGTTGCGCATAGTTTGGGCACCTTGATGCCGGCGTCCACCGCCGCACGCATGAGCGACGTCCCCGCAGGCACGGTCACGTTCTCGCCATCGATTTCCAGTGTGACTTCCTGAATGGATTCGCGGCGCGGCGTTCCGAAATCGGTTTCCTTGAGATGTTCAAGCATGATTTGCTCCTGGTGCGAAGACGTTCAAGCGGCTTTGGCGACTGGCAGAGCCAGACCAAAATCCTCGGGGTAGTAATTCAGTGCAGATATAACCGGGTTCGGCGTCATGCCGCCCAGAGCACACAGTGAGCCATGCAACATGGTGTCGCACAGGTCGCGCAGCAACTTGACCTGTTGAGGCTGGTTGGTGCCGCTGGTCAGGCGGTCAATCACCTCGACACCGCGGGTGGAGCCAATGCGGCAGGGCGTGCATTTGCCACACGACTCGATCGCACAAAACTCCATCGCATAACGCGCCAGCTTCGACAGGTCTGCCGTATCGTCATGCACCACAATGCCACCGTGCCCCACCGTCGCGCCGACGGCGGCATAGGCTTCGTAGTCCAGTGGCACATCCCAATGCGCCTCAGGCACATAAGAGCCCAGCGGCCCACCTACCTGCACCGCCTTGATGGGTCGGCCTGATGCACTGCCACCACCATAGTCATACATGAGCTGGCGCAAGGTGATACCAAATGCCTTTTCAATCAACCCCCCGTATTTGACGTTGCCAGTCAGCTGAATGGGCAAAGTGCCGTGCGACCGGCCCACGCCGTAGTTTTTGTAAAAGGCGCCGCCCCGCGCCAAAATGATGGGTACAGAGGCAAACGTGATCACGTTGTTGATAACTGTTGGTTGCCCAAATAAGCCCTTCAGCGCTGGGATAGGCGGCTTGGCGCGCACCACACCACGTTTACCTTCAATGCTCTCCAGCATGGCGGTCTCTTCGCCGCAGACATAGGCTCCGGCGGCTTTGCGGACTTCAAGGTGAAAGCTATGCTCCGAGCCCAGGATGCGCTTGCCCAGAAACCCGGCGGCAGTGGCCAGGTCAATCGCCTCGCGCATGGTGGCAATGGCGTACGGGTATTCAGACCTGATGTAGACATACCCCTGCGTAGCCCCAGTGGCGATGGCTGCAATTGTCATTCCCTCAATCAGAACAAAAGGGTCGCCCTCCATGGTCATGCGATCAGAGTAAGTGCCCGAGTCACCCTCGTCGGCATTGCAAACGACGTACTTCTGGCTAGCTTGAGCGGCTGCTACGGTTCTCCACTTGATGCCCGCGGGGAATGCCGCCCCACCTCGACCCCGCAAACCCGAATCAAGCACTTGCTGCACAACCTCTTGGGCACTCAGGGCAAGTGCGCGGCGCAATCCGGCAAAGCCTTCGAGGGCTTCAAAATCAGCAAGCGAAAGGGGGTCGGTAACACCCATTCGCGCAAAAGTCAGCCGCTCCTGATCGCGCAAATAGGCTATTTCGTCGGTCAAACCATGTCTCAAGGGATGTTCAGAACCTGCCTGAAATCGCGCCTCAAACAGTCCAGCCACATCCTCTGGCGTAACAGGCCCGTAAGCCACCCGACCGGCGTCCGTCACCACTTCAACGAGTGGCTCCAGCCAGAACATACCGCGCGAACCGTTGCGCACCAGGTTGACCGTCAGTCCGCGCTGCTGCGCTTCCAGCGTAATGGCTGATGCCACTTCGTCAGCGCCCAGCGCCAGTGCGGCCGAATCCCTCGGAACATACATCGTGATGCTCATGCCGCGCTCCGGGCTATCGCGACCAAACGATCAAATTTTTTCCTGTCCACACGAGCATGAACCTTGTCATTCAAAGCCATGGCGGGTGATGACGAACACAGGCCCAGGCAATACACGGGCTCCACGGTGAGATGACTATCGGCAGCAGAACAGGCGTGTGCCCACAAGTGCTCCGAGCCCATGGACTGGCAGGCTTCAGCACGACACACCTGCACCACGGTTCGGGCAACGGGCTCCGAGCGGAAGTGGTGATAAAAGGTGATGACACCGTGCACTTCGGCCCGCGACAGGTTCAACTCCTGCGCGATGAGGCCCACGCTCTCATAGGGGATATACCCCACCGCGTCCTGAATGTCGTGCAACAGGGGCAGCAGCCCGCCCTGCATTTCTTTCTTCGCGGCGACCAGCACTTCAACCGTGTGGTGGATTGTTTCGGTAGCCATATTTGATTGCCCGCAGTTGTTATGAACCGCGCGAAGTATTGCGGGCACAGGCGATGCGGGTCCAATTTATTCTCAACATGGCTCCATACATTCGTTGAATGTATGCAACGGCATGCATAGCCTAGCTGATATCGTGTCTTCAGGTTTGCACTCCGGATTTTCACTATTGTTAGCAAAAATAGTGACTTCAGCCTCCGTGGAATATGGGCAAGTAGCTATTATTGTTATAGCGCCTGATTGTCAACCCGACAAGGCCACGACCACGGCGGACTCGTCCACCCTGGCCGATACTTTGGAGCCCTTGCGAATGCCGCTGACTGCCTGCGCGAACCCAACCAGTTGCAGACCCGCATCCAGCGTCAGCGCCACTTCATCGCCCGTCTCGCCACGTGACACCCGCGTCGCCCGGCCCAGGAGCACGTTGGCTCCCCGGGACGGTTGTTGATCCTTCGGCGCCGTGCCGACCATCCGGATGACGGAGACCGCGGTGGCTTTACACAAGGCAAGCACTGTGCGGCCGGGATGCAGCGCCAACAATTCAGCACTCTCCTTCGTGATCCGCGAGACCAGTACTACACCGGGTGCCAATTGGAGGCGCACCCGCACAATCTGACCTTGTGCATCCAGCGTCTGCACGTTGCAGGGAAGCTGGTTGCGCATACTGGTGCGTATCGAAAGCTGCGTCAGCGCAGGTGACAAGTTGGCCGCCTGCAAGTCACCACCTTGCTGCAAACGGGCCAGCACCTGGCTGCGCGCCTGATCCATCTGATCGGCCGCCGTCAGCAACAGAAAGCCCGCTGGCGTGATGCGTGCGCCACCACCTCCGGCGCCGCCCACCACCCGCTCGACCAGGGTTACACCAGCCAGGTTGGTGAGTGTGTCAATCGCCTGCCACGCCGCTTTGTAGCTTACGCCCGCCGCCCGCCCGGCTTGCGAGATCGAGCCGCTTTGCGCGATCAGGCGCAGGATATCAATGCGTTTGTCAGCAGAGGTATGACTCAGAGCATTGATGTAGGCGACAGATGGGGAACCATTTTTGGGCATCCCGGGATTTTCGCCCAAGGTAGCAATGAGCACGGTGTCCTGCTAAACTTTCGCTATTCACAAAGGTAATAGCGATAGAAAGTACCCGATGGCTCCGTGTTTTCATCAACTCACCCACCTCCCCAAGATCCTGCCGGCACTTCTCGCTCTGGCTTTGTCCACCACGCTTCACGCCGAAACCGTGCTGGTCGCCGTAGCTGCCAATTTCACGGCACCGATGAATGCCATTGCTGCAGATTTCGAGAAAGAAACGGGTCACAAGGCCCAGTTGTCTTTCGGTGCCACGGGAAAGTTTTACGCACAAATCAAGAGTGGCGCTCCATTTGATGTGTTTCTGTCGGCGGACGACGAAACACCGCGCAAGCTGGAGCAGGAAGGTGATACCGTCCCCGGCACGGCTTTCACTTACGCAACAGGGCGACTGGTGCTCTGGTCTGCCAGGCCCGGCTTTGTTGATGCGCAGGGGCAGGTTCTGAAAGGCGGCAGCTTCAACAAGTTGGCGCTGGCCGCGCCCAAGCTCGCCCCGTACGGCGCTGCCGCCATGGAAACCCTCACGCGACTGGGCTTGCAAGACACGTTGAGCGCCAAATTTGTTCAAGGTGAGAGCATTGGCCAGACCTTCAGTTTCGTCTCCACCGGCAATGCCGAGCTGGGTTTTGTCGCGCTCTCGCAGGTGATGGAGCTGGGACAGATCAAGAGCGGCTCGGCTTGGGTTGTCCCGGCCGAAATGCACAACCCGTTGCGTCAGGATGCAGTGGTGCTTGCCCACGGCAAAGGCAATCCCGCTGCCATAGCTTTGATGAGCTTTTTGAAAACCGAAAAAGCCCGCACGGTGATCCGGACGTTTGGCTATGTGTTTTAACGCTTTATGTCCGCCATCACCCTCACATTGAAGCTGGCGGGGTTGACCACGGTCATCCTGCTGTTGCTGGGCACGCCACTGGCCTGGTGGCTGGCGCGCACGCGCTCGGCCTGGAAAGGCGTGGTTGGTGCGGTGGTGGCCTTGCCACTGGTGCTGCCACCCACGGTGATCGGCTTTTATCTGCTGGTGACACTCGGCCCCAATGGACCGGTAGGCGAGTTGACACAAGCACTGGGTTTCGGTCTCTTGCCGTTTACTTTTCCCGGTCTGGTGGTCGGCTCGGTGCTGTATTCGCTGCCCTTTGTGGTGCAGCCTTTGCAGAATGCATTTGAATCCATTGGCGACCAGCCACTGGAGGCAGCAGCCACACTGCGCGCCTCACCGCTGGACACGTTTTTCAGCGTGGTGTTGCCGCTGGCCCGACCCGGGTACCTCACCGCCACTGTCATGGGGTTTGCGCACACTGTGGGCGAGTTTGGCGTGGTGCTGATGATGGGCGGGAACATTCCTGGCCAAACGCGCGTAGTCTCTGTGCAGATTTATGACTACGTGGAAGCGCTGGAATACGCCCATGCGCACTGGCTGGCCGGTGGCCTGGTGGTCTTCTCATTTGCGGTGTTGCTGGCCCTTTACATGCTGAACCCGACCGGGCGTCGTCGTTCCGGCAAACTCGGCGCATCGGCATGACCCCCTTCATTCAACCAATGGGCATCAAGGCACGCCTGAAGGTAGTTCGTCCCAGCACGGGTGACCACGGATTCAAGCTGGACGTGGACCTGAATCTGCCAGGCAGACAGGTGAGCGCGCTGTTTGGTCCGTCTGGTTCAGGTAAAACCACCTGCCTGCGTGCCATCGCCGGGCTGGACCGAGCCGCTGACGGGTATGTGGAGGTGAATGGTGAAGTCTGGCAGGACGACACAAACGATATCTTTGTACCCACACATCAACGTGCATTAGGTTACGTGTTTCAGGATGCAGCGCTGTTTGCCCATCTGTCCGTTGCAAAAAATCTGAACTACGGTCGCCTGCGAGTCCCCGTTACACCGCAACGCGTGCCATTGGAGCAGGTGGTTGAACTGTTGGGACTGGCCAGCCTGATGAGTCGCCAGCCTGGCACCCTGTCCGGTGGTGAACGCCAGCGCGTGGCCATCGCCCGTGCGCTGGCGACCAGCCCAAAACTGATGCTGATGGATGAACCCCTAGCCTCGCTGGACGTGAAGCGCAAAGCCGAGATACTGCCATATCTGGAAACGCTGCGCGACCAGTTGCATATTCCCATCCTTTACGTCAGCCATGCCAGTGACGAGGTGGCCCGGCTGGCAGACCATCTGGTACTACTGGACGCAGGCCACGTGACTGGCAGCGGTGCCACGGGTGACCTGATGACGCGGCTGGACCTGTCGCTGGCGCACGGTGACGCCGCCAGCGCCATCGTGCACGCCACCATCAGTGACCACGAACCCGCCTACCATCTGACGCTGGCGAACTTCCCAGGTGGTCGCCTGAGCGTGCCACAGCAAATGCGAGCGGTAGGGCAGCCGCTTCGTATCCGTATTCAGGCGCGTGATGTCAGTCTGACGCTGGCGCCCCAAACTGACACCAGCATCCTGAACATCCTGCCGGTCAGAGTCACAGCCATTTCGGACGATAGCCCCGGCCAGGTGATGGTGCGTCTCGACGCCACAGGCACGCCGCTTCTGGCCCGCATCACCCGCAAGTCGGCAGACACGCTGGGTCTGGCATCCGCATTGGCTTGCGGACGTGTCGTTTATGCCCAGGTCAAAGGCGTGGCAATTCTGGGTTAAGCCTTTTCCAGGCTGTGGATACCTGTTCGTCGCAAGCTGCACTTCCCTTCACCGGCCTTAAACTACCCGGCTTTCAAACCGACTGGATACGTTATGGACTTTCTGCTGGACCCCAACATCTGGATCGCGTTTTTCATGCTCGCTGCGCTGGAAATCGTGCTGGGCATCGACAACATCATCTTCATCAGCATTTTAGTGGGTCGCCTGCCGCCCGAAAAGCGGGATCTGGCCCGCCGCCTGGGGCTGGGTTTTGCGATGTTTTCTCGCATCGCGCTTTTGTTCAGCTTGTCTTGGGTAATGACGCTCACCAGCCCGTTGTTTGCAGTGTTTGGCCAGGAAATCAGCGGCCGTGACCTGATCTTGCTAGGCGGCGGCCTTTTCCTGATTTACAAAGCCACACACGAAATCTTTCTGGAGGTGGAAGCCCATCAGACCAAGGAAGTAAGTTCCGGCGCAGAAAACATCAAGACAGGTGCCACCCTGTTTTGGGGAACTATCGTCCAGATCGGGATCGTTGACATTGTGTTTTCACTGGACTCGGTGATTACCGCAGTGGGCATGGTAGACAACATCAGCGTGATGGTGGCTGCCGTCGTCGCGTCGGTTGCAGTGATGATGTTTGCAGCCAAACCTATTGGCGACTTTGTGGACCGACATCCATCCATCAAGGTACTGGCATTGACTTTCCTGACCATGGTCGGCACGTTATTAATAGCCGAAGCATTTGACGTACATGTGCCCAAGGGCTACGTTTACACTGCCATGTTGTTTTCCCTGGTGGTTGAGGCGTTGAACATTCGGGCCCGCACAAAGCGGTTGGCTGCTCAGCACTGACCCACCTCCTTTCCCGGGGGGCTAGATGCTGATTAACTGTGTTGCGTACCGAGACGGCAAGAAACTGGCTGACATTGAGGTTGCTCAAATCAGCGACCACATATCGCGCGACGACACTTTTGTATGGGTGGCCCTGCAGGATGCAACGCCCGCCGAGCTGGCCGAAATGAAGCAAGAGTTCGGTTTGCACGAGCTGGCCGTGGAAGACGCCCACCACGGCCATCAGCGGCCCAAAATTGAAGAGTATGGCGCCTCGCTGTTCACTGTATTGCACCTGGTGGAGCCCGTCCCCGGAAACCTGAAAGAACTCAGCGTGGGTGAGGTGAATGTGTTCACCGGCCGCAACTACGTGCTGTCGGTGCGCAACCGCAGCCAGCAGGGCTTTCTGGGTGTGCGGGAGCGTTGCGAGCGCGAGCCCGAGCTGCTGCGCCATGGCTCCGGCTTTGTTTTGTACGCGCTGATGGACGCGGTGGTGGACCGCTACTTTCCCATACTGGACAAGTGTGAATCCGAGCTGGAAGACATCGAGGAAGACATCTTCACGAAGGGCACGGCCCGGTTAAACATCGAGCGGCTGTATGAGCTCAAGCGTCGCGTCATGGTGCTCAAGCATGCAGTCGCGCCGCTGCTGGAAGGTGTGAGCAAACTGCACGGTGGCCGGGTTCCCCAGATGTGCTCGGGTGTGCAGGACTATTTTCGCGATGTGGCCGATCATCTCTCACGCATCAACTCGTTGATCGACACCATCCGCGACACGATTGCTACCGCCATTCAAGTGAATCTGGCCATGGCCACGATTGAAGAGAGCGAAATCACCAAACGGCTGGCAGCATGGGCCAGTATTTTTGCGGTGTGTACAGCGTTCGCCGGGCTGTGGGGCATGAACTTTGAGCACATGCCCGAACTGAAATGGACCTATGGCTACCCGCTGGCGCTGGGCACCATCGTGATCTCATGTGCCCTGCTGTACCGCAAGTTTCGCAAGGCCGGTTGGGTGTAACCCCACCCGCCTTGAACCCGATGGACTACTTCACCGCGTTCGGGAAGAAAAGCTGCTCGCCGCCAATCTTGTAGCCCGCAATCGCCGCCTGGCCGGGTGCTGACACAATCCAGTCTACAAATTTTTGTCCCTCAGCCACTTTGACTTGCGGGTGCTTGGCCGGGTTGACCAGCATCACGCCATACTGGTTAAACAGCTTGTTGTCGCCCTCTACCAGCACCACCAGATCGCCCCGGTTTTTGAAATTCAGCCAGGTGCCACGATCCGCCAGTACGTAGGCGGCGCTGCTGGAGGCGATATTGAGTGCCGGGCCCATGCCACATCCACATGACTGGTAGCCGACGCCCATTTTGTCCGTCAGACCAGCCTGCCCCCAAAAACGCAGTTCAGCTGCATGGGTGCCACTTTTGTCGCCGCGCGAGATGAATTGGCCGTTAGCCGTGGAAACCTTCTTCAAGGCTTCCACGATGTCTTTACCTTTTGTTCCGGCCGGATCAGCCTTGGGACCAATTAGCACAAAGTCGTTGTACATCACCGGGAGGCGCTTCACGCCAAAACCCTCAGCCACAAATTTTTCCTCAGCCACCTGGTCATGTACAAACACCACATCGGCGTCGCCCCGGCGAGCCATATCCAGCGCCTGGCCGGTGCCCAGCGCCACCACCTTCACATCAATTCCCGTCGCTTTCTTGAATTCGGGCAAAAGGTACGGAAACAGTCCCGACTGCTCGGTAGAGGTGGTCGATGCCACTACGATGGATTGGGCAGATACCGTCACAGATGCAACGGTGGATGCTATTGAAATAGTAGCTATCAGCGCATATCTGGTGAGGGCTGAGGCCTTAAAAGGCATATGAAAAGTCATGTTGATTCTCCTTTGACAAACAAATGTGCCGCTTCTGAAACTTCTTTCAGGCGCGGACCGTTAAAAAAATCATTTACCGGCAAATCAGCCAGCAACCGCCCTTGCTCCAGATAGAGCACCCGACTGGCCAGGCGCTTCACCTGACCCAGGTTGTGGCTGGCAAAAATCAGGGTCATGGGATTGGCGTTGTGGCCCCTGGCGAACTCGTCCATCAACGCCTCCACTTCGCGCTTGGCATGCGGGTCCAGACTGGCGGTAGGTTCATCCAGCAGCAGGGCATCCGGCTGCAACACCCAGGCACGCGCCAAAGCCAGGCGCTGCTGCTGCCCGCCGGAGAGCGTGCGCGCATTGCGCAGGGCCACATGAGAAAGGCCTACACGCTCCAGTGCCCGCTCGGCACGCATGCGCGCCTCACCCCAGGCCTGCCCGGCGAGCCAAAGCCCCAGCGCAACGTTGTTCCGGGCAGACGTGCGCAACATGTAGGGCCGCTGAAACAGCATGGCTTGATGCACTGCTGCATCGCGTCGGGACGCGCCACCGGTTGGCATGCAAAGCCCGTGCAGCAGGCGCAAAAGCGTACTTTTCCCACTGCCATTGCTGCCCAGCAAGGCGACACGCTCGCCGGGGTGAATGGTCAGATTGACACCTTTCAGGGCTGTAACCTGCCCGAACCGGACGTCAGCGGCCTGCAGTTCAAACAGCGCGCTCATGCCGACGCACCCCCTGCCGCTACAAGCAGGCTGCCCTGTACGTCTTCACGCCAGCGCCGCACCACGGCAATGAAAGCGTTGAGTACTAGCACGACGCCCAGTAGGATCAGCCCCAGCGCCAGCGCCAGTGGCAGATCACCCTTGCTGGTTTCCAACGCAATGGCGGTGGTCATGACACGGGTAAATCCGTCGATGTTGCCGCCCACAATCATCACCGCACCCACCTCGGAAATGGCCCGACCAAAAGAAGCAATCAGCACCGTCAGCAGCGCATAACGCTCGTCCCAGGCCAGTAGCAGACTGCGCAGCAGCGGCCCAGCGCCCAGAGACCGCAACTGTTCGCCATGAACGCGCTCCACGTCTTCCACGGCCTGGCGTGTCAGCGCCGTCACCACAGGCAAAACCAGGCAAGCCTGCGCAATCACCATGGCCTTGAAGCTGAACAGCCACCCCAGAAAACCCAGCGGACCCGAACGTGACAGCAATAAATAAACGACCAGTCCCACTACCACCGAAGGCACGGCCAGCAGGGTGTTGAGTACGGCGAGCACCCCCAACCGCCCGCGGAAGCGGGCAACTCCCAGCCAAGCACCCAGCACCAGCCCCACCCCGCAGGCCAGCGCACACGCGGTAGCGCTCACAGCCATGGAGCGGCCGACGATGGACAGCAAGACGGGATCGAATGATGCGATCAGTTGCAGCGCTGTAGCCGCGCTTTCAGTAAACGTAGACATAACTTCATGTATCGTAGGCGCTCCATTAATCACCTGCGATATGAACTGCCGTGCATAGGCTCCAGTTTCACTACACACTTGGCCGCGACAGCAGCCCCGCCCTGATTCGCAACCCCTTGATTGACCTGCTGCAAGCGGTATCTGGCGGGGGCTCCATCTCCGCTGGGGCCCGTGCACTGGGTCTGTCGTACCGTCACGTATGGGGTGAACTCAAACGCTGGGAAGGCGAACTGGGCAATGAACTAATCATCTGGGAAAAAGGCCAGTCTGCCCGCCTGACCGAATTTGGTGCCAAGCTGATGTGGGCTGAGCGCCAGGCACAAGCACGGCTGGCCCCGCAAATCGAGTCACTGCGAAGTGATCTGGAACGCGCCTTCGCCGTGGCGTTTGACGCCAACGCTCACGTGGTCACGTTGTACGCGAGCCATGACGACGCGCTGGCCGCACTGCGCGAGCACGCCTTGGCGGTTGATCCTGACCACCCAGCTGGCCCGGGCGGTGGGCAATTGCATCTGGACATCCGGTTTTGTGGCAGCGTGGACGCCATCCGGGGCCTGAATGAAGGTCGCTGCGTGATGGCTGGCTTTCACACGCTGCAGCACCCTGCCCCTGGATCACTGGCTGAGCGGGTTTACAAGCCGCTGCTGCAACCGGGCCTTCACAAGATCATTGGTTTTGCGCAGCGTACACAGGGCCTGATGGTCACACCCGGCAATCCACTGGGCCTGAATACGCTGGCGGACCTGAAGCGAACGTCCGCACGTTTCGTCAACCGTGCCCTGGGCACGGGCACCCGCGTGGTGCTGGATGAACTGCTGGCACAAACCGGCCTGGAAGCGTCGGATGTTAAAGGTTATGAACACACGGAGCCGTCCCACACAGCCGTGGCGCAGGCGATAGCTTCTGGCGCTGCCGATGTGGGCCTGGGCATCGAGCTGGCTGCACGCGGAAAAGGGCTGGATTTCGTGCCGCTGGTGCAGGAAAACTACCACCTCGTGTGCCTCAAGTCCGCACTCGAAGAGCCCGCCATCATGGCGTTGCTGACAGTGCTGAAGAGTCCGCGCTGGCAGGCGCAGCTGGCCTCAACTGCGGGTTACACGCCCGCACACAGCGGTGAAATACAGTCCATGAGGGAAGTCCTGCCCTGGTGGGACTTTAGCAAAAAGAAGGGTAAAAATGGCCCTTAGTAATCGTCGGGCATACGTTAGTAGCTATTATTTTTATAGCGAGCAGGAACGAAATCCCACGAAAATATCGTCACGCTCGGGCTTGTAGAAGTTACGGTATTTGGGCGTCTTCATCCGCGCACGCGTGGCAAATGACGCGCCACGCAAGACCTTATGTGTGCCAAACCAGGGTTCTGAATAGTCGCGGTAGGGGTCTGCCGAAAATCCGGGGTAGGCCTGAAATGTGGTGCCACTCCACTCCCACACATCTCCCCAGCGAAAGCCCCGCCGCGCCGCGCCGTGGGCGGCAACTTCCCACTCCACCTCGGACGGCAGCCGCCGACCTGCCCAGCGGCACCACGCATCGGCCTCCCACCAGGTTACATGCATGGCAGGTTGCCCGCCCAGCATGCGTCGGGGTGTGCCAAAACGTGTTTGCATTACCGCTCCGCTGGCCACGCCGATCTGGTCCACATAACGCGGCGCACGGCGACCTTCTTTCTGCAGCCACTCCCAGCCCTGCGGTTGCCACAACTCGGGCCTGTCATAACCGCCGTCATCCACAAACTCGACGAACTGCGCCCAGGTCACCACCTGCGCGTCAATCTCGAAATCCGGCACCTGCACTTCATGGGCCTGACGCTCGTTATCAAAAGAGAACCCGCTGCCGCCAGGAGTTCCCAGCTGCCAGCGCGTGGCGGGAATCAGCAAGGGCTCGCGCACGGCCAGAGGACCGGGCACACTCAAGCTCAGCGGCAAACCCAGGGTCTGGGCCATGTAGATGAATGATTCGCCGTGCATATCCTCGTGGAACAAGGCCAGGCGGAAGAAATACAGTGCGTCATCTTCGTCAGGAGCTTTTTCCAGCAACTCCAGACTGGTTTCCAGCGTGTCCAGCAAATAGGACTTGATGCCACCCAGCCCCGGCAGAGCCAAACCCCAGCGTATGTCGTGTGCCACCTGGGTCGAATCCCACCAGCCGTCAGCCTGGGGTTCAATCGAAGCCAGCCGGGTGGCGACGGGGTCACATCTCGCTCCACGATGGCGCTGCATGTTGCGGGCAATCCACCACTCCTGAAACCAGCCAATGTGCCCCAGTTCCCACAACGGGGGATTGAGCTCCGGGACGAGTGGCACCTGAAACTGTTTCGCGCCCAGCGTTTGCTCGTATTGCGACAACAAGTACAGCGTGTGGTTGCGCGCATCCATCAATGCCAGTGACAGCAGTTCACCGCTGGCATGGCGCAGGGCAGGTGAATCTACCGAAGGGGTGATGGTTTTATGCATGATGACAAGTCCCCGCATTGTCGCCCACAAGGCACAATCTGGCAGCTTCAAAATGGCGAGGCACTGGTACTTACCCTAGGTTAAAACACAGCGCCGTCAGGTATTTTTCAGCCACAAGGCGTTAACCTCGATCGGTTCACATACTCAAGTGGTTTTGTGGCTCGCCAGTTTTACTCGATGGAAACAACATGAACCCTCTCCTCTCGCTGTCCCGGCTGATTGACAAAATCAGTACCGGCGTTGGCAAATTCACCATGTGGCTGATTCTGGCCACCACGCTGATCAGCGCTGGCAATGCGCTGGTGCGAAAGTTCTTCAACAGCAGCTCCAACGGTTTGCTGGAGATTCAGTGGTATCTGTTTGCCGCCGTTTTCATGTTGGGCGCAGGTTACGGTTTCCTGAAAAACTCACACGTGCGCATCGACTTCATCTCTACCAAGTTGAGCAACCGCGCCCGCAACTGGATTGACGTGCTGGGCATTCTGCTGGTGCTGTTTCCGTTCTGCATCCTCTCCATCGCCTTGGGCTGGCCCTTCTTCACCCAAGCGCTGGCCAGTGGTGAAATGTCGCAAAACGCTGGCGGCCTGATTCGCTGGCCCGCCTACGCCATGATTCCACTGGGATTTTCCTTGCTGATGATGCAGGCGGTATCCGAGTTGATCAAGCGCATTGCATTCCTCACTGGCAATGGCCCGGATGTGCTGAGCAGCGAAGAATCCAAATCGGATGACCAGAAGAAGCTCGAAGAACTCGAAGCGCAAACCGCACGCCTGCTGGCAGGAGAAAAATAAATGCAAACGACTTTTCTGGCCCAACAGTTTGTGCCCTTGATGTTTTTGGGGCTGTTTGCCCTTCTGATGACCGGTTTTCCAGTGGCTTTTGGCCTAGCTGCCACCGGCCTGGCTTTCGGTTTTATCGGTATCGAAGCCGGCATCTTCCCTTCCGCCATGTTTCAAGCGCTGCCACTGCGCATCTTTGGCATCATGCAGAACGACACGCTGCTGGCCATTCCCTTCTTCACCTTTATGGGCATCATTCTGGAACGATCCGGCATGGCGGAGGATCTGCTGGAAACCGTGGGCCAGGTCTTTGGTCCCGTGCGTGGTGGTGTGGCCATTGCCGTGATATTGGTGGGTGCGCTGCTGGCAGCCACCACCGGCGTGGTGGCTGCTGCGGTGATTTCCATGGGCCTGATCTCGCTGCCGGTGATGCTGCGCTACGGCTACAGCCGAACCATTGCCACCGGCACCATCACCGCCTCGGGCACGCTGGCACAGGCCATCCCGCCATCACTGGTGCTGATCGTGCTGGCTGACCAGTTGGGCCGATCCGTGGGCGACATGTACTCTGGCGCCCTGGTTCCCGGCTTGCTGCTGGTGGGCTTGTATGTGCTGTTCATCGTGGCCGTGGCCATCTTCAAGCCGGCCATGGTGCCCGCCTTGCCGCCTGAAGCCCTTTTGTACAAGGAAGACAACGGCAACTCCGGCCACCGGTCGCTCCTGGTGCTGGTGCTGATCTGCGCCGCCGTCGGCTATTCCTGGTCACAGGTTCACGATGGCCTGATGACCCAATGGCTGGAGCGCGCCGTACCGTCAGCCGGGGATGAAATCGTCATCCTGTCCATGACGCTGGCGTCGCTGACCGGACTGGCGCTGGCCATCATCAATCACGTCACCAAAATGCACCTGCTGTCCAAACTGGCTGAGCAGGTGACATTCGTGCTGATGCCCCCGCTGATCCTGATCTTTCTGGTGCTGGGCACGATTTTTCTGGGTGTCGCAACGCCTACCGAAGGCGGCGCCATGGGTGCGCTGGGCGCATTGATTCTGGCCATGGGCAAGCGCCGGTTGAGCCTGGCGTTGACCAAACAGGCGCTGGAAAATACGGCCAAACTGGCATCGTTTGTGTTGTTCATCCTGATTGGTTCCACGGTATTCAGCTTTACGTTCAACGCCGCTGACGGCCATATTTGGGTGGAGCATCTGTTCAAGGACATGCCTGGCGGTGCCTGGGGCTTTTTGATTGTGGTGAACATTCTGGTGTTCATCCTGGGGTGCTTCATCGACTTCTTCGAGATTGCCTTCATCATCATTCCGCTGCTGGCACCGGTGGCGGAAAAGATCCTTCCAGGTCTGGTACCGGGCATGACGCCGGATCAGGCCATGATCTGGTTTGGCGTGATCATCGCGATGAACCTGCAAACGTCCTTCCTCACGCCGCCTTTCGGCTTTGCGCTGTTTTATCTGCGCAGTGTCGCCGCCAAGTTTGACTACAAGGACAGAGTCACCGGCAAGTTGATACCTTCGGTCAAGACCGCTGAAATCTACAAGGGTTCGGTTGCTTTCATCATCCTGCAACTTATCATGCTTGTCATAGTCATGGCATTCCCGGTGCTGGTTACTGGTGGCATACAAAAAGCCGAGTCGCTGACATCTGACCAGATCATGCAGCAGCTAGAGATGCCGGCCGCCGAAGAGCCTGCCAATCCCGCAGCTGACCCAGCCGCGATGCCTGCCAGCGGTACACCAGCCGGTGCCGATCCGCTGGCCGACCCCAAGCCGGCTGATGCCAAGGAAGCCGAAGCCGATGATCCCATGAAAGCCATGTTGGAAGAGGCGGAGAAGGACGCGAAGAAAAAACCGTGATGCCAGTGGGATGCAGTGGGGAAAACGGGCAAACCTGCATCCCTATAATTTCCCCACCAGTTTTCTTGCCAATACATATATAACCGTGTTCCATTCCGTCAGTCTGTTTGCCTCTTTGTACGTCTTCTGGCTGCTTCTGTCGGGATTTTTCACGGCTTTTCTACTGTCAGCCGGGGTCGGTTGTGCCCTTGCTGTTGTGTGGTTTGCCCGAAGAATGGATGTGGTTGACGCCGAGGGACATCCCATTCACCTCGGTCCAAAGGCCCTCATCTACTGGCCTTGGTTGTTGAAGGAAATCGTCAAATCGGCATGGGATGTCAGCAAGATAATCCTTAACCCCAGGTTGCCAATCAGCCCCACCCTTGTGCGGTTCAAGCCAAGCCAGAGAACCGACGTGGGGCTGGTGCTCCATGCTAACTCCATCACCTTGACGCCTGGTACGATTACTATAGAAGCGGGTGCCAATGAGTTTCTAGTGCATGGCCTGACCCGTGGCGGGGCTCTGGGTGTTGTTGACAGCGAGATGGACCGCAGAGTCACTGCCTGTGAGGGCAAAGACTAATGTTTACCGCCGCTGCGCTGGCATTGCTGGTGACACTCGCACTGATTCTTGTTAGAACGGCGATGGGCCCGTCCGTTTTTGACCGGGCTCAGGCAGGCAACAGTGTGGGCACGGTTGCGATGCTGTTGCTGGCAGTGCTGGGTTTTCTCAATGGGCGCCCCGAGTTCCTTGATTTAGCCATTGTGTACGGATTGCTCAATGTGATTGGAACAATCGCCGTACTGAAATATTTCCGACAGGGAAATTTGGGTGAATCAGGCGATGAAAAAACCGGGGGGCCGCAATGACACCATGGATTGACGGGATGAGTTGGATTTGTCTGGTTTCGGGCGGCTTCTTTTGCGTTGTGGGAGCCGTTGGCCTGATTCGCATGCCTGACTTCTACACCCGAATGCACGCCGCCAGTGTCATTGAAACGCTGGGGGCTGGCCTGATCCTTCTCGGACTGTTGCTGCAGGCAGGTTTTACCCTGGTGAGTGTGAAATTGCTCATGGTCGCCGTGCTGATTCTCTTCGCTAGCCCCACCGCAACCCATGCACTTGCACGAGCCGCCATGCTGCGCGGCTTGAAACCGGCATTGGCCGATGAGGAGGGCAAGTCATCGAAGCCTTGATCATCAATGTGCTGCTTTCGTTTATGGCGTTCACGGTTCTAGTGATCGTGCGCAGCCGCAACCTTTTCGGAGTCGTCATCCTGGGGGGGATCTACAGTTTTCTAATGGCAACCGTGCTGGTGGCGATGGACGCCGTGGACGTTGCGATGACCGAAGCTTCGGTGGGGGCGGGAATTTCGACCGTTCTTTTTCTGGGTGCACTGTACCTTTGCAAGAGTGAGGAGTCCCGCCCCGTCTACAAGCCTTGGCTACCTCTGATTGTTTCCATTTCGGTAGGTGCCGTGCTGGTCTATGGCACGTTGGGATTGCCCGAGTTCTCAAATTCAGGCTCACCCATTCACCAGCATGTTGTGCCGCGTTATCTGACTGAAATGAAGAAGGAAGTTGACGTACCCAACGTGGTCACCGCGGTACTGGCCAGCTACCGCGGCTACGATACGTTGGGGGAAACAACGGTGGTGTTCACTGCGGGGGCTGGCGTTATTGCCCTGCTGCGGCGGCGTCGCAGGGGATCGAGGGAGGACAAGGCATGAAGCACGACCTGATATTGCGCGTCATGGCCAAGCTTCTGATCCCGTTCATCCTGCTTTTTGCTCTGTATGTGCAGTTTCATGGCGACTTCGGTCCAGGAGGCGGTTTTCAGGCCGGTGTCATACTTGCTGCTGGCGTGATTTTTTACGCACTGATCTACGGGCTGCCCGATGCACGCAAGGTGGTGCCAGAGCCACTGGTTGAATCCATGATGGCTATTGGTGTATTAATTTATGCCGGTGTGGGCGTGGCAGGATTAATTCTGGGTGGCAACTATCTTGACTACTTTGTCCTGGACACCAACCCGGTGACTGGCCAGCACCGCGGAATTTTCTGGGTTGAGGTGGGTGTCGCCACCACCGTTTCAGGTGTGATGCTGAAGATCTTCTATATGTTTACCGACCGCGGAAACGTAGACGAATGAGCAGCGTGAAGCAGTGCCGGAGGAAGCCATGACGACAGGAGGGCATTTCACCTACTTCATCACGGTTTTTCTGATGATTGCCGGATTGTTCATTGTGATCGCGCGCGGCAACTTGATCAAGAAGTTGATTGGTCTGGGCATCTTTCAGACCTCCGTCTATCTGCTCTACATTGCACCGGGCAAGCTCCTTGGGGGAACAGCCCCCATTCTCAGTGATGCATTTACCGTCTATTCCAATCCGCTGCCCCACGTTCTGATTCTGACTGCCATTGTCGTTGGGGTCGCGACACTGGCCTTGGGCTTGGCGCTCGTTGTGCGCATTCGCGAGGCCTATGACAGCATTGAAGAAGATGAGATATTGAGCCTGGATGTCGATCAGGCTCACAGGAAACAAGAACAACAATGAACCTGTCAGAGCACTTGCCCGTATTACAGGTAGTCGTTCCATTGGTGGCAGCGCCGCTCACGGTGCTGCTTCGAAAACGGAGCTTGGCCTTCGCCACCGTATTGGCGGCAAGCTGGATCGCTTTCGGAATTGCGATCCTACTGTGGATGAAGGTTGCGAGCACTGGGGCATTTTCTTACGCCATCGGCAGTTGGCCAGCCCCCTGGGGCATTGAGTACCGGGTGGACCCGTTGAGCACTTTCCTGCTGGTATTGGTTTCGGGCGTTGCGGCGATCGTTCTTCCCTTCAGCCGGGCCAGTATTGAATCAGAAATTTCAACCCAGCAGCACTACCTTTTTTACACCATGTTCGCGCTGTGTCTCACGGGCTTGCTTGGTATCACCGTTACGGGCGATGCATTCAACGTGTTCGTCTTCCTGGAAATTTCCTCGCTGTCCACCTACGTATTGATCGCACTGGGGCGCGATCGTCAGGCGCTGCTCGCTTCGTATCAGTACCTGATCATGGGTTCGATCGGAGCGACATTCATCGTCATCGGAATTGGTCTGCTCTATTTGATGACCGGCACATTGAACTTGGCAGACATGGGCCAACGTATTGGTGCCGTACAAGGGACTCGACCTGTACTGGCAGCATTGGCTTTTTTGACCGTGGGCATATCGCTCAAACTGGCTCTGTTCCCGCTGCACCAGTGGTTGCCAAATGCCTATACCTTTGCGCCATCGGCCGTCTCTGCATTTCTGGCGGCCACGGCCACCAAGGTTGCGGTTTACGTTCTGATCCGATTCTATTTTTCCGTATTCGGCGAGTCGCAGGTATTTGACCGTTTACCAATGAAGGAGGCCATGCTCCTGCTGGCATTGGCCGGCATGTTCATCGCGTCCACCTATGCCATATTCCAGACCGACCTCAAGCGTCTTTTTGCCTATTCGAGCGTGGCCCAGATTGGCTACATTATTTTGGGCCTGTCGTTCGGCTCGGCCACTGGCCTTACAGCCACCGTCCTGCATCTGTTCAATCACGGCGTCACCAAAGGCGCCGTCTTCATGCTCCTGGGTTGCGTGGCACTGGCTATCGGTGGCACCACCATGACACGGGTGCAGGGTCTTGGCAAGCGAATGCCACTCACCAGTTTCGGCATCGTGGTATGCGGACTGTCGCTGATTGGTGTTCCCGGTACTGCCGGGTTCATCAGCAAATGGTATCTATTGCTGGCCGCGATGGAAAAGGGCCAATGGTGGCTGGTGTTCCTGATCCTGGCGTCGTCGTTACTGGCCATAGCGTATGTCTGGCGATTCGTTGAAGCGGCCTACTTCCGCGAACCGAGAAAGGACACTGCGGCCGCCCGTCCTGTACCCTGGCTCATGGCGGTGCCTACGGCGGCGCTGGTAGTTGCCACTGTCTATTTCGGACTAGAGACA